>Ga0306926_10010908_pt1 | contig 10057 bp, 8 predicted proteins | sample flu12Cox44000178_FD_203759 | JGI IMG/M metagenome (GOLD analysis project Ga0306926, IMG submission 203759) | Lab enrichment of tropical soil microbial communities from Luquillo Experimental Forest, Puerto Rico - flux8day.12C.oxic.44.000.178 (v2)... | ecosystem: Environmental > Terrestrial > Soil... | reverse complement strand
GAGGGTTGGAGAAGAAGTTCTTCAGCAACGAGGAGTGCGGCTTCGCCTATCGTACCAGCAGGTTTAATACCTTAGAGCGTGATCGCTACATCATTCTGCGAGCGACCTATGGGCTGCGACCAGGGGGCAAGCCAGCGATTCGTTACGCTGATCTCGAGAAGGTGTTCGCGGATTTGGCGTCGCCGTCGCTCTCACAGGTTCGCGGTGCGGTGCGGGAGATCCGGCGCAGCAAGGCGATGCTCATCGTTCCGGGCGACGATGATTCGCGCAGTGCAGGATCGTTCTTCAAGAATCCAGTTGTGCCCTTGAAACAGTTTGAAGAGCTGGATTCGCGGCTGCGGTCACGCGGGCTTGGGTTAGCGAATTTTCCTGCCGAAAACGGCTTCCGGAAATTATCGGCAGCGTGGCTTGTGGAACACGCAGGTTTCGCGAAAGGCTACTCGCTTGGAGCTGCTGGGATCTCGCGCCGTCACACGCTAGCAATCGTCAACCGCGGAGCAGCCACGGCTGCGGAAATCGTCGCGCTCACAGATGAGATCCAAGCGCGCGTTCGCGACGAGTTTGGGATTACGTTGCTGCCGGAGCCGGTGTTCCTGGGATTTTAGGTTGCTATCGCAGGCGATCGCTTGTGCCAGTCCGTCGCCTGCTCGAAAGCTCGCGCGACCTCGAGCACCAACGCGTCGGCGCCGGGGCGGGCGGAGATCTGCAGTCCAACCGGCAAGCCTTCGCCTGTGAATCCGCACGGCACCGAGACCGATGGCCAGAACAGCAGACTAAATGGCGCGGCGTTGCCCAGCAGTTTCCGAACTTCGTAGGCGCGAAGGTCTTTGTCCGACTTTGTCTCGAGATCGGAGACTTTCGCAGCCGCGACCAGGCAGGTGGGTGTAAGCACCACATCGACCAAATCGAAGACCTTTTCGGCGACTGATCGTGCCGCGGTCAATTCGCGCTGGGCCTGTTCGAATTCTGCGGGCGGAATTCGCGAACACCCTTTTAGCCGCGCAAGCGTGCCGGGCTGATAGAGCTCAGGAGAGTCGGCCAGCATTTGGTGGTGATACTCGAGGATCTCGACGTCGAAGTCAGTCCACTTGGCGCCCACTTCGATCTTGACCTCATGCATTAAGGCGGTAAGCGATCGAACAATACCCAATGCCTCCTCGATACATTTCGCGATATCCGGTTCTAAATTGTCGAAGAAGCCATCGCGCGCTACGCCAACCCGAATTTGCTCAATCGGCCTAAGTTCCGCGTGCGCGGGGTCGCTTGCCAGTGCCCCGAACGTCAGCAGTGCATCTTCGACAGTGTGGGTTAAGAGACCGAGGGTGTCGAACGACTTGCGCAGCGGAATGACACCGTCCATGCTCCAGACGCCTGTGCTCGGCCTATAGCCCACAAGGCCGCACAGCGCAGCCGGATCGCGAACGGAGCCGGCGGTATCGGTACCCAGAGCAACCAGGCACGTACCCGACGCAACTGCGGCCGCCGATCCGGACGACGAGCCTCCAGAGATTCTGGTGAGGTCCCAGGGATTTCGCGTCGGCCCGAAGGCGCTGATCATGCCGCTGCCGCCGAAGGCAAACTCGTGCAGATTGTTCTTGCCAACAATCACGGCACCCGCAGCTCTTAGCTGTCTCACGACGGCGGCGTCTTCCGTGGCAATGCGATTGCGGAACTGATTGCTCCCCGCGGTGGTTCTTATGCCGGCAACATCGATCAGGTCCTTCAGCGCGATTGGAATCCCGTGCAGCGGACCCCGCCAATGACCTGAAGCGAGCTCTGCATCTGCCTGGCCTGCCTGCTCGAAGGCTAGATCTTCAGTAACCGTGATGAATGCGTTGAGTTCGGAGTCGAGCTTCGCGATACGGGCGAGACACGCGCGCGTTAACTCGAATGAGGACAGCTTGCGCTCACGAATTTGTGGTGCGGCTTCAGCTAACCTGAGCATGATTGCTCCAGTTACGCAGTTCGACGCGCGCTCTTTTTGCGGCACTCGTCGCAGACGCCGTAGATCTGAAAGGTGTGGCGGGTGGTGAGGTACTTGTGTTTGCGTCCCACTTCGCGCTCAATGCGCTCGATATCAGTGGAGAAGAACTCGACGGAGCTGCCGCACTCGGTACAGACCATGTGGTGATGATTGCGACGGTTGTATTGATGCTCGTAACGTGCGATGCCGTCGTTGAAGGCCACCTCGCTGGCGAGACCGCATTCGGCCAGCAGCTTGAGCGTGCGGTACACGGTGGTAAAGCCGATGCGCTGGTCTTGCTTGCGCACCAGACGGTAGAGATCGTCTGTCGAGAGGTGGTCGCGGGTGTCGAGGAAGGTGCGCAGGATGGTGTCGCGCTGATCTGTGTGTTTCAATCCTACCCTGCGCAGATGGTCATGAAAGACCGACTGGGCCTCACGCACCATTTGCGGCGAAATCGACGGCTGATCGTCCACCCGCTTCTGCGAAAAGCTCTGGCTACTTGTGCGCTTCATGTCCATCAGCGGTGAATGCGCGAGCGAATTCGCTTATCAGCATAGCACTGAGGTTTCCGCCATCCACCTCGAAGCCAGTATGTCTGGCGTCGATGGAGATTCAGTTCCTGATTGCTTTTCGAGCGCGATCGCGATCGGAGTCAAGCAACCGAGATGCGAGAGAACAGGCCAGACGATAAATATGATCGGCGCTAGCCAGAGTAAAAAAACGCTAAAGCCACCACGGCAACTCCTGCTCTTCATCGATGTGATCGCTTGGCTTGTATTCGTCCAGCCGGCTAAGCACACGCGAGATTTCTCTTATAATCGAGGTTTCTCATGTCGACTACCAGTGTTGCTACTCCCGCCCGCACATCGAGTGTTCGCGTTGCTCTCCGAGTTGTCAGCGCGCTGCTCGTGCTGGCGCTGATTGTCTTCCTTGGCTTTGATGTGTGGTTCTACCGCGCAGTTCGTGCAGCGCTGCCCGTCGAGGACGGCACTATACGGCTCGCAGGCCTCAGCCAACCCGTGACCGTGACCCGCGATGGGCTGGGAATTCCTACCATTACTGCGACGAACCTTGACGACCTTTTCTTTGCACAAGGCTACGTGACCGCACAGGAGCGTCTCTGGCAGATGGACATGACGCGGCGCTTCGCGTCGGGCGACCTGGCCATGGTTCTGGGCCCGAGTTTTGTCAGCGTCGATCGCGAGCAGCGCATTCTTGGGCTGCGGCAGGTAGCGGAGAAAACGGCCGTGAGGATGGATCCGGCGCAGCGCGAGCAGTTTCAGGCTTATGCCAATGGGGTGAACGCATACATCGTCGAACACAGCAAAACGCTGCCCATGGAGTTTCGCTTCCTCACTTACGCTCCGCACGTGTGGACTGTCGAGGACTCGCTGCTGGTCGGTTTATCGATGTCGGAGTTTCTGAATCACGGATATTTTCGCGAGATCCTGCTGAAGGAGAAGGCGCTGGCAAAGTTAGGGCCGGAACTGACGGCAGAGTTGTTCGTGAATTCGTCGTGGCGGGACCATCCGCCGGGATCGGAAGGTGGGTCGCTGGCGGAGCAGCCGCAGAATGGACTCGAACCCGACGAGGAAGAGAGTGAACCGGGTACAAAGGGCGGGAAGTCGCCACCCGGCAAGGCATCGTCCGAGCCTGCGCGCAGGTCTGACCTGCAGCCGCTCCTTCTACCGTCAGCAACTGTGGCGCCCGAACTCCGTTATCATGCCGGCTCCAACAATTGGGTGGTCTCCGGCGCGCACACCGTCACGGGAAAGCCGTTCTTGTCGAATGACATGCATCTTGAACTGCGGCTACCCAACACATGGTATGAGGCCCATCTGATGTGCCGTGACTTCGACGTCGCAGGCGTCACGCTGCCCGGCGTGCCCTACATCATGGTCGGGCACAACCGCTACATCGCATGGGGATTCACGAATCTTGGTCCTGCGGTCGAGGATGTGTTCATCGAGAAATTCAATGACAAGGGCGAGTACCTGACGCCTCAGGGATGGGTGCAGCCGGAACACCGTAAAGAGATCATCCAGGTCAAAGGTAAGCCCGAGGTCACGGTGGACGTTGTCACAACGCGTCATGGGCCAATCATCACGAGCGTGGTTCCGGGCGAGACGCGTCAACTGGCGCTCGAGTGGATCATCTACAAAGATGGAAATTCGAAGATTCCGTTCTTTCAACTGAACTCAGCCAAGAATTGGGGTGAGTTCCGCGCGGCTATGTCGACGTTCGGCGAACCGGGACAGAACACCGTCTATGCCGACGTGGACGGTCACATCGGTTATCAGGCAACGGGCTTCGTTCCGATCCGCGCATCGGGTGATGGTTCCCTGCCGGTCCCGGGAGACACCGATGCCTACGAATGGACGGGCTTTGTTCCGTATGACGAGATGCCGCGTGTATTCGATCCTCTCTCGGGAATTATTGCAACTGCCAATGGACGGACCACGCCGGACGGCTATGCGCATCCTGTAAGCATCGAATGGGACTCTCCTTATCGTACGGAACGCATTTACAAGCTGTTGCATAAGCCAAAGAAGTACAGTCCTGAGGACATGCTGGCAATCCAGACGGATGTCGTGTCAGAGCTGGATCGCTACTGTGCCGAGCGCTTTGTCTACGCCATTGATCACACTCCAAAGGCCTCTGACAGAGCGAAGGCGGCGGCCGACCTGATGCGCAACTGGGACGGAACGATGGCGGTCGATTCGGTTGCACCAACCATTGCTTATTACTCACGCGGCAAGTTGAACGAGTTGCTGCTGAAGCCAAAGCTGGGCAATGACTGGCAAGCCTATACACGCTGGTTCATGGGCCCGGTATGGCTGGAGAACACTTTGTCGCATCAGTCGCCGCAATGGTTGCCGGCGGGCTACGCGAATTACGACGAGCTCCTGACCGCTGCGGTGGAGGCTGCGGTCACTGATACCGCAACTCCCAAAAATCTTAGCCACTGGATGTGGGGACGGACGCACCAGATCGACCTGAAGCATCCGTTCTGGAGCAACTTCCCGATCTTGAAGCGCGGCGCGAGTCCGGGTCCACAACCGTTGTCGGGCGATGGGCTAACCGTCAAACAAGCCGGACCACGATTCGGCCCTTCGGAACGGTTCACAGCCGATATGTCAGATCTGGACAGCTCCACGCTAAACATCGTGAACGGAGAGTCGGGCAACTTGTTCGACGATCATTACAACGATCAGTGGGACGCTTATTATCACGGACGCACATTCAAGTTGGCGTTCTCGGCTGCGGCGCTACAGCAGGCGGCGCAGCATCATCTGACACTGGAGCCGCGATAGAGGCGGAAACAAAAGACGCGTACAAGCAAACTGGGCGACCTCGTTGGCCGCCCTTTACTGTTACCTGAAGCGTAGGTCTTACTGGTCGATCTGCAGTACGCCGTACAGTGCTCCGCGGAACGAGATCTGGGTCGACTGCAATTGTCCGGTGGTCGTGTCGTAGATATACAGCACGCCGCCCTGGACGGTGTACATCGTATTGCGGCCGGGAATCGACTGCAGTCCCGTGACTGCGCCCAAAGGCTGGCTGATCGTATCGAGCGTCATTTTCCCCAAGTCCACAATCGACAGACAGCCAACGGAGGAATTCATGCAGCTAACAGCGCCGATATAGAGCTTGTGATTATTCGAGACCGACATCGTTGTGTGGTTGCCATCTCCGATGGCCACCGGATTGGCGGTCGTGCGCGTCATATTGCTGATATTCACCAGATCCAGCGTGCCGTTCGCTCCCCCCGGATAACCCGCGACGAAGAGATTACTTCCTTGGAGCAGTCCGACACTGGCCCCCGCAACCGGTACGGTCGCGGTGATTGTTTGTGTGGCGAGAGCGAAGCGCATGACCGAAGGTGGTCCCGCTGTTGATCCGCATTCCGGCCCGCAATTCAGAACATAGGCCGTGGAGTTGTCGCTGCTGATAAACGCATTCACAGGGCGAGCAAAGCCAGGAATCGCCACCGCTGTCGGCGTCGTTTGGGTCAGATCGATCAGGTACATGGTGTCGCTGTTCAGCGCGAACACCAGGAGCGTCTTTCCGTCAGGGCTGATAGCCACCCCGTGCGCGCTGGGCACGGTGTAAGTGCTGGTAATGGAACCCGTCGAGGTATCGATCACCTGCACGCCCCCGGCACGGGCGTTCGTAATAGGAGCGTTAGGAACCGGCGCGTAGATCTTGGTCGAATCGGGCGAATAAAGCGCCATGTCAGCCCAATTGGCGAGGGTTACGCTGCCATTGGTCGCCTCCGTGGCATTGGTAATAAAGGTCAGACTAAAACTGCTCGGATCGTAGACCACCGTTTCAGTGGTGTCCGGGCTGAGCAGCTCAAAGGTCAGAGAGCCGCCAACGGCAATATTAACCGCAGTGCCCGTGACCCCGGGGCCAGTGACACCAGTATTGTTATTGGTTACGGTGTAAAAAGCCGTCTGGTCGGTCTGGCTATCGACGATCTGAACATTGCCAGAATACTGGTTTGTAATAAACGCCCGGTTCTTGAGCATGCTCGGTGCGTTGACCGAGACGTTGCCGTTAGGTCCGGTAGTGCTGTTATTGTTGCCGCAGGAGACGATAAAGAAGAGACAAACACAAGTTCCCAGGAGGAGTACTGCCCGCTTCAAACGCGTACCTCGCTCATGCTGTTGATAAAACGCAAGTTGGCTAATTTCTGACAAATTATAACAGAGCCTCGACAACCCCTTCGCCGAGCTCGCGAGGTGGCCTATCGGTTTCGTTTACGATACAGTTTCAAGAACACTCAACATCGTTAGAGTAACGACCAGAATGGTGACCGATTTCCTAACTCGACTGCAAGAAGCGCCTGTTCTTTGTGACGGAGCGATGGGGACCCTCTTGCTCTCCAAGGGCATCTTCATCGACCGTTGTTATGACGAGCTGAACTTATCGCAGCCTGACCTGATCCGGGCAATCCACCTGGAATATCTGCAGGCTGGCGCCGACATCATAGAAACAAACACCTTCGGCGCCAATTCGTTTCGCCTGTCGAAGCACGGTTGCGTCGACCGGCTGGCGGAAATCAACCGCCGGGGTGCCCGGCTTGCCCGCGAGGCTGCCAAAAGCTTTGGCGGACTGGTGGCCGGAGCTGTGGGCCCGTTGGGGATTCGCATCGAGCCGTTGGGCAAGATCGCGCTGTCTGAGGCCCGTGAGGCGTTTCGCGAGCAGATTGCGGCTCTGAACCAGGAAGGCGTCGATCTCATCATCCTGGAAACCTTCGGATACCTGGAAGAGTTGCATCAGGGGATCCTGGCGGCACGCGAAGTCAATCCAGACCTCCCTGTTGTTGCTCAAGTTACGATCGACGAGGACGGCAACTGCCTCGACGGCTCGAGCCCCGAGCACTACGGCCCGCAACTGCAAGCCTGGGGGGCGGATGTCGTCGGCATCAACTGCAGCGTGGGCCCGGCTCCGATGTTTGAGGCCATCGAGCGCGTTCGTGTCGTGGTCTCGGCGCCACTTTCGGCGCAACCCAATGCCGGCATGCCTCGTGCGGTGGATGGTCGCACCATCTTTCTCTCATCCCCCGAATACATGGCGAGCTATGCCGAAAAGTTCGTCTTGGCGGGCGTGAGCCTCGTAGGCGGCTGCTGCGGAACCACGCCCAAGCACATCCACGAGATGAAGGGGCGACTGAAGCGTCGCCATGTTCCGGCGCAAAAGCCAAGCCCCAAGCCGCAAGTTGTGGAGCGTCCGGTCGAGCCTCCGGCGCTCGGCGAGCGCTCCCAGCTCGGACGCCGTATCGCTGACGGCGAGTTCGTAATCATGGTCGAAGTGGTGCCTCCCAAAGGAACCGACGGCACCAAGGAGATTGACGGCTGTCGTTACCTGAAGTCGGTTGGTGTGGATGCGGTGAACATTCCCGACAGCCCGCGCGCTTCGGCGCGGCTGAGCAATCAGGCATTGTGCCTGATGGTGGCGCAACAGGTCGGAATCGAGCCGGTGCTGCACTACACCTGCCGCGACCGTAACGTACTGGGCATCCAGTCTGACCTGCTGGGCGCGAGCGCACTCGGCATTCGCAATTTGATTTGCATCACCGGCGATCCGCCGAAGATGGGCAACTACCCCGATGCTACCGCAGTGTTCGACGTCGACGCGATCGGACTGGTCAACATTGTCCATAACCTGAACCACGGCCTCGACATCGGCAGCAACCCCATCGGCAACGGAACGAAGTTCGTGATTGGCGTCGGCGCTAATCCGGGCGTACCCAACATCGACGAAGAGATTCGCCGCTTCGAATACAAGGTGCAGGCGGGAGCTGAGTACGCGGTGACGCAGCCGGTTTTCGATCTGCGGCTGCTCGAGGACTTTCTTCGTCGCATCGAACATTGCCGCATTCCCGTCGTCGCTGGCATTTGGCCATTGGTGAGTGCGCGCAACGCCGAGTTCATGAAGAACGAGCTGCGCGTGTCGGTGCCGGAAGAGATTATCTCCCGGATGAACCGGGCGACCACCGCTGACGCTGCCCGGGCCGAAGGCGTTGCCATCGCGCGCGACATGCTGTCGGCTGTGCGCGGGATGGTACAGGGCGCTCAGATCAGCGCTCCGTTGGGACGCTATTCCTCGGCAGTCGACGTGCTGGAAGCGCTCGGCAGTTCGAAGACCGCAACTGTCTAGCGGTCATTCTGCTGAAGTTTGAATGGCGCTCACATCCGTGACGCAAGAAGGCACTAGAATGTTCGACGAGCAGGAAGATCAGACGATTTACAGAGTCGTGGTGAATCATGAGGAGCAGTACTCCCTTTGGCCGGCCAATAAGGCTGTCGCCGTGGGCTGGCACGATGCGGGTAAAAGCGGCACAAAGGATGAGTGCCCTACAACAAGGAAGTCTGGACCGACATGCGTCGGTTGAGCCTCCGGAAGAGGATCGAAGAGCAAAGGCTGGTATAGGGATTCGACGGCGCTCCCTGTAGCGCCTAAAGCAGCTTGGTTGATTCTGCAGCCGAGTTGCTGTCGAGCCCGTAGGGGGACATCTGTGTAAGCCCGGGGGCGTTAGCCCGCGGATGGGCGTTTCTAAGAATCCGGAGCCGGCTTCGGCCAGCGACACTGCACCGCAATTTGACTACACCAAAAAACGAAACCGGTCTGGCTGTGGTCAGCGCTGTTTGTACCGACCCTAGTGCCGGCGATCCCCCGCCGGGTGATTTTTGACCCATTCTTTACTGTCACCGGGTCGGAATAGAGCTAGAATGGTAGGTGGAGTGAGTGCTTGGCCAAGTTCGAGGAATCGCTGCAGCGACTGGAAACGATCGTAGCCGAGTTGGAAAAGGGTGATGTCGCCCTTGATCGGGCGCTGGAACTATTTGACGAAGGCATGAAGCTCTCGGGTTCTTGTCGCAAGGAACTGGAAGAGGCCGAAGGAAAGGTAGAAATTCTGCTGAAGCGCAATGGTAAGCTCCAGCCGGAAGCCTTCGAACCTGCCGTTCAACCCGGCGACGCCGCCAAAGCGTAGATCGTCATTCGATCTGGATTCTCTAACCACAACGTTATTTCTGCTCGTTTGTAGTATTGGCGCCACCCGTCCAACCGGCTCAAAGAGGGGTATTACCATGCCGCCAATCCACGTTGTGCTCACCCGCCAAGACCCTGCGCTGACTGACAAACTCGTCGCTTCCATACAGAAACAGTTTCTCGACGTCGCAACTGTCAGCAGTCAAGAAGACACCCGCAACGCCATCGCGCGCACCAAGGCGGAACTTGCGATCGTCGATCTGGAGATCGTTAACTTCTCGGAATTAGGACAACTTTGCCACGAGTTTCCGAGCACAGCATTTGTGTGTATCCATCGTCTCGCCGATGATGGCATGTGGTCGAAATCGCTTGCCGCAGGCGCAGTGGACTGCTGCTTTTCCGGCGAGCTACCGCGCATCTTGCAGGCCTCTGAACGATACGTCGCCTACAAGGCTACGCACACTTCGCCGGCAGCCTGACCTTTCCATCGCGGGCGTCCAGCCGGCGCCCGCTTGACTCCGCTTACACCGCCGTTTAGCTTGGAATGTATCGTCCGAGTTAATCAGCATTGATCTGTACACGGCTACTTTC
>Ga0306926_10010907_pt1 | contig 10057 bp, 8 predicted proteins | sample flu12Cox44000178_FD_203759 | JGI IMG/M metagenome (GOLD analysis project Ga0306926, IMG submission 203759) | Lab enrichment of tropical soil microbial communities from Luquillo Experimental Forest, Puerto Rico - flux8day.12C.oxic.44.000.178 (v2)... | ecosystem: Environmental > Terrestrial > Soil... | reverse complement strand
CGGCGGCGAGATCCGCTTTGACCAGGTTCGCTTCGGTTATGCACCCGGGGCGGTTGCTCTCGACGGCATCTCGCTGACTGTCCCGGCCGGGAAGACGGTGGCGCTGGTCGGTGCGTCCGGGGCCGGCAAATCGACCATCCTCAACCTGATCCCGCGCTTCTTCGACGTCGAAGAAGGCTGCATCGCGATCGACGGTCAGGATATCCGCTCAGTAACCTTGGCCTCGCTGCGCGAAGCAGTCGCCCTGGTGGCGCAGGAGGTCACGCTGTTCGACGATACTCTGCGGGCCAACATTGCCTACGGCCGCTTTGGCGCCGCGACGGCCGATATTGAAGCGGCGGCGCGCGCGGCGGGAGCCGACGGGTTCATCCGTGATTTGCCGCAGGGCTACGACACGCAGGTCGGCGAACACGGCGTTCGGTTGTCAGGCGGTCAGCGTCAGCGTCTGGCAATCGCGCGGGCGATGCTGAAGGATGCGCCGATCCTGCTGCTCGACGAGGCAACCTCGGCCCTCGACAGCGAGTCCGAGCGGCAGGTGCAGGCCGCCTTACGGACGCTCATTCGCGGGCGCACGACATTGGTCATTGCCCACCGGCTGTCGACGGTTCAAGGCGCGGACCTGATCTGCGTCGTCGATCGCGGGCGGATCGTCGAAAGCGGCCGTCACGCCGAGCTGCTCGCCCGCGACGGGCTCTACGCACGGCTCTACGCGATGCAGTTCGCCGACGAGCGCGACCCGGTCGCCACGGCTGCCGCGCAGTAGCAGCGTGGCGTCGACCCTGATCAGACCCGCCAATTGGCGCCGCCTGCTGCGCAATGCCAGGCTGCGCCGGGCAGTGTGCTGGGCAATCCATTGCTACATCCGGCTCGTCTATCGCACCAACCGGTGGACCGTAGAGGGTGAAGAGGCGCCGCTACGGCTGATTGCCGGCGGGCGAGCGTTCATTGGCGCGTTTTGGCACGGGCGAATGTTGATGATCCCGATGGGATGGCATCGCATGGCGCCGATGCACATGCTGATTTCGGCGCATCGCGACGGGCGGATAATCGCCGACGCCGTATCGTATTTCGGCATTCAAACGATCGCCGGCTCGACCCGACGCGGCGGCTCGGCGGCATTGCGCACCATGCTGAAAAAGTTGAAAGAGGGGGATTGCGTAGCGATCACGCCGGATGGACCACGGGGCCCGGCGATGAGCGTCAGCATCGGTATTGTCAATACCGCAAGGCTGGCTGAGGTACCGGTCGTACCGATTACCTATGCCACGAGCCGCCGGCGGATACTGCCGAGCTGGGACGATTTTCATGTCGCGCTGCCGTTCGGCCGCGGCGTCTTTCTGTGGGGCGAACCGATCGAAATCGCGCCCGATCTCGGCGAGGCCGAGCTCGATCAGACCCGAAGCCTGATCGAGGCTCGCATGGTCGAAATGGTCCGCGAGGCCGACCGCCGTGTCGGGCACGAGGCGAAAATGTTTTGTTCCGCACAGGCCCCGCCGCCGCACCGGGCCGTTCCGCAAGAAAAATACCGGTGATGCTGCCGCTGGTTTATCGCGGACTGACCCGGCCGCTGGCGCCGCTGGTGATGCTGTACCTCGAGCGGCGGCGGCGGCGCGGCAAGGAGGACGGGCAGCGGCTGCGCGAGCGCCGGGGTTTTGCACGCGGCCCTCGACCGGTAGGACCGCTGGTATGGATCCACGCGGCAAGCGTCGGTGAGGCGACGGCGATGCTGCGGCTGATCGATCGGCTGCTGGAAACATGGCCGACGCTCGAAATCCTGCTCACCACCGGCACGGTTGCCTCGGCCCGACTGCTCGAAGCCCGGCTGCCGGGGCGGGTGCGTCACCAATATGTGCCGATTGATCTTCCGAATTGGATCGGTCGCTTTCTCGACCACTGGCGACCCGATCTGGCGCTCTGGGTCGAATCGGAGCTGTGGCCGAATCTGGTGCTGACGACGCATGCCCACCAGATCCCGATGATGCTGGTCAACGGCCGGCTGTCCGCCCGGTCGTATCGGCGCTGGCGCCGATGGCCGGGGCTGATTGGCCCGATGCTGCGCGCCTTCGGGCAATGCCTGGCTCAAGACGCCGACCAGGCCGAGCGCCTGCGCCGCCTCGGTGCCCGCGACGTCGCCGCGGTCGGCGACCTCAAGGCTGCGGGCGCTGCATTGCCGGTCGATCAGGCGCAGCTGTGGCGCCTGCGCCAGCAGATCGGCGGGCGCCCGTTGTGGCTTGCGGCCAGCACCCATCCCGGCGAGGAAGAGATCGCCGCCGCGGCCCACCAACGGCTGGCCGCCGACCATCCGGGGTTATTGACGATAATCGCACCCCGCCATCCGGCGCGCGCCGACGCCGTCGCCGCGATGCTCGCCGGGCGCGGGCTGTGTGTCGCTCGGCGCAGCCGCGGCCATCCGATCGACGGCCACACCGAAATCTACCTCGCCGACACGATTGGCGAACTTGGCCTGTTTTACCGTCTCGCCGGGATCGCCTTTATCGGCGGATCGCTAGCCCGAATGGGCGGGCACAACCCATTCGAAGCCGCCCGCCTGGACTGCGCGGTATTGCACGGGCCGGATATGAGCAACTGCGCCGGGATGGCCGCGGCGCTGGGAGCCGCCGGGGCCGCGGAAACCGTGACCGACGCCGACGAACTTGCCCGGGCCGTGACAAGGCTCCTCACCGATGGGCAGTTGCGGGCCGCGCGTTGCGCCGCAGGTACGCGCATCGCCGCGGCCAACCTTGGCATCCTCGATGCCATCATTGCCCGCCTCGCCCCGTGGATCGACCGTTTCGCGTCGTTGCAAGACCGGGTTGTGGAAGGCGCTCTGATCGAAAGCAGCTCGGGCTCGCCGGGTTCGCTGCGGGCGTGATGCGCAGCGCCCCCGATTTTTGGGGGAGGGAGCCGGGGCTCGCGGCCACGCTGCTGCTGCCTATTGGCGCGGCGTGGGATGCCGCAGGCCGCCTGCGCCGAGCCTTGGCGCGCCCGTATCATGCACCGGTTCCAGTAATATGCGTCGGTAATCTTATTGTTGGCGGGGCAGGCAAGACCCCGATCGCACTGGCGCTCGCCGCGCGGTTGATCGCCCGCGACGTCGCGGTCCATTTCGTAACGCGAGGCTATGGCGGCCGGCTCGCCGGGCCAGTTCGGGTCGACGGGGCGCGGAATGACGCCGCCGCGGTCGGCGACGAAGCCCTGTTGCTGGCGACACGCGCGCCATGCTGGGTCGCACGCGACCGCGCCGCGGGCATCGCCGCTGCCGCAGCCTCCGGAGCCGCGGCGATCGTGCTGGATGACGGCTTCCAAAACCCTGGGGTGGCCAACACCTTGGCGTTGATCGTGGTCGACGCCGCCTATGGCTTCGGCAATCGGCGGGTCATGCCGGCCGGTCCGTTGCGCGAGAGCCTGCGCCGCGGTCTTGCGCGCGCCGACGGCGCCGTACTGCTCGCGGGTGATGGCCAAGCACAGACAGCGTGGCCGAGCGGCGTTGATGCCGGCCGGCCGGTCGTACCGGCGATGCTGGCGCCGCTCGCCGGAGAGCGGTTCGCCGGCAGCCGCGTCGTTGCCTTTGCCGGGATCGGGCGACCGGAGAAATTCTTCGCGACCTTGCGCGGCCTCGGCGTCGACCTGGTCGCCGCACGCCGCTTTCCCGACCATCATCCATTTAGCCCTGCCGAACTCGCCGAACTGCGCCGGATCGCGGCGCGGGAGCATGCCCGCCTCGTGACGACTGCAAAGGATTTCGTGCGGGTGCCGCCCGAGGCGCGGGACGGGATCGAGGTACTCGAGGTCGCAGTCCGCTGGCTCGATCTTCCCGCGCTCGATGGTCTTCTCAATCCCGATGTGCTATCCGCCCGGGTCAATGGACGCGGCCCAAACCGACACCGCCGTTGAGACGCCCCGCCTTGCCCATCGCCTGGAGGCTTGGGGCGCCGCGGCTTTGGTCGGTGTGTTCGGATCGCTGCCGCTCGATTGGGCTTCCGCCCTTGGCGGCGCGCTGGCGCGGCGTCTCGGCCCCTTTCTCGGAATTTCCAAACGGGCGCGGGTCAATCTGCGCCGCGCCTATCCCGGCCTGTCCGACGCCCAGATCGAAAAGATCGTCATCGGAATGTGGGACAATCTCGGCCGTGTCGCAGCCGAATTCCCGCATCTGCGGAAGTTCCGCGTCTTCGAGGCGGGCGGGCGGGTGGAGACGCACGGCTTCGAGCATATCGAACGGGCGGTCGCCGCTGGGCGTCGGCTGATTGTTTTCTCCGGGCATATCGCCAATTGGGAGATCGGCTCGCTCGCCGGTGTCCAGTACGGGATCTCGGTCGCCCAGATCTACCGCGCGGCCAACAATCCGCTGGTCGACCGCCTGCTCGCGAGGTTGCGTGGCAATCGCGAGGAGTTCATCCCAAAGGGCGCCGTTGCCGCGCGGCGGGCGATTTCGGCGCTCAATCGCGGGCTGCATCTGGGCTTGCTCGCCGACCAGAAGATGAACGACGGAATCCCCGTCCCATTCTTTGGGCGCCCGGCGATGACCAGTTCCGCCCTGGCATTTTTGGCGCTCCGTTTCGACTGCGCCGTGATTCCGCTTCGGGTTGAGCGTCTCACGGGGGCACGCTTCCGAGTCACAGTTTCCCCGCCATTGCCGCTGCCGCGAAGCGGCGATCGCCATGCCGACGCCGCCGCCCTGATGACCGCGGTCAACGCGACCCTGGAGGCATGGATTCGCGATCGGCCCGAGCTTTGGCTTTGGGTGCATCGGCGCTGGCCGGATTAGGCCGCGCCGAACCGGCGGTGCCGCCGCCGCAAAAGTGCAACTCATCGCCCTTTAGTATAGAAATCGAGAGAGCTGTTGCACCTGATGCAATTTTATGCAGCGTATTTCCGTTAACCGGCGGATCGGCTCGTAGAGCCTGATCAGCCGCATCGCAGCGGAGAACAATCATGGATATGACGCGCCGTCTCGCGGCCGAATTTTTCGGCACGCTTTGGCTGGTCTTCGGAGGGTGCGGCGCCGCCGTTCTCGCCGCCGCCTTTCTCACGCCAACCGGGACATTACTCGGCATCGGCTTCCTCGGGGTGGCTTTCGCTTTCGGTCTGACTGTCTTAACGATGGCCTACGCCGTCGGACACATCTCCGGCGGCCACTTCAACCCGGCGGTGACAATCGGCCTGTGGGCCGGTGGGCGGTTCAAAGCCGCGGACGTGGTGCCCTACATCATCGCCCAGGTGATCGGCGCGATCATCGCGGCCGCGATCCTCTACGCTATTGCGTCGGGTAAGCCCGATTGGGTTGCGGGCGGCTTTGCCTCCAACGGCTATGGCGACCTGAGCCCGGGCAAATACGGTCTGGGCGCATGCTTTATCGGCGAGGTGGTCGCGACATTCTTTTTCCTGTTCGTGATCATCGGCTCGACCTCGCGCGGCGCCGCGGTCGGGTTTGCCGGCATCCCGATCGGTCTGTGCCTGACCTTGATCCATCTGATCATGATCCCGGTCACCAACACCTCGGTCAACCCGGCGCGCAGCACCGGACCGGCATTGTTCGCCGGCGGACATTATATCGCGCAGCTGTGGCTATTCTGGCTCGCCCCGATCATCGGCGCGGCGCTCGCCGGCTTCTTCACCCGCTGGCTCTACCAGGACGAATTGGTCGCCGTCGGCACCGTTGTCGTCGAGGAACAGCGCATCGGCTGAAATCCAGCGCGCCACAGCAGGGTTATTCGTCGTCGCGGAATTGCGGCCAAGGCGCCCGAGCGGCTAGCCGGCGGTCGATCCACGCGACGACGAGCGTCACAAAGAGCGGCAAGGCGAAGACCAGAAATGCGATCGAGTAGAGCAGGGTGTCGTTCCGAATACGGATGATCGGCTCCACGATTTCGTCAACCGGAACGGCGATCGCCAGCAACTGGTCGCGGCCATAGCGCGGCGGAACGTCGGTCACCCGGCCGATATAGGTCCGGCCGGCGACGTCGTAGACGCGGGTGCCGGCCATCGGCTGGTTCCGGTAGGCGGTCGCGAGACCGTCGATCACCGGATCGTTCAAATCGGCGATCTTCGGCGGCATGGCCTTAATTTCGCCGTCGGCCTGGACTGCCTTGGCGATGCGGGCCTGGTCGGGCAGGGCCACGATCTCGCCGGCCTTGGTAAAGATGAACGCGGTGCTGCCCGGTGTGATCCGCTGTTCGCGCAGAAAATTCGCCAGATCGACCGCGGCGAGGTCGGCGCCCATTACCCCCGGCGTAGGCCCTTTGAAGCTTCGGCTTAGGGTGAAGCCCGGCTCGCCGCTCGAGGCAAAGATGTAGAGATCGCTGTGTTCGACAACGTCGCTTTTTTGCGCCGCGCCATACCACGGGCGCTTGCGAGGATCAAAGGGCGGCGCATTGTCACGCCGGCCGACGACAGCTCCGTCCGCGCCAAAAAAGACCCACCGCACATTGGCGTGGCCATCGGGGCCGACATTGACGATCTCGTTGGCAAAGACCGCATCCGGCGGCGCCCGCAGCTGCTTGCGCAAGACGCCGGATTTGTCCCCGGCGATATGGGTGACCATTGAGAAGTCGCCGTTGTCGAAGCCGACATAGAGCGACAGGATCTGAGGATAGACCCGCAGCGCCCGCAGCAGCAGGGCCTTGGCGTTTGCATCCTCGTCGGAGGTTGGCGTCGTCAACTCCGGGACCAGCGAGGCGATGCCGACGATTGCATACATCGGGTCGTACAACAGCTGAATACGATCGATGATCTTTTCGTCCGCTTCCTGCATCAGCCGCTGCGCGGCGGCGATCGCCAGCTCGCTCGATTTCTTCGAATTGTACCAGATGATCCCGCCGACTAACGCCACCAGGATGAACAACAGGAGGCCGGTGATCCCGAGATAAGCCGGCCAGCGCTTGGCGTGACCGGCGCCGCCCACGGTTCCCGGCCGACTCCGCGAATGCGCCTGCCGGTCGGTCACGGCTTACCACCCTTCGTGTTCGCGAGGCGAACGCCCGATTTTTTCACGACAGATGATAGGGATCCCGTCGCGGCAATGTCCAGGCGCGACGTGGCTCGCCGCCGCGACGTCAGCCGCTCGCTTGCGAGCGGCGTTCCGGCGGCGCTGTCTCGCCGGCGGCACCCTTCCTGGCGTCAGCCTCGGCGGTTACCTTGACCTCGACCGTCATGCCGAGATGGTCGGACGGAAATCCGGTCCAGCTGCCGGAAATAGGCACCGCCTGACGCGGATCGCGGACGACGGCAACGCGGACGAGATCGTGGTTGCCGACGATGCCGTTGGTCGGATCGAATTCGACCCAGCCCGCGCCGGGTAGATACACGTCGAGCCAGGCGTGGGTGGCCCCGCCTCCGACCCGATGGCGGGTACGCCCCTCGGGGACGTACAAATACCCGCTGACAAAGCGGGCGGCGAGCCCGAGCGAGCGCACCGCCTCCATCATCAGCACCGCGAAATCGCGGCAGCTGCCGCTGCCGATCCGCAACGTCTTGACCGGATCCTGGATGCCGCTCTCTTCGCGTGCCTCGTAGACCATATCGCGGCGGATCGCGTGGGTCATCGCCGCCAGCAGTTCCGAGGTGTCGCTGCGCCCGTCATGGCGCAGGAATTGCCCGGCCCAGCGGTCGATTTCGTGCTCGGGATCCAGGTATTGCCGCTCGATCAGGCGCAACAGGTCCGGCATCTCGTCGGCGCCGTAGGTGAACGGGTAGCGGGTCGCATATTCCTCGATTTGAAAATCGAGGGCGTTGGTCGCCGAGTGATCGAGCCGGATCACGCTTTCAAAGCGCAATTCTTCCGCCCGCCCGCTGAACCGGGCGATCGCAACGCAATTGCCGAAGACGTCGTGAACCCAGCGAATGTCGGCGGGTTCCGGTCTGATCACCAATTTGCTGTCGAGCAGCCTTTGGTCATAGCTGTCGCGCGGCCGCAGCATCATGCGGTGTTCGCCAAACGCAACCGGCTGTTTGTAGCGGTATGTGGTAACGTGACACACGGTAATGACAGGCATTGCACCGGCCTATTGCGCGACCGCGGTCTGCGTCTGCGAAGCCTCGGGCTCATAGCCGAAAAAGGCGATCGACAAGTCGCGGCTGACCGCGATCAGCTGCTGTTGGATCAGATCGAGAAACTCGTGCAGCCCCTCGCTCAGGATCGCCGTTATCGTGAGCGTGCCGAGCACGGCGCGCAAGCGGTCGAGTTCCTCGGCGGCGTCATTGCCGCCACGCAGTGAATAGCGTGATTTGACGTCGCCCAAGAGCCGTCCGACCTCCCGCACGCAGTGATGCACCGAACGCGGAAATGCCTGGTTCAGCAGCAAGAAGCCGGCGACCCGCGCCGGGGTCGTGCTGGCAGCATGGAGCCGGCGATAGGCGTGGTAGCCGGCGGCGGAGCGCAACAGCGCGTTCCATTGGCTGACATCGGTCGGCGAGCCGACATCGGCGATGTCGGGCAACAGCAGATGGTATTTGATGTCGAGCAGCCTCGTCGTCTGGTCGGCCCGCTCGATATAGCGGCCAAGCTGGTAGAAGTACCAGCCCTGGTCGCGAAAGAAGGTGCCTTCAGTGATGCCGGTATGGGTCTGGCAAGCCTCCTTGATCGTCGTGAACAACGCCGCCAGCCTTCCCGGGGCGAGATCGGCGACCCTGATCGACGCGAGATGATTGTAGAATATGTTGAGTTGGACCCACATCTCGGTCGATATCAACGGCCGCAGGGTGCGAGCGTTCTCGCGTGCGGCATGAATGGCGCTGACGATCGAGGTCGGGTTGTCGGCGTCGACCACATAGAATTCGACCACGCTTTGCGCCGAGACCTTACGGCCGCCGGCGAAAAAGCGCTCCTCGTCCGAATTCAGCTGGATGATCGAACGCCAGTTCTGGCCGCCTTGGCTGTCGCGCGAGAAAGTTTCGTTGACGTCGAGGATGCGCGCCAGATTCTCGGCGCGCTCGACATAGCGCGCGAGCCAGAAAATGCAGTCCGCGTAGCGGGCGAGCAGAACGTCAACCAACGACCCAGGTATCCTTGGACCCGCCGCCCTGCGAGGAATTGACGACAAGGGAGCCGCGGCGCAGCGCGACTCGCGTCAATCCGCCGGGCAGAACCCAGGTGCTGGACCCGGTCACCGCAAACGGGCGCAGGTCCACGTGGCGCGCCTCGATATGGCCGTCGATCAGGGTCGGCGCCACCGACAGTTTGATGCAGGGCTGGCTGATGTAATTGGACGGATCGGCGAGGAGCTTCGTTCGGCAATCGTCAAGTTCGGCGCGGCTCGCCTTGGGACCGACGGTGATGCCGTAACCGCCTGCTTCGCCGACTGGTTTGACCACCAGTTCGGAAAGATGGTCGAGGGTGTAGTGCAAGGCTTCCGGCTCGCGGCAGATGTGAGTCTCGACGTTGCGCAGAATCGACTCCTCGCCGAGATAGTAGCGGATGATCCGCGGCATGTAGGCATAGACCGCTTTATCGTCGGCGACCCCGGTCCCGATCGCATTGGCGAGCCCGACCTTGCCCGCCCGATAGGCCCGCATCAGCCCGCGCACACCCAGCATGCTATCGGGAATAAAGGCCTCGGGATCGAGATAATCGTCGTTGATGCGGCGATAGATCACATCGACGCGCGCGAGGCCGCCGGTCGTGCGCATCCAAACGCGCTCGTCCTCCACCACCAGATCCGGCCCCTCGACCAGCGGGACGCCCATCTCGCGGGCCAGGAACACATGTTCGAAATATGCCGAGTTGTAGGTGCCGGGCGACAACAGCACGACCTGCGGATCGGTCACCCCGGGCGGCGCCAGTTCCTGCAAGGCGGCGATCAGTTTGGCGCCGTAATTGTCGATTGGCCGCAGGCTGATGTCGTCGAGCAAATCGGGGAAGGCGCGCAGCATCATGTGGCGGTTTTCGACGACATAACTGACGCCCGAAGGAGTGCGCGCATTGTCTTCGAGCACGAGAAAGTTACCGTGCTCGTCGCGCACGACATCGGTGCCGCAGATGTTCACATAGGCCTTGTGAGGCACGTCAACGCCGCGCATCAGTGGGCGGTAGTTGTGGTTTCCGAGAATCAGGTCGGATGGG
>Ga0306926_10010906_pt1 | contig 10057 bp, 8 predicted proteins | sample flu12Cox44000178_FD_203759 | JGI IMG/M metagenome (GOLD analysis project Ga0306926, IMG submission 203759) | Lab enrichment of tropical soil microbial communities from Luquillo Experimental Forest, Puerto Rico - flux8day.12C.oxic.44.000.178 (v2)... | ecosystem: Environmental > Terrestrial > Soil... | reverse complement strand
GCGCCTCACGGCGCTGCTCGTACTATCCGCGGCTGCGATCTCGCGCGCCGCGCAGTACCAATGTTCCTCATGCCTGCCGTCGGGTTGCCCCTCAGCCTGCCACAACGCATAGGCACGCTTAGCGATCTGCTCGTGCTTCTCCCCATCCACGGCCATTACCCCCACACTTCCTCGGATTCAGACTAACTATTTCGTCGGCCGCTACCAAACTGCCCCTGGACCGCAGCCGGGGGCGGCTTGTGGCCGCACGCTAGCGTCCGGATGAGGACGAATCGGCTCCCGCGGAGAAGTTGCTAAGGCTTGCCGCATGGTGGCCGGGGACCATGAGTTCGAATCCTGCTTGCTCCGCCGCTGAGTCTGTCTCAGAGGCTGACCCAGCTTCTCGGCTCCTGCTCGAGCGGTAATCGCGCCGAGATGGACGGGATGTGCGAGCTACGACGTTTCCTGGCTGAGCAGCGGCGAGCCGCCCTGTGATGGACCGATGGTTCGAATCCAGCTCTCTCCAGCGGCGAGTCAGACGAACTCCCACCCGAACAGGTGAGGTCCCGTCGGATCTCGAGGTTGTCCGCTATTGGGATCTCGCGGCGACCGAAAGGCCCAAGCTCAACCGGACAAGAAGGTCGGCACCAAGCTCGGCCGCGACAAGAACGGTGGCTAACCCCGGGGCGGGTGGCTAGGCGCCGAATACTCAAGTCGATAGAGATCACCAGTTGCTCCGATCAGTAGCTTATCGGCGAGGGCCGGAGGACGGATCCCGTCGGTTCTTCCTGCGCGGAGTGATGGTCGAGAAGCCAGAGGGCAGTGCCTAACCCGCAGTCGCCGGTCCCATTGTCTGTCGTGATCCGCCCCTGTTCCTGACAAAATTCCTCGGTCACGCGAGCACCTGTCAGAGTTTGGCGGCCGGTTCGACGAACTCCCGCGCCATTTCTTCGATCCGTGCGACCATTTCGCGTTCGTTTCCGGGCCGGCCCGACAACAGAGCGATCTCGTCCACCCCTGCATCACGATATCGCTTTAGGTCGTCAGGTTGGATCGGGTTGGTATAGGGCGACACCGCGAGCTGAACGTCGGAGCGCTTGCGACCATTGGCCTTGAGCAGCTCTTCGATGCGCTTGATCTTGGCGGCCGCCTGATCGGGCAGAAGGTTGAAGCCGATCCAGCCGTCGCCGTATTCGGCAACCCGTCGTAGCGCGGGATTGCTCTCGCCTCCGAACCAGACTGGCACGCCCTGCTCGCTGACAGGCTTCGGATAGCTCAGCACGTTGGTGAAATTGACGAACTCGCCACGGTGGGAACTGGTGCGCTCGGCCCAGAGCTTGCGCATGATATCGATATACTCGCGGGTGCGCTGGGCACGACGGTCGAACGAAATACCTAACGCCTGAAACTCCTCTGCCAACCATCCGACGCCGACACCGAAGATGAATCGTCCGCTGCTCAGACGGTCGACCGTCGCCACGGTCTTTGCGAGCACCAGCGGATTGTGTTCGGGGACGAGGCAGATGCCCGTGCCGAGCCTAATCTTACTTGTACAGGCCGCTGCGTATGCCAGGGTCGTGAAGGGATCGGCGATCGGAGTATCTGCCGGCGCCGGGAATTTGCCGCTCGAATAGGGGTATTTCGACGCATATTCCTCGAGCAACACGACGTGCTCCGGCGCCCAAATCGTAGCGAAATCCAGCCGCTCGGCCGTGGTCGCGATGGTCCTTACCAATCCGGGGTTAACCGTCGGTCCGATCCCGACAGCAAAATATCCAACCTTCATAGCGTCCTCCGCTGGGTCACCGCGGACCCAGAAAATCCTGATTGATCCCGCTCCGATTAATATCTCCGCCTACAGACGATGGTCGATCCAAATCGTCAAGGGCAACGTGTCCCGGCTTGGCCACTCGTCCTTGATTACGAGGCTCGGTTTTCCGAAGCGATCGATGCTCTTGCTGGCTGGCTTGCCGACGGCAGGCTCAAGCAGAAGGAAGATGTCGCAGTCGGCCTGGAAAACGCGCCGCAGACATTACGACGGTTGTTCACCGGTGAAAATTTCGGCAAGCAGCTGCTGAAGATCGCCGATCCGCCGCTGACGCGCGTCAATTGAGCCTGCCCGTTGATACCGTCGGATCTTGAATGGAGTTTGCCGACTGCAATGCTTTGCTTAGCTTTAAGATCGATCCTCAATTTATGAAAGAACTCCATCATGAGCTCCGGGCGCTCTCGACGCGGAGACATCAACGGAGCGCCGGATCGGGAACATCCTATTTCCACGTGCGCCGTGACAAGGCGGCGTTGACAGGCAGCGCGACGGCCTCTGACGATGATGTCAGCGTGCGGCTCGAACAGGCTGACCAGCTTCTCGCCCGCCGACACCGCCTCACCGTTGAGCACTCGGCGCTCGCTCTGGGCGATGATGCGCGCGATCAGCGGCAGGTAGTGGTCGACCTGAGCGCACCAGCGTTCGGCGGCGGTCCCTGCAATCTCGGCCAGCTCGGCAGCGAGCGCTTGCAGTTCGGCGCGGCTGTATTCGATTGCTTGCGCCCGCTTCTTGGCCAGGCGCCGGCGGTCGCGCCACTCGACTGCCGGCGCTCCCGGCAGGGTCTGGGCCCCCGGTTGTCACGATGCGGTCGCGATCGCTCGGACGGCGGGTTTCCGAACGCTGGTTATGAGCCCGCATCCGTCATGCGGCGATTGTCCCTTAACCGCCCCGCAGCCGGCCAAAAAGAGCGGCCAAAATATCCCGAAAAATCGTTGCCGGACAACAATAGCTGAGCGGATGGGAGAAACGCCAGCGGAACTGCCCTTTATCGGGGATCAGGTCGTCTGCTTAAGCCAAAACCAGGGGTATCCTCTGATTCAGCGCGCCGATGTGGTTTGGGCCGGCTGTGTCATGGATTCGATGACGTATGTACCAATCTTCTGGCCCATCTCCAGGCCGGCGATCGTTGAAAAGCGGTAGTGGAAGCCGGCGTAGATGCGCGCGTTGGCGACCTCGTCGGTAAAGGCGCGGAGACTGGTGAAGCGATGCGCGACCCCGGGGGCGAAGGGGCTCGTCAATGCCACCTCGGGGATTTCGTCGCTGCGGAGCAAGCCCCGGATGACCGCGGCTGCAGTAGAGCTCTGAACGCAGTGAGCGCAAGGGTATTCTGGGTGCAGCGGCGTTGCATCGATTGGCTCCCAGCTGGCGTCGCGCTTGGTCGCAGGATTGCCGTCGATGTCGCCGTTGCGTATCGCGGTAATCGGCCTCCAGAACTCGTACTTGTACTTGGCGTCAAAGAAAGCAATCCCGCAGTCGACCATACCCATTGAGAAAAGCGCCATAAACCGTGCGCTGTCGAGCAGATCCATATTCTTGGCGATAACGATCTGTCGCGGCATCGGATGATATGCACGAGGGCCAACAAGCAACCAGAACCGCGCGTCTTCGGTCTGGCGTGCGGTGCGCTTCGTGCTGTTCTTCCCCCCGAGTTCTTTGATCTCGTTGTAATCTCTGGCCCATTCTGCGCTCTTCAGCGGCGGTGGAGGTTTCGCCCGGAACTGCGACGGACTGGCCAAAACGAAGGGCGTCATTCTGGCGACTTGCCAACCTACCGGCATTGCGGTCGGGATATAGACGCCGGGGCTGGTCCTCGGCCGATAGGCGTCGGGGCCAGACGCACCATCGTTCTCGCGCGCTGCGAGGATCCTGGCCGCCACCTCCTGACCGAGCTCAATGCCTTTGGCCTTCGTGTCGCCGTCTGGCACCGTTGCGAGATAGCTCGCCAAAGTCGACTGCACATCCGCAGCGGCATCGGGAACCAGCTTCACCAATACTGCACCCGCCGCCGCCGCGGCCGCTGCTTCCTTAGAAATGTCCGGCGCCGCCGGGAGCTTGACCATGTACGGCTTGTAGCGCGGCTCGATCGAATTGATCGCATCGAACATCGCGACGTGAAGGATCGCCATCGTGCGATGCGAGGTGAAGGGCGGCCGTACCGTCCCGGTCTGCACCAGGCTGACCGCTTTTTCATCCCAATCGGTGATGATGTTGCCGGCTGCTGCCGTGAACGGTGCCGAGAGCAGCAGTGCAACCAACATCCATACTCGTCTTACCAGCATAGAGGCCTCCTGAACATGATTACGTCACGGGGTTGATCGCCGCAAGTTTATGGTCGTGCTTCGAGGTGATCATGTGGAACGGCGTTTCAGCGGCGCGTCGGACATTGCGGAAGCCGACCCGTGGTGATGACTTCGGGCAAAGGCTTCGCTGGCTTGCGCCGGGGCGCCTGCTACTTGGAAAGGCGGACATTGCGGGCGCGCACCGGCAGGTCCAGCGCTTCGGCCAGGCGCAACACGAAATCACGGCTCGGCGCCGCGCGGCCGGTTTCAACGAAGCTGGTATGGCGCACCGAGGCTCCGGCGCGGCAGCGCTAGGTCGAGCTGGCTGACCTGCCGAGCGCGGCGCCACTCGCGGAGCAGTCGTCCAAAATTTTGCGTCGGTGCCAGACTCGCGGGTTCGGGCATGTGAAGTCCCTTCACTTCCTCGGTTTGCCGCTCGCCGGGACCTCACACGTACCAAATGGTCCCGGCCGCCTGATGAGAACCGTTTCACAGTCGAGCCTGATTTCTTCTGGACGAATTTGTCGGGCCCTACGAGGACGAAACTCGCCACCAGGGGTCGAGCGCCACTTTCTTGCAATTTTCGGATAGAAGCGGACGGGTGCGCTGCTTCTAATCAGTGCTTTGCCGATTGAAATCTAGCAATGGTTGACGCCGTCCGAGCGTCTTCGACGGGCTCTCGCCAAATCGCTTCCGGTACTCGAGAGAGAGGCGGCCCATATGGTCGAACCCCCAACGCTTCGCGATGGATGAAACGCCTTCCTCCGGTTCGGCCCGGATAAGGGCTTTTCGAACTTCATCGAGGCGGGCCATGCGCATGTAGCGCATCGGCGAAACACCAAGATGATCCTTGAAATGCTTGAACAGCGTTCGCCCGGGTACCCCCGATACTTCGACGATTTCAGGAAGGGAAATGACCGAGCCGAGATGCGCTTTCATATATTCGATTGCGCGCCTGACGTCGCGTGGCGCTATCGGTCTTGCGAGACGCCGTAACGCCCCGGCGTAGTTGTGGGGATGCGACAGCAGCAGCTCAGTCATGATGAATTGCTCGAACGAGCTCACCGTCGCCGGACCCGACGAGAGCGAATTATCTTGCAGGAAATCCCTGAGCGCCAGGCGCAGGAAGCCTGCGAGCTTCCGGCCGCAACCTTCAGTCAGGCTCATTTCCTGCGCCAGTTCGAGCGGCGCGTCGAGAGGCTCGCCGAGAAGCGCAGCAAGCTGTTGGTGCAACGCTCTTCCGGTCAGACGCAAATGTACCTTGCCGCTGCCCATTTGCGACCGGAACAAATGGTCATGAATGGGTGACAACACGCCTGCGCGGCGCGGGTCGCAACTGACGCTGTCCTTGCCGGTGACCAGCTCGACCTGCCCGCGGACTGGGAGCAGCAAGGTGTAATCGCCGTATACCGGAGCGGTTTGAATCTCGACTTGCGCGCCGAAATGATCGTAACCGAGGACAATGTTGCCAAGGATTACGGCGTTGATGCAGAAATCGAGCTGATCTGCGTCGCGCGGCGCCAACTCGAACCGGTATCTCATCGCTCCCAGCTGAGCGCGAACTTCTTCGGGGTCGCGGCTGCGCAGCAGCCGGCGTCGTCCGACGGGAGTTTCGGTGGATAATTCCATCGCGTCGAAGCGCGTACTACCCTCGTTAATCTCATCCTACCACGGGCCGGCCAGAGACGCTCGCCTTCCCTCGCACGCTAGGCGAACAGCCGGTTGTTTACCTCCGAGGTAAAGTCCCCAGTCCTTCCGTTTACCCTACCGGGAATTGCGACGCGCGCGCGATCTTTGCAGAATCCATGGCCGTTCGATGACAGGGCAGGCAAGACGTCGCGGAAGACAACGTGACGGGGGTCGACCGGTTGGGCTTTATCGCCTCCGGTCTGGTACTGGCCACATTCTGCATGAAGCGACTGGTTCCGCTCCGGGTGCTCGCAATTACCAGCAACGTGACATTCATTCTGTACGGCTATGGATGGCTTCGACCTACAGGCGATGGGATTCATAGCACCGGCGCTGATGCGCGCTTGGGAGATCGACCTCCCCGCCCTCGGGCCGATCTTTGGTGCCGGCCACTTCGGCAATGCTGGTGGGGTCCCTCGGGCTGAGCATGCTGGCCGATCGGTTTGGTCGGCGGCCCGTGCTGATCGGTGCCACGATGATCTTCGGCTCATGCATGCTCGCGACGGCAATGACCCGCTCCGTCCCGGAGATGATATTGCTGCGCCTCCTGACGGGACTCGGCATCGGCGGCGTCATGGCCAACGCCGTGGCGCTCGCGACCGAATACAGTCCGAAACGCCGCCGCGCCTCGTTGTTGATGCTCATCTCCTGCGGCTTCACTGGCGGCGCCATCCTGGGCGGCGTGGTTTCAGCGGCGCTCATCCCGCTGGTCGGCTGGCAATCGGTATTTGTTGTCGGCGGGCTTCTGCCGCTCGCGATCGCCGTCGGGATGTACCGGTATCTGCCGGAGTCCCTGCTCTTCCTGGCGGCGCGATCGCAGCACCGGGATCGCCTGGAACACTGGCTGCACCACATCGCGCCCGATATCCGGCTCGACCATAAGACTCCTCTTGCGCTGCCGGAGCACTCGCCAGCGGGCGTTCCGGTCGCCGAGCTGCTGCAAGGCGGCAGGGCGCCGGTTTCGCTACTGCTGTGGAGCGTGAGTTTCGCGAACCTGCTCAACCTGTTCTTCCTGGCGAACTGGCTGCCGACCCTCTCGGCGACCATGGGCTACCGCCCCTCGGCGGCGGTGCTGGCCGGCACGACCCTACAGCTGGGCGGGTTCGTCGGCGCGATCGTCATGGGGCCCCTGATCGACCGCTTCGGCTTCTACCGCGTGCTGGTTCCGGCGTTCCTCGCCGCTGCCGTGGCCATTGTCGTTCTGGGGCGGCCCGAGCTGCCGCCGCCGCTGCTGTTCGGCGCGGTGCTGGTGACAGGCGCCTTTATTGTGGGCGCGCAGCCGGCCATCAACGTACTCGCCGCAACGCTCTACCCGACCGCACTTCGCGCGACCGGCGTCGGCTGGACCTTGGGTGTCGGACGTGTGGGCTCGATCGTCGGACCCGTGGCCGCAGCACAGCTCTTGGCGCTCCATTGGTCGCTCGAGACCCTGTTCGTCGCGGGGGCGGTTCCGGCCGCGTTCTCTTCCGTACTGCTGTTGTCGCTCTGGCGGGTTGCCGACAGGCCGGGCGCGCCTAGCTTAGCGAGCTAGGGAGGCACGACACCTTGGTTTGCGGCCGGTCGCCCCCGCTGCTGCTCAGGTCCTACTGTGCAGCCATGCGGTCGGCGTCAACCCGACCACTTTCAGGAACGCGCGCGAGAAATGACTCTGGTCCGCGAAGCCGCAAAGCGTCGCGACCTCGGTGAGACTCTCGTTAGGGTTGTGCATCAACAGCCGTTGCGCGTTGCGAACGCGATAATCCATCTGCCACAGTCGGACGGACATACCGGTCGCATCCCGAAATGCGCTGCCAAATCGCTCGGGAGGCATTCGAGCGATCTCCGCCAGAGTCTCAACGGTGATGGGCTCCCCCAGATTATCGCGGATGTACCGCGAGATCGCGTCCCAGGTCGCGCCGGTCAAGGCAGCGGTTCTCGATGGCTCACGGGCACTGTCTGCCATCTCGAGCACGGCCGCAAACAACGCCTTCGAAAGGGAGAGGATGAACGCCGTCGCGTCGCCCCGAATACGACCGCCATCCAAGAGCGCCGCGCACGTTCTGATCCGTTCGTTCCGGAACATATAGCGACTTCGCCAGCCTCTGGCGGCGGCGATGTGCTCGGACGTCAGGTAGTCCGCGTCGGCCGTGTGGAATGCGAAACAGCACAGACGGGCCTGGCGCATCTCTGCCGCGTGGATCGCAACCCGCGAGCCGGGTACCGCGAATGCCAACGCGCCTGATCCGAAGTATTCGCCGTCCACGGGTTGATCGGGCTTCGCCCTGAACTCACATCGTCCGCCGATCTCGGTCGCCATCATGCAAGTGTCGGCGCCTCGACCTCCAAGGTCAGCGAGCCGGGCTCCGTCAGCCAGCGCACCTCGCAGGCAACCTCCTCGACGCCGAATTCGGCCCAGCTCCGTTGGTCGGTAATGGCAACCCCGTGTTTCCCACGGATCATTGGGCAGGTGTGGGGTGGAGGACGTCAGCTCGGCGTTGGCCGGAATCGCCTCAGATCGACTCAACGGCGCGTATCGCACCTGCTCATTGCCGTGACAACACCGTCGGCTGCCATTCTTCTCCTGATCCGGGGCAACCCTTCTTCAATCTGATCATTTGTCGAGCCAGATTGTCGCTAAGTCCTGATTGAGGTAATGGCTTGGGCTGATCTTCCAGCCCTTCACATACGACCGGTGCGGAACGATCCGGTAATACCACAGCAAAAAGATCTCGTGCGCCTCGGTATCGAGTACGTATTTCTCGAGGTCGCGGATCAGCGCCCGCTGTTTCGCTGGGTCGGTCTCGCGCAACATCTTGTCGTAGAGGTCGATCTCTTCGGGATCCTCGAAGTTTCCGTAATTTGCGGCGTAGACCGAGCTCGGCAGGTACCTCTGCACGTCGAGCGTTGCGTTGACCACGCTCTGGCAATTTCCAGTCAGCACCGCGTCGAAATTACCGCTGCGCATTGCTTCGAGATATGGACCGGTCGGCACCACGCGTTGGGTGACGTGGACACCGATCTTGCTCCACTCGTCGATTACCCAAGTGGCGTTGAATTTATAGGGCTGGTCGATATTGCGGTTCAGCAGCTCAAAGCTGAACCCCTCGGCTCCGGCCTCCTTCAAGAGTCGCTTCGCCTCAGCGCGGGATTTCTCGATGTCGGGCGAAAATCCGGCGATTTTTTGCAGCTCCTCCTTGGTCGCAGCGAGCGGCGAGCCGGGAAAGACGATGCCGCCAACCGTATGCACGTTGGCGATCCTGGCAAGCCTCGGCGCGCCATGCCACCGGTCGATTGCCAAGGTCAGCGCGCGGCGCACCCGGGGATCGTCGAATGGCTTTCTTTTGTGGTTGGGCTCGATGATCCCGCCGCAATTCCAGTCGCTCTCCTGGACAGTGATCTTGTCGCCCAGCGCGTCTACCAGCTCGTCGCGCACAGCAGGCGGCAAGCCGCGGAACTCGATCGCCGCACGATCGCCGCGGATCGCCTCGACCCGAACCGCCTGCTTGTCAGCATAAATGCCGGTGAACCCGTCGAGGTAAGGCAGCCCCTCGTGGTAATAGTCGGGATTCCTCACCCCCTTGATCGACTGGCCGGTTTCGATTCCGGCGAATTTAAACGGGCCCGAACCCAGGATGTTCTTCTCGTACCAGCGCGGATCCTTGTCGAGGATCTGCTTCTTGTAGATCCAGCTGAAGGGGTCGGCGAGCGCCGGCAAAAACGCAGCGGTGGCGAATTTCAGATGGAACACCACGGTCGTCGGGTCGAGGGCCTCGACCGTGTCGACCATCATGTAATGGCTCTCGCGCGGGCTTAGAACGCCTTCGGGCGGATGGATGATCTTTTCCCAGCTCGCCGCCACGTCAGCGGCCGTCAGCGGCGCCCCGTCGTGGAACTTGACGCTGTCGCGGATCTTGAAGGTGTAGGTCTTGCCGCCGTCGGTCGGCTGCGGCATCGCCGTGCACAGATCGCAGACGAAGTCGGTCGTCGAGGACGGGTTGTTCGGATCGACGCGGATCAGCACGCTGTAAAAGGGTGCCGCCGAATGCACGGTCGCAAAGGTGCCCTCGCGGTGGGCGTCGAAGCTCGGCGGTGCATCCGCGGGGATCATGAAGATTAGCGAGCCGCCGTATTTCGGTGTCTCGCCGGCCGCCGCAGGCGCCGCCGCGCCGAGCATCGCGGCCAATGTCGCCGCTCTGAACGCCACCCTGGCCTCCCGGTATTTATTTATCGAGCCAGAACGTTGCCAAGTCCTGATTGAGATAATGACGTCGCAAGCACGTTGCCAGCCCACGTCTGCAGCGGG
>Ga0306926_10010902_pt1 | contig 10060 bp, 10 predicted proteins | sample flu12Cox44000178_FD_203759 | JGI IMG/M metagenome (GOLD analysis project Ga0306926, IMG submission 203759) | Lab enrichment of tropical soil microbial communities from Luquillo Experimental Forest, Puerto Rico - flux8day.12C.oxic.44.000.178 (v2)... | ecosystem: Environmental > Terrestrial >... | reverse complement strand
GGCAGGCCGTAGCTCGCGGCCAGGTCGGCGAAGGCCGTGTGTTGGAGACGATCGCCGGGATGTCCACGTCGAGCTGGCCGCTGTGCCAGCGGAACAGCAGGTCGTTCAGGCAGTGGCCGTGCTGGCTCACCATCAGCATCACGCGCGGGCGGCGCGCCAGCGAATGCAGCTGCGAGTCCATCTCGAACTGCTGCGTCACGTTGGACAGCATGCGGTTCAGGGTGGCGACGTCGGCCAGCTGCGGCGGCGCCTCGAAGTGCACGCGCATGAAGAAGCGGCCCGTCGCGCCGTGGCCGGCGAGATCGCCGAACTGCTGCGAGTCGATGATGTTGCAGCCGGCCTGGAACAGCAGGCCCGACACGGCGTGCACGATGCCCTTGGTGTCCCGGCACGACAGCCGGAGGATGAATTCGCGCTCGCGGGAGAGAGAAGCCTGCATGCCCCGCATTGTAAGGAGGCCCCGCGGGCACGCGGCACGCGGGTTGCCGAACCGCCTTCGGATGCGCTTGCGCAGATGTGGGAATATCGGCCATGACCTTCGAAGATCGCTTCGCCGCCGTGCGGCGCCGTCATCCGGCGAACCGCCTGCTGCAGCCGACGCTCGCGTTGTGCGCCGCCCTCGCGTGCGCGGGCGCCGCGCGCGCGCAGGACGCCGCCGCGCTGCACGCGAAGTTCGATGCGCTGCAGGAGCGCCTCGCGCACAACGCGTACGGCCGGCCGCTGGTGCTGCAGTCCACGCAGGAGGGCGACCATGTCGAGGGCGAGGTCTACGCGCGCGTCGACCAGCCCTACGCTGCCGTGCAGAAGGCGCTGCAGGGCGCCGACAACTGGTGCGGCATCCTGATCTTGCACCTCAACGTGAAGATGTGCCACGCGCAGCCCGCGGGGCTGGACATGGCGCTGGGCCGCAAGTACGACCAGCCGGTCGAGGACGCCTACCGGCTGCATTTCGACTACAGGCCGGTGGTCGACGGGCCCCAGTACCTGCGAACGGAACTCACGTCCGGCGACGGGCCGCTGGGCACGCGCGACTACCGCATCGCCGTCGAGGCCGCGCCGCTGGACGCCGGCCACACGATGCTGCACATGAGCTACGCCTACGGCTTCGGCTTCACCGCGAAGGTGGCGATGAACGCCTACCTGTCGACCACCGGCGCCGACAAGGTGGGCTTCAGCGTCGCCGGCAAGGACGCGGACGGCAAGCCCGAGTACGTCGGCGGCATGCGCGGCCTCACCGAGCGCAACACGATGCGCTACTACCTCGCCATCGAGGACTACGTCGCCGCGCCCGCGGCCGGCCAGCTCGAGCAGCGCCTGGCCACCTGGTTCGACGCCACCGAGCGCTACCCGCGCCAGCTGCACGAGTTGGATCGGGCCGACTACATCGCGATGAAGCGCACCGAGGCGAAGCGCTGAGGCCCGGCGACAATGGCGCGATGCGACGCCACCGCCTGCACCCATGACCATCGCCCCCTACCTGCGCGAGATCGGCCGCGGCAAGGACGGCGCGCGCTCGCTGACGCGCGAGCAGGCCGCCGACCTGATGGCCCGGCTGCTGGACGGCCAGGTCGGCGACGTCGAGGCCGGCGCGTTCGCGATCGCGATGCGCATCAAGGGCGAGACGCCCGAGGAACTGGCCGGCTTCATGGACGCCGTCGCGCCGCGCCTGCTGCCGCTGCCCGAGCCGCCCGCGGCCGGCGCCGTGGTGCTGCCGTCGTACAACGGCGCGCGCAAGCTGCCCAACCTCGTGCCGCTGCTGGCGCTGCAGCTGGCGCGCGAGGGCCTGCCGGTGCTGGTGCACGGCCTGGAGGAGGACCCGGGACGCGTGACGACGGCCGCGGTGTTCGAGGCGCTGGGCCTGCCGCCGGTGCGCGACGCCGCCGGCGTGGCCGCGCGCTGGGCCGCGGGCGCGCCGGCGTTCATCGCGACCGACGACCTGCACCCGTCGCTCGCCCGCGTGCTCGCGCTGCGCCGCGTGATCGGCCTGCGCAACCCGGCGCACTCGCTGGCCAAGCTGCTGCCGGCGCTGGGGCCGCGGCGCAACGCGGTGCGCGTCGTCAACCACACGCATCCGGAGTACGCGGCCAGCCTGGGCGAGTTCCTCGCGCTGACCCGCGCCACCGCGCTGCTGATGCGCGGCACCGAGGGCGAGCCGGTGGCCGACGCGCGGCGTTGCCCGAAGCTCACGGCCTTCCTGGACGGCGTCGAGCAGCCGGCGCTGTCGGTGCCGGCGCAGGGCGGCTCGCTGCTGTCGGTGCCGGAGCTGCCGCCGGCGATCGACGCGGCGACCACGGCGCGCTACATCGAGGACGTGCTGGCCGGCGCGAAGCCGCTGCCCACGCCGATCGCCACGCAGATGATGGCGCTGCGCGCGCTGGCCGACGCCGGCCGCGCGTGAGGCCGCGGTTCGACGGCCGACCCCGATCGGCGGCGGCGTGCGGGTCGCACGCGGCGCGCGGCCGTCCGTGGATGCTCAGGCCGCTGGCAGGTTGACGCTGAAGACCGAGCCCACGCCCAGCACGCTGCGCGCGGTGATGCGCCCGCCCATCAGCTGCGTCAGCGACTGCGACAGCGCCAGCCCGAGGCCGGCGCCCGCGATGGCGGAGGCCTCGCGCCCGAGCCGGTTGAACGGCTGGAACAGGCGTGCGCGGTCGGCGGGGCTGATGCCGTGGCCCGTGTCCTCGACCTCGATCAGCCACTCGTCGTCGACGGCGCGCGCCCGCAGCGTCACGCAGCCGTCCGGACGGTTGTACTTGACGGCGTTGCTCAGCAGGTTGGTCAACACCTGGCGCAGCCGCGTCGGATCGGCGCGCACGACGGCGCAGGCCTGCTGCAGCGCGCCGCCGGCGTCGGGGTTCTCGACCTCGACCCGGATGCGCGCGCCGTCGGCCTGCGGGCGGCACCACGCGGCGCAGGATTCGAACAGCGGCGCCAGCGCGACGTCCTGCAGCTGGATCGGCAGGTGCGCCGCCTCGGCCAGCGACAGGTCGAGCAGGTCGCCGATCATCGCGAGCAGGTGGTCGCCGGCCTCGTGGATCAGCTTGACCTGCTGGCGCTGCGCGGGCATCGCGGCGAGCGCGGGGTCGGTGGCCAGCAGCTGCGCGAAGCCCAGCACGGCGTTCAGCGGCGTGCGCAGCTCGTGGCTGATGCGCGAGAGGAACATCGTCTTGGCGCTGCTGGCGGCCTCGGCGGCGAGGCGGTCGCGCTGCGCCTGCTCGAGCTCGCGCAGCAGCGTGGCGTCGGTCTGCGTGCCGAACATGCGTGCGGGCTTGCCGCCGCGATCCCACTCGACGATGCGGCCGCGCTCCTCGATCCAGCGCCACTGGCCGTCGGCGGCCTTGGCGCGGTAGACGGCGCGGTACAGCGGCTCCTCGCCGCGCACGTGGGCCTCGAAGGCCGCGTCGATCAGCGCCAGGTCGTCCGGGTGCACGATGCGGTCCCAGTCGGCCTGCGTGCGGCCCAGCGTGTTCATCGGGTAGCCGAGGATGCGCTCGCCCTCGTCGATGTCGCCCAGCACGTCGGTGGCCAGATCCCACTCCCAGACGTAGGTGCCGGCCTCGTGCATCGCGGTGCGCTGCAGCGCCAGCGAGCCGGGCAGGGCCTGGCCGGCGTGCTCGACCAGGCCGGCCAGCAGCGCGGCGGCGGTGTCGCGCACGGGCTGCAGGCACTCGCCCCAGGCGTCGTGCGACAGGCCGTGCGGCAGGCGCGTGCGCAACTCGCCGATGACGACGCCGGAATGGCTGCACGGCCAGGCCGATTGCAGCGGCTCGCCCGCGCGCGAGGCGGGACGGCGCTGCCCGGGCTGCGCGTGGATCGGCGGCATGGCGATGCCGCCGCCGGGCGGCTGCGGCCACAGCCAGCATTCCTCGCCGGTCAGCGCGGCGAGCGCGCGCAGCAGCGTCGCCAGCGCGTGGCCGTGGTCGTTGCGGCGGGCGTAGTCCAGCAGCGCGGCGTAGGACAGCGCGCGCGTCTGGTCGAGGGTGGGCGGGGCCGCGTCGGGCGACGCGGCGTCAGCGGCGGGCGCCGGCGATGTCATGCCGGCGCTTGCTGTCAGTGACCCGCGGCGATCTTGACGCCGGCGGCCAGCTGGTAGGTCGTGCCGCAGTACGGGCAGCGGCCGCGGCCGTCGTGGCTCAGGTCGATGTAGACCTTGGGGTGGCCGCTCCACAGCGGCATCTTCGGGTTCGGGCAGAAGACGACGCCGGGGCCCTCCAGGTCGCTGGCGGTGACTTCGACGACGGACGATTGTTCGGTCATGGGATGCTCGGGATTCTTGGGAAGGGCGTGATCAGACCGCGGTCAGCCAGTCGGCGTACTTCGGGTTGCGGCCGTTGACGATGTCGAAGAACGCGGACTGGATCTTCTCGGTGACCGGGCCGCGCGAGCCCTGGCCGAGCTCGATGCGGTCCAGCTCGCGGATGGGCGTGACTTCGGCGGCGGTGCCGGTGAAGAAGGCCTCGTCGGCGATGTAGACCTCGTCGCGCGTGATGCGCTTTTCCACCAGCTTGATGCCCAGGTCCTGGCAGATGTGGAAGATGGTGTTGCGCGTGATGCCGTTGAGCGCGCCGGCCGACAGGTCGGGCGTGTAGACGACGCCGTTCTTGATCACGAAGATGTTCTCGCCCGCGCCCTCGGACACGAAGCCGGCGGAGTCGAGCAGCAGCGCCTCGTCGTAGCCGTCGTCCGTGGCTTCCATGTTGGCCAGGATCGAGTTGGAATAGTTCGACACCGCCTTGGCCTGCGTCATCGTGATGTTGACGTGGTGGCGCGTGTAGCTCGAGGTCTTGACGCGGATGCCGCGCTTGAGGCCTTCCTCGCCGAGGTAGGCGCCCCAGGCCCAGGCCGCGACCATCAGGTGGATCCGGTTGCCCCTGGGGCTGACGCCCAGCTTCTCGGAGCCGATCCAGGTGAGCGGGCGCAGGTAGCAGCTCTCGAGCTTGTTCTCGCGGACGACGGCGCACTGGGCCTCCATCACCTGCTCCGGCGAGAACGGGATCTTCATGCGCAGGATCTTGGCCGAGTTGAACAGACGCTCGGTGTGCTCGCGCAGGCGGAAGATGGCCGTCTTGCCGCTGGCCGTCTTGTAGGCACGCACGCCCTCGAAGGCGCCGCAGCCGTAGTGCAGCGTGTGCGTGAGGACGTGGATCTTGGCGTCGCGCCAGTCGACGAGCTCGCCGTCCATCCAGATCTTGCCGTCGCGATCGTCCATGCCCATGGGATTGCCTCGAAAGAAGGGGAAAGCCCGAATTCTAGGGCCGCGGCGCCCGGCCGGCGAGCCGTCGCGGGCCGCGCCGCGCCATCCTGCAGAATTCCGCCCGATATGCCGTCCACGCCGCCGCCCGCCTCGCCGTCCGTCAACCTGCAGCTCGCTCACGCCAGCCACCGCGGCGCCGGCGCGCTGCCGCTGCGCTTGCTGGCGCACGACGTCGACCTGGCGCTCAACGTTGGCGCGCTGTTCCGCATCGCCGACGCGCTGGGCGTGGAGCACGTGCACCTGACGGGCACGTCGCCGTTGCCGCCCGATCCGAAGATCCGCCGCAGCGCGCGCTCGGCGGAGCGCCACGTGGCGTGGTCGCACGCGGCCGATCCGTTGGCCGTCGTCGCGCAGCTGAAGGCGCAGGGCTGGCGCATCGTGGCGCTGGAGCTGAGCACGCACAGCGTCCCGTTGCACGAGCTGGCGGTGGCGCCGGGCGAGCGCGTGTGCCTGGTCGTCGGCGCGGAGAACGCCGGCGTCATGCAGGCGCTGCTGGACGCGGCCGACGCCACCGTGCACATCCCGATGCGGGGGCACAACTCGTCGATGAACGTGGCCAACGCGTGCGCGATCGCGACGTACGAGATCGGGCGGCGATTGGGCGGGTGAGGTGTACGGCTAACCCGCCCGACGTCCCATGAAGCCGGTGGCCAGCGCGTCGGCCCAGTCGCCGCGGCCGTTGGCCTCGGCGCGCGCGGCGGCGGCCTGCCAGTCGTAGGGCGTGGCGCGCAGCTGCACGTGCCAGGCGCCGTGGCGGTCGCGCTCCAGCAGCGCCCAGCGCGCGTCCGGCGTGCCGTTCTCGACGACATGCGCGAACGGATGGTCGTCGTCGTACGCCTGCAGCCCGACGCTGCCCGGGTTGACGACCAGCGGCCCGCCGGGCACCGCCATCGCGCGCGGCACGTGCGTGTGGCCGCACAGGATCAGCGCGGCGGCCAAGCCGGCGCGGGTGCCGCCGGCCGGGGTCTCGCCCGCGCGGGCGGCCAGCTCGACGGCGGTGGCCGCGCGCAGGCCGCGTTGGCCGGCGACCCCGAAGCCCGGCGTCACCGTCTCCATGAAATAGACCAGGTCGCTGGCCGGCGTGCCGTGGCACAGCAGGACGTCGTCGGCCAGCCAGTGCGTGGCGGGCAGCGCGGCGAGCCACGCGCGCTCGGGCGCGCCGAGCGCCCGCGCCGCGTACGCGTCGGACGCGCCCATGCGCGCGACGTCCGGCGCCAGCGCCTGGCGCTCGTGGTTGCCGGCGATCGTGCGCCAGCGCGCCGGCTCGGCGGCGGCGCGCGCCGTCAGCCACTGCACCGTCTCGCGCGGCCACAGCGGGCCGGAGGCGATGTCGCCGAGGTTGACGACCAGCGCCGGCGCCGCGCGCTCGATCTCCGCCCACACCGCCTCGAGGGCGGGCAGGTTGCCGTGGATGTCGGAGAGGGCTGCGATGCGGGTGGTCTGCACGACGGGACTGCGGGCTGCGACGGACATCGCAGCGTAGCACCGCCGCCATGGTCGCTCCCGCCGGGAAGCGATCGACGACCCGGCTTCGCGGGGGCCGGTGGTCCCGATCCGCGGCGCCAGCGCGTTCGTCGGCGAAAACCGACGATTCGCCAAGGCAGGGATGGCAATGCGCACCCGCGCCACTAGGATAGTGACTCGACCATGGCGACAGCCTGCGTCGCCGCATCGCCGTCCTCTTCCTAGCAGAGCCCGATCATGATCCTCGACACCCACGCCCGCGTCGCCGCCATCCTCCACATCGTCCTGGCCAGCCTGTCGCTGCTCGTGCTGCTGGTGATTGGCGCGCTGGTCGGCGCCTTCGGGGCGTACGGCGCGTCGATCGGGGTCGAACGCCAGATCGCGGAGTGGGTCGGCGGCATCGGCATGATCCTGGTCGCCTCGTTCGCCGTGATCGCGCTCCTGGAGATCGTGGGCGCCGTGCTGCTGCTGCGCGGCAGCGATTCGGGGCGCGTCATCACGCTCGCCTTCAGCGCCCTGCACCTGCTGAACATCCCGTTCGGCACGGCCGTCGGCGTCTATTCGCTGTGGGCGCTGCTGCGAGAGATGCCCAAGCCGGTGGCGACGCAGCCGCCGGCGCGCGTCGAGCCCGCGCAGTCGTTCTGAGCTGCGGCGGCGGACGGCCGCCGCTCGCGACGCCCGCTACAGGCCGCGCAACACCTCGATCGCCTCCTCGATCCGCTCCACGGCGTGGATCGTCAGCCCCTCGATCGCCTTCTTCGGCGCGTTGGCCTTGGGCACGATGGCCACCGAGAAGCCGAGCTTGGCGGCTTCCTTCAGGCGATCCTGGCCGCGCGGCGCCGGGCGCACCTCGCCGGCCAGGCCGACCTCGCCGAACGCGAGGAAGCCGCGCGGCAGGGCGCGGTTGCGGATCGAGCTCTGGATGGCCAGCAGCACGGCCAGGTCGGCCGCGGGCTCGCTGATGCGCACGCCGCCGACGGCGTTGACGAAGACGTCCTGGTCGCCGGTGGACACGCCCGCATGCCGGTGCAGCACCGCCAGCAGCATCGCCAGGCGGTCGCGCTCCAGGCCCACCGACAGCCGGCGCGGGCTGGGGCCGCCGGCATCGACCAGGGCCTGGATCTCGACCAGCATCGGCCGCGTGCCCTCCAACGTGACCAGCACGCAGCTGCCCGGCACTGGCTCGCCGTGCGTGGACAGGAAGATGGCGCTCGGGTTGGCCACGCCCTTGAGGCCGCGCTCGGTCATCGCGAACACGCCGATCTCGTTGACCGCGCCGAAGCGGTTCTTGAACGCGCGCACCAGGCGGAAGCTGGAGTGGGTGTCGCCCTCGAAGTACAGCACGGTGTCGACGATGTGCTCCAGCACGCGCGGGCCGGCCAGGCTGCCGTCCTTGGTGACGTGGCCCACCAGCACGATGGTGGTGCCGCCGGCCTTGGCGGTGCGCGTGAGCTGGGCCGAGCACTCGCGCACCTGGGCCACGGAGCCGGGCGCGGAGCTGAGCTGTTCGGAGTACAGCGTCTGGATGGAGTCGATGACGCAGAACGCCGGCTGCTCGGACTCGATCGTGGCGAGGATGCGCTCCAGGTTGATCTCGGCCAGCACGCGCACGTGCGTGCCGGGCAGGTCGAGCCGGCGCGAGCGCAGCGCCACCTGCGCGCCCGATTCCTCGCCGGTGACGTACAGCGCCTTCATCTGGCTGGACAGCGCGTCGACCGCCTGCAGCAGCAGCGTGCTCTTGCCGATGCCCGGATCGCCGCCGATCAGCACGACGCCGCCGGCCACGATGCCGCCGCCCAGCACGCGGTCGAGTTCCTCGATGCCGGTGGGCGTGCGGGCGACGTCGCCGGCGTCGATGTCCGCCAGCGTGGCCACCGGCTGGCTGCGCGCCAGCGCCTGGAAGCGGTTCTTGCCGCCGCCAGCGGGTTCGCCGACGCCTTCCTCCAGCGTGTTCCACGCCGAGCAATGCGGGCAGCGGCCCAGCCACTTGGGATTCGTGCCGCCGCAGGCGGAGCAGGTGAAGACGGTCTTGGGAGCAGCCATGGCCCCATTGTCACCTACTGTTCAAATCTACAGGTCGGCAAAACGCGCGATTTCGACCGGATCCGGCGGACAGGCGCTCCTCCATGACTCGGTGCCAACAAAGTGTCTGCGTGGCAGATGAATTCCGCGGTCGCAAGCGCGAGATCGGGCGTGCGGCTATGCGGCGGAAACCAACCGACCGGCCAGTCGGCACGGCCGCCGCGGCCTCGATGAGGCTGCGCCCACAGGGTTGGTGATTGAGTATGACGTTGGCAATATTTGTCGCTCCACCTGATATTTTGATCGCTATGCTAGGAAGGTGCACCCCTCCCGTGACCGAGGTCTCTCACATCATCGAAACGATGTGGCGCCTTCTGATATGATGAAGCCAATATTCAGTGGCGAGCCTACCCGCATGAGCAGAAGCACCCCGACGCGAAAGGAAGAGACGCACGAGCGGATCGTGGCGGCCGCTTCGCATGCGATTCGGCGCAACGGTTACGCCAGCACTGCCGTGGCTGACGTGATGAAGGCCGCAGGCCTGACCCATGGCGGCTTCTACGCGCACTTCGCTTCACGCGACGCAATGCTCGCCGAAGCGGCTGATCGAGCTGGTGGCGAAACGCTCAAGATGGCTGAGCGACTTGCCGCGGAAGTGCCGCATGACGAGTTTCTCTCGGCCATGTTCCGGGCCTACCTTTCGAAGGAGCACGTGACCAACGTCGAAAACGGCTGCGCAACTGCCGCGCTGTGTTCCGAGATTCCGCGTCAGGCACCTGAGGTTCGCCGGGCCGCGACGAGGCGAATCAAGGAAATGATCGATCTGGTCGCCCGGCAATCATCCGACTGGGGGCAAGGCGCGGCACATGAGGACGCGCTTGTTTCTGTTGCGACCATGGTGGGCGCCTTGGTATTGGCGCGGGCAGTCGATGACGAGAAGCTCTCCGATGCCCTGCGCGGCGCCGCGCTCAGAAGCCTGACAACGCCCGGCGCCTAGCCCGCATTGCTGGCTGGTGGCTCCACAGATCGTTCACCTTCGTACGAAAATATGTCAATCATCATATTTTGTAATTCAGAACCATCCTTCGAGCTTGGATCTCGACAACGTCCATAGGCAGGGTTGCGACCGATTTGGCTCGTCTATGAATATGTCGATCGTCATATTTGTTGATGGCCTGCTCACCGCTGATGCCATGACGCGCGCGACCGAAGGATGCCGCGTGCCCCATCGACTTGCCCGTTCCAACCCCCGTGCGAGCGGTCGGCTTTCGCCACCGCCGCCTTCTTGCCGGTGCCGCTGTCGTGCGGCACCGGCGTGCA
>Ga0306926_10010901_pt1 | contig 10060 bp, 6 predicted proteins | sample flu12Cox44000178_FD_203759 | JGI IMG/M metagenome (GOLD analysis project Ga0306926, IMG submission 203759) | Lab enrichment of tropical soil microbial communities from Luquillo Experimental Forest, Puerto Rico - flux8day.12C.oxic.44.000.178 (v2)... | ecosystem: Environmental > Terrestrial > Soil... | reverse complement strand
TCAGCAGTCGCTCTCGGCGACGGGCACCGAATCTGAACTCGTTCGATCGCTTCGTCCTGGGTCTTGGATCATTGTTCGTGACGCCAAGTCGAATTCCTAAGCTCGCGGTCATCCTGAAGCCCAGAACCTTGTTGAGATTCCACGAGGCACTCAAGAAACGCAAATATCGGTGGCTTTTCTCGTCGGGAGGTCATCGGCGCCCCGGCCCTAAGGGACCGTCGAAGGAACTCATCGACGCGATCGTCGAGTTCAAACGCCGCAACCCCCGTGTTGGCTGTCCCCGCATCGCACAGGAGATTGCGCACGCTTTCGGCATCGATATCGACAAAGACATTGTCCGCCGGGTGCTGGCGAAACACTATCGACCCGAAGCGGGAACCGATGGTCCGTCCTGGCTGAGCTTTATCGGGCATATGAAGGACAGCCTGTGGAGCGTCGATTTGTTTCGCTGCGAATCGATACTCCTGCGCAACCATTGGGTCATGGTGGTGATGGACGTGTTCACACGCCGGATCATCGGCTTTGGCGTTGAGCGCGTTGATCCCTGTGGCCCCTCGATTTGTCGGATGTTCAACCAGATCATCGCCGGAAAGTCACTTCCTCGGCACCTGAGTTCCGACCACGACCCGCTATTTCGTTCTCACCGTTGGCTCCCCAACTTGCGCATACTCGAGGTCGAAGAGATCAAGTCGATCCCGTACGTACCGGTGTCCCATCCGTTCGTGGAACGGCTAATCGGGACGATACGACGGGAGTTGCTTGACCACGTGCTAATCTGGAACGCAGTCGACCTGGGGCAAAAGCTTGAAGAGTTCAGAATTTATTACAACGGGAATCGCGTTCACCAGTCGCTCGGTGGCAGCACTCCAGGAGAAAGATCCGGAGAACCGCCGCCCGCCCATGCCGTCCTTGATCATTACGCTTGGCGCTACCATTGCCGCGGTCTGTTCCAGATGCCAATCGCAGCGTAATTACGAATTCGCCATGCACAGGCTGAAATAAACCCATATCGACACGCCGATAACGATTGCGGCACCTATAATCAGGGCGCTGTCCTTTCCGAAAATGCCATCCGACTTGGGAGTCGCATCGTCCGGTAGAATCATCGCATGATCGCGGATGATGTTCGCGCTCCTGCCTTCGCTCGCAATGTTCGTCATCGACTTCTTCAAGTCGCCGCGCCGGCTTGAAGCGGAGAACCTGTTCCTTCGCCATCAACTCAGCATTGCCTTGAGGCGTGCGCCGCCCCGTCTTCGACTGCGTGGCAGTGACCGGGCTCTACTGGTCTGGATGATCAGCCTCTGGCCGAGCCTGCTCGGTGCAGCGCAGGTCGTTCAACCGGAGACCATCCTTCGCTGGCATCGTGCAGGTTTCACGGCATTCTGGCGCTGGAAATCGCGGAAGCGGGCAGGGCGGCCAAAGATTGATCGAGAGTTGCGCGATCTCATCCGACTGATGAGCAAGGAAAACCCAAAGTGGGGAGCATCGCGGATCCATGGCGAGCTGTTGATGCTTGGCTTTGAGGTCGCCCAGTCGACGGTGTCGAAATACATGGTGCAAGGTCGGTCGCCGTCGCAGGGCTGGAAGACATTCTTCCGGAACCACGCGCAGGCGATCGTGGCCATTGATCTGTTTGTGGTTCCGACCCTTACCTTTGAGCGATTGTTCGCATTTTGGTGCTGGGCCACGGCCGGCGGCAACTGCTATGGTTCGAGGTGACACGACACCCGACGGCCGAGTGGCTGGCGCGGCAGATCACCGAGGCCTTTCCCTGGGCATCAGCGCCAGCCTACCTGGTGCGCGACAATGACCGCGCCTACGGACATGCCTTCAGGTCGCGGGTGCGAGCCATGGGCATCCGCGACCGCATCATCATCGTCATGCAGCGCGTCCACATGAATGATCTGACCGGTTTCGTGCTCGGGCAATCGGATGAATGGACCGTGCTGAGCTTGCCGGCGATTGCCGAAAGCTTTGAGAGCATTCGCTTGACCATGGGTCGCGTTCATCAGCGGCAGCCCGGCGAGGTCCTCTCGCCGGATCGCGAGCCGATGGAGGTTCTCGAGCAGTTACGTGCCCAGCTCGGCTCGGACCTATTCTCGGCCCAGTACCAGCAGGCACCCGTTCCTCCGGGCGGGGCCATGATCAAGCGTCATTGGATTCGACGCTACACCGAAGTTCCCCCCGCATCCGCCGGGAGCTTCGTGCTCCAGTCTTGGGACACGGCCGCAAAAGGAGGGCCGGATAATGACTGGTCGGTCTGCACAACGTGGCTCTCCACCAACGACAACCAATTCTACCTGCGCGATGTTTGGCGCGGCCGCGTGGATTACCCGACCCTCAAAGCCAAAGTACAGGAACTGGCAAAACAGTGGGGTGCGCGTCAGGTGCTGATCGAAGAAGCCGGCACCGCCATAGGGCTGCTCGCTGAGCTCAGGTTTCACGTCAGGGGTCTAACTAGAATCAAGCCTGATCGCGACAAGCTGACGCGCATGTCGATTGCCTCTGCCATCTTTGAGGCAGGCCAGGTGCACTTCCCCGAGCGCGCACCTTGGCTTGCGGAACTTGAAGCGGAGCTATTCTCATTCCCGGGGAGCCGGCATGATGACCAGGTCGACTCGATCAGCCAGGTGCTCAATCATGCACGGTCGTCCTCGCTATGGACGTGGAGGAAGATGGGGCAATTACCAATGCCTTTGTTATTGCCAACCGCCTCGACCTACGCCTCGCCGTACATGAACGTGTTTTCAACAGTTCGGTGGTAGTTGAGATTGTTTTAAGTGGTCTCTTCCAGGAGGGTACCGTGGCGAAGTTTCCTATGTCGCTCCTTGGTCCGAGGACATCGATCGGAAATAATGTTCAGCATGCTGGTAGTAGTTCTCCGCCCCGATCACATTGCCGGACAAGGCTTCAGCTCGGGCCAGCGCGAGATACCGCTCATAGCTTCTTTGCGCGTTTTGAGGGCCCTTCAGGTCTGGGCGGGTGGCACTCGAGGTCCACCGCATTGAGCGGGCAGAAAATGACGCCGCCGGTTTGTGTTGGCGCCTACTCATGACTGTTCTTTGGGCCATTCGCATGGCTCACTCCTTCGTAATGGCAGGTGAAATATGCTCCATGCGGCAGACGAAGGACGAGCAGCGCTGGTGGCATGTACGCCACCCTTTGCGGCCGAGCCGCCCAACAAACGAATTCTTCGTATTCGCAGTCGAGAAAGGTCCCCCGAGAAAATGCTCATGATTTTCTGGAGCTGATCGGTTCAGTCCCTGCTGCTGACTACACTCCGCTATTTATGAACCAACCGTAAATCATTTGGGGATAGCGGGAGGAATCGTCAAGCGCGCGAAGCCTGGATAATTCGGGAACCGGCACCGCGGACAGAGGACGGCGTTACCGCTGTCGGCGTGCCGCTCGATCCAATCGATCAGGCATGCTTCCTCAATTCATCGACGAGGACCCGGGTGTTCTCGCTGTAGTCTATGGGGACCGCGACCAGTTGCACGCCGCCCTCTTGAAAAGCCCGCTCGAGCGCCGGCACCAGCCCCTCGGCGGTCTCGACCCGGGTCCCTCCCTCGCGTGATGAGCGCGCGCGAACGCGACGAAATCCGGGTTTCCGAACGTCATGCCGAAATCGGCAAAGCCGTCGGTCACCTGCTTCCAGCGGATCATGCCGTAGGCATCGTCCTGCAGGACCAGCACCACAAGATCAAGCCGCAAGCGCACTGCTGTTTCCAGCTCCTGCGCATTCATCATGAAGCCGCCGTCGCCGCAGACCGCGAGCACCCGTCTTCGCGGATGGAGCAGCGCGGCCATAATGCCCGCCGGCAGGCCCGCGCCCATCGTGGCCAGCGCGTTGTCGAGCAGGAGAGTGTTCGCCACCTGCGTGCGATAATTGCGGGCGAACCAGATCTTGTACATGCCGTTGTCGAGACAAACGATGCCGTCGGCCGGCATCACATGCCGCACGTCGTGCACGATACGCTGCGGGGTGAGCGGAAAGCGGCTCTCGTCGGCCCGCTCGGTGAGGCGGGCTAGAATGCTGCTGCGCAGGGGCAATAACGCCCCGGCGTTCTTCAACTTGCCTTCCAGCCGCTCGGCCACGAGCATGAGGCTTGGCCCGACATCGCCGACCACTTCGGCATGTGGGAAGTACACCTCCTCGACGGTGGCGGGCAGGTAGCTGACATGCAGTACCTTCGGTCCTTTCGGGCCCATGATGAAGGGCGGCTTCTCGACCGTGTCGTGGCCGATCGCGATGATCAGATCGGCGCGGCCGATGGCCTGGTGCACGTAGTCGCGCTCTGAAAGCGCGGCGGTCCCCATATAAAGATTGGATCCCCCGGCGACTGCGCCCTTGCCCATCTGGGTGTTGAAGAACGGGATGCGCAGGCGACGCACGAATTGCGACAACGCATCCGCGAGCTTCGGACGGCTTGCCGCCGCCCCCAACATCACCAGCGGCCGCTCGGCCCGCAATATCAGGTCGGCGGCCCGGTCCAGTGCGGCGTCCTGGGCAACCGGCATTTCGATTGGATGCGGCATCACGAGCGGGACGTCGGGCGCCATTTCGTGAGCGATGTCCTCAGGAAGCTCCAGATGTACGGGACCCAACCGCTCCTGCTGCGCGAGCCGAAACGCTTCGCGCACGATCGAGGGGATGGTTGCCGCGCTGACGATCTGCCGCGCCATCTTGGTCAGCGGCGCCATGGTCGAGACGATGTCAACGACTTGGAACAGCGCCTGCTTGTGGCTCAAGATCCCTTTTTGGCCGGTGATCATAACCATCGGCATGGCGCCGAGCAGCGCAAAGGCGGCGCCGGTGGTCAGGTTCAACGCGCCTGGACCCAGGGTCGCGAGGCAGACCCCAGGCTTGCCGGTCAGCCGCCCGTGGGTCGCCGCCATGAAGGCTGCGGCTTGCTCGTGCCGGGTCACGATCAGCTTGATTCGGGAGCGGCACAGCGATTCGACGACGTCGAGGTTTTCTTCGCCTGGAACGCCAAAGATCTGCTCGACACCCTCATTCTCAAGGGCGGCGACGAGCAGGTCGGAGCCTTTCATGGACTGTAATCCTTTCTGGGCGCCCGATCGCGGCTCCCGACAATACGAGGCCCTATCGAGCCGGAACGACCGGGTGCACATAGAGATATGACTTGCACCGCATCGGACAACCGAGCCGGGCCCGAAGTGTTGCAAACGTATTTGGATCGGCAGCCCTTAGAGATCGAGAGCTAGTGGCGCACGACATCGGTTCTGGGTGCGCACTGTTCCGTCGGCGCTAGTACGTTGAACCACTCGCGTGCAGTGGGCGCCTGGCCGCGGAACGCCGATTGCTGGCCTGGCGAAGAACCAAGATCTCCGCTTCACGCCGCGCGCTGGACTGGAACAGTCCAATAGAGCGCACCACAAAGCAACCTGAGCAGTTGGACCATCGGGCAACAGCATCACCCGACTCGCACCGGTTCGCCAACTGTATGGAGTTTCCGACAGGGACAGCCGCATTAGCGGCTGGTCTTGCTGCGAAATACTGCGACCCAAGGGACCAACGGCGGGATAAATCGTTGAGTCGATAGTCAACCCGCAAATCCGGCGATAATGTATGGGTAGATTTGTGGGTATCAGCGCGGTTCGATGCCTAAACCTGCGGAATATATCGATTATCGCGATTTTTCGGCGGACGCTGCGTCCGCCTTTATGGGCCGCCACGATAAGAGACACGCCAGATCGTGCCGTTCCCGTCCTCGCTAACGAGAAGAGCGCCGTCATGCGCCACCGCTACGCCGACGGGGCGTGCCCACACAGAGGAGTCGTCCACGACGAACCCGGTCATGAAGTCCTCATATTCGCCGGTCGGCACCCCGTCCTTTAGGCGCACGCGGATCACTTTATAGCCGGTGCGCTTCGAGCGGTTCCAAGAGCCGTGCTCGGCCGCAAACACATCCCCGCTGTATTCCGAGGGGAATTGATCGCCGTCGTAGATAGTCATACCCATCGAGGCCGAATGCGCCTGGATGAGGACGTCCGGGACGGTGATCTTGTCCTTTAGGTCTGGTCGTTCGCCCCGATGCCGCGGATCCTCGTTGGCACCCAGATAATACCAAGGCCAGCCGTAGAAAGCACCGTCACGCACACGCGTAATGAAGTCGGGGACGAGATCGTCGCCGAGATCGTCACGTTCGTTGGTCGAGCACCAGAGATCGCCGGTCATCGGGTCCACGGCGACCCCAACGCAGTTTCGCAGCCCGCTTGCGAACACTCGCCGATTCCTGCCCTCCGGGTCGAACACGAGCACGGCCGCGCGGTCGGTCTCGTTGCCCCATGCGCTCCCTAGGCCATGCTCTGCTTCCCAACGCGCGATTGCGGCGGCATCGCGTTTGCCGATCCCCTCCCCGGCATTCGAGGCGGACCCGACAGAGACGAACATCTGGCGGCCGTCCTTCGAGAAAACAATGTCGCGCGTAATGTGGCCGCGCTGCACTGAGCGGCCGCCCGCGTGGGGAAGATCGCGTACGATCACCTCGGGTTTCCCGCGCGCCTTGAGGTCACCGCTGCGATAGGGGTAGCGGACCACCGATCCCGTGTTGGCGATGTACATCCACTGCGGATCCGATCCCGGCGGATACAACGCTATACCGAACGGCTGGTCGAGGCCTGAGGCGAACACGTCATTACTGCTGGCCTTGCCCGCTCCGTCAGCGCGCAGGATCCGAATCCGTCCCGGCTCTGATTCGGCGATGAAGATGTCGCCGTTCGGCGCGACCCGAACCGTGCGCGGATCGCGGAGATTGGAGGCGAACAGCTCGACCCGGAAGCCCGGCGGCACCTTCGGCCAGGCGGAAACGGGTTTCGCAATCACCCGCGGAGGATTTGACGCTGATCGGGTGGCGTATGGCGGTGGTAGCTCGGTGATTTTGCGCCGAACCAAGGGAGCGTCGGTGCGCCAATCCCCGAATGCTGCCTTGCCGACTAACAGCTCGCCGAGCGAACCAGAGACGGGCTGAGCGAACACGGTTGGCGCAAAAAGCAGCGCACAGGCCGCGAACGCCGCCGGCGAGCCCGCGGTGAGTTGCCCTGCCATCTTCATGTGAGCCTCGATTAATAGTAGGAAACGCCCGAGCTGCGGAGAGGTTTCGCGGAGGCCAGGCGCGCTGCACGCTGCGTGCCCGACCAGCGCGCTGTACTCAGTCAATTTCATAACTTCCGCTCGGCGAACGCCATCGCCTCGATGACCTCTGTGATCATCCGCGCCCGAGCCCTCCGGCCTCCGCGCACCCATGCGCTCCTGCTTCACCTGCGTGCAAGATGTCTGCTCTACTCCCAATCGCGACCCTCTTGGTCCATCGCGACGGAATGACGCGAAGTGCCAGAAGGCGACATCACTCGATGGCGCGTCAGATAGCGAGAGCCCTCTCCCGCTAGGGGAGAGGGAAGCGAGCAAGCAGCTCGCGCGCTCGCAATTATAACGGCTTGATAGCGACCTTGCGGAACTTGACCACGCCTTGGCCGAATTGCAGCGCAATTGGTCCTTCGGTGTGCACGCCGCTGCGAACGCTCGCGGTTTGCTTGCCGTCGAACATGATGGAAAGGTCGCGGCCCTTCGCCGTAATCTCCATGGTGCTCCACTTTCCGCCGGCCTTGGGCATCGGGTCGACCTCAGCGTGATAGACGATGGCGCCGGTGCCGTAGCTCGGGTCGGGCCGCGTGTCGAAGATGTTGCACTCGTAGCAGGTCTTGGCTCCGGGCTTCTTGGGATCCTCGCAGCGGATGAAGATGCCGCTGTTGGCATCGTTGCTGACCCAGAACTCGGCGTAGACCTGGAAGTCTTTGTATTTTTCCTTCGAGATGAGGAAGGCCGTGGTCTTGGCGTCCTTCTTGTCCTTGGCCACGACGGAGCCGTCATCGATCGCGAAATTGGCGTTACCGTCGCCTTGCCAGTGATCAAGGTTCTTGCCGTCGAAGAGCGCGATCCAGCCGTCGCCGGACTGGGCCTGCGCCGGACCGGTCACAGGAAATGAGCAGAAAGCCAAAAATCCAATGGCGAGTGTCGCCCAGCGTGTCATGGCAAAGTCCTCCCTTAGCTTTTGATTGATGGCAACGATAGCAAACGGCAGTGCAGGGTGTAAGCAGCCTGGACGGCGTACTCGCGCCGTCGCATTGCCTTCCCCCGAGGCTTGAGAGCACGCTAAAAATCTATTCCAGCCAGCATGACTTTGAAGTGATTGGAACGGGGTCGGATAACGTGACTCGCCGGTAGTTACGAGGTCCGTTGTGGGTCAAACTCGACCGAGCTGGCCGCCGCGGCGACGCGTTCATTCATGTCCGCACTACCCCCAATACCGACCGCAAATTTAATGCGTTGATGCATTGTGTCATTAGCGAAGCCGTGCAAGGCGATAGGCGGCACGAACAGGTGGCCTTGCGACCCGCCCAATCATCTCGGCGTGGCTACTAATCTCCGCGATCGAAGATAGACGACAGGCGCAAAAGATTGGAATAGAGTTATCCGCTTATCTGAACAACGCACAATCGAAGCTTAGCGAGACGGTGAAACCGGAGTAACGGCTGTGATCCACCCGTCTCAGCTCGGCTAAGGGAGGACTTCCATGGAACGTGTGTCGACCGATCGCCGCGACTTTATGAAGGCTGCCGGCGTGCTGGCCGTGACAACTGCCGCCAGCAGCCTCGGCATGCGGCGCGCCAGCGCGCAGCAAATACCCTATTCGGCCGGGACCAAAGCCCCGAAGCTCATGGCGCCGGCCAACGCATGTGACTGCCACATGCACATCTATGATGCCAAATATCCGACCGCTCCGTCGGCCACGCTCAAGCCGCCGGACGCCCTGGTCGCCGATTACAAGCTGCTGCAGAAGCGCATCGGCACAACGCGAAATGTCGTCGTGACGCCCTCGACCTACGGAACCGACAATCGCGTCACGCTCGATGCCATGGCGCAAATCGGCGCGACTGCCCGTGGGGTCGCTGTCGTCGACACTAGCGTCGCCGACGCCGAGCTCAAGCGCATGAACGGTCTCGGGATCCGCGGCATCCGCTTCAACCTGGTCCAGGCAGGCGCCACGACGATCGAGATGATCGAGCCGCTGTCGAAGCGCGTGAACGATCTCGGCTGGCATATTCAAATCCACATGAAGGGCGAGCAGATCGCCGGCATCGAAGACTTATTGATGCGCGTTCCCTCCCCAATCGTGTTCGATCACCTCGGCCGTCTCGCACAACCCAACGCACTCGACAGTCCTGGTTTCAAGACGATCAGTAAACTCATCAACAAAGGCAAGACCTGGGTCAAACTGTCCGGCGCCTATCAGGACAGCAAGGTCGGCCCGCCCGGCTACTTCGACACGGTGTCGGTTGCTCGCGCTTACGTCAAAGCCGCTCCCGAACGGATGGTATGGGCGAGCGACTGGCCGCATCCGACAGAGAAGGAAAAGCCGAACGATGCGGTTCTCTTCGACCTGCTGGCGGAATGGGCGCCAGACCCGGCGGCGCGCACGGCCATCTTGGTGAAGAACCCCGCAACCCTTTACGGGTTTCCGCCATCCGTGTGATGGGACGCTCTGAGCAGAGCCCGTAGCTTCTATCGACTAGCCAATGACCGCTAATGGGATGGTCCGGCCACGTCGTCTTAGGCCAGCGCCTTGATGCTGCATCCGCGCGCGTCGCATAATTTGTACCGGTGCCGGGCACCGTCTATCGCCTGAGTCAGCGCGGGACCTACGCCGCATGCCCGCAATGCCGACGAGCCGTACCATCCCCAGCCTGCTCGATGAGCTGGCGGCACGCTTCCCAGCCCGAGAGGCGCTGGTGGGGTGCGGGCAGCGCTACACTTATGCAGCGCTGCGCGAAGAGGTGCGCGCCTTCGCAAAAGGGCTGCACGCGCTGGGCGTGCGAAAGGGCGAGATGGTCGCGATTCTGATGGGCAACAAACCGGAATGGGTCATCGCTGACCTCGCGATTTGTTCTCTCGGCGCCATCATGGTCGCGGTCAATACCTGGGTGACCACCCGCGAGCTCGGCTACGTCCTTACACATTCCGACGCGACCACGCTAA
>Ga0306926_10010899_pt1 | contig 10061 bp, 4 predicted proteins | sample flu12Cox44000178_FD_203759 | JGI IMG/M metagenome (GOLD analysis project Ga0306926, IMG submission 203759) | Lab enrichment of tropical soil microbial communities from Luquillo Experimental Forest, Puerto Rico - flux8day.12C.oxic.44.000.178 (v2)... | ecosystem: Environmental > Terrestrial > Soil... | reverse complement strand
GATGGAGCTGCTTGCTCAGGGATTCTATTCAACCCTGATCGTTGACTTTGATTTGCCGAGTGCGGCGACTGTTGCGCACATGGCCCGGCTGGCGCCTGCAAAGCGGCGCCCCGTCGTGATCGCCCTACTCAGCCCGCAAACCGATATTGCTAGCGCGTACCAGGCGGGTGCTAATTTCGTGGTATACAAGCCGCTCGTTTACGAGCAGATGATGCGGTCTTTGCGCGCGGGCCGCGTGTTCATGCAGCCGGACCGCCGCCGCTCCAGCCGCGAGAAGATTGAGTCGATGGTGTACCTGCGCTTCGGGGATGTCTGTCCGCTGCCTGCGCTGGTGCAGGAGGTCAGCGAAGATGGCCTGTTGGTCCAGGCCTCGGAGCCGCTACCCGCGATGGAAGTGCCCATTCGCTTCATTCTGCCGGGCACTGTGCACCTGATCGAAGGCGCCGGAGATGTAGTTTGGGCTGACGAGACTGGCCGCGCCGGAATTTTGTTTCGCGAACTCCATGCCGATTCGCGGCGTCAATTGCGCGAGTGGATGCGCAACCGCCAGCGCAGCAAGCCGCGCAAGAGGAGTGCTGTAGTGGCGCGTTCTGCGAAGCCGCGTGCAGGCGCATCGCCCAGCCACTAGTCGTTGCAAGAAACTCAATCTGCTGATGAAAAGGAACACCGGGCTGAAGCCCGCGCTGATTCTGCCTCCTAACGCGGCCCTGAAGGGCCGCTCTTCCACGGTCTTGCAGGCATTTGTGGTGGGCTATGCAATGGCCTAGTCATGGCATCGCGCCGAGCGAGGCATGGCGGTATCCCACGCATGGTGGTGGCGACGCATCCCGATTCCCGATGAATTGCGGTTTGCGCGCATTGCAGTGTAGGACGCATTACGGTTGGCGACCCAGCGCATAGAGCATGACTTTGTGACTTTGAATTGCTGCAATCCTGTGTTGCTGCAATCCTGCGTTGCAATCCTGGTCTTGCATTCTCCGCATGCTAGACTCGCCTTCTGCCTGAGGGCGTTGCGCCGGAATGAGCGATCTGACTTATCTCTCTGCCACATCGATGGCTGAACTTGTCCGTCACAAGAAGATTTCTCCGCTCGAGCTGGCACAGGCGCATCTTGATCGCATCGCTCAACTCAATCCCAGGCTCAATGCTTTTGTACAGGTCGATGTGGATCGCGTGCTGCAGGAGGCCCGCGCGTCGGAGGCAGCGTTGGTGCGAGGCGAGATTCGGGGCCTGCTCCATGGCGTGCCGCTCAGCATCAAGAATTCTGTGGAGGCTGCGGGCTACGTCAATGAGTGTGGAACGCGTCTTCGGGAAGGTGTGGTCGCAGCCAAAGACGCTCCCATCGTTGCACGGCTGCGTGCAGCTGGGGCGATCATTCTCGGGGTTACGAACACTCCCGAATTTCTCATGGCCTGGGAGACTGACAACCTGCTGTATGGCCGCACCAACAATCCCTGGGATCTGACGCGTACTGCGGGTGGGTCGAGTGGTGGCGAATCGGCGGCGATCGCCGCGGGTTGTTCCGCAGGCGGCATCGGGAGCGACGGCGGTGGATCGATCCGCGTGCCCGCTCACTTCACGGGCATCTGCGGGCTCAAGCCAACCCCCGGCCGCATTCCGGCGACCGGGCACTACCCGAGCCCCGCCGGACCATTTGCTTTGATCGGTGTGGTCGGCCCGATGGCGCGCACAGTGGGCGATGTTGATCTGATGTTCCGTGTGATCGCGGGTCCCGACGATGGCGACCCATGTTCGGCGCCTGTGGCTCTGCGGAGCGTCAGTCTGGAAGAATTGAAACGCACGCGCATCGGCTACTTTGAAGACGACGGCCGCACTCCAGTGACACTTGAGACCCGCGCTGCCGTTCGCAAAGCTGCCGAGGCTCTTAGTCGCGCCGGATTCACAGTCGTGCCGTTCCGCCCTGATGATCTTGAGCAAGCCCGGCAACTCTGGTGGAAGTGGTTCGGTATCGCCGGCGGCATGCTGCTCGGCCCGCAGACCAAGGGGCAAGAAAACGATCTTTCTCCAGTGTTCAAGGAATATCTAAGTTGGTCTTCGGCCGAGCCTCCGCACACAGGGCATACGCTGTTGTTCTCCTGGTTGCAGCGCGACGAATTGCGCAGCAAGTTTCTCGCACAGATGGAGGTCTTTCCGATCCTGTTGTGTCCAGCCGCTGCGATTCCAGCGTTCCGCCACGGCGAGCGCAGCTGGTCGATCGAGGGCAAGACCGTGAAGTATCTCGACGCGTGGAGCTACACCGAATGGTTCAATCTGCTGGGCTTGCCCGGTGCAGTCGTCCCGGTGAGCAAGTCGAATGAGGGCTTGCCGATCGGAGTGCAGTTGGTGGGGCGGCCTTGGGAAGAAGAGCTCGTGCTGGCTGTAGCCGCCGAACTGGAACGAGAGACGGGCGGATTCACGTCTCCACCGATTGCCTAGGGATCAAGAAGAACCTGCTGAAGTTGCGCCCGGCAACCGTGATCCACGCCGCCTAGTATTTTTATACTATTACGGCGCATCTCCAACAGCCGTAAGATGTTAGTTCAAGTTTCAAGCGTGCGCCGGCGGGTGGGGCGGCGTTGCGGAAATTTGATCCGATCACGCATGACCTCCTTCGCATCTCTTGGCAGAACCGTACTGTTGGCGCTGGTTGCGTTCCTCGCGGCCTCCGCGGTGTATCTCTACGGCTTCCCGCAAGCCAATGTGATCTACGCGGGCGTGGTGCTCGTGCACGCTTTGTTCGGCGTGCTCGCTGTGCTGTTCCTGCTTCCTTTATTTCTACGGCTGTGGCAGGAGGGGAACTGGATCTCGCGCCTGGGCTGGCTGCTATTTGTGGGCGGAGCCGCGGCCGGACTTGTGTTATTTCGTACGGGCGCACTGCGCGCAGAGAGCCGTCTGCTCGCGACGCACATGATTGCTTCGGCCGCGGCGGTTGCGTTCTTGCTTGCGGCACGCATACAGGCGAGGTCGGGTGCCTCAGAGTCCGGTGGCTTTGCCCGTCTTGCTGCTTGCCTTGTAGTCATTGCCGGCATCGGCGCGTTTTGCTGGTACACGCGAGCGTCGTGGCAGAAGAGCGCGGTGATTCGCAATCCCGAGATGGCGCCGGCCGAAATGGCACAAGAAGGCGATGGCGCGAAGGGCGCTTTCTTCCCCAGTTCCGCCCAGGTGATGGGTGGCGGGAAGATTCCCAGCAAGTTTTTCATGGAGTCCGACTCCTGCAAGCGCTGCCACGAAGACGTGTACAACCAGTGGTTCAGCTCGGTGCACCACTTCTCATCGTTCAACAATCAGTGGTACCGCAAGAGCATCGAGTACATGCAGGACACGGTCGGTACCAAGCCCTCGAAGTGGTGCGGGGGCTGCCACGACCCGGCGGTTCTGTATGCGGGCCTCATGGACACGCCCATCAAGCAGATCGTGCACACGCCGCCGGCGCAGGCGGGCCTGGGCTGCATGATGTGCCACTCCATCGCGAGCGTGAAAAGCACGATGGGCCAGGCGGATTTTTATCTCGAGTACCCGAAGCTCCACGAGTTCGCGGCCACACAGAATCCTGCCATGCGCTACCTGCATGACTTTCTGGTGAAGCTGAATCCCGAGCCACACCGGCGTGTGTTCCTCAAGCCGTTCATGAAAGATCAGACTGCCGAGTTCTGCTCATCGTGCCACAAGGTTCATCTCGATGTTCCAGTGAACGGGTACCGCTGGATTCGCGGGTTCAATGAATACGACAACTGGCAGGCTTCGGGCGTCTCTGGGCAGGGGGCACGGTCGTTCTACTATCCGAAGAGCCCGCAGATGTGCGCCGATTGCCACATGCCGCTGATCCAATCGAAAGACTTCGGCAACGTGAATGGCTATGTGCACTCGCACCGCTTCCCTGGTGCGAACACAGCGGTGCCGACTGCAAACGGCGATGAGCAGCAACTGAAAGCCATCGAGACTTTCATGAAAAACGGCGCGCTCTCGGTCGACATTTTTGCGATTTCGCCCGAGCAGGCCGCGCGAAAAGCGGCCGTGACCAGTGAGAACGAACTGAACACCACGTTTGCGGTCGGCGAAGAGGCCGAAGTTAAGGTCACGCCGGGCGCGGGCGGAGAAGCGGTTCCAGTCACCGCACCGTTGAATCGCGTGCAGCCTGCGCTCCGCCGCGGCGACACGGTGCGCATGGATGTAGTCGTTCGCACCAAGAAGGTCGGCCACTTCTTCCCTGGCGGTACCGTTGATGCCTACGACACTTGGCTCGAACTCAAAGGCACTGACGATCGGGGTCATGTCATCTTCTGGAGCGGTAAAGCGGAAGACGATGGCAAAGGTCCGGTCGACAAGGGCGCGCACTTTTACCGCTCGCTGCAGATCGACGGGCACGGCAACCCAATTAACAAGCGCAATGCCTGGGCGACGCGCGCCGTGGTTTACGTGCGCTTGATTCCACCGGGCGCGGCCGATACGGTACACTACCGTGTCCACATTCCCGAAGATGCGGGCGGCAAGATCACGTTTCATGCGCGGCTGTGCTACCGGAAATTTTCCTGGTTTAACACGCATTTTGCGTTCGCCGGCGTACCAGACCCATCGCGGCCTGACTTGATTGCCGCCGACCACGACGACCGGATGGTAACGTTTTCGGCGCCGCTCGAGGGTGTCTCGGCGAAAGAGCAGAAGATTCCCGACGTGCCCACGGTCGCGCTTGCCGAGAACGAAGTGACACTGCCGGTGGTTGCGAATAACACGCCGGCGCTTGCTCCCGCCATTAAGCTTCAGCCCGACGACTGGCAGCGCTGGAACGACTACGGCATCGGCCTCTTTCTGCAAGGAGACCTTAAAGCGGCGCAAGCAGGGTTCGCCAAAGTTACTGAGATCGATCCCAAGAATCCTGACGGCTGGGTGAACTTGGCGCGGGTGGCCGTGCAGGAAGGTGACATGGACGCTGCGCGGCCCGTGCTTGAGAAGGCTCTCGCGCTCAGCCCGGACCTCGCTCGCGCACACTTCTTCTATGCGAAAGTGTTGCGCGCTGATGGGAACTACGACGGAGCCGCTGATCACCTTCGCCAAGTGGTTGCGCAGTACCCGCGCGATCGAGTCGCGCTCAACGATCTGGGTCGCGTGATGTTCCTGCAGCGCAGATACGCGGACGCTGTAACAGTATTGCAATCAGTGTTGACGATTGATCCCGAAGACTTGCAAGCCCATTACAATCTCATGCTTTGCTACAACGGCTTGGGCAACGAGAAGCTGGCCAAGGAGCATCAGGCGCGCTATATGCGCTTCAAGGCTGATGAGGCCGCTCAGACGTTGACGGGGAATTACCGCCAGAAACATCCGGAAGACAACAACGAACGGCAGTCGGTGCATGAGCACGAATCGGTGCCGCTAACCACGGCTCCGGCAAGAGTCGTTGCCAATCGCGCCCCACAGCCAGTCCACCTCGCTGCCGGGGGAACGCAATAGGAAATGTCTAGAACCCTTACCTTCTTTGCCGCTGGATTGATGGCTGCGGCCCAATTCTCCTGTGTGGAATCGTCAGCCCAGACGATTCAATTTCGCGATGTCACCGCGCAGGCTGGCATTCACTTCACACATAACAACGGCGCCTTCGGTAAGAAGTGGTTGCCAGAAACCATGGGTCCGGGCGTTGCGTTCATCGACTACGACAATGACGGTTATCCCGACATCTTGTTGGTGAATGGAGAAGACTGGCCGGGGCACGCGAAGACGCCATCGACCATGCACCTCTACCACAACAATCACAACGGCACGTTTACGGATGTAACCAGCAAGGCGGGGCTGGCGATTCCGATGTTCGGCATGGGCGCAGCTGTTGGTGACTTCGACAACGACGGGTTCGACGATGTGTTCGTCACGGCTGTGGGCCAAAGCCATCTCTTTCACAACAATGGGAACGGCACATTTACCGATGTCACCAAGGCGGCCGGCCTCAACGGGCCGAACGAGTTCTCTACCAGCGCGGCCTGGGTCGATTACGACCGCGATGGCAAACTCGACCTGATCGTCGCGAACTACGTGCAATGGTCAATCGACGGTGACCTTTACTGCACGCTCGACGGGTCTCATAAATCCTATTGCACACCCGAATCGTACAAAGGCACGTCAGTGCGCGTGTGGCACAACCTGGGCGGCGGCAAGTTCGAGGACGCCACGCAGAAATCGGGTCTCGGTGATCCGACCTCGAAGAGCCTGGGCATCGCGGTGGTCGATTACAACGGCGACGGTTGGCCCGACCTGCTCATCGCGAACGACACGCAGCCCAACAAGCTCTATCTCAACAAACAGAACGGCACATTTGACGAGAAGGCAGTTCCCGCAGGCATCGCGTTCAGCGAAGATGGCGTGGCACGCGCGGGAATGGGCGTCGATGCCGCCGACTACGATCACTCTGGCCGACCCAGCCTGATCATCACCAACTTCGCCAACCAGATGCTCTCGCTCTACCACAACGAAGGCAACGGCCTGTTTGTCGACGAGGCCCCGAGATCGGAAGTTGGACGCAATACGCTGGTGACGCTCGGTTTCGGCTGCTTCTTTTTCGATTACGACAATGACGGCTGGCCCGATATTTTCGTTGCCGATGGTCATATCGAAAACGAAATCGAACGCGTGCAGAAGCGCGTGGCCTATGCCGAGCCCCCGCACCTGTTCCGGAATCTGGGTGGTGGGAAGTTTCAGGAAGTCACGCAACAGGTCGGTCCGGCGTTTTCCAGCCCGAAAGTGGCGCGGGGCGCGGCTTACGCCGACTTTGATAATGACGGTGCGGTCGACGTGCTGGTTTCGACCAATGGCGGTCGCGCGTGGCTGTTTCGCAACGAAGGCGGCACGAACCATAGTCTGCGCGTGAAGCTCAAGGGAACAAAATCGAATCGCGATGGAATCGGCGCGGTCGTGCGGGTGCAGGCGGGAGGCGATAAACAATGGCAGATGCTGCGAAGCGGGTCGAGCTATCTCTCGCAAAGTGAACTGGTCCTGACGTTCGGCTTGGGTAACAAGAGCACGGTGGATGCCGTCGCAGTACAATGGCCAAGCGGACAAGTGGACCACATCGCCCAGACCCCCGGGGATCAGACGCTCACGGTGGAAGAAGGCAAGGGCGTAGTGAACGCGCGCGCGTACGGCAGGACCGCAGATCAAAAGACCGGCGACCGGAAAGCCGCGGACAAAAAGTCCGCCCAGAAAACGCCGCCCGCCGCAGCGAAATCCACCAGCGCTCTCTAGCGATGAAACTTCGTCCTCTCATCTGGACGTTCGGCTTGGCGTACGTGGGCTACTTGCTCTCCGGGAAGCTGCCGATGGCGCGGCCCACAGCTGAAATTGTGGGTACACTTGCCGGGGCGGCTGTAGGCTTCGGAGTGGGTTGGGGCCTGCAGCGTTTGCTCGAACTCGGTCGCCGCCGCTGAGCGTCCGCCAACCGCACGAACCGATCTTGATCAAGAAATTACCCGGGTCATGAAATTACGCCCATCATGAAATTGCGCAGGCCATGACATTACGCATTGGTTTCTTCGCCGTCCTTCTCTGGATCGTTGTCGCCATTTTTGCCGCCGCACCGCACCGCGCGGCTGATTCTGCGCGTGCAGACATCTCGGCCTCCGATGCCGTCTCCGCGGACCAGTCGGTCGAAGCAGCCCGCCAGAACAATCTGGGGGTCGCCTACATGAACCAGCAGCTGTTCGAGAAGGCGCTGCATTCTTTTGAGGCCGCTGCGAAATTCGATCCAAATATGCGTATCGCCTGGCTCAACCGGGGCGTCGCGCTGCTAAACCTCCAGAAAGTAGACGACGCGAAAGCCGCGCTCGAAGCCGCCGTCAAAGCAGACCCGAGCGACCCCCACGGCTGGTACAACCTGGGCCTCTTCTACAAGAACACCAGCGACGTGGACGGCGCGATCGACTCTTTCAAGCATGTGGTCGCGCTCGCCCCCGACGACGCCGACAGCTGGTACTTTCTGGGTTCGACCTACGCGCAAGCCAAACAGTACCCGCAAGCCATCGAATCGTTTCAGCACGCACTCAAGCTGAACCCGCTGCATGCCTCCGCTGAGTTCGGCCTCTCGCGCGCATATCAGCAATCGGGTGACTCGACTAACGCACGCGAGCACTTGGTGAAGTTCCAGTACATCAAGGAAAACAAGCTGGGCGCGCCCATGAGCTTGTCGTATGGCGAGCAAGGCCAGTATTCGCGCGCAGAGGAATCGCCGGCGGTCACAGAGAAAGTTCTGCCGCCGATTCCGGGGAAGTTCGTGGATGTGACGAAAGAAGCGGGAATCGCGCCGATCGCAAATGCGAAATTGATCGAACAAAAGAAGGAAGGGATCTCTGCCTTTGGCCCGGGTGCCTGCTTTCTTGACTACGACAATGACGGTCGAATCGACTTGCTGCTTGCCGACAATGGCCCCGAGGGCGGCCTTGCTTTGTTGCACAACCTCGGTGGGAAGTTCGAAGACGTCACGAAGCGCGCTGCGCTGGACCCGACCTTACACGCGCTAGGGTGCACGGCTGCCGACTATGACAATGACGGTTTTGCAGATATCGCGCTGAGCGTTGGCGATCGGGTGTTCCTGCTGCACAACGAGAAGAACGGAACCTTCAAGGATGTGACCGAAGCAGCGGGGATCAAGAACGACAGCTTCGCTTCAGGACTGACCTTCATCGACTACGACCATGATGGCGATTTGGACCTATACATCACACGATCAGCCATGGCTCCAGGCCGCGTATGCGGCCTGCAGACTTACTCCGGCCCTGGCCCCGCCCCGACTAGTACCAGCCCTGGGGCGTGTGTCGACACGCTCGTAGGCCAAAAGGGCGGTTCGGAAGCGGCCAACACCCTGTGGCGCAATAACGGTGACGGAACATTCACGGATGTAACTGAGAGCACAGGGCTGTCGAATACAGGCGGCGGCATCGCGGCAGTCGGCACCGACTACAACAACGATCGGGCCGTCGATCTCGTGGCCGACTCCTGGCAAAATCCTGATGGCAACGACGCCCCCAGCGTCTTCGAGAATCCTCGCGAGGGCCATTTCACAAAGCGCCGTCCGTGGCCGGAGCAAATGGCAACGAATATCTCTCTCTCGATGGGAATCGCGGTTCTTGATTTCAACCACGACGGATGGATGGATCTAGCCTTCACTCACTATGGCCCCCCAGGCATCTCGGTCTGGGAAAGCAAACAGGCGAAGACCTTCGAGCAATTCCTGGTTCCTGCGCAATTTCCGAATCGAAACCCGCTCTCACCCGTCAACTGGGCGCGCGCCTTCGGCGTCGCCGCCTTCGACTACGACAACGACGGCTGGGTGGACCTGGTTGCCGTAGGAGAAACCAAAGACGGCAAGGGCGAGATCAAGCTCTTCCGCAACCAAGGTCCCGAAGGCTTCAAGGACGTCACCGCCGACGTCGGCCTCGACAAGATCGAACTAAAAGCTCCCCGCGCGATTATCGTCGGCGATTACGACAACGATGGCGCCAACGATCTGCTCATCACGCAAAACCACGGTCCGGCTGTTCTTTTGCGCAACGAAGTCGGTAACAAGAACAACTGGCTGCGGCTTGCGCTCAAAGGCCTCAACGACAACAAGAGCGCCATCGGCACCAAAGTCGAAGTCTTTGCCGGAGCCACACGCCAGAAATTCGAAATCTACGGGTCGTCTGGATACCTCGGGCAGAACTCGCCTTATCTCACCGTCGGACTCGGTCAGAACAAGCAAGCCGACGTGGTCCGTATGCTCTGGCCTACAGGCGTGTTGCAGGACGAAATCGAGGTTGCTGGCAACCGCGAGGTACCCTATCTCGAAATCGACCGCCGCGGCAGTTCGTGCCCCACGCTCTTCGTCTGGAACGGCGAGCGCTATGAGTTAGTCGGCGACATGATAGGCGCGGGTGTGGTCGGCCACTGGGTCGGCCCGAGCGAGCGCAACGTGCCGCGCCCCGCAGAGTACATTAAGGTGGATCACAACGCGGTCCATCTCAAAGACGGCAAGCTGAGCCTTCATCTGATGGAACCGATGGAAGAGGCCGTCTACCTCGATCAGGTCAAGGCTATCGCGGTTG
>Ga0306926_10010898_pt1 | contig 10061 bp, 7 predicted proteins | sample flu12Cox44000178_FD_203759 | JGI IMG/M metagenome (GOLD analysis project Ga0306926, IMG submission 203759) | Lab enrichment of tropical soil microbial communities from Luquillo Experimental Forest, Puerto Rico - flux8day.12C.oxic.44.000.178 (v2)... | ecosystem: Environmental > Terrestrial > Soil... | reverse complement strand
TTCGGCGAACTCGACCTCGCCCCGGTTATCGCCGCCTCGCGGGTCCAAATCCGCGGCGAGGACCGTTACGTCGACTCGGCCGAGGAAGGCCACCGCTACATCTCGATCATTTCCAATATTGTCGAGAACGGGGTCGCGATCGGCGCCCTCGGCGCCTATGAGGCGATCTGGCACACCGACATGTCATACAATTCCGAGCCGCCGATCGGCAGCGCGCTGTACGCGCTCGAAGTCCCGCCCGTCGGCGGCGACACCGGCTTCGCCAACATGTATGTCGCCTACGAAACCTTGCCCGAGGAGCTGCGGCGCCAAGTCGAGGGCCGCTTGTGCCGCCATGATTCGAGCCGCAACAGCGCCGGCGAGTTGCGCCGCGGCTATACCGAGGTAGCCGATCCGCGGCAGGCGCCGGGCGCCGACCATCCAATCATCCGCACTCATCCGGTTACCCGGCGCAAAGCGCTGTTCCTCGGCCGGCGTCGCAACGCCTATATCCAGGGGCTCGATCTCGCCGACAGCGAGCGGTTGCTTGACGCGCTGTGGGAGCATGCCACCGATTCGCAGCTGACTTGGTATCAGCAATGGCGGGTCGGCGATCTCGTGCTGTGGGACAATCGTTGCGTCATGCACCGCCGCGACGAGTTCGACCCGACGAGCCGCCGGCTGATGCACCGCTCGCAGATCAAGGGCGACCGCCCGTCCTGAGGATCAGCTGGGCTCGTCCTCCGCGATCGGGATCAGGCGATCGGCAGCCGGCTCGTACTGCAGGACAAAGAGCGCCGTGTTGGGCGCTCTGACCGGTGTGCTGCCGGGCGGGAGCGAGTGTTTGACCAATTGACGCACCATCGCACCATGGGTCGAGACGCCGATGCGCCGATAGGGGTGCGCGATGACAAACCGCCGCAATGCCGCCAGCCCGCGGGTCAAAGTAGCTTGGCCGGTCTCGCCACCGGGGAAGGCCACGTCGGTGTCGCTGTACCAGCGCTCGGTCAGTTCCTCGCCGAAACGGGCTTTGGCGTCGGCCCAAATCATCCCTTCGGCTGCCCCGACATTGGTCTCGCGCAAGCCGAGATCGATGGTCAGCGGCACACCCAGAGTATCGGCGACGATTCGTCCGGTGGTCAGAGCCCGCGACAGGTCGCTGGACAGGATGACATCGAGCCGGTGCGCCCGCAGCCGGTCAGCCAATGCCTCGGCCTGAGCGAGGCCGATGGCGTTGAGCGGGGTGTCGATATGTCCCTGCAACCGCCCCTCGCGGTTCCAATCGGTTTCGCCGTGACGGAACAGAAACAGGGTGCGCCTGTCGCAGCTGTTATTCACGATCTTCCCCGCCGAGCTTTGTCCCATCGCCATCGCAGACGTCTATCCCGGAGCCGGCAAGCTGGCGAGACCCGAACCGGAAGTCGCCGACAATTTGAGCGCTCCCTTAACGGCGGCATCGCTTCTTTGCAAACGCTACAGTTTTCCTTAACCATGAGCATCATATACCATGCGTGAAGCGGCTGCCGCGCGGAAACGAGCTACGGGACCGGGCTGCGGGAGGCGGACACGTTCGGCGGGTACCGCTCGCAGCGCCGGGGGCTGCCGCAGCATCCCGGCCGGGGGTAAACCGGTTGCTGGCTTCATGATCGGGCTGGGCGGGCTGCGGTCGCCGAGACTGGCAATTGGCCGGAGCCCGCTCGATCGACCGGCCACGGACCGGCCGGCTAAAGATGGGATATGGACGATACCGGTTCTCTGAAGCGGAGTGTGTTGCGCGCGGTCGGCTGGGCCAGCGCCACCCGGCTCATCGGCCAGATGGTCAATTGGGCCATGACCTTGGCCACGGTCCGATTTCTGAACCCGCACGACTACGGGCTGATGGCGATAACCATGGCCCTCAACGGGTTCTTGCAGTCGGTCAGCTCGATCGGGTTCGCCAACGTCATCGTGCAGAGGCACATCGGCGAAGAGGATTTGCGCAGCGTCTTCGGGCTCATCCTGATGAGCAACGCTGCCTGCCTCTTAGTGTTGTGCACCATCGCTCCCGCCGCGGCTTGGTTCTATGGCGAGCCCCGTCTCGTCGCCTTGCTTTTAGTCGCCAGCTTGATGTTCATCGCCAACGCGTTGCAGGCGATCCCGCGGGCGACCCTCGAAAAGAAGCTCGATCTGAAGACTGTTTCGCGCGTTGACATGTTGTCGAACATTGCCGGCGGCGCACTCGTTCTGTTCCTCGCCTGGTTCGGCGCCGGCGTGTGGTCCCTAGTTTCGGGCGCATTGTTCACTGCTTTCCTCCGGACCATCGGGGTCGGGTTTGCCGCGCCGTATTTTCGACGCCCGCGATTCACCCTCCGCAACTTGTCCGGGATTTTGCATTTCGGCGGCCTGCGTACGGCGGAAAACCTGCTTTGGGCGGTTTATTCCAGCTCCGACGTCTTCATCATCGGCAAGCTGCTCGGCCCGCAGATCCTGGGCGTGTATTCGGTCAGTCGCTATGTCGCGGCGCTGCCGATCGAAAAGCTGGCCCAAGTGATCAACCCGGTTGCCTTCCCGGCTTTCTCGCGGGTGCAGGACGACCGTGACGAAGCGCTGAGATACCTGCGAAAGGCGATACGGATCCTCGCAGTTGTGTGCCTGCCGATTTTGTTCGGCATCGCCGCAACAGCGCCCCAGGTTGTTGCCGTCGCGCTCGGGCCGAAATGGTCGCAGGCGGCAACACCGCTCGCCATCCTGGCCTTCGGAATGGCCCTGCGTCCGATCGGCCTGCTGATCCCGTCCTTTCTATCCGGGATCGGGGAGTACGTCGCGAGCTTCAAGAATACTCTGTTCGCGACGATTATGTTCCCGGTAGCCTTTGTTATCGGCAGCCACTGGGGTCTTGTCGGGGTTTGCGCAGCTTGGCTCGTTGCCTATCCACTGCAGCTATTCAGCTTGGTTCGCCGTGTCGCGCTGATTACCAAGACGTCGATCACCGGGCTACTGCTGCCGCTGCTGTCGCCGCTTGCCGCATCGCTGATCATGTACGTTGCCGTGCGCGCGGCCGCTACCCTGCTGCCGGATAATCTCGGGGTCTGGGGCAGCATCGTATGGCTGGTGGCCACGGGCGCCCTGGTCTATATCGGCTATGCGGGGACATTCCTCCGCCCAGTCTTCGTCGAACTGGCCGGGCTTGTCCGGCGGTAGCGGTTGCGCTGGAGAGGTTCACCGGCGGGCGAGAGTTCGGCGCGCGTTTGGTCTGAACCATCAGCGCCGCCGGCCGACAAAGATGAACCAGCCGCCATACCATTCGAAGCGATTGACGCCGAGGATGCCGAGCAGGCGCGTCGGCTCTTCGCGCGCCCATCTGATCCGCCGGAAATATTCGGGCCAAGTAAGATTTGCACTCGCCGAGATGGGAAGCCGTTCGATCCGGTGAATGTCGAGCAACCCGCCATAGCGTTTCTTGATTTCATCCTCGGACCGGAAAAACCGGACATGGCTCTCGTAATCGAAATTCGGCACCGAACAGATTACGGGCACGCCGGATTTCCAGTGTGTTATCGCCGACAAATCAGCGTCGATATGTTCCAAGACCTCGCAGCAAACGATGCCGTCGTATTGGAGGCTGTAGGACGCCGGATCAGTCGCGTCGCCTACAACGAACCGACCCGAGGGATTGCGGGTTCGGGCCTTTTCGACGGCCACCGGACTAAAGTCGAACCCGTTATAGGCCATCCCGGCGGCAATCAGCATCTCCGCCAGAATGCCGGCGCCGCAGCCGACCTCGAGCACCGCCCGGGTTCCCTGTTGGCGCAGCAATTCGGTAACTTTGCGGAACAACGGTATGTAGGGGCTGGTTTGAGGCTGTGCCGAATTTCTGTCAGTCAAATAGAAGCTGTCATAATGCTGCGGACCAAATCGCGGTTCCGTCATTCTCACCTCAACGGATTATTGGGCACCTTCGCGGAGACGGGAGTCCGCAGAAGCCGCCCGAGCGCCTGTCGGCCTGGGCTTCACCTTCGCGCGGAACCTTAGAGATATTATGTTACCGAATTCGCTTATATGGGGGAATGTCGGAGACCGCCGACACTCGGAGGTTCCGGCACTGCGATCGGCCGCTGGCGCGCGGCAGTCACGCCCAAGGTCCACGCTTCCTCGGTCTCCACCTGGCGGCGCTCGGCCGGCATCAAGCCGGGGTCGCCGGCGAACAATGCCGCGAGTCCCCCCGCGTCGTCGCACGCCGCGAGGAATCGAGCAACCGAGCGGACCTGGGCGCGGTCCTTGGGTTCACCTTGCGCCGGCGAAACCGCCCATAACGACGGATAGACTTCGGCGATCACGATCCGCGCATCGCAGCGCGCGCCGAGGCGCATTTCGAACGGCCAGATCTGTGCCTGGTGGCGCCAGCGCGGGTCGTCACGTAAGCCGCGCACCACCGGGATGCCGGTTAGCGCTTGGCCGCCGACCGATCCGGTGCCCAGCAGTTTCCAGCAGGGCTGAGCGGTCGGAATGTAAAGATCGACAAGGCGGCGTTCGGCCAAACCGTCGCTTTCATGGCGCCGATGATGCCTGGCGGCGAGACATGCTCTGACCGGCAATCCGGGGCAGCCCCAGAACGGAAACGAACCGCCGGACACGCGTCGATTGAGCATTTCGGCGACATCGAACCGGTTGTTGCGATTACGCTCGTCGTCGGTGACAAGCGCCGCGATCTCGTCCCAGATCGCCCGCCAGGGCGGCCCGGACAGGCCGAGCCTGGCGGCGAAACCGGCCGGATACCCAAACGGGAAATCGAACCCCAGCAATACTCGATGATCTCGTGCCAGCGCCGCCGTCAGCCAATCGGCGATCAGCGCTCTGGCGGCATGGCGGGTCGGCGGATTGGCCAGCGCTTCCTCTTCGCCACAGCGCCGGCAGACCCAAATGCTGTCACGGCCGATCCGCGGGACGTTCGCCCCACTCCAATCGACAATGATGAAGCTATCAAACATCGTCGGCGTCGATGCCGGCGGCCCGCCGGCGCCGAGCAGCCAGCGGCGGATCGGCTTTGGTCATCCGTTGACCCTTCGCCAGTCGCGGCCGAGACTGCCGCTCCGATGACGCCAGCCACCGCCGCCAACCTGCTGCTGTTGACCGCCGGCCTTGCTGCTGACGCCTGCCTTGGGGACATGCCGGCGGTCTTCTGCCGCGTGCCGCACCCGGTCGTGCTCGCCGGCCGCGCCATCGCATTCTTCGACCGCAGGCTCAACCGGGAGGTCCGCAGCGAAGCGGCACGCCGCGTCCGCGGCATTTTCACCGTGGTCCCGCTCGTCGGCGGTGCTGGAGTGCTGGGACTGGCGATCGAGCGAGCATGCGGCCGCAGCCTCGCCGGCGCGGCAGTCCAAATCCTGCTGATCGCCGTGCTGATCGCCCAGCGCAGCCTCTACGAGCATGTCGCCGCGGTCGCCGGGGCGCTCGATGGGGGCGGTCTGACAGCCGGGCGGGATGCGGTGCGGCACATTGTCGGCCGTGACCCGACGAGCCTCGATGCTTCCGGCGTTGCCCGGGCTGCGATCGAGAGCCTGGCGGAGAATTTCAGCGATGGCGTCGTCGCACCGGCATTCTGGTATCTGCTGCTCGGCCTGCCGGGATTGTTCGCCTACAAGATGGCCAACACGCTCGACAGCATGATCGGACACCCTACTCCGCACTATCGGAGCTTTGGCTGGGCCGCGGCACGCTTTGACGATTTCGCCAACCTGGTGCCGGCGCGGATCAGCGGGCTGCTGATCGCGGGTGCGGCGCTGTTTGCCGAACGGGGCCGGTCGGGCCGGGCGCTGACGATCATGCTGCGCGACGCCCGCAAGCACCGCTCGCCGAACGCCGGCTGGCCCGAAGGGGCAATGGCGGGCGCCCTCGACTTGGCATTGGCGGGGCCTCGCCGCTACCCGGAGGGCATGGTCGCCGATCCTTGGGTCGGCGACGGTACCGCGCAAGCGACGACATCGGACATCGTGCGAGCGTTGAGCCTCTACAAGCTCGCCTGCGTGCTTCAAGGCGGCTTGGTGCTGGGCGCATGGCTTGTTGCCGGCCATGTCAGCCCGGTGGCGTAGACCGGGGGCCACGCGCCGCGGCCAGCAGCGCCGACAGATCGAGGTGGCGTTCGAGGTGGTCGGCGAGGGCGTCGAGGGTCGCCTCAATCCGGTGCTCATAGGACAAATCGCCGGAGCCGGCGCCGAGCCGGGCGAGAAAGCGGCGGCGGAACGGGTCGCTGGCGAACAGCCCGTGCAGGTAGCAGCCGGTGACAGCCCCATCCTCGCTGATCGCACCGTCCGTCCGGTCCGCCAGCCGCAGCATTGGCCGTTTCAGCCCCGGCCCGCTCGTCGTCCCGAGATGCATCTCATAACCCCTGACCGGCAGCCCAGTCGCGAGTTCGATCCCGGCGGCCGATTGCAGCCGTTTTTCGACACCGAGCACCGTGTCGACGTCGAGCAGCCCCAGCCCCGGCGCGGCTGCCCGCCGCCCTTCGATGCCCGAGGGATCGGCTATCGTCCGCCCCAACATCTGATAGCCGCCGCAAAGGCCGAGGATGTACCCGCCATGACGGCGATGAGCGAGGATGTCGATGTCCCAGCCCTCGCGGCGCAGGAAGTCGAGGTCCGCCAGCGTCGCCTTCGAGCCCGGCAGGATCACCAGGGAGGCGTCGCGCGGCAGCGGCCGACCAGGACGGACCATGACCAGGTCGACCCCGGGCTCGCCGCGCAGCGGGTCGAGATCATCGAAATTGGCAATCCGCGGAAGCATCGGCACCGCGATACGGACCGGCGTCCTCCCCTCGTCGGTTGGCGGGGGGAGAGGGTTAATGGTGGGGGCTCGGAGAGCCAGCGAATCTTCCGCAGGGAGTAGCGAAACAGCCGGGAAATAGGGCACCGTGCCGAACGAACAAAGCCCGGTCCGCTCCGCAAGCGCTGCAAGCCCGCCCTCGAACAGCCGGATCTCGCCGCGGAATTTGTTGACGATGTAGCCCGCCAGCAACGCCCGTTCGCTGTCGGACAGCAGCGCGCAGGTGCCGACGAGCTGGGCGATCACGCCGCCACGCTCGATGTCACCTATCAGCACGACCGGTACGTCGGCCGCTTCGGCAAAGCCCATGTTGGCGATGTCGCCTGGCCGCAGATTGACCTCTGCCGGGCTGCCTGCCCCCTCGACGAGAAGGAGATCGGCCGACGCCGCTAGCCGCGAGAATGCGGCGAGGACCGAGGGCAGCAGGCTCGGCGCCAGACGGCGGTACTCACCCGCCGAGGCGTTGCCCCAGACCCGGCCATCGAGCACGATCTGCGCACCGCTTTCCGATTGCGGCTTCAGCAATACCGGGTTCATGTCGGTCATTGGCTCCACGCCACAGGCGCGTGCCTGTAATGCCTGCGCCCGTCCGATCTCGCCGCCATCGGCGGCAACCGCGGCGTTGTTCGACATGTTCTGCGGCTTGAACGGCCGCACCTTGAGCCCGCGCCGCGCAAAGGCGCGCGCCATCCCGGTCAACAGCAGCGATTTGCCGACGTCCGAGCCGGTGCCCTGCAGCATCAGCGCGCGGGTCACGGCTGAGACCCCAACAGGGCTCCATCAGTGTCATTGCGAGAAGCGCAGCGACGAAGCAATCCCGTCCGCCCGGAATCCATCTCAACGAGATTGCTTCGCTGCGCTCGCAATGACCCTGCTCTCAGAATTCGATGCCCTGCTGGGCCTTGACCCCGGCGCGAAAGGGGTGCTTGACAAGGGTCATCTCGGTCACGAGATCCGCGGCCTCGATCAGCTCCGGCTTGGCGTTGCGGCCGGTGACGACGACGTGGAGGTCGCGCGGCTTGGTCTTAAGCGCGGCCACAACCTCGCCGAGCGGCAGATAGTCGTAGCGCAGGACGATGTTGAGTTCGTCAAGCAATACCAGCCGGTAGGCCGGGTCGGCGATCATCGCCTTCGAGACCTCCCAGGCGGCGCGCGCGGCGGCGATGTCGCGGGCGCGGTCCTGAGTGTCCCAGGTGAAGCCCTCGCCCATCGCCCGGCAGGTCACCAGATCGCCGAAATGTTCGAGTGCGACCCGCTCGCCGGTCCCCCATACGCCCTTGACGAATTGAACGATGCCGACCCGCATGCCGTGACCGAGACAGCGCAGCACCATGCCGAACGCCGCGGTCGATTTGCCTTTGCCGGTGCCGGTATGGACGATCAGCAGGCCGCGCTCCTCGGTCTTGGTCGCCAGCATGCGGTCGCGGGCCGCCTTGCGCCGCGCCATCTTCTTGTTATGGAGGCTATTGATCTCTTGTTCCGTGTCCAGCGGATCACTCATGGCCCGCCCCCTGCTTCAGGGTGCCCCTGACGCTGTTGCGGCGCGGGCGCCAGAGACCGCGGTCGATCGCTTCGGCAAAACGCGCCTTGATGTCGGACAGCGCCGCCGGATTATGCTCAGCGATGAAGCCGCGTACCGTTTCGTCGCCGAGATAGGCGTCATAAAGCGCCTCGAAATGGGCGTCGGCGACCGCGCGCGCGGTCGCGGCAAAGGCGAACAGGTAATCGACCGTGGCGGCGATCTCGGCCGCACCCTTGTAGCCGTGCCGCATCACGCCGGCGATCCAGCGCGGGTTCGCCGCCCTTCCGCGGACGACGTGCCCGATCTCCTCGCGCAAAGTGCGGATATGCGGCGTCTCGGGCCGTGAATGGTCGTTGTGATAAACCGCCGGCGCCCGTCCCGACAGCTGCCGCACGACGAGGGCCAAACCGCCTTCGAATTGGTAATAGTCGCCACTGTCGAGCAAATCGTGCTCGCGGTTGTCCTGGTTGTGCAGGACGGCATTGGCGCCGGCAAGCCTGGCTTCGAGCATCGCCTGTTCCGGAGAACCTTCGCTGCCGGCGTCGTAAGCATAGCTGCTGCCTTCGAGCCAGGAAGCGGCGAGATCGGCCTCGTCATGCCAAAGCCCCGTGTCGACCAATCCCGGCAGCCCGGTGCCGTACCCGCCGGGCACCGACCCGAAAATCCGGTAGCCGGCGCGGCGGGCCGCCTCGGCTGGGGCGACACCTTGGGCTTCGAGCCCATTGCGGTCGGCGGCGACCCTGGCAGCGAGCGGATTGACCGATACCGGCTCGTCGAGGTCGGCGACGGCGCACACTGCTGAGTCAAACAGATCGATCAGCCCGGGAAATGCGTCTCGGAAAAAGCCCGAGACGCGCAGGGTGACGTCGACCCTCGGCCGGTCGAGCACCGAGGCCGGCATGATCTCGAACCCGGTCACCCTTCCGCTCGCCCGCTCCCACAAAGGCTGGACGCCCATCAATGCCAAGGCCTGGGCGATATCGTCGCCGCCGGTGCGCATGTTTGCCGTGCCCCAGGCCGACAATGCTACCCGCGCCGGATAGCTGCCGTGTTCCTGGGCATAGCGCTCGACCAGCAGCGCCGCCGATTTCCAGCCGAGCTGCCAGGCCGCCTGGGTCGGCACGGCGCGGGTATCGACCGAGTAGAAATTACGGCCGGTCGGCAAGACCTCGGGACGGCCACGGCTCGGTGCGCCGGACGGGCCGGGCATCACCAGACGTCCGTCGAGGCCGGCGAGCAGGCCCGACCGCTCGGCCGCACCGCATTGCATGACGGCCGGCCGCAATTCTCGCTCGATCCATGCGAGAACGGCGCGTGTCCGATGCCAGCCGTCTTCGGCGTGGACGCCGCCCGCGACCAGGCGCAGAGCCAGCGCCTCCAAGCGCTCGACGGTGTCGCCGGCTGTGCGCCAGGGCCCGGGCCCGGCCAACACAGCGGGACGCGGGCCGCGCCACGGCTCGGCCAAATCGAGCGCGAGCGGGTCCGCGCCGAGTTCGAGATCGGCGGCCACGGCGCGCAGCAGCGATGCATCTTCAACAGAGGCGCCGCGGCCAGAGCGGGCAAAGGCAACCAGCAGTGCGTCAAGCCTCGGACCCTCGGGGCTATGGCCGAAGATATGGAGGCCGTCGCGAATCTGCAGTTCCTTGATCTCGCACAGAAGCCCGTCGAGCTTGCGCAGTGCCGTCACCGTGTCCTCGCCGGGGGCGATGCCGCAATCGCCGTCGAGACCAGCCGACCGCGCCTGTTCGAGGATCGCCGCAGC
>Ga0306926_10010897_pt1 | contig 10061 bp, 9 predicted proteins | sample flu12Cox44000178_FD_203759 | JGI IMG/M metagenome (GOLD analysis project Ga0306926, IMG submission 203759) | Lab enrichment of tropical soil microbial communities from Luquillo Experimental Forest, Puerto Rico - flux8day.12C.oxic.44.000.178 (v2)... | ecosystem: Environmental > Terrestrial > Soil... | reverse complement strand
AAGAACGTGTAGCGCAGGGTGCTGCGGACCCAATCAAGTCAAGCGACGAATCGATTTTACCGATCGCATCCACGTGCCCGCCACGACATTCGAGTCGCTGTCGATCGATCACGGCACAAAAATACCTCTGGCCCGCGCGTCACAAAAACTTCTCAGGTTCCATTGATTTGAATCAACGCGAACTCGCAGTGCATGATGATTTTTTGCGGGCTGCCTTGGGGGGCCAACTTACCAAGGAGATCGCCGATGATGAAAATAGTAGTGGTTGGAACAACTGCTCTCTTTCTTACTGCATCGCCGGTTGCCCTCGCCCAAACTCCTGCTCCTGCGACCCAGGAGCGGCTGAGTGCAGCGGACCAGAATTCACTGACGGATATGCGGGTTGATCTGGTGAAGGCCGCGTTGCAGCTCACACCTGAGCAAGAGAAATTGTGGCCGGCTGTAGAGCACGCCATTCGTACCGGGGCGGAGGATCGGAAAGCCCGTATTGCAAAAATCAAGGAAACGGTGGGTAAGCGGGCCGACCAGAATTCTGTCGATGTCCTGAAGAATCGTGACCCTATCGCCTTTTTGCAACGACGCTCGGAAGCCTTGGCCCAACGCTCGGCAGACTTGGACAAACTCGCCGAGGCGTGGCAGCCACTCTACAAAACGCTTAGTCCCGAACAGAGGAAGCGTATGGGGGCTCTTGCGGTCCTCGTACTCCACGATATGAGTGATGTCATAGATCGGCGTCGTGCGCAGTTTGAGGACGAGGATTAAAAGCAAAGCCGTTCGATCCGCAAACGCTGCATGATCCTCGGATCATGCGCGGCTGACCGACTTTGAGCCCGGTCGATGTCCGCCTTCGATCGAAGGCCGACATCGCCGGGAAGGCAGGCCTCATTCCTGGCCTTTGGTGCCTGCTTGACCTCGCGAGCCGAAGAGATAGCGATCCAGCGCAAGGGGACCGGAACCGCCCAGGATCAGGGCAATGATTGCGGCAAGATACAACAGGTCGGTCTCATACCCGGGTTGTCCAAAGTGAGCGCCGGCGGCCGTGACCGACTGAAGTTTGATCGAACTGAAGCCGTTGGGAAGATGAACCGTAAAAATCGCAACCACTAACACGACAATCATTGGAACGCTCGCCAGCGGAATGAACAGGCCCGCAATGACGGCGAGCCCGCCCGCCAATTCGACGATGATCGTTGCCCACGCCAACAAGTGTGGGTCAGAAATGCCGAGTGCGGAAAGGATATTGACGAACGACTCCGGTCCCCGCGCTAGCTTGGCATAGCCGTGCTGGATAAATCCCAATCCAACGATCAGCCGAAGCGGAATCGCATACCAGGATGCCGGAATTGGAGGAACGAGTCTGATGCAGCGCGCGATCAAGGTGTCCATGGTGACCCTTTAGGCAGGTGTTGTCAGGCGCAAATGGCTTCGCTGCAGCTTGTTTCGCTCTCGCGCTGTGCATTGTTACGCCGCGTCGAAGAACTTCCGTGAGCGTTAGCCACACGAAATTACCTGCAAGTCACGTGCACCAAAAAATGATTTTCGCGAAACGTTTCAAGCTGACTTGGGCTATCCAGATTCTTTCGCAAAAATATTCCGCTTCGCTGCCAGCTAAAATCGGTGGCCTCTTCTCGCTCGTCTCGCGCTCGTCAGCAGGCGCGTACGCGTCGTCACGAACGTGGAGCGCGGGATGCGATGGACGCGGACGGCGTCGCCAGACGAGTGACGTTTTTTGGCGGACGGCGAAGTCGTGTGGAGACTCACAACTCGAGCGCATGGCGCGCGGCGGGAATGTGGACGCTTACCTCTTGCGCTGTTTTGAAAATCCTGTCGGAAACAACGTCCTCAACCGTCGCCCAAGGGAGAGGCGCTCGGGTGGTTCGAGACGCCGGGCCAAGGAGCGCGGCTCCTGACCATGAGGATGAAGGTCTGAACTCGGTAAAGCGACGACCTCATCCCGAGGAGGCGCGTAAGCGCCGTCTCGAGGGATGGATCGGAACGCTGGTCAAGGCGGCAACTCTGCTGGCGATTTGCCATGCACGTGCTACATTACCTCTCGCGAGGCTGCGTCGCGCGTCAGGAGCCATATATCCCCGGGGCCTTATCGATCCTTTAGGGAACTGTCCCTGGCCGGGTCCGTGGATCCGGGCATATGGTGCCCACCTACTTTCGTAGGGAACTCCGGGATCGAGCGCTCCAACGGCGTCAGCGGCTTCGCACTTTATTTCCACTTCGTCCTACCCGCGGCAGGCGGGTATCCAGTATCCCGTGGCATTTCGACGTAAGCACCGAATTCTCTGGAAGGGTGAATTACCGCCTTCGATGGCGGTGACAGCGAAAAAAACGATCCTGGATGGCTGGCTTGCCGACAGAGCGATCGAAAGCCGATCTCCGCGCCAAAGCACTCGCCGCGCGCGATGGCTTGAGCGCCAGGCAGCGCGAAACCGCAGCGCTTGCGCTTGCCAAGCGCGGGCTTCCCCTTGAAATCGTGCCGGGCATGATCGTCTCCGGCTATTCACCGATTCGCAGCGAAATCGATCCGCTTCCCCTGATGCGGTCATTGGTCGAGAAAGGCGCGCGGCTTGCGCTGCCGGCGGTGCTGGCGCGCGGCAAGTCGCTTGCCTTTCGGGCTTGGTCGCCGCACGAGCGGCTGGTACTCGGGCCGCTCGGCATCCTTGAGCCGTCGCCTGCCGCGGCCGAACTCATTCCCGATATCCTGCTGGTGCCGCTCGCGGCGTTCGATCGCCTGGGTCACCGCATCGGCTATGGCGCCGGGCATTACGATCATACGCTTGCGCATCTGCGCAATCCCGCCATGGCGCATCTGCGCAAGGTGAAGATCAAGCCCATCACCGCCATTGGGCTTGCCTTCGCCGCCCAGGAAATCGAGGCGGTTCCGGCCTTGTCGCACGACGTGGCGCTCGATTATGTGCTAACCGAAAAGAAAGTTTTCGATTTCCGGAGCAGCTAGTGCATGATCCGAAAAAGTGTGTAGCGGCTTTTCCTCGCGACAAACGCGAACGCGTTTGCGCGGAGATCATGCGCAAACAATAACCACCAGCAAGCAAAATATTTCGTGTCCCTTTCGAAACCGAAGTTCGCCAGGAAGGCCGCGCAAAAATCTCGGAGCGAACTTCGGATTCGGGACACGATTTGCGCATTCTGTTCGTAGGCGACGTCGTCGGGAGAGCCGGCCGCACCGCCGTTTCAGAGTTTCTCCCCGGCATGATTCGCGACTGGTCGCTCGATCTCGTGGTCGTCAATGGCGAGAATTCGGCCGGCGGTTTCGGCATCACCGAAGTGATCTATCAGGAACTGCTCGATGCCGGCGCCGATGCGATCACGCTCGGCAATCACGCTTGGGATCAGCGCGAGGCGCTGGTGTTCATCGAACGCGCCGAGCGGCTGATTCGCCCGGCGAATTTTCCGAAGGGGACACCAGGCCGCGGCTCTGCGCTGATCGAAGCCAGGAACGGCAAGCGCGCGCTCATCGTCAACGCCATCGGCCGCGTGTTCATGACGCCGTTCGACGATCCGTTCGCCTGCCTCAATCGCGAACTCGATTCCTGCCGCTTGGGCGAGGCGGCGGACGCGATCGTGGTCGATTTCCACTGCGAGGCGACGAGCGAAAAACAGGCGATCGGATTTTTCTGCGACGGCCGCGCCAGTCTCGTGGTCGGCACCCACACCCATGTGCCGACCTCCGACCACCAGATTCTCCCCGGCGGCACCGCGTATATGACCGACGCCGGGATGACCGGCGACTACGATTCGATCATCGGCATGCAGAAGGAAGAGCCGCTGCGGCGTTTCACGACCGGCATCCCTCAGGCGCGCTTCGAGCCGGCGCTGGGCGCGGCGACGTTCAGCGCCCTCGCGGTCGAGACCGATGAGGCGACCGGGCTTGCCCTCCGCGTCGCGCCGGTGCGCGCCGGCGGCAAGCTCGAGCCAACGCTGCCAGGGTTCTGGAATTCGTGAAGCGGCACGATGAGGCTATAGGGGAGTGGTGATGATGAGCTCAGGAGTGCCGAAAGCCCATGCGGAAGGCGCCCCAGTGGCGGCCGCGGACAAAAATCGGCGATGACAGATCCTTCATCAGGACGAAGTTGCCGCCGCCCATGTCGCGCCGATAGGTCTGCAGCAGAAACGGCTTGGCGTTCGCGGCAACCTTCTTCACGGCGCGATCGTTGAACAGCCGGCGGTTGCGGCAATTGGCGTTATTCCAAACCGGATCGGCTCCCTGCGGCCTGCGGTAGTTCGGATTGTGGGTCGGAAGATATCCGCCTCTCGCCCACGCCACGCAGAAGACGATGCGGGGATCGGACTTCTGCAGGGGATCCTGGATGGGCGGCAGGATGCGGTCAGTGAACTCGACGTAATCGGTGAGGTATTGCCTGGGGTCGGTGCCGGAAATTTCGCGGTAGTTCTCGTCCATCAATTGGTCGAGGCTGATTTCACCGCGCGCGATCGCCGCTTCGAACGCCGCCGAAATTGTCTTGGCGGTCTCGATCACGGTACGGATTAGCGGCGCATCTGCCGTCTCCACGCCACCGTCGGCGATGAGCTCGATCAGGTTTTCGGAGAGGTCGAGGAGCTTTGCGACCCGGTCGTCGGCATGTTTGAGGTCGCTCGAGGAGAGATCGACGCCGCGCGCGAGATTTCCGAGTTCGGAGATCACCACGTCGCAATGAGCGAGATTCGAAGTGGCCGCCCGGGTGACGCCGTCGATCTCTTTCCTGACGGCGGTGAAGCCGTCCTGAACGTGAGCAATGATCCCCTGAATCCGACCGGCCCCCTGGCCGGCATTCTTGGCCCGCAGCGAGGCATCACCGCTTTCGCCGATCAGGCTGCCCACCTGGCCGTCGAGGTCGCGAACGGTGTCGCCGATCAGTTGCGTCGCCTGGCGCGTTGCCTCCGCGAGGCTCTTCACTTCGCTGGCGACGACCGCAAAGCCGCGGCCCGCAGCTCCGGCGCGCGCCGCTTCGATGGTGGCGTTCAGCGCCAAGAGATTGGTCTGCTTGGCGATCGCCTCGATCGAGCCTGACACCTTGGCCACCTGCGCGAGCGCGGCTCCAACCGCGCCAAGGCGGGTTTCGATGCGTCCCACCGCCTCGATCAATTCGGAGATATGCTGGACTGCGGTCTCGACTACATCGCGCGATTGGCTGATTTCGCCGACCGCCGCCGATGTCGCGGTTTGCACGGCTTGCGAAGCGGACGCGATATCGTGGTTGGCGGAAACCATCGTCTCGGCGGTTTTTTGCAGATGCCCGAAGCGGTCGGCCTGGATGGAGACGCGCCCCGCAACCTCGCGCAGATTTCCCGCGACATCGGCGAGTTCGACGCCGAGACCACCGATCCTGTTGGCAAGTTGATCGACCAGCCGTTCGCTGTCCGAAGGGGTGGCAGCAGCGCCTGGTTGTCTAATGGCCTGTGCAATCGACATTGCCGCTTTCCTCCGGATCTGATTCCAGTTCTCGAGTTCACGTTTTCAAAGCTTGTAGGCCGTCCGAAATCCACCCCAGTGCCGGCCGTTGACGCGGACCGGCACGTCGATCTCGCGCATCATCACGGTTTTGCCGTTGCCCATGTCGCGGGCATAACTCTGGATCAGATAGGAGCGCTGGTTGCGCCCCGCGGCGAGCCCGGCCTGATCGTTGAAGATGCGCCGGTTGCGGCTGTGGGCCGTGTTCCATGCGACGTCGCTTGCGCGTTGCGGGTGTGAATAGATCTTGTTGTGCACTGGCAGGTAGCCGTTACGATCGATCGCCACGCAAAACACCATGCGTGGGTCGCGGGCGAGGAAGGCCTCCTGGAACGGCGGCAAGGCGCGATCCGCCCAGTCGAGGATTTTTGTGCGGTGCTGTAACGGGTCGGTGCCGGGGATCTCGACATAGTCGGTGTCGAACATGTCTTCAATTGCAATCGCTCCGCTCGCGACCGCCTCTTCGAAAATCCTGGTCAGCGCGGCGCCGGCTTCCATGGCGCGGGTGACGAATTCGGTGTTCTCGTCGCGAATCGACCACAGCTTGTCTTCGATTTTTTCGGTGAACTCGGCGTTCCTTGTCTCGAAGTCGGCATTCACCCCCGCCTTTGATCGCTCGCCAGTTCGAATTCGGCAGGCGCCGATGCTCTCGATCGTGGCATCGAGCGTTTGATGTGCCGGCAGCGTGTCGGCGTGCGCTCCGCCGATCAGGATGCTGCTCAAGGAAATCTCGTACACGAACGCGGAAATCACCTGATGCGCGGTGGTCTTTGTCTCGATCTTGAGATTGCACGGCAGCCGCTCGTAATTGCGCTGGCTCGTGTGCAGGTCCTTGCCCAGCAGCACGGCGCAGCGCGATTTGAGTTTTTGGGCAAATATGGTGACGGACTTGCCGGCGTCGGCGACATGCACGCCGTGGGTTTCGGCTTCTTTCGCGGCGTGGTCGATTTCCGCGGCGCTGTCGCCGACGGAAGCGATGAACCGCGAGGCGGTGGCGACGTTCTCGGTCATCTGGTTGGTGGTCTGATTCTGTTCGGTCACCGAACCGTTGACCTTGTCGAACACCGGACGGATCGCCTGGATGGCCCGCGAGATCCGGTGCACGGCATCGACCGACACCGCCGCATCCGTCTGCAGGGCGTCAATTTTCTTTTTGATTTCCTCGGTGGCGTCCTGGGTCTGCACCGCAAGCGCCTTGACCTCGGAGGCAACCACGGCAAAACCACGACCGGCAGCGCCGGCGCGCGCCGCCTCGATCGTCGAGTTGAGCGCCAGCAACGTTGTTTGTCTTGCGATCTGCGCAATCAGGTTGACGACATTGCCGATCGCTGCAGAGGACTCCTTGAGCCGGTCGACATTGACGCTCGCCTCTTCCGCCGCGGCGCTGGCCTGATCGGCAAGCTTGCCGGCATCGCACACCCGCGAGCCGATGTCTTTGGCCGAATGGGTGAACTTGTCGGCGGCCTGCGAGAAGATCTTCGCGGTGCTCTGCGCGGCACTGCTTCGTCCGCTGAGCGCATCGGTGCGTTGGCGAATCGCGGATAGGGTCGCAGCCGTGGCCTCGGCCCCACCGGCAACGGAACTTGCCGCGCGTTCGAGCTGGCGAATCATTCCGCCGAGTTCGAGTTCGAGCAGTTCGAGGATTTGCCGGGCCGAATCAGCGTCGGATGTAGCCGGGAATTCGACAGCCGATTCGGTCTTCACCGGCTCCGGCTTGGCCACTGGCGCGGGCGGTTCAGCCAGCCGTCTTCGCAGCATTCCAAACGCCATGGGTTCTCTCAGAATTTTATGTCAGCGATCATCCTCCCATCGCGACGTGAAATCAGGGTTAACGGTTGCCTCTTTCGTGGGCAGGTCGCTCTACCTATGTACCGGAAACAGGGGCAAATCTTTGATTTTAGCGAGTTACCGGCCTATAACGCCGCCCTTTCCACCAAAACCGTCGCGGACGAATCCGGAAGGTTAACGCATGGCCGGCCATTCCCAGTTCAAGAACATTATGCACCGCAAGGGCCGCCAGGATGCCCAGAAGTCGAAATTGTTCGGCAAGCTGGCACGGGAAATCACGGTGGCTGCGAAGCTCGGCACTCCGGATCCAGCGATGAACCCGCGCCTTCGCGCGGCCGTCATCGCCGCGCGCCAGGAGAACATGCCGAAGGACAATATCGAGCGCGCCATCAAGAAGGCGATTGGCGGCGAGAGCGAGAGCTACGACGAAATTCGCTACGAGGGTTACGGCCCCGGGGGCGTCGCCGTGATCGTCGAGGTTCTGACCGACAACCGCAACCGTGCTGCCTCCGACATCCGTTCCTACTTCACCAAGTCCGGCGGCAATCTGGGTGAAACCGGCTCGGTCTCGTTCATGTTCGATCGCACCGGCGTCATCGAATACGACGCCAAGGTCGCCTCCGACGATGCCGTGCTGGAGGCGGCGATCGATGCCGGCGCGGACGATGTCGTGTCCAACGAGAGCGGGCATGAAATTTATGCTTCGCAGGAAACCTTCCGTGACGTCGCCAAGGCGCTGGAGGCGAAATTCGGCGAGGCGCGCAAGGCGGCGTTGATCTGGAAGCCGCAAAACACAGTGTCAGTGGACGACGAGGCTGGCGAAAAACTCCTCAAGCTGCTCGATCTTCTCAACGAACACGACGACGTGCAGAACGTCTACGCCAATTTCGAGGTTTCGGACGCGCTGGTGTCCCGGTTCTGACCTTCGTTTCATATCGCGTTGGGCGGGCAAACCCGTCATTGCGAGCGTAAGCGAAGCAATCCAAAGACCCCGGGACCGCCTTTCCGGATCGCTTCCGCCCACGCGTAAGGACGCTTTGTCGGACTCCAAGCGCGCCATTGCCCGCTACACGCGAGCGACGGCTGGTCGTTGCAGTTGCTCCTTGCAATGACAAATCGGAAATTCTTGGGCAGTTGATAGTGCCCTCGCTCGCTAGGCGCGAGACTCCGGCATGGGGTATAAACTGCCCCATGGACTCCCAGCCGATTCGCCCGCCCGTCCGCATCCTCGGCATTGATCCGGGGCTTCGCCGCACGGGTTGGGGCGTGATCGAGGTGGACGGTAACCGGCTCGCCTATGTCGGTTGTGGATCGATCGAGCCGCCGGAAAACCTGCCGTTGGCAGGCCGTCTTTTGACCATCCATGAAGGGTTGGCTGCTGTGCTCGGCGATTTCCGCCCGGCTGAGGCCGCGGTCGAACAGACGTTCGTGAACAAGGACGGCGTTGCTACGCTGAAGCTCGGCCAGGCGCGCGGCGTTGCGATGTTGGCGCCGGCAATGTTTGGAATTTCGGTTGCCGAATATGCGCCGAACCAGGTCAAGAAGACCGTGGTCGGCGCGGGCCATGCCGACAAGAACCAGGTGCTGGTGATGTTGAAGATTCTTTTGCCCAAGGCCGAGCCGAAATCCCCCGATGCCGCGGACGCGCTGGCGATTGCCGTGACGCATGCGCATCATCGAAACAACACGACGGTGCGGTTGAGGATGGTGGAAATATGATGGGCGCGTGTCTCTTCGAGCCGTCACGGCGGGGTATAGCCGTTGGAAGAATGGCGTCGCTTCCGCTCGCCTATGCCCGGCCATCCACGTCTGGGACATCGGCAGAAAGAGACGTGGAGGCCCGGCACGAGGCAGGGCATGACGAGCAGGAAAAATTCGCCATGTCCGAGTCGTCACGATGATCGGCAAGCTCAAAGGCCTGATCGATTCCTACGGCGATGACTTCGTCATCCTCGACGTCGGCGGCGTCGGCTACCAGGTGCATTGCTCCGCTCGCACGTTGCAGGCGTTGCCGTCGCCCGGCAAAGCCGCGGTGCTCTCGATCGAAACCCATGTGCGCGAGGATCAGATCAAACTGTTCGGTTTTATGAGCGACGTCGAGCGCGAATGGTTTCGCCTGCTGCAGACGGTGCAGGGGGTGGGCGCCAAGGTGGCGCTTTCAGTGCTCGGCACGCTGGCGCCGTCGGATCTGGCGAACGCGATCGCATTGCGCGACAAGGCCGCAGTGACGCGCACACCGGGCGTGGGTCCGAAGGTCGCCGAGCGTATCGTCACCGAGTTGAAGGACAAGGCACCGGCCTTTGCCAATGTCGATCCTGCCTTGGTGCGTCTTTCTGGCGCGATCGACAATGAACGCGTGCCGCGCCCGGTCACCGACGCGATCTCCGCGCTGGTCAATCTCGGCTACGGCCAGCCGCAGGCGGCCGCCGCGATTGCTGCCGCATCGCGCAGCGCCGGCGAACACGCCGAGACCGCGCAGCTGATCCGGCTCGGGCTGAAGGAGCTGGCGAAGTGAGTAACGAATTCTCCACTAAAAAAGCGCCAAGGCCAACGACATTGGCAGCGCGGCGGTTCGCGTATGTTACGGCAATAATCTTCTCAGGAGCCATGCTAACGAGAATTGTCGTCATAGTGGGCTCAATGGCCGGTCTATGCGTCGTTGCTGCCTCTAACAGGTGCTTTTCGATTTCTCGTGATGCGTTGCCGGCTATTTCTTTAGCCGTGAAATTATGGCTGTTACCGGCTCTTACCGTTGCCGTCTTGGTCGCAATCATCTCGCAAATACAGGGCT
>Ga0306926_10010895_pt1 | contig 10063 bp, 7 predicted proteins | sample flu12Cox44000178_FD_203759 | JGI IMG/M metagenome (GOLD analysis project Ga0306926, IMG submission 203759) | Lab enrichment of tropical soil microbial communities from Luquillo Experimental Forest, Puerto Rico - flux8day.12C.oxic.44.000.178 (v2)... | ecosystem: Environmental > Terrestrial > Soil... | reverse complement strand
CGTTCGGCGTCGTAGCGCGGCATCGCCATCTGCATCATCTCGATGGCGCAGCAGGCGAGACCGAAGGTCATCCACATCAACGATCCGGTTCTTGCCCATCTGATGAGATCGTCCGCCGACGTGACGAGGAATCCCTTTTCGGTGAGTTCGCTGTTGACGCTCCCAAAATAGGCGTCGCTGACCGGTCTGCCGGTGCCGGTATCCAACATGCCTTCGCCCCTGGGCGCGATCAGAGGTCTGTCATCCATGTCCGTCGTCCTCGGCCTGCCGCCCGTCTACGCCGCAGTTCCCGCCCACTGGATTTTCACGGCGCCGGTCTCACCGATCGATTTCCCCGAACACGATGTCCAGCGATCCGATGATTGCCGATAGGTCGGCGAGCATGTGGCCCCGGGTCAGAAAATCCATCGCCTGTGCATCGGTTCTCGGGGTACTTTTCGCCCCGAATTTGAGATGCCGTGCATCGAAGATGCGAAGGCCGCTCGACCCTTCACTGGGCTGCGGCCCTCGCACCACCCTTGCACGACAGTCGGTTTGCGCCTGTTACTCGCACGCCTCCCGAGCCATCCCGCAAGGACTACGGAGCGTTTCGACGGAGCCTTCATCGACAGCGCTCACGCCGAAACGCGCCGTCACTTTACCTGGCCACGTCAATCTAACGTGGCCGATTGGGGTTTACCGGGGACGCGGGTGCCGCTCCGGTGGTCGCCGGTGCCCCCGCGCTCGCGGGCGGCTGGTAGTACCGAAAGTCGGGCGCTTCCTTGAGCTGATCCTTCGTCCATGCCACCTTCAGCTTGACGCTGGTCGCGTCGGTCAAGATGGAGGCGGAGGGGCTGGCGCTGCTGGTATCGACCGGGACGACATCGAACGCGCCCATGTCGATGGCTACATTCTTCGCACCGATCCCGAGGAATCCGCCGACGCCCACGACCATGCCGACGATCTTCCCCATCCTGTCGAACAGCAGGTCGTTGACGGCGCCGACACTGGCATTGTCTGGACCGATCACGTCCGTGCCTTTGAACTTCGTGAACACCCACTGGTCGGGACGCTGCTCGTTAATGAACTTGTTGCTGGACACCGCGGGAGATTTCTGCTGCTCGCTGGATGCAGCGGGCGGTTTCTGCTGTGTCGCGCCGCTCGGTGTCTCGACTTGAGCCATCGCGCTCGAACCGATCAAGGCGGTCACAGCCGTCGTGATGAGAAACATCTTGAGCATTTCTGACCTCCGTATGCTTGATATTTCAGGTCAGCTTCGCCATTCGCCGCGCGAACGCGACGATGTGGCCTGATCAAATGACAATTCATAAATCCGCCGGCAGTTCCGCAGGCTTTCCCGGTGCGCGCCTCAATTCGACCGCGATGTAACGCATCTTAGCACGTCGAACTCAACCGGAAACACGCCCCTAAATGAGGATTCGCGTCCGCGAAATGATAATCGATCCTGCCTTGCAGTTCGCGCTCATGCCGCAGCAAAGGACCGCCATCTTCGTGTGCCGCCACACGTCCAATCTGATAGTGTTCGCAATCTGATCAGTGTTCGGTCTCGAGCATGACGACGATGTCCGTCGGCTCGGGGTCGTGGGGCGCCAGGCCGGTCAATTTCGAATCGCTCCAATTGGCCAGGTTCACGACCATCCCTTCCCTGGCGCCGGCAACGGCGCGACCAACCTCCGTAAATTCGATGACGCTCAATCCATTGCTGTCGAGGAAGAACGTGTGGTCGCCGAACAATTCATTCAGCTGCGGAACCAACGGATCGTCATCGGGGATTGCGTGGGCTTCGAACTGACTCAAGGTTCGTGCGACCTGGGCGGAACTCAGTTTCATGGCGCCCTCCTTCAGTTGGGTTCGCGCTATGCAGCGCACTCCTCGGTCGGCTTCGTGCTGGAGAGCACGAATCCGCGTATCATTGTTATCGTCTGATTTTGCGGGCCTCCCACGTCGTGGTGGTCGAAGCTCGGCGAGCCCGCAAAAATCCACGTATTGATCTCCGTTGTCCGATCAAGGAGCACGGACAATCGGTGAAGCAGGAAACGCCGCACAAACAACGGTGTTCCACGGACGGCTGCGAGGTGAAACGATTCCGCCATCGCCGCGGTAACGCCGCCGCACGCCACCACAAATCTTTGAAAACACACGGGCAATCGTCTGTGTTCGAAACGAAGCGGGCAGCGGTTGCGGCCGCATCGATGGTCCCGACATGTCTTCTCGACATGCCAGCGTCCGCAAAAGGATCGGAACTGCTGTTCGGCGTTCTGTTGCCCACCATAATTCAACCAGGAACCAGGCCGCCGTACGGATGATTCAAGGCGACGAGGCCGGCGCGGCGCAGAGGTTCGCGGCGATCGTCTCGACGATCTTGCGCGGATGTGGAACGATCGAGACGACGATGGGATGTTCATCGGCCTGCGGCTCCTCGAGGGCAGCGAACTGACTGTCGAGCAGCGCCGGCGGCATGAAGTGGCCGTCGCGGGCCGCAAGCCGCCGCGCGATGAGGTCCCGGTCGCCTTTCAGAAAGACGATGCCGACGTCACGGCGCCCACCGGCGAGAATATCGCGGTAGGCGCGCTTGAGCGCCGAGCAGGCGACGACGCCGTGATTGCCGGCGTGACGGGTTGCGTCGATCCAGGCGGCGATGCCGTGGAGCCAGGGCCAGCGGTCGTCATCGGTGAGCGGTTCGCCGCCATGCATCTTTTCGATGTTGGACGGCGGATGGAACCAGTCGCCATCCTCGTAGATCCAATGGAGCCGATGGGCGAGCATCGATGCGATCGTGCTCTTGCCGCAGCCCGAAACTCCCATCACCACGAGGACGGACGGATTGCCGGCCGGCCGGTCAAGTGGCATGACCGTCCTCCGGAGCCGCGGCGCGATCCACCAACCAGACGAGATCACCGTCCGAGCGCGCTTGCCCGGCCGGGAGGTCGTCGCCGGCCAGGACGCGCGCCAGCACGTCCCGCTTGTCCCGCCCGTCGACGAGGAACAGCATTTCGTGCGTCGATGCCAGCACGGGAAACGTCAGCGTGACGCGCGGCACGAACGGCGCGAGCCCCGCCGTCGCGACACCTACGGCCCAACGGGCATTTTCGTGCAGGGCCGGGGCGCGCGGGAACAGCGACGCCGTATGGCCGTCGGAGCCGAGCCCCATCAAGACAAGATCGAACAATGGTCGCGGGGCCTGGAGGCGGTCAGCGCCGTAAAAGCGCTTGAGCTCGGCATCGTAGAGTTCCGCAGCCGCTTCCGGGCCGGCGGCGTCGGTGGCGATCGGGTGAATATTGGCGGGATTTACGTCGACGCGATCGAGGAAGGCACGGCGCGCCATTCCCATGTTGCTGAGCGCATCATCCGCCGGCACGAAACGGTCGTCGCCCATGAACCAGTGCACCCGATCCCATGGCAGCGCGCTGCGGCAAGGTTCTTGCGCGAGGAGACGGTAGAGCCCCTCCGGGCTCGAACCGCCGGTGAGACAGACGGCAGCGCGCGCATTTGGGTGCGTAACCCGGGCCAGCAGCCGGCGCGCCGCCGTTTCGGCGAGGGCCTGCTCATCTGCGACAATGATGAGTTCAGGTCGTCGGTTGGATTTCATGGATGGCCTCACACGATCGGCCGCCAACGGCGGCCGTCCCGGGCGAGGAGGCGGTCGGCCTCGACGGGCCCCTCGCTGCCGGCCTTGTACATGGCAAGGTCCTGGCCGCCGGCGCTGCGCCAGGCGTCGATGAAGGGTTGGACCACGCGCCAGCCGGCTTCGATTCCGTCGGCGCGTTGGAACAGGATGGCGTCGCCGATCATGCAGTCATAGATCAGCGTCTCGTATCCGGTGCTCGGCGCAACGTCGAAATAATCCTTGTACTTGAAAGTCATGTTGACGCCGGCGATCGTGATGGAAGGACCGGGCATCTTGACGTTGAACTGCAAGCCGATGCATTCATCCGGCTGGATGCGCAGCGCCAGGAAGTTCTCCGCCAACCGATCGACGGGAGTGTCGCGGAACATGGCGAAGGGTGCCTGCTTGAACTTGATCGCCACTTCGGTCGATTGCGACTTCAGCGCCTTGCCGGTGCGCAAGTAGAACGGCACGCCTGCCCACCGCCAGTTGTCGATCATGAGCTTGAGCGCGACATAGGTCTCCGTGGTGCTGTCAGGGTCGACGTGCGCGGTCTTGCGATAATCCTCGATCGCGTGGTTGGCGATGTAACCGGCCCGATATTGCCCGCGCACGGAATTGCCGAGCGCGTCGGGCCTCGTCTGCGCCACCGTGGCGTCGAGAAGGTCCGCCTTCTCGGACCTCACGGCGTCGGAATCGAATCGTGACGGCGGCTCCATCGCGACGAGCGAGAGCAATTGAAACAAGTGGTTCGGCACCATGTCCCGCAGCGCCCCCGTGGAATCGTAGAATCGGCCGCGACGCTCGACCGTGCGCGCCTCGGCCACGGTAATCTGCACGTGATCGATATGGTCGCGATTCCAGATCGGCTCGAACAATCCGTTGGCAAAGCGCAGGACGAGAATGTTCTGCACCGTTTCCTTCCCGAGATAATGATCGATGCGGTAGATCTGCCGCTCGTCGAGAACGTCGAGCAAGAGCTCATTGAGCGCGCGTGCGGACGCGAGATCGGTGCCGAACGGCTTCTCGATGATGACGCGCCGCCAGGCGGCGTCTTCTTCGCGCGCAAGTCCGGACCGCCCGAGGCCGCGCCCGATAGGCGCGAACGCCGCCGGCGGCGTCGCGAGATAGAACAGTCGATTGCCCCCCGTCGGGCGCACCCGCTCGACGCGATCGATTTCCCGGCTCAGCATTTCGTAGGCCTGCGGATCGTCGGAGTCGGTCGGCACATAGGTGATGCAGTCGAGCAACCGCTTGGCGATCGCATCATCGAGGCGGCGCGTTGCGAACGCGTGCAGGCTTTTCATTAAATCGTTGCGGAAGTCCTCGCTTGAAACCGCCGTTCGCCCGACCCCGATGATCGAAATGGGATCGGGTAGGAGACCCCCGACGGCCAGGTTGTAAAGGGCAGGTATAAGCAGCCGATGGGTCAGGTCGCCCGACGCCCCGAAGATCACGAAGCAACAGGGATCGGCCGGTCGCACCGACGTGGCGGCCGCATTCCGGTTCATGGATGCCTTGCCTCCGGCTCGACATGGCCACCAAAGCCCTTGCGCATGGCGGAGAGGACCTTTTCGGCGAACGTGTGCCCCTGGCGGGAACGGAAGCGGGCATAGAGCGCGGCGGAGAGAACATCCGCCGGGACGGCCTCGTCGATCGCCGCCATGATGGTCCAGCGCCCCTCTCCGGAATCCTCGACGAAGCCCGAATACGCTGCGAGTTCCGGATCCTGCGCCAGCGCAGACGCGGAAAGGTCGAGCAGCCAGGAGGCGATGACGCTGCCACGCCGCCAAACCTCGGCGATGTCGGTCACGTCGAGATCGAAGCGTTCGGCAACGGGAAGGGCTTCGCTGCCGGCGTTCTTCAGGATGTCGAAGCCCTCTGCATAGGCTTGCATGAGGCCGTATTCGATGCCGTTGTGCACCATCTTCACGAAATGGCCGGCGCCGCTCGGCCCGGCATGGATGTAGCCGCGCTCGGCGCGGGCATCGCGGCCGTCGCGGCCCGGAGTGCGCGGCAGGTTGCCCGGCCCCGGCGCCAGCGCCGCAAAGATCGGATCGAGCCGTTCGACGACCTCCCGTTCGCCGCCGATCATCATGCAGTAGCCGCGCTCCAGGCCCCAAACTCCGCCACTGGTGCCGACATCGAGATAGTGGATGTTGCGCCCCTTGAGGGTCGCGGCGCGGCGGATGTCATCCTTCCAAAACGAGTTGCCGCCATCGAGAATGACATCGCCCGGTTCGAGCAGGGCTGCGAGCCGAGCGATTTCGGCTTCCGTGATCTCGCCCGCCGGCAACATCATCCAGACCGCGCGCGGCCGCGAAAGCTTGTGCGCGAGTTGATCGATCCCGGCGACGCCGATTGCGCCGTCGCGCACGAGTGCCGCAACGACCCGGCTGTCGCGATCGTGAATGATCGCCTCGTGGCCGTGCCGCATCAGGCGGCGGGCGATGTTGCCGCCCATTCGTCCTAAACCGATCACGCCGATTTGCATCGAGCCGCTCCGTTCACGTCAGCGCCCGCTGGACCGCGGCATAAAGATCGGCAAGCCCAGCTTCCACATCGCCTTTGAGATGCACCCGCAGCGCACGCCGTCCGCGCTCGACCAGCACGTCGAAGTCGCCACGCGCCTGCGCGGCCTTCACGACGCCGAAGCTCGCCCGATGGCCGGGAATCGACAAATCATCGGCATCGTCGCCGGTGATCTGGAGGAACACGCCGCTGGCAGGGCCGCCCTTATAGGCCTGACCGGTCGAATGCAGGAACCGCGGCCCAAAGCCGAGACACGTGGCGACGCGCCGACGATCGCGCAATGCGAGCCGCAGCTTCTGCAGCATCCCGATATGCGCCTCGTTGCGTGCGAGGTAGGCCAGCAAGGCGGCGTAGTCGCCCGGGCGGACGCGGGCGAAATGCGCCTTGAGCCAGCTGTCCAGGCCGCCATCCGCGCCGGCTCGGCGCAACGCCTCGGCATTCGTCGCATCGGTGTATACGTCCACGGTCTGGTTCGAGAACACTGGCGTCTCCGGCGGCAGGGCGCCGGAGTTCTCGAACGCCGCCGTCAGCTCGCGGGTTCTCGCCTTGCTCGCTTCCACGTCGGGTTGGTCGAACGGATTGATGGCGAGCAGCGCGCCGGCCACCGCGGTAGCGATCTCGAACCGGAAAAACTCCTGACCGATATGCTCGGCGGCGGCCAGCACGATGCGAACGACGGGATGGCCCGCCTTCTCGATTGCGTCGAGCGCGGCCTCATGGGCGGCATCGGACTCGTTCTTGGTCCGCACATCGATGAAAAAGCGATCGGGGCCATAGACATCCGGCGTTCCGAGGGGCTCGGCATCGACCGGGATCAATCCCCTGCCGCGCTTTCCGGTCGATTCCGCCAGCAACTGCTCGGCCCAGGCCCCGAAGTCCGCGAGCTGCGGCGAAGCGAGGATCGTCACCTTGTCGCGCCCATCCAATCCGGTCGCACCCAAGGCGATGCCGAGCCGCACGCCGGGGTTTGCGCCCGGCGGTACATCGGGACCGCACGATCGCACCATGGTCTGGGCGGCGCGCAGAAGCGACGCGACGTCGATTCCCGTTGCAGCGGCCGGAGCGAGGCCGAAGGCGGAAAGCACCGAATAGCGGCCGCCGATGCTGGGGGTGCCGTAGAAAATGCGACGGAAGCCGTCGGCCTTCGCCATCTCGTCCAACGGCGAACCCGGATCGGTGACGGCGACGAAATGCCCGCCGGCTGCGTCGCGATCGATCGCATTGGCCACGCAACCGTGGAAATAGTCCTTCAGCAGGTTCGGTTCGGTGGTGCTGCCCGACTTACTCGACACGATGAACAGCGTCTTTTCGAGATCGACGGCGCTTCGAATTGCAGCAATCTCCGCCGGATCGGTGGAGTCGAGGATGCGCAATTTCGGCCATCCGGACTTGCCGCCCAGCGTCCGCGCCAGGACCTCGGGCCCGAGACTGGAGCCGCCCATGCCCAGCAGCACCGCATCCTTGAAGCCGGCGCCCTTTATCTCCTCCGCGAATGCCTGGTATACGCCGACCTGTTTGAGGCCGTCATCGACGCTGTCGAGCCAGCCGAGCCATTGATCCTCGTCGGCGTTGGTCCAGAGCGCCTTGTCGTGCCGCCACAGACGGCGCACCAGGCCCTTCGTACGCCATTCCTCCTCGATTTCGCCGGCCGCCGTTTCGACGCGGGCACCGAGCGTCAGCGTCTGTGCGTCGACGCGCTCGCCCAGCACCGCCATGCGCTTTTTGGCGACCGCGCCCAAAAGCTTGTCGGTGGCGTCGGCGAACCGCTCGACGCCTTCTTCGACCAGCCTGTCCGTCACGGCGTCCAGCGAAATTCCCGCGCGTCCAATATCGCCCAGGATTCGCTGCGCGTCGTCGACATTCTCCTCGAGGCTGTCGCACAACACGCCGTGGCTGCGGAACGCATCGAGCGTCGCCGGCGGCATGGTGTTGACTGTATCCGTCCCAATCAACTCGTCGACATAGAGCGTGTCGCTGTAGGCCTTGTTCTTGGTGCCGGTGCTGCCCCAGAGCAGCCGCTGCGGCCGCGCGCCGTTCGCCTGCAATGCCTTCCAGCGCTCGCCGGCGAACAGCTGCTTGTAGGTTTGGTAGGCGAGCTTGGCGTTGGCGATCGCGGTTTTGCCCTTGAGGTCGCCGAGGCGGGCCTTCTCGCTGGGATCGTTGGTCTTGGTGATTTTCTCGTCGAGCAACTTGTCGACCGCGGTGTCGATGCGGCTCACGAAAAAGCTCGCCACGCTCGCGACCGGCGACGGATCGCCACCCCTGACGGCCCGCTCCTCCAGACCCGACATGTAGGCCTCGACGACCCGCCTGTAGACCTTGCGCGAAAACAGCAACGTGATGTTGACGTTGATGCCTTCCGCAGTCAGCGCGTGGATCGCCGGCAGGCCCGCCGACGTCCCCGGCAGCTTGACCATCAGGTTCCGGCGATCGATCTCGCTCCAGAGACGCTTGGCTTCGGCGATGGTGCGTTGAGTGTCCATCGCGATGTGGGGCGAGACCTCGATGCTGACGAAGCCGTCCGCCCCGTGGGTCGTATCGAATACCGGACGCAGAATATCGGCGGCATGCTTGATGTCCTCGACGGCGAGGCACTCGTAGAGTTCGCCGGGCGAGCGATCCTCAATGTGCAGCATCGATCCGATCGCCTCGTCGTATTCGTCGGTTTCGCCGATCGCCTTTTCGAAGATCGAGGGGTTCGAAGTGACCCCATGGAGCCCATCGTCGACCAGCCTCTGAAGGCCGCCGTCGATCATGAACCCGCGCGCGAGAAAATCGAGCCACACCGCTTGGCCGTGCTTGCCGAGCGCATTCACCGAATTCATTGCGGCTTTCCCCTTGCAATCTGCATTTTAGCAATCTGCATCTTGGCGGCGACCATCACCTTTTCCTCGGTGAAGCCGAATTTCACCAGCAGGTCCTTGAGCGGTGCCGACGCGCCGAAGCGATGCATCCCGATGATGGCGCCGTCCCGGCCGGCGTAGCGGTCCCAGCCGACGACACTGCCCTGCTCGACTGCGACGCGCGCTGTGATGCGGGGAGGCAAGACACCGTCGCGATAGGCCGCGTCTTGCTGTTCGAACAGTTCCCATGACGGCATGCTGACGACACGGGCGCCGATGCCTTCGTGCGCGAGCGCTTCGTATACCTTGACGCAGAGCTGTACTTCGCTGCCGGTGCCGATGAGGATCACCTGCGGCTCGCCGTCCTCCGCGTCGGCCATCACATAGGCGCCGCGGACAAGCCCGGCCGCGGAAGCGTAGCGCGCGCGGTCGAACACCGGCAAGGGCTGGCGGCTCAGCACGAGACAGGCGGGATTGTGCTTCAGGCCGAAGATGACCCGATAGGCCTCGCGCACCTCGTTGGCATCGGCCGGGCGCAACACGATCATGCCGGGGATCGCGCGCAATCCGGCGAGTTGTTCGATGGGCTGATGGGTCGGTCCATCTTCGCCGACGCCGATGGAGTCGTGGGTGAAGACATGGAAGACGGGCAGTTCCATCAATGCGGCGAGCCGGATCGGCGGCCGCATGTAATCGCTGAAGATCAAGAAGGTCGCGCCGAAGGCGCGCATTTGCGAAAGCACCAGGCCGTTCACGACGGCTCCCATGGCGTGCTCGCGGACCCCGAAATGCAGGTTGCGGCCGCCCGGTTCGCCGGGAGCGAGCGTGCCCGCTCCGTCGAATGAGAGCTTCGTCTTGGTCGACGGCGCAAGATCGCCGGCGCCGCCGATCAGCCAAGGCACGTGTGCTGCAATGGCGTTGAGCACTTTTCCGGAGGCCTCGCGCGTGGCGACGCCCTTGGGGTCGGCCGGGAAGGCCGGGAGGTCGGCTTCCCGGTCCTTCGGCAGATCGCCAGACAACAGCCGCGCGATCTCGTCGGCGGCTTCGGGATATTCGCGTCCATAGGCGCCGAAGGCGATTT
>Ga0306926_10010894_pt1 | contig 10063 bp, 18 predicted proteins | sample flu12Cox44000178_FD_203759 | JGI IMG/M metagenome (GOLD analysis project Ga0306926, IMG submission 203759) | Lab enrichment of tropical soil microbial communities from Luquillo Experimental Forest, Puerto Rico - flux8day.12C.oxic.44.000.178 (v2)... | ecosystem: Environmental > Terrestrial >... | reverse complement strand
GGGAGGGGGGTGGGCTGGGATCTGGGGGTTGTCGGCTCTTTTTGCGCCTGTGGGAAGCGCACCGCGCAGCTCGCAAGGAGGCCGGCCGCGTTGTTGGCCCGGGTCCGAGCTTCATAGCCCTTGATAAGTTGGACGGAACCGACGGTGTCGGCTCAGGTCTGGCTGAGAAATTTCAGCCTATTGCCCAAATCAAGCTCGCCGGCCAGAGTGCCGATCGACCCCCTCTCTCGGCCCACGATATAGAGGTTATCGACGGTATCGATCGCCTCAAGCGAGACGTTGTGGACAGCGCGGCGAAGTGGCTGCGATTCGACCCTGCGAGGGTAAAAATCGACACCCACATCACGATCGACGCCTAAAGGCCGCACCCGTCTTGCGCGCCGCCAGCCTGCATCCGGCCGGGCTGAGCGTCCCCTCCTCATCGGTCTCCATCAGGCGCGAATACCCCGCCACATCGGCGGCGAGAATGGCGGCCAGCCTGCGTTCGACGCGTCCCGTGGCCAAGGCGATGCTCCCCAACCGCGTGGGCCGATTAGGTCTTCGGCTCTCCGAGCGTATTCTAACCGCGCGAAGCCTGGCTGTATCCTTTCGCCAAACGTCGGATTTTCCGGCTCGCGATTGAACGACGAGCCCCAAGAATTCTTGAATGATCGATGCGATCTGCCGCGGTGAGGCGGTCAGAGCCAATGGCTCCCTAACGTCAACGGCCTGCTCCATAGATCACCGGCGACACGCTTGCGTGCCGAATATGCGGAGCATAGCATAAAATCGCGGCGTCTCATGCCCAGCCCTCGATCTTGCCACGCGCAAGGATAATGGCTCAACAGAGGCCATATCCGATAACGCTGGATGAGCGGCGGCTTTCCACCCTTCTGAGACACTTGGCCCGCGGCCTTGGAGCGACAGCTTCGGGGCCAGGCGCCGCCAGGGTTTCGCCTACTCAGGACGATCCCTCACCCGAATATCCTCTGCGCCCACCCCAGGCACCTCCGCCAGCGCCGCCCTCGGAACGGCCCCGTGGCACACTAGGGCCTTCGACCAGCTCGTCTGGCTCGGCATGGCCCGCGATGTTGCAGCCTTCAACCTGCCGGCGCGGGTCGGGCAGCTCTTCGGGGTTAGCTTTGCAGCCGGCGCTGGTTCCGCCAACCTGCTCGGACATCCCCTTGACCGCCAGGGCGTACGATCGCCTGGCTTGGCGATCATGATCCGCCAGGACAGCCTGAGTGAGCAGCGGCGTTGAGGTGTTCTCCTTCTGCCACCCGGCGCCGCTCCTTCGCTCACTCAATCCTGTTGCACCCGGGAGAGCGCTGCGCTGGCGTTGCGGATTGTGCTGCCATTGTCCCCTATCCGCGAAAGAGACGCGAGGGCGAGCCCACTTAGCCCCGACTGACGTTTCGCTGACTGTCAGCGCGTAGGATCAAACCCGGCTTGGTGAGGCGGCCAAGCCCTAAGCGCAGAGCAGCGCTGGGGATACCTCCTACCTCGGCGCTGCTTTAGCTCTCTGCACCCGTTGCGCCACCGGATGCGTTGCGGCTGCTGTGGTGGATCGTGTTGCGGTCGGGCATCGGTCCAAAAGCCCCGCAAAGTCAAGGCTGTGGCGGTGTTGCGGTTCCACGAGGGAGAGGGCGGCGCCGGATTGTGAAGCCGCTAGCCCCGGCCGAAACGACCACCGGGTGGTTCCGCCATGTGCGCGCAAGTCAGAGTCACTTTTTTGACGCAAAAATTAACTAAGATTAACCTTCTATTCGAGCGCGATATATGGTTATCGTGATGCCTCAAAAATCTCAGACCACTGAGGGTACGATCGATCACGGAGGCAAATATGTCAGGGCTAGAAAATCCACCCACCGGGCTCCAAAGCTCCCGCCGTAATCTGATAAGGATAGGTGCCATAGTGGCGTCCGCGATAATCGCTAAAACAACAGCGGCTACCGCGGACGACGATCGAGATGACTTCGACGACGATAGAGATCGGCACCGGCACAAACATTTTCATTGTTTTCTTAAAGGCACGGCCCTTCGCACCGCGGATGGCGACAAGAAGATTGAAGATTTAGCTGTGGGCGATTTGCTGCCCACGATTTTCGGCGGGATATCTCCCATTCAGTGGATCGGGCGCTATCGGTTTAAGAGGAGTGATCCGACCAAGCCATGGGTCAAGGACGTATTGCCTATTCGGGTTGCTCGGTCAGCCCTTGGTCCCGATATCCCTCAGACGGATTTGTATATCACACAGCAGCACGCATTGCTGATCGATGGCGTGTTGGTGGCGGCGGGCAACCTCATCAACGGCACGACGATCACGCGTTTTGACGCGCGCGAATTCAATGAATTGGAGTTCTTCCACATCAAGTTCGAACTCCACGACGTGATCTACGCAGCAGGAGCACCGTGCGAAACCCTGCTGAATGTCGATGAAAACGCGGCCAACTTTGCCGAATATCTTCGTCAATATGGACCTTCGACAGCGGAAGCGACCCCGTGCGCGCCTGTGATACGGTATGGCTATCGAAGGGGCGAAATAAAGTCATGTTTCCGCAGCGCGATCTCACCTTGGTATGACCGCCGCCAAACGGCTGACATTATTCGGGACAACCTGGACGCACGAGGAATTGCGCTTTGGCGGCAATCGGAACTCATGTCCTGATTGACAAATTGCGAGGGTGGTTTTGACTTTGTTTTATCGCCGCCCTCACCTGTCTATGCAGGTTCATCGACTGAGATCGGCTCGATCAGGCTCGCGTCATTGTTCTTGACGTTGCACGCGCGGGCTGACAGGCCAGGCAACCATCTCCTCCGACGGGTAGGGCGCGAGCAGGGCTTTGAGCTGCGGCGCGTCGGCGGGTTCTTCGCCAAGCCAAGCCGGCCACGCTGCGGGCTTTAAGACCACCGGCATTCGGTTGTGGATCTCCGCGCATAGCTCATTCGGCGTCGTCGTGATGATTGCAAAGCTGCGTGTCCTCTCACCGGCGGGGGAGCGCAATGTCTCCCAGAGGCTGGCCAGAGCCATCAGCTGCCGGTCCGCAAGTGCGACCGCATAGGGCTGCTTCCCGGTCGCGATCTTCTTTCACTCGCAGAAGTTATCGACCGGAACAAGGCAGCGCCGCCGCTGGAAGGCCTCACGGAAGGCGGGCTTGCCCTCGATCCCCTCGGCCTTGGCGTTGATGTTCGCGAAGCCGACTTTGATGTCCTTGGCCCAAAACGGCACGAGCCCCCAGCGCATGACATCCAAGCTGCGCTCGCCGACCCTGGGATCAAAGCGGACGACCGGGAGGGGGTCCGTTGGCGCTACGTTCCAGCTGGGCGCGATGTTGGGGGTCGGCCGGTGAGTCGGGATCGAGAAGACGAGCTTGATCTCGCTGACATCGGAGGAGAGACGAGCGCGGCCACACATGGCGCGAGCATAGCGGGGCCGGGGCGCTGGCCCAAGTGACCGGCCATTCGGACCCGTTGCAATCCTACGAGCGAAGGTCCGGGAAGCGGTGTTCGCCCCGGCCGAAACGATAACCGCCGGATTACGCACCGCCTCCGCCAGATCTTGCTATGCTGGTCGTCGCCGGGCGCCAGCTGCGGCAGGCGCTGGGGTGAGAAGGACGTGCCGCTCTGATGAACAGCGCGATTACAATGGGAGGATAGCCATGAACTTGACACGTCGTGATTTGGCCGCCGCGGGTGTGTTCGAGCTCCGCGCAGCAACCCTGATCGTGCCGGGCAATGGCCGCTACCGACGATGAGGAGGCGGTCAAACAGGCGGTCGAAGCGCTCCGCAAGGCGATACTCGCACAAGACAAGGCGACGCTCGAAACGCTCGCAGCCGAACAACTGAGCTATAGCCACTCGGACGCCCATCTCGAAGACAAGGCCAAATTCATCAACGCGATCATGACGCGAAAGGCTGTCTTCAAGTCGCTTGATTTTCCAGAACTCACAGTCGCGATCGTTGGCAACAACGCCATAGTGCGCCATCTGTGGGTGTCAGAGAGCGAACTCGACGGGAAAGTTACCAACACCAACATCGGCGTCCTGCAAGTCTGGCAGAAGCAGGACAGCGGCTGGAAGTTGTTGGCGCGTGCGTCCTTCAGGTTGCCGCAGTCGGCGTAGATCCTAGAGGAAACCTTCGAGCTGTCGGGCGGCCGGTGGTATCACGCACGGCCTCGCGGCAGCGGCGATTCGCCGAGTACGAACGGGGGCCGCCCGCCTCTTGGTTCTATTCGCTCTGGCGTCGCGGGTGATGCTGGTCTCGCCGAGCACCAGCGCAAGACCGCACTGCCGGTCGCGTGTGTTCCCGATCCCGATTTCGAGGAAGCGATCGAGGCCGATGAGCCGCCTACCATCACGGCGCTGGCCCAGCACGGCAGGCGCGCTCCTAATGAATGGGACGGACCGGACGGGCAAGGGTGGTGTGCTACCCCGCGCTCTGCCTCACCAGAATGTCCTTGGCGGTCACCCCAGCACGGCCGCGAGCGCGAGGCGAGGGGCATCGGCTCCGTGCCACACCAGCGCCTCTGCCGTTCGCGTCGCGGAAGATGGTCATGTCCCCGGCCTAATCGGGGTTTCAATTGGCCATACGAGATCCCATACCGCGGTTTGAAACTTCCTCGGATTTCTGCCGCTCTTGGGTACTGTTACCTGCGGTCCGGGGGCCGATTTGCCGCAGGTGGACCGTCTACCCCACCGGCTGACCCCAAGGCCTACTGGACCATCGCCTCATTCCGGTAGACCATCAGCGGCACGTAGAGCAGCCCGGCCGGGGCGCCCTCGGGGGTCTCGTTGACGACGCCTCGACGGCCTGGGTGATCCGCCTGAGGGTGATCAGCGCGGTGCGGTCGGCATAGGACATCGTCCGGGCGCTGCTCATTTTGAACGCCGCGGCCGGGCGTCATAGATACCGAGTGCGGCGGCGAGGAACCACAGGGTGCACGATCACCTCCAGCTGAGGTGGCCGACCGTGGTGCGCAGGTAGCGCCAGCCGGCACCGTGCTGCTGCCGGATCTGCTTGCAGGCCAGCGTGATCGCCTCGGCACGGGTCTCGGCTTCGACCGTGATGATCTGCTGCCGCCCGCGCAGAGCGAAGGTGATCGCGAATTCTTCCGTCATCGGGTTTCTCCTGGGGGAAGGGGAGTGAAGCGACTAAGCTGCATGGGCAGGGCTGATCCCCACTCTCCCGCTGGCTTCTCGGACGGGCTGCAACCGTCGCGGGCGGCAAAGCGAGATGGGACGTTCTGCGGCGCCGGGCCACTCCGGGCTGTTCGCAGATCGTTCGCGATCCCTCGGGTTCAGCGAATGGGGATCGGCCCTGCACATGGTTCACGGGATCAGCGAAGCGCTTGGGCCAGCTTGCGGACCGCGGTGCGGCTCTTCACCCCTGAAAGGCCGCGAACAATTGAGCGCAATGAGCGGGGTCGACCCGGAAGAGCTCGTAGGCGTCGCGGACCGAGAGCTTTGCGCCGGCGATCGCGTCCTGGTACTCGAATTCGAGTTCCAGCAAGTCGATGTGGAAAATCACGTCGTCCCAGCGACGCGAGATCTCGACGGGATCCTGGTGCAGCCGGCGCGCTATTTCGATCGGCTTCCAGCCGGTCTGGGCCATCACCGCGTGATAGAGCCGGGCCTGCTCCAGAGGAGGGCGCGGCTCGAGGAGCTCGGCCAGCAGAGCGGCACCGCGTTCCTCGGTGACGACCGGCTTCGCCGTCGGTTTCGGCTCATCAAAGGCTGGCAGGCTCTTGGGCAGCTTGCCGAGATCGGCGAACACGATCTTGCGACCGTTATGACGGACCGGCAGCCGCAGCTCGGCGGCGGGTGGTCACGCGGAAGCAGGGTTCACCGGCGGTTCTGTGAATCCAGCCCTTCGTCACAGCGTGGCTGATCGCCGGCCGCGCCAATTCGGCGAGCAGATCGTCGAGCTCGACTGCATGGCGGCGGAGCAGCGCGGTCCGGATATCTTCGTGGCTCCAATGCCTGTCATGGCCGTTGGCGGCAGCGAACAGAGACTGCGCGGCGCGTGAGGTCTGGCGGGTCCGCTCGATGTAGGTCGACCGCTTCTGGGCGGGCTTGCGGATCTTCAGGGTCGAGCGGCGGGTCATTCGGGTTCTCTAAGTAATAGATATAATGAATAGTAGAATATTAGCCAAAAACAGTCAAATAAAATAGAAGTTAAAATCGGCGTATTACTGCAAAAAAAAGCCACACGAGGCGACCCGTTGCGTGATGCGCCCCTTGGGCAGATCCGGCAACCCCTGAACCCGACATGCGGGTTGCGGACCTAGTCTTCGAGTGCCGCCAGATCGAGCGGCGAGTCCATGCGGTAAATACAGGTGGCGCGGCGCACCCGTTGGACGCGGAACATTGTGATCCCTTCATCCAGAGGGAGAGGGCGGCCCCGAAGGACCGCCTCGGCTGGTGAGCCCATCGCCTATAGTTGCCGGCGACCGTCTGGAAGGTGGACGACAAATTGCTCTCGACGCTGGTCAGCGCCGTGACGATGCCGATCGAGATCAGCGTGGCGATCAGACCAAATTCGATCGCCACTACGGGATCAGGCGCGGTGTTTGAAGCGCCAGCTCTCGTTGCTTGGACGCGATCGGCGGGGCGCAATGTCCGGGCACATCATCGGCGCCCCATCGGCTACCACCGGGCCGCTTTATGAGTGGCTTAGCGTGCCGCTCCACGTAAGAAGGAATCGAACAGCTGTCGGCTCATGCCGGTTGAGAACTTTTTGGACGCAGTTCGCGCACATGACCCAAATCGTCAGGATGCAGACCAATGACACAATATAGCGCGAGTGGGCGCTCCAGGGTTCTTGAATTCCGCTGTTTCGTCAGGACCGACCTGCTCATAGCTCTTGCGGAATTAGGGCAGGACCGTTCCCGTTATTGTATGGGCGCGGGAGCGCGAACGGCGCGTCGGAATGCGCTGGCGATCCCAGGCCGCTTTATTACCGCGTGAACTAACCACAACGGGACTGGAAGGTATCCGTCACTTGAAGCGCCATATCGCTGGCCTCGGACCTCCCAACCCGCACACAGCACGATCAATGTTGTCGGGCTCACATCCATCGCGACGCTCGAAATCGTATCTTCCGGCCGTCGTTGAAAAAGACCCACGGCAGGTTGGAAGCTTCTTCCGGGGTCAGCGGGTAGAGCGGCTCCGCCGTCGCGCTCGAAGAGCGGGAAAATTCAGAGTCATGGAGAACCCGCTGCCGCAGAGTGCGGCAGCAATTGGTCATGAAAAGGTACAACGGCGCACTGCAGACGTCATAACCGACGAACGCGGTTTTGTCGCGCGAGAAGAGGGCGAGGGCTGCATCGATATCATTGGTCGGTTTCGCCAGGATACACATCGGCTCCAGATCATAGGGAGCCACCGGAAGACCATAGCCAGCGAGCACAACAGCGCTATCGACGCCTCTTGCGGGCTCGAAGACATCGGTGACTTTGCCGGACAGGCCTATCCGCTTGGAGGCGGCATGGAATGCTGGATGCATAAAGGACAGGATATCGTGGCTGAGCGCTGCGAGATCGGTGCAGGGGAAATCCACAGCAGCTGCCTCGACGAGGGCGCGCCGAAGGATCTATGTCGAGACTGATTCCGGAAGCTGTTCGGGGTGCAAAGCACTGTGCTCGGTAAGCAGGGCGTTTAGGCGCGGCTGAGCCTTTTCAAAGAGGATGGCAGCAGCCGTTTCGGCAAGATCGTAGTCGTTTGACATTTCGGTAATCCTTTGGCGAAGATAGACTAGATTAATGGCCAACCGCGGCGGTACATCTCACTGGATGTATAGTGCGAAATTGAGGCGCCGTAATGGCGATTTGGAGCTTGGCACGGTCCTTTGAAGACCCTGATTATTCCAATGTTTGAGTGCAACACAGCTGACTGGTGGTTGCGGTCATTAAGGCAATTCAGGACGCGGCAATCGTGAGCGCAAGCACTCCAGCCAGCATTCGTCTTCGCCCCTGATGAGAGCAAGCCGCCGCGTGAATTTGGCCACGTCGATGACGACTCTGGAATGCGAGCCTGCCCCGATTTCCTTGGCGCCCTCGGTTGCTCGGACGGTAAACTCGATCTGCCGCCCGTCGACCTTCGTCACCTCAGCCTCCCCGGTGACCAGGCGCCCAACCGGCGTCGCCGCGAAATGGCACGTTGACGGGCGTGCCGGCTGCGCTCTCACCGGGATCGAGATAGGCCCTGATCGCATTGAGCGCTGCGTTTTCCATGACCATGATCATGACGGGAGTGGCGAACACCGGCGGCAGGATCGCGTCCTTGAACCGGTCCGCAAGATGCTCGGGCTGGACGAGGAGGCTGAAGGAGCCTTTGGCTCCGAGGGGTATATGCCTCATAGCTTGCCCTCAAAGGCCGCGACGACAAACATGATGGTCCAAATTCGTTCCGTAGAGAAAATCCCTGGAGGCCGACCCCTTGGTCGTCAGGAGTGAGCATCTCTGACTCCGCGGGGCGCCACATCTCGCACACGACGAAGATGATGCTGGCCGCGACGAGTGTAATCTGAGGCGGTGTGTGCGAGCGACATCCGAGGATCCGGTCGGCGAGGTCGAGCGGCCGGCGATGAATCGCGACGAAGGCTCGACGCTCGCCTTTTCTAAAGCGCAGGCTCGCAAATTGCTCGACGCGCCGGCTAAGGACACGATCGCGGGGCTACAGGACCGCGCGATCCTCTCCGTCGGTTTGCAGGTGGGCTTGCGACGCACGGAGATCGCCGCGCTCAAGGTCGGCGACTTGCACCAGAACCGCGGCTTCGATTCGCTGCGCGTGTCGCGCAAAGGCGGCCGGCGCGACGCCGTCGCGATCAACCCGCAGACCGCCGCGCGATTGCGCGCCTATCTGGAGGCCTCGGGGCACGGTGCCGACATCGTCGGGCCGCTGTTCCGGCCGCTCAAGCACAATGGCAAGCGCCAGGACGAGCGGCGGCGCATGGACCCGGACGCGATCGACCGCGTGGTGCGCAAATACGCCGGCGAACTGGGCCTCAATCGCGGCTGCTCGGCGCACTCGATGCGCGTCACCTTCATCACCATTGCATTCGAAAACGGCGCCCAGTTCGAGGATGTCCAGAAGACCGTTGGACATCGCGACCCGAGTACGATCAAGCTGTATGACCGACGAGGTTACAACCCCGAGAAGGCGGCGAGCTTTTTTGCGACGTGTTAAATACTGCAACGCATTGCGGAGGCATTCATGCTCGGCTCTAAGAGATCGATCGTCAACTCCTCAGCTCTCGTTGACCACGCTGGCATTAACCACCGCTCTGTCTCTACCGTAACTATTAACCACCGCTCTGTCTCTACCGTAACTACTTCGTCTAGCGTCGCGGATCGGGAACACCAAATCTCAATAGCGCTTGAAAAGATCGACGAACTCATAGATGTATTCGAAAATAAAAAAGCTGATCATACACAAATCGATGCCCTTATACAGGTGACTGAAACGCAAAAACGGCTGATCGTGGAGTATCAAAAAGAGTATCGAACATCGCTTATTCAATTGCAGCAAAGTGAGCGTCGCAGAGCTAGCGCCATACACATATTATATTGGGCACTGATTTAATCATTAATTGCTATCTTCATAATTGGCAATTCTAACACAAGGAAAAGTGCAACAGGAATGCCTGGCATTTTGAATTGGGAATTTGTGCCTTGGGCATGGAATTTTTTATTACACCCATTTTTTTGGGGTGTTTGGCCGCTCGTATTTGTCGGAGTTATTATATTATATTTACTCGTGATCCTGATTGTAAAAATCAAGGGGGTGCCCTTTAGGCTCACAGTAAATAGGAGCCGCAAGTCGGCCCAGAAATTGGCAGAAGAGCTTAGTGAAATCACCCAAAAATTCAAAACTGATAGTTTTCGCTGTGTACACGATTACCAGCTATGTAGAGCTGCAGCGTTTTATCCGGGAACTGATCTTTTTTGTATCATAGGGTTTATTACCTGCCAAATTATGCTGATACTATCAAAAATCCATGTGAAGGTCAGTGCGTAAAGGGCTCATCCCGTTGTCCCAGGTTCATCAATATCTAGGGCTAGCGGATCGAATCCGAAACGGGGCT
>Ga0306926_10010893_pt1 | contig 10063 bp, 6 predicted proteins | sample flu12Cox44000178_FD_203759 | JGI IMG/M metagenome (GOLD analysis project Ga0306926, IMG submission 203759) | Lab enrichment of tropical soil microbial communities from Luquillo Experimental Forest, Puerto Rico - flux8day.12C.oxic.44.000.178 (v2)... | ecosystem: Environmental > Terrestrial > Soil... | reverse complement strand
AGCTCGCGATCATGTACGGGCCGGTCGCGGCCAGTGGTTTGCGCACCGCTTCGCGCGGCGCGCTCCCATAAGGCACGGCGTAGGTGTAGGGGAGGGCGAGTTTTTCGAGGAAGTCGGGGTCCGGTGTGCTGAGGTGGAAGGTGACGCGGCGGGTAGCCTCGTCGGTGACGATCCCGCTCGACAGGTCGCATGTCGTGGGCCGCGCTTGGCACGCGTTGGCACCGGCGATGCCGCGGTAGAAGGATTCGACCGGCGAGCCGAGCCGGAACACGCGCTCGAGCGCATAACGGAAGTCGCGCGCTTCGACCAGCCGGCCGGTCGAGTAGCGGATGCCTGGGCGCAGCTGGAAGGTGTAGGTCGTTCCGCCGTCGGCGGGCGCCGGGAGCGAGACCGCCAAGTCGGGCACGACCTGGAGCCCTGCGGCGCCCCCGGTGTGGTTCAGCGTCACCAGCCCGTCGTTTGTCAGCCCTAGTAGTTGCGCCGGCGCTACCGAGATGAGGGTCGCGGGATCGAGGGAATCGAACTCTGGATCCTGTTTCAGCAACGCGAGCGTCCCGCCGCGATGGGCCGCACCGGCCGCAGCCACGCCCACGAACAGGCTTCCCCCCGCGGCGGTGAGCACCTGCGGGCGCCCGCCGAGCCGGGCCGTCCGGATGACCCGCACCGCTTGGGGATCGACCTGGGTCAGCGTTCCGGCGAGCTCGTTGCTGACCCACAGGGAATGCGCAGCGGCAGCGATGTCGCTGGGGCCGTCGCCGACGGCGATCGTGTCTGTTACGACGTCCCGGCGTGGGTCGATCCGCGAGATGGTTCCGTCTAGCCGGTTGGCCACCCATACCGCGCCGCCGCTGACGGTTATCGCGGTGGGCCCGGTGCCGACCGGGATGGCCTCCTGCACCTCGCCGGTCGTGGGGTCAAGGCGGAGCACGCGATCATCTGACTCGCTTGCGACCCAGACCGCGCCCGCGCCGATCGCCAGTGCAGCCGGGCGGGTGCCGACCGGCGTGGTGCCCAGGACCGCTCCGCTACCCGCAGCGATGCGCGAAACGCTCGAGCCGAGCGCATTAGCGACCCACACCAGATGGGTGCCGACGGCGACCGCGCTCGGCCCGCCGCCGACCCCAATCGTCTGAACGACACCATCGGTTCCGGGATCGATGCGCGAGATCGTGCCATCTAGATAGTTGGCAACCCAGACCGCGCCAGCGCCAACTGCGACCGCGTCCGGCCCGCCGCCCACCGCAACTGTCTGCCTAATAGCGCGCGAGGCGGGATCGACACGCAGGACCGCTGCGGCATCCGGTGTGGTGATCCAGACCGACCCAGCACCGTACGCGGCCGCCGCCGGCCGCGCGCGGAGCGCGGTCGGGGCTGAGGGAAGCCGGTTGGCGGTGTCCAAGGCGACCACGGCGTTCCCGTCAACTATGGCGCGGGGACCGCGAGGGGCGTCATGCCGCTGCGCGAGACCCAGGGCAGCCAGGAGGATTGCGGCAACCGCCACCCCGGTGACAGCAACCCAGCGCCGCGGCGCCCTTGTCGCCCGGGCCGGGGTGATAGGACTTGCCTGGGCAGCGGCCGGCCCGCGAGGCGCATGGGCCGAAGGAGCCGCGAGCGCCGGGTCCTGCCGCAGCACGGCCCGCTCGAGTTCTTGCAGCTGCGGCCCCGGGTCCACCCCAAGCTCCTCGCTGAGCAAGACCCGGCCCTCTCGGTAAACGGCGAGCGCTTCGGCTTGGCGGCCCGAGCGGTACAACGCCAGCATCAGCTGCCCGCGCAGCCGCTCGCGCAGCGGGTACCCGGTGACCAGCCGCTCCAGCTCGGGAACCAGCCGCGCGTGGCGGCCGAGCGCGAGTTCGGCCTCCACGCGCTGCTCGGTGGCGGCGCAGCCCAACTGCTCGAGCCGGTCCACGTAGGCGCGCGCGAACGGCTCAAACTCAACGTCAGCGAGCGGCCGGCCGCGCCAAAGCGCCTCCGCTTGCCGCAGCTTGATCGCGGCGAGCTCCGGTTCCCCCGCATCAAGCGCCCGCTGGCCGTCAGCCGTCAGCCGCTCGAAGCAGGCGAGGTCGAGCTGATAGGGCGCGAGACGCAGTACGTATCCGGGCGCCCGGGTGACAAGCCGCACCCCATCATCGCCGTCGCTGGCGAGTGCCTTGCGCAGCCGCGACACGTAAGCATCAAGCGTGTGGCTCCCGGTTGGGGGCGGCCGCTCTCCCCATAGCGCATCGATCAAGCGGTCCCTTGAGACGACCTCATTCGCGTTGAGGAGCAATACCGCAAGCAACGCGCGTTGCTTCCGGCCTCCAAGCTGAAGCCGGTGGCCGTCCGCCTGAACCTCGAGCGGGCCGAGGATGCGGAACTCCACGATCGTCCGCCCCCCTGTCGAGCCGCTTCCCCCGAGGCAAGCTTCCCACGGGCCCGCCCCGCCCGCCATCTGAGCGTCTACGTGCCTTGCGACGCCCTGCGAGCTTTTTGCGACCCGCAGCAGTGACCCTAGCTCTAGGACTCCGTGTAAGGGGCTTGCCATGAATCACGCTGCCTGGCGCAAAGCTTCGCGCCGTAACTATGCCGCGCTCACGATCGCGGCCCTGGCTTGTCTTTTCGGCGGAGGGCTTACAGCGTCGCCGGCCGGTGCCTCGCCTGGGCCCTGGGTGGTCTTCCAGACAAGCCTGCGCGATGGCCAGTTCGGCGATGAAGGAGTGTTCCTGGTGCGACCGGACGGCACCGGTCAGCATGAGGTGGGCACGGCCGTGCCTGGCGAACACGTCCACCCAGACTGGTCCTCCGACGGCCGCACCCTGGTGTTTGCGGGCCTGGTCGGCGACCGGCACCAGATCATCCGCTTCGATCCGCTGAATGATCCAACCGGGGCCCACGCCCGGCAACTCACCGCGTGCGCCGGCTCCTGCCTGGACGACATGGACCCCGCCCTGTCCCCGGACGATGCCAAGATCGCCTACCTTAGGATCGGCGGACCGCTGATCACCATCGGCCAGGTCGAAGTGCCCGCCACCCAGAAGCTGCAAATCGCGACCGTCACCGCCGGTGGCCTCACCCAGGTGAAAACGATCTTCCAAACCACCACGACAACGGAATTGAACGCCCCGCGCTGGTCACCAGACGGCAGCCACCTTGTGTTCTGGACCGACCACGTCAACCCCGATACCGGACAAGTGGACGAGACGGCCGTATTCACCATCCGGGCTGACGGAACCCAGCCCCAGCAAGTGACCCCGCAGTCGATGGTCGCTGGAGAATGCGACTGGTCACCCGACGGGACACGCCTAGTGTTCGCAACCCACCCGCTCGTGGCGTTCAACTTCGATCCGGTCGTGTCCAACCTGTTCACGGTCCGCCCCGACGGCACCGGGCTGCGGCAACTGACACACGCCACCACTGCCAATGACCGCGCCACCCAGGCCCGCTACACCCCTGATGGCCGCATCATCTACACCCGGGTCACCCCCGCCGCCCGGACCCTGTGGCTGATCAGCGCTGACGGCAGTGACGGCTCTCCGGTACCAGCCCACGGCGAGCGAATCCGCACACACGGCGACTGGCAGCCCACCTCCGGCTGAGAACCCTGATAGGCGGACACATCAGGCGGGACCGGCTGTGCGAGCAATGATCGCCGCGCTGGGTGCCATCTGCGTGCTGATCACCCTGACAGCATGCAGTTCGGCGAATCCGGCTACGAGCAGCCCAGCCGCCCGGACCGCTGCCTCGGCTACGGCCCCACCGGCGCTGCTCGGCACGGCCGCGGGTACCGCGAGCGTGAAGCCGCGCGCTGGCTTGATCGCCTTCATGCGCGCCCCGGCACGGTCGGCGAGTACGACATCGTGATCGTCCCGTTCGCGTTTTACCTGTTCCGGCCGCTGGGCACCGAAGCGGCGATCAAGCGGTTCGAGAACTGGATCACCAGCCACGAGCGGCAAATCGCGGCCGCCGTCGCGCTGCTCGCCGGCGGGTACATGGTGATCAGTGGCCTGGTGCGTGTGATCTAACGGGCCGCCACCAGCTGCCAGTGTGCCACGGCGGTGAGCGGACGCGGGCTGCCTCTGCGCGGCCAGGTTCGCTCCTGGCGTTGCAAGGCCGGGGTGGGTCTGTGTGACGTCGACGGCTTCCTGGACGGTGCGGAAGTACTCGCCGGGGCCGCCGGGCCCTTCGGCGACCGCGAGCACGTCGCGGACCTGGCCGATGTCGCGGGCTATCACCAGCCGCACTCCTGTGCGTTGCAGGTCGGCGGTAACCTCGCCGAGCATGCGGGCCGCGGTCACGTCGACGAAGGGGATGGTCTCGCAATCGAGCACGACCGCGTGGACGCCGTCGGCTGCGGCCGCGTCGCGGTGCGACATGTCGCGCGGGGTAGCTGGGTGTCGCGTGAAACCTGCCCACGTTGGCTCTTGGAATGGCTCTTCCGCGCGGGACGCATGCAGCAGGATGCGCTACTGATTGGGCTGAGTGGCGCTGGTGTCTTGTGGCCGCCGGTGCCAGCCGCGGGTGACCGCGCCCAAAATGACCCTGGCCCCGAGCCCAAGGATGATCAGGTCGATGATCATCTGACCGGATACCACCAGCCGGGCCGCCTCGGTCTTGGCCGTGATGTCACCGAACCCGACGGTGGCGAATACGGTGACGGTGAAGTACAGCGCGTTGGTGCGGGTCATGGGCTGGCTGAAGCTACCGGCAGCGATGGTGGCCATAACGACGTAGGTGCTGGCGAACAGCAGCAGGAACAGCGGGACGCTGGTGGCGAGGGCTTCCAGTGCCCGCAGGCCAGGGTATGACGACGCGGCGATTGAGCGAACCTGGACGGTGACCAATCCGGTGAGCAGCATCAGCCCGATCGCTAGCACAGTGACAGCGAGCCAGCGGGAGAAGTGGTTGAGGGGCAGCAGGTAGTAGACCGTCACCAGGATGACAGTGGATGCCAGGCCCCGGAGCACGGCCCGCACGATCTTGCGGCCCGGGGGTCGTGCTTGCGGCGGGGCGTCAAGCTGCGGGCTTGCGCTGTCGGTCATGCGGGAAAGGCTAGTGGGATGGGTTAGAGGTTGCCGGTGGCACCGCGATAACCACGGCGATGAGGACCAGGCCGCCGGGAGAGTTCGCCTCGCTCGCCGGTTTGGCGCCGGCCCGGCTGCCGCCGCCTGCCCGTTCAGCGACAAGGTGGCGCTGACGGCGCCCGATGATGACCGCGGCGACGGCGCGGCGGACGTGGAAGGTGCCCGGGCGAAGCCGACCTCGGGGTCGTTGACGCTCAGCGCTGCCCGGTGACCAGCGTTCAGCGTTGTCTGAATCGGTCCGCGAAGGGCGCGGTGATGTGGACGCACCACCCTGGCGTCCGCGTGACGTGCGATGATGTGCGCCTGGCTGTTCCATTACCTGGATTGGGCGGCACTCGTAGATGTAGGTCTGGCCGCCCGGGTAATGTGCTCGTTCCACACATATCCGGTGTCCATTTGTTGTGTGCAGGTCGTGCTGGCTACCTGTCTGAGCCGGCGGGAACTTCGCTGGGGTCAGCGGGCTGCGGGCCGCGTTCGTTCCACATGCGGCCCGCTACGGCGCCTAGGTGGAGGCAGACGGCAAGCCCGATCAGGTAGGACAGCAGCACCGTCACCACGCCGATCGGCCGGGTTGACGCACGCGGGTGACCAGCCCGTGAGGCGTCCGCCCGTCGTTCGTCCTCGCGCGGCGCGATCGGCCGTTCCCGGCCTTGGCGGCGCTGACCGGCGGCGACGGAAGGGCTGTTCACGAAGTGATTACGGCGGGCATGCCCCTTTCGTCGGCTTGCCAGGCCTGGCGCTGTTCGAGCGCTGATCGCAGCACTGCGCGGACCAGCCTGTCGAGGGCTGGTTCGTTCGGCTGGCTGTCGCCTATGGCGTGAAGGAGTGCATCCAGTGGTGGGCCGCTGCCCGTGGCGGCGGCCGTTCGGACGGCACGGGCCATGCTGCTGATGGCGTGGTTCAGCGAGGGGGATGGTTCGGGGATCCGGATCTCGGCTCGCCAGGAGGCGCCTGCGCGCGCAGCGGCTGGCACGGCCTCAATGCGCTTGGGTGCGAACGCCAGTGCGTCGGCCACTGCCTCCGCCCAGGATGTCAGGATGGTGAGCTCATCGGCTTCCAGCACGGCCTGGGATGGCGCGGCCCGGGATGACCAGCAGGCACGCGAATCTGGGAGCACCGAGCCGGTACTCGAGGCCCGGATCTGGCGCACGTTCACGCTGACGAATTCGCTGCCGTTGTCGAGGGGCCGGCGGCCGTCGTAGCTGCGCTTGGCCGTGCGGGTGGCATTTGCCGACAGGAGGATGCCCTGGGCGCCGCGCTTGAGCGGGATCTCGCGAGTGGCCTGCCCGGGGCCTTTCCACAGTGCGACCACGGGCGAACGGCCGACGCCGGGTGGCCGGGAGCGGTGCGCCATGCCAAAGGACGTCAGCGTCAGGACGGCCGAGCCCGGGTCATCGGCCAGGACGCTGGCATACCGTCCTGCCCAGCGCGAGCCGAGCTGGGGCCCGTCGAGCAGGGGAGTCACCACGATCATCGGGCCGACGGAGCGGATGACATTGGCCACGTCGTCTGTCTGGGCGAGGTCCTCGCATACCAGCGAGGCGAGCGTGGCTCCGTCGCCGAGTTCGACGAACTGGACCGACCGGCGGGGAACCTCCACAGCTTCCCACCAGCGGACGTGCGGATGCAGCGCACCGCTGAGGTGGTACTGGCGGATCTGCCCGTCGTCGAGTGACCAGCGGTTGTGCTTGGGCTGGCTGATATGCACCCACTGCTCGCCGACTGACATGCCGATGTGCACCCAGTTGCGCGGGAACGCCCCCGGCTGCTCCGGGCGCTCCCGGACCCCGGTGATCAGCCCGGTCACGCCGTGCCGGCTCAGGAGTGCCTCCAGGTCATCGATCTCGCCGTGGTCGGCCGCGCTTTCCGGCAGCACGACGACGTCGACCGTCTCGGCCTCGTCCCGGGCGGCGATGAGCATTCGGTCCACCAGGTCCAGGTCGAGCGGTCCGGACGGCGCGAACTCGAAGAAGCCGAAGAAGTCGCCGGACAGTTTCTGCAAGGGCCCGGCTACAGGGCGGAAGTCTGACCCTCGCACCTGTAGCGGCCACGGCAGGAGCAGAAAGTTGATCCCCTTGACGTGAGATTGTGTGCCCAGGTGGCGAGTGGGCGTCTTCTGCCACCGGACCGCTACATCGGGGACGGTCACCGCGGCGTACCGGGACAGCGCGCGCACCGAACTGCCGTTCGGGGGGGTATGGACCTTAGGCAGCACCTGGATCGACTGTGCCGTCAGACGAGCCAGGGATCCCGTCCTGGCCAGGAGCTCCCGGCCGCGGGCCCGATAAACGAAACCATCAGCACTAGATGCGTCGAGGGCGATGCCCAGCCCGGCGCAGGCCTCGTCGGCGATGGCGTGCAGGGTCAGCAGCGCCTCACACAGCCGCCAGTCGCGCGCTTCCGCTAGCTCGCTGAGGGGCGCCCCCGTCCGTGCCCGGAGGATTCCCCACTCCTGGGCCAGCAGGCGGGGAATCGCCCCGTTTCTGTCCTCGGCCCAGGCGCACCACTGCCGGGCCGCATCGGTGACCGCATCGGGCCAGTCCGGAACGTCAGCGGGTGGCCAGCTGGAGCCGGCCGGCGGGGACAGGGCGAAGCGGTACGCTTCCGAGCGCTGGAGGATCACCTCGGTCAGCGCGAACAGGTCGGGCGGCCATTCGAGCAGCTCGTCGCCGATCGCGCTGCCCACCAGTGTGCGCCATACCGACGCTGGCGTCGGCTCCTGGTAGGCGTCGTCCCAGCCGGGTCCGGCGGGGGTGACAATGGTGGCCGGGCGTTCCAGGACGGCGGTCATGAGTCGTTCCCTTGAGGAAGGTCGGCGGTTGCAAGTCCGGGGCCTGGCCGGGCGGCCAGTGCGGCATGACGCTCGCCCCGGAACCTGCGCGGGTTCCACCCGCTGGTAACACGTCGGCAGTTGATGCGGAGCCAGGCTTCGGCGATCAGGCCGAGGGCGAGGACCGCGGTGAGGGCCGGCACCAGATAGACCGGGACGACGATCGCACCCATGAAGACCAGCCCCATCGCAGCGAGCGCTGTGGTCAGCCGGGCCGCCCGGGCCTGCCAGGTCAGCTTGCGTGACGGCAGGATCGCGCTGGCCAGCAGGTAGACGCTGACCCCGCCGTAGAGCGCGGCCCTGGGACCGGCGCCGATGGTCCCGCCTCCGTGGGCGGCCAGGATGGCGAGGTGCAGGCCCGCGCTGGCGGCTCCGATGCCCCCCACAATCGGCAGGTTGACGGCGGTGAACCGCGCGATCGCCTGCGGGGTGTCGAGGGCGTCCCGGTCTGCGGTGCTGAGCCAGGCCCACCACACCGCCGCCAGCGTAAGCAGCGCGGCGGCCAGCACCACGGCCAGCGGCACGCTCCAGGGCCGATGAGCCGCCGCACTGATCAGGCGGGCCACGGACTCGCCGAGCACGATCAGGACGAAGATCTGGAACCGGTCGGCCAGGTGCCAGGGGTTGACCGGGACCCGGCGGGACGGTGTCAGCATGGCCAGCGCGCCTACGGCGTCGGTAAGCAGCGCGGCTCCCCAGATGGCGTACCGGAGCGCGCCGGGGACTGCGAGCGAGCACAGCCACAGGGCGCCGCCTGCCCCGAAGAAGATGAGGTAACGCGTGTAGAGCGCCCTCGTCGCCGGCAGGTAGTGGCGGGCTCTCGCGTACAGCGTCAGCTGCAGGCCGCGTATCAGGATGAACGCGATGACGAATCCGGTGGTGTCGCCAGACAGGGCCCGCGGTGCGCTGGCGGCCAGGGCCACGCACAGCAGGATCGCGGTCAGGAAGGCGGTGCGGTGTGCCGCGTCCTCGGACTCGTGCCGGTCGGCGTAGAACGAGAGCTGGACCCACAGCCACCAGATCGGGGTAAATAGCATCAGGAACCGGGTCAGGTTGCCCAGGCTCGGGTGATCCTGGAGCGCCCCGGCGAGCTGGCCGACGGCCCCGGCGAACGCCAAGTCGAAGAACAACTCGAGCCAACTGGCGCGCCGCTCCTCCCGGTCGTGTCCGCTGGCGGTGCGCAGCGGCGGCGGGCTCAGCCGTACCGGGTGCAGCGGAACCCTGGCCGTCTCGCTGCGGCAGGGCGGGGACACAGGCACGGATGTAGCCGTTTGCTGGCAGGAGCGGACGGTAGCGGTTGGCATGGGAGGTTACTTCTCTTTCTTAATTGCTGTGGCTTCTGGCGGGGCCGGGGCGCAGGGCGCGCACCGTCTAGGGAGCGTCCTGTGCCCAGACCGCGTCTCCGGTGCGGAGCGCGGTGCGGTCACGATGCCGTCGTCGTGTGGAGCGCGCGTCCGGCCGGGAATCGAGCGCTGTTCGGCTTCGGGCCTGGCCGGTTCGGGCTGGCCGGGTGCTTGCCGCGTCAGGGGATGAGCGCGAGTTGCGGGTCAGCGGCTCGACCCGGTGACTGTGGGCTGGGCCGCTTGCCGCTTGCGGCTGGTGAACCTGGTCGGGGTGCTTGAGGACCAGCCACAAAGGCACCCCCACCCAGATTGCGAAAAAGGGTCCGGCCAGCAGCAGGTTGAGAAATAGCCAGGTCATCGTTCTGTTCTCCTTGTGGATCGATGTGCGCGTTGGTGCAAATCGGCAGATATCTTCAACGAGTCCGGGTGACCGTTGGCGTAGTAGAACAGCACCTGGTCGTGGCCCTTCCCGGTGAAGTCGCCGGTCCAGAACAGGTGCTGGCCGTCGTGCTCACTTTCTTCCACTCCCTACTGGCTTGTTGACCCGCCGCGATCCGCAAGCGAACCGCGCGTGCCCGGACCGAACCAGTGATATGCGGCATCACGCCGCTGCAACATCGCCCAGACGGGCCAATATCACCCGGCTGCGGAAGATGGCCCGACCGGGCCATATTCGCAGTGGCCCGGTGCGCACGCTCCGGGCCGCGGCCGCCAGCGGCCAGGACATGGGACAACAAACCGCCGCAAGGACACCGTTTTGCGCAATGATCATCGACGAGGTGCTCATGGGCGGCAGGTCGGCGCAGGAGCGGCTGGCGGCAGCCCTATCCGGC
>Ga0306926_10010892_pt1 | contig 10064 bp, 10 predicted proteins | sample flu12Cox44000178_FD_203759 | JGI IMG/M metagenome (GOLD analysis project Ga0306926, IMG submission 203759) | Lab enrichment of tropical soil microbial communities from Luquillo Experimental Forest, Puerto Rico - flux8day.12C.oxic.44.000.178 (v2)... | ecosystem: Environmental > Terrestrial >... | reverse complement strand
ACCTCGCTGCTCCAGCGCGACGACCTCACCCTGACCGTCCTCGTCAAGGACGCCATGAAGGACGGCGACATTCGTTACATCATCATCGCCGACGAGAACGGGCAGATCCGCGCGCATTCGGATCTGAACAAGATCGGCGATCAGGTGGAGCGTCCGGCGCCCCTCGCCCCCGCGCGCGACGAGCTCACCGTCACCAGCTACCGCTCCTCACGCGGCGGCATCATCGACTTCGCGGTGCCCCTCACCTTCAGCCGGGTGCGGCTGGGCGCCCTCTACCTGGGCTTCAGCGAAGAGTCGATCGTGGCCGCGGTGCGCAAGGCGCGGCGGCAAGCCGCCTTCGTCACTCTAGGCATGGTCTCTCTCGGCATCGCGGCGGCGGTGGGGCTGGCCACCCTGCTCGCGCGTCCCATCTTTCGCCTCGTGGGCGGCACCCGCGCCATCGCGGAGGGCGACTTCAACGTGTCGTTGCCCGTCACCTCGCACGACGAGCTCGGCACGCTGACCCTGGCCTTCAACCAGATGGCCAAGAGCCTTCGCGAGAAGGAGATGATCAAGCGCGCCTTCTCCCGCTACGTCGCGCGCGAGGTGGTGGAGGAGGTGCTCAAGGATCCGGAGCAGCTCCAGCTGAAGGGGGAGCGGCGTGAGGTGACCGTGCTCTTCTGCGACGTGCGCGGCTTCACCCCCATGTCGGAGCGGCTCACCCCCGAACAGGTGGTGTCGCTCCTCAACGACTTCTACACGCTCATGATCGACCTCACGTTCAAGCACGACGGGACACTGGACAAGTTCCTGGGCGACGGGGTGATGGCGATCTTCGGCGCGCCCATCGCGCATCCCGACCACGCCCTGCGCGCGGCCCGAGCCGCCCTGGCCATGCAGAGCGGGATCGAGCGGCTGTCCGCGGCGCGGGTGGCCGAGGGCAAGGAGCCCATCGTCATCGGGATCGGCGTCAACGCGGGCGAGGTGGTGGCGGGCACGGTGGGCACGGAAGACCGCATGGAGTACACGGTCATCGGCGACAACGTCAATCTCGCCTCGCGCCTCACCTCGAACGCCAAGCCCGGACAGATTCTCATCAGCCGGCGCACGCTCGATCTGGTGCGGAACACCGTCGAGGTGCGCTCGCTCGGTGGCATACACGTGAAAGGCAAGGACGGAGAGATCGAGGCCTATGAGCTGGTGGGCCTCAGGGAGCAAGGGCCAGGAGGCAGGAAGTGACGAGAGGGTCGGGCCCGATATGGCAAAGCCTGTTGTGCCTCGCCGTGGTGGCGATGGTGGCGTGGGGCTGCGCCTCGACGGCGCCGCCCGCGGCACCGCCGTCCACGCCGGTGGTCACGGGCCCGCCGCCGCCCGAGGTGTTCGAGTCGCCGGACTTCATCGTGGTCATCCCCAAGACGCCCGAGACCTCGGCGAGCCTCGCCGCGAAGTACCTCGGCGACGCCGCCAAGGCTTGGATGATCGAGGAGTTCACGGGTGCGGGCACCTTCGCCCCCGGCCAGCAGGCGGTGATCCCGCGCAAGGCCTGGAATCCCGCGGGAGTGACGGCCTCCGGTTACCGTCTCGTGCCCATCCTCGTCTATCACAATCTCGACGCGCAGCCGAAGGGCAAGCTCGTGCAATCGGCGGCGAGCTTCGACGCGCAGATGCGCTATCTCAAGACCGAGGGCTATCACACTCTCACCCTCGCGGAGTTCCTCGACTTCACCCGGCTCAATCGCCAGCTCCCGAGGAAGTCCGTGGTGCTCACCTTCGACGACGGCTACAAGTCCTTCAAGCAGTACGCCTATCCCGTGCTGAAAGAGCTGGGCTTCACGGCCACCTTGTTCGTATACACGGATTACGTGGGGGCGGGGCGCAACGCGCTTTCGTGGGCGGACATCAAGGCGCTCCAGGCCGAGGGCTTCGATATCCAGGCGCACTCGAAGACCCACGGCGACCTCCGACGCGCCCCGGGCGAGAGCACCGCCCAGTTCGATCAGCGCATGCATGCCGAACTCGCCCAGCCTCGGGAGCTCTTCAAGCGGCAGCTCGGCCAAGCCCCTGACACCATCGCCTATCCCTACGGCCGCTGGGACAACGACGTCCTGAGACAGGTGAAGGCCACCGGCTACGTGGCCGCCTTCACCGTGCGGCGCCAGGGCAATCCTGCTTTCGTGTCGCCGCTTACCATTCATCGCAGCCAGATCTACGCCGACATGTCGCTGGAGGACTTCGCCAAGAACCTGACGCTCTTCCAGGAAGAGGACCTCCGGTGAGGGGCCGCCGCCTTCTCCTCCTCTCTGCGGTGGCCGCGCTCGCCACGGCCTGCGCCACTGCCGAGACTGAACGCGCTCCCTCCGCCGCCGCGCCGCCCAAGCCCGCGGGCCCGTCACGCGCCACCCTGGCCGCTCCCTACAACGATCGCGCCCAGGCCCTCGAGAGCGATGGACGGCTGCGCGAGGCGCTCCAGGCGCGCCAGATCGCCTTGACCATCAATCCCGACGACCCGGCGACCAAGGCCGCGGCGGCGGCGCTTCAGCAGAAGATCGACGAGCAGGTGGCCCGGGAGCTCAAGGAGGGCCGCGCGGCGACGCAGCGCGGAGCCCTCGTGGTGGCGCGGCGCCACTACCTCACCGCGCTCGCCCTCGATCCGACCAATCGTACCGCCTTCGAGGCCCTCCGCGAGCAGCCGCAAGAAATCGACGCGATCTCGCACACAGTGCGGGCGGGGGAGACGCTGCCGGGCCTCGCCGTGCACTACTACGGCAATCGCGCCCTGGGCGAGATCATCGCGGAGACGAACAAGCTCCAGCCCAACGCGCGGCTCACGGCAGGCATGGTGCTGAAGATTCCCGACGTGCCGGGTGTCACTCTCAATCGCCCGGGGGTCCGTCCGCCCGCTCCGCGTCCGGCTGCTCCCCCGGCGCCCGGCGCACCCACCTCGCCGCCTGCCACCCCCGTGGTGGCGACGCCGCGAGAGGAACCCCCCGAGATGAATCCGCTCCTCGCGGAGGCGCGCGAGGCCGCCGATCGCAACGATTACAACCAGGCGCTGAGCGATCTGGACCAGCTCCTCACTTCCTCGCCGCGCAATGCCGACGCCCTCACCCTCAAGAAGCAGGTGCTGTACAGCCTGGGCAAGCAGCAGCTCGACCAGCGTAAGTATCGCGACTCCTATGCCACCCTCAATCAGCTCTCCAAGCTCGCCCCGAACTACGAGGACTCGGGGACGCTCCTGCGCCAAACGCGGACGCGCCTCGTCGACGAGTACTACAATGCGGGCATCCGCTACTATCGCGAGGAGAAGCTGCCCGAGGCCATTGCCCAGTGGAAGGCGGTGCTGGAAATCGACCCGCAGCACGTGAACGCTCGCAAGAACCTCGACCAGGCGGAGCGCCTCCTGAAGCAGCTGGACGAGCGGCGCAAGTGATGCGTCCGGCATGAACGGTTTCTCCAACGATCGGAAACGCATCATCATCGTAGCCGCCGCCGTGGTGGCGGTGGTGGGTCTCCTCTACGGCGGCTGGGTATGGTGGCAGTCGCGCATTCAGGTCACGACGGATGACGCCTACGTCGAGGGCGCGGTGGCCGTGGTCAGTTCCAAGGTCATGGGCAACGTGGTCGAGCTCCTCGTGCAAGACAACCAGCAGGTCAAGACGGGCGACGTCCTCCTCCGCCTCGACCCGCGCGACTTCCGCGCCAAGCGCGATCAGGCGGCGGCGGCGGTGGCGGTGGCGGAGGCAGCCCTGCTTGCCGCGCGCTCCGAGCTCCCCATGACGCGCGGGGTGACCGAGGCGCAGGCTGACGAGGCGCGCGGCGCCCTCCAGGGCGCGCGGGCCGCGGAGGCGGCAAGCCAGGCCGCGGTGAAGGAGGCGGAAGCGGTCCTGGAGGCCAAGCGCGCCGCCGCCGCCGCCGCCGCCGCCGACGCCACGGGGGCCAAGGCAACCGCCGTGCAGGCCGGTCGCGAAATGGATCGCCAGCGCAAGCTCGTCCAGGCCGGCCTCGTCGCCCTGCGCGACTTCGAGCAGGCGGAGACGGCCGAGGGCGCGGCGCGCGCCAGCCAGGACGCCACGGATCGCCGCAGGGTCCAGGCGGAGCGCGAGGTGCAGCAGGCCGAGGCCTCGCTCGCCACGAGGACGCTCATGGTCCAGCAGGCGAAGCAGCGCGTGGCCGAGCTGAGCGCCACCGTGGCCAAGATGGAGAGCCAGCGCCATCAGGTGCCGATGAAGGAAGCGGACATCGTGCGAGCGGAGGCGGCCCTGGCTCAGGCGCGGGCCGACCTCAACTTCGCGGAGCTGCAGCTCCAGTACACCGAGGTGCGGGCGCTCGTCGACGGCGTGGTGTCCCGCCGCACGGTGGAGCTCGGCCAGGTCGCGCAGATGGGACAGCCGCTCCTCGCCATCGTGCCGCTGCACGAGGTATGGGTGCTGGCGAACTTCAAGGAGACGCAGCTCGCCCGCATTCGCCCGGGCATGACCGCGGAGGTCCGCGTGGACACCTTCACGGACCGGGTTTTCCGCGGCAAGGTCGACTCGCTCTCCGCGGGCACCGGCGCACGCTTTTCGCTCCTGCCCCCGGAGAACGCCACGGGCAACTGGGTCAAGGTCGTCCAGCGCCTGCCCGTGAAGATCCGCCTCGATCCCGGCCAGTTCAGCAATCCTCACACGCTCCGCGCGGGAATGTCAGCGGTGGTGACCGTCCACCTCCGCTAGGACACTCGGAGGGGGGCAGCGTCCCCCTTCCGAACCTCCCCCAAGGATTCGGTTGCGCGGGCAAAGCCTGCGCTCGGAGCGGGAACATCCAAGCGGCAAGCACTTGGTCAAGGGCGTCATGCGCGCTTTCTCCGAAAGGCTCCTAGCGGGCTGCTGAAAAGGGCCCATCTGCTTCGTTGGCGCCTTCGGCCGCACGCTCGACGTACAGAGAGTACGCCTCGCGTGCGGCCGTCGGGCGCCGCCTCGCATCTGGACCCTTTTGAGCAGCCCGCAAGCGCTGAAGGTTGGAGGTTCCGATTTCTGTTGGGTCCCCGACAATTTCTGGCTTTTCAAACCATTGATCCATCCGCCAAGTGATTGATTCTTCGTGAGGCCGGTAGATGGAGCGGGTTTTGCTTGTAGCCCGGCCGGAGGTGCGTGCTCACATGCTCCAGCGCAATCACGTGGTAGCGCCCGGCATCCATCTGCCCCTCAGAAAGCTCGCCCTCTGCCTCGACTGCGACGAGTGCTTCACGCTGGGCTCGCAGCGCTGTCCCGCCTGCGGGAGCGGCACCTGGACCCCCGCCGCCCGCTTCCTCGACCTCATGACGGCGTCGCAGACGCTGCGTCCCGAGGCGACGGTGCGGAAGCTGCCGCCTCGGCGAGCGGCCGAGGAGGAGATGGCCATCGCCAAGCACCTCCTCATCGTGGCCCGCCATCGTCGGGAGCTCTACGAGGAGATCAAGCGCGCCTTCGCCGGCCACGAGAGCGTCCAGGTAGTTTTGGACCGCCGGGAGGGCGAGCGACGTCAGGGTAAGGGATCAGCGGCCGTCGATCGACGCCGCCGCAACCGCCGCACGCGTCTCGGTATCGACGAGCAGCTCCGCACCATCGGCTGGTCGCTCGTGCTGCTCGACCTGACCAAGTCCCGCCACCGCTGAGGGTCGCTCCCGACAGTGCCACGTAACGCGGCGCACTCGCGCCGTCGAGAGCTCCGGATGTGCGTACACGCCCTGCCACGCGGACGTGAATCCGCTCGACGTCCTCGCTCTGGTCCAGGCGATGTTCGTGTAGGATGGTCCGCGATGCGGTTCCAGCCTCGACGTCTCGTCCCCTCGTGCTCTCTGCTCCTCATCGCCTCGGTCGTTCTCGGTTGCGCGCGCGCGCCGGGGAGCGTGGCACCCGACGTGCGCACGCCGCAGGTCGTGGTGGTCGAGATGCTCCGGCTCGCCCAGGTGACCCCGAGTGACGTGGTCTATGATTTGGGCTCGTCAGACGGTCGTATCGTGATCACCGCCGCCCAGGAGTTTGGGGCGCGCGGGGTCGGGCTTGAGATCGAGCCAGACCTGGTGGCACAGGCCGAGCGCAATGCGCGGCGCGCCAAGGTGTCCGATCGCGTGCGCTTCGTCCAGCAGGACATTTTCGAGGCGGACCTGAGCGAGGCCACCGTGGTGACGATTTACCTGAGCGCGGAGGCGAATGCCCGGCTTCGTCCCAAGCTGCTCGCCCAGCTCAAGCCCGGCTCGCGGATCGTCTCCCACGATTTCCCCATGGCTGACTGGAAGCCCGATCGCATGGTGAACTTCAAGGGACCCGAGCGCACCCACGTGCTCTCGCTCTGGATCGTCCCCGCGCGCTGAGCCATCGCGCGCCGCGCTCTTTCCGCTCGCGTGGAAGGCGCTCCGGTGGATACAATGACGCAGTGGGCTGTGCTATACTCCGCGCGGTTTTCGACCGAGTGAGGAGGTGTGCGTGACCGGGTATCTGCCGGTGATCATCTTTTTGGGTCTCATCGTGGCGTTCGGCGTGGTCTCGCTCGTGATGGCGTCCGTGCTTCGGCCTTCTCGTCCCACTTCCGTGAAGCTCGAGAACTACGAGTGCGGCGCCGAGCCCATCGGAGAGGCCTGGGTGCAGTTCCCCGTGGGCTTCTACCTGGTCGCCCTGATCTTCATCGTCTTCGACGCCCTCGCCGTCTTCCTCTTCCCGTGGGCCCTCGTGCTCAAGCCACTGGGGCCGGCGGCCGTCGGCATCATGGCGCTGTTCGTGGGCATCCTCGGGCTGGGCTGGTTCTACGCGCTTCGTGAAGGCATCTTGGAATGGAAATAAAGGCGCCGACTCCGCAAATTCCCCCCGCCATCTGGACCGAGTTCAAGGATCTCCAGGAGTGGGAGAAGCTCCACAAGGAGCGTCCGGAGGGTGACAAGCACTCCCGGCTCTTCGAGAGCGTGGAAGAGGGGATCTACAACTTTCCCGGCGGCTTCATCGTCACCACCGTCGCCGACGCCTTCCTCAACTGGGCGCGCAAGTCCTCGGTATGGCCCGTCACCTTCGGCCTCGCCTGCTGCGCCATCGAGATGATGGCCACCTTCGCCTCCCGGTTCGACGTGGAGCGCCTCGGCATGGTCCCCTTCGCCTCGCCGCGGCACTCCGACCTCATGATCGTCTCCGGCACCGTCACCATCAAGATGGCGCCGATGCTCGAGCGGATCTATGAGCAGATGCCCGATCCGAAGTGGGCGGTGTCCATGGGCTCTTGCGCCAACTCGGGCGGCCCCTTCCGGCACGGCTATCACGTGGTGAAGGGCGTGGACCGAGTCATCCCGGTGGACGTGTACGTGCCGGGTTGCCCGCCGCCGCCCGACTCGCTCCTCTACGGACTCCTCAAGCTCCAGGAGAAGATCGCCCACTTCCGCCAGACGGGTCAGCGCGCGGCTCCCACCGAGAAGACCGACTAGAGTGCTGACGCACGCGCAGGCTCGCCCCCTCGTGCAGGAGCGGCTCGGTATCGCCGCGGGCGGGGAGGGCTCCCTCCTCGTGGTGGAGACCACGCCCGACCGCTGGCTCGAGGTGGGGCGCTTCGTCCGGGAAACGCTCGGCTGTGTGTATTTCTCCTTCCTCTCCGCGGTGGACTGGAAGGAGCAGGGGCTGGAGATGGTGGCGCGCGTGGAGAACCTCGACGCGGGCTTCGCCGTTTTCATGAAGGCGAAGCTGGGGGCGGGGGAGACGCGCTGCCCGTCGCTCTGTCCGGTGTGGCGCGGCGCCGACTGGATGGAGCGCGAATGCTACGACATGTTCGGCATCCGCTTCGAGGGACACCCGGACTTGCGCCGCATTCTCCTGCCGCATGACTGGGAGGGACACCCGCTGCTCAAGTCCTACGCGGTGGACACGCCGCACCCGCCGTACCGCTAACCGGCAAGGGGGGCTTCCATGATCTACGAGCTTCGCACCTACACGCTCCAGCCCGGTACGCAGGCGCAGTACCTGAAGAACTCCGCGGAGATCGGCCGGAAGATCCGGGGAGACAAGTACGGCAAGTTCGAGGGTGGCTGGTATACGGAGTTCGGGACCCTGAACCAGTATGTGCATCTTTGGAGCTTCGAGAACCTCAATGAGCGAGAGCGACTCCGCGCCGAGCTCGCGAAGAACGAGGATTGGACGACGAAATACCTGCCCATGGCTCGCGGCGCTCTCCTCGCCCAGGAGAACAAGATCCTCTCGCCCGTGCTGGCGCTGAAGCCGCCGCCGGACGCCGGCCACGTCTACGAGCTCCGCTGGTATCGCGCCCACGTAGGAAGGCTCGGCGAGTGGCTCGGGCATTTCAAGGCCATCATGCCCACGCGGGAGAAGTACTCGAAAAACGTCGGGGTGTTCCAGACGGAGGCGGGCCAGCTCAACGAGGCCGTCCACCTCTGGGCCTACAAGGACCTGAACGACCGCGCGGCCGTGCGCGGGAAGGTCCTCCAGGATCCCCAGTGGCAGACCTTCCTCGGCAAGGCCATGCCCTGCCTGGCCGACATGAAGTCGATCATCCTCAACCCCGCATCGCATTCCCCGATGCAATGAACTTCGAGCTGAGACGGGCCACCGCGCCGGAGGCGCGGAGCCCGGCGAGGCGAGAGCTGAGATAAAAAAGGACTGCGATCGAACACGATGAAGCAATCCTGACCAGGCGATGGACCTCGAATCCCGGAAAGTTCTCGAGATGGGCTATGGCGGCGCTGAGCGCCTCACCATGAACATGGGGCCTCAGCACCCGTCGTCCCATGGCGTGTTTCGCGCCATCCTCACCCTTGAGGGGGAGACGGTGGTGGCGGTGGACGCGGTGATCGGCTACCTCCACCGCAGCCACGAGAAGCTCGGGGAGTCGCTCACCTACACCCAGTACCCCTCCATTGCTTCCAAGACCGACTACGTGGCGGCCATGACGAGCGAGCTCGCCTACGTCCGCGCGGCGGAGATGATCGGCAAGATCGACGTGCCGAAGCGCGCGCAGTACCTGCGCGTGGTGGCCGCCGAACTGCAGCGCATCGCGTCGCACTGCCTCTGGCTCGGGACGTGGTGCCTCGATATGGGCGGAGCCCTCGGCGGCGGGGCCACCGTCTTCCTCTACTGCATCCGCGAGCGCGAAGACGTGCTGGACCTCTTCGAGGCGCTCACGGGCGCGCGCCTCCTGTACGGCCTGCACCAGGTGGGCGGGGTCCGCTACGACATTCCCGCGGAGTGGGCGAAGACGTGCCGCGCCACCGTGGACAAGATCGACGGCCGCATCAGCGAGTTCGAGGAGATGCTGGAGTCCAATGCGTTCTTTCTCGCCCGCACGGTGGGGATCGGGGTCGCCTCGCGCGAGCTCGCGCAGGAGGTGGGCATCTCCGGCCCCTTGCTGCGGGGCTCGGGCGTGAACTACGACATCCGCCGCGCGGAGCCCTATTCCTCCTACGAGGACTTCGATTTCAAGGTGCCCGTGGAGGACGCGGGCGACTGCTTCGCCCGCTATCGCGTGCGGATGGTCGAGTTCCGCGAGTCGATCAAGATCGTTCGTCAGGTGCTGGACGGCCTGCCCGCCGGGCCGATCTCCTCGCGTCCGGGGGTCAAATCGGTGGGGCAGGTGCGTATTCCCAAGGGCGAGGCGTACGCGCGCGTGGAAGGCGCACGCGGCGAGGTCGGCTGCTATCTGATCGCCGACGGCTCCGCCAAGCCCTACCGGATGAAGTGGCGGGGCGCCTCCTTCTCCAACCTCGCGCTGTTGCCCCACATCATCCCCGGGCACAAGGTCGCCGACGTCGTGGCCATCATGGGTTCCGTCGACCCCGTCTTCGGCGAGGTCGATCGTTGACGACATTCCCATCCCTCTCCCCCTCCAGGGGGAGAGGGCAGGGTGAGGGGACGCAGGTTCTGATACATCGTCTCGGTCAAAAACGGCACGATGGGCGCGAACAGCTTCGCCAGCGTCATCAGCACCGTGTACAGCGTCTGATACGCGGCCTGCTTGTCCTGGCCCTGCTCGCTCTTCCAGAAGCGGCGGCGGCTGCGGCGCACGTACCAGTTGCTTAGCTTGTCATCGACGAACTTCTCCGCCTCCAAGCAGAACGTCATCAGATCGTAGTTCTCGAA
>Ga0306926_10010891_pt1 | contig 10064 bp, 8 predicted proteins | sample flu12Cox44000178_FD_203759 | JGI IMG/M metagenome (GOLD analysis project Ga0306926, IMG submission 203759) | Lab enrichment of tropical soil microbial communities from Luquillo Experimental Forest, Puerto Rico - flux8day.12C.oxic.44.000.178 (v2)... | ecosystem: Environmental > Terrestrial > Soil... | reverse complement strand
ATTCTCATGGTGATAATCTTTCCGGTTCGCTTTGAAAAACGGAGCCTCACGCTGGAGCTTGGGAGTTCGCAAGACGAAATAGTCCGCGAAGCTGTAAGGCACACGTTCGAGACGAAAAAGTCCGTGCTTTACCGCGAAATCGCGTTGAACCGGATTGATGTTGTACCTCATGTTCATCCCGCTGAAGTCGCCGAACCTCGCGTAGCTAAGAAACAGATAAAAGACGAATGCAGCTCCGAGCGGCAGAAACAGCGCGACAACGTTTCGGATGTGCTCTCGGTGGAACGAACGCATGGCAAGTAGTGGCGCAATCACGACGAAAGGCGCACCGAATGTGGCCCGCGAGAGCAAAGCCGCGCCGGCGCATAACGAAAACGCAAGCAGTGACCGCGTTAACGCTGCGCCCTCAGTAGTTCGGGATCGGTACGCAAAATACAGCGCAGCGACAGACCAAGCCAATCCCCAGATGATTGCTTCGTCGTAGATGGACAGATTACCAAGCAACAACAGCAACGGTGAGCCGAGCGCGAATCCTATCATGCAGGCATTACCGATCCAGCTCCGCGCGCGCGACGAAAGCGAGGATGAACGCAATGCGGTTTGCACCAGACCGGCAAACGCAAACAGCGCGATGACTCCCGCGCAAAATCCTGAGATCCGCGACCATTTTCCGTGCCCCGGTGGGTAAATGAAATTTAGCGGAATGCGAAAAAATGCGGGGAACGGCCCAAAGTACATCCGCACTTTGCCGTTCACGATCATCGTTTCATGTGCAATGGCGGCTGAATCGACTCCCACATCGCCTCGCAAAAAGTGTTCCCCCTGCGAATCGTAGGCGCCACTGAGCACTTCCTTAATAAAAATGTCTCGGCCTCCGGTCATGGTGAATAACCAGAGGACCACGCTGAGAACGAGAGTGACGGGCAAAAGATTCGGCGCCCGGTTGCCGTCAGTGATCTGCACAGGAAGTAAACTATGCCGACTGAAATGCGATCAGTCGAGGCCATGACCAGTTACGCTGGTGATGCTAGTCGGCGTCGTCCTTCCTGGCAGCTGCAAAGAGATTCAAGCCGAACTTGTGATACCGCAATCGGATCTGACTCGGCTTGAAGCCGGCCCTGACCAGCATGGGCCACAGATCGCGTTTGTCGTAGTACATTTTGTGATCGTCGATCTCTACTTTCGGACTGAATCCGAGCCGAAATGCGGATAACTCGAGGAATCGCTTTCCGCTCCACGTCGGAACATTTATAAGCAACAACCCTGAGCGTCTGAGCAATCGCCACGCAGATTGGATGACAAACTGCGGCTCAGCCAAGTGTTCCAACACCGAGATGAGCATGACGACGTCTACGCTTCCGCTTTCGAGGTTCGGCAGAGTTTGTTCGATTGTCCCTTGATGGAAGGTGAATTTTTCGAGTGTTTGTAATTCCGGCGCGATCTGGAAATCCACTCCGACGCCTCGTTTCAATTTTCGTTCCAAGGCGATCAACTGCATGGCGCGATAGCCGCAACCGAGTTCCAAGACCTCCAGATCGTTGCGGCTGCGCAGATGCCAGTGGATCGCACGCTTTGATAGCCACACTCCCAGGCGATCGACCGGAGTTAGTCCGTGCTGCCCATAAGTTTCGTGCGCGCGCAGACTCACTGCCGGCATGTTGAGATAACGCGTTTTGCCACTTCCATCAGCAGTGTAAAGCCGAATGTTTGGAATCCGAGGATAATCAGCAGGAGACCGAGAATTGCAGGATGCGAAATCGCTTCGAGTTGCAGTCCGTGTTTCAAGTAGTGATAAGTCAGATTCCCGAGAAGCACCAGGCCCGCGGTACTAAGCGCAGCCGACGCAATCATCCCACGGTCGTATGTCATGAATTTTTCTAGCCATTCAACGAACCGAGGTTTTAATCCGTGCATGATCCGCGCAAGAACTCCGATTTGAATTGAGCTGTAACCCAAAGTCGCACATGTCACTCCGAGGAGCATCCAATAGAGGCTAAATCCAATTCTCCCAATCCTCACGGGGCCTGCTGCGAGGCTCAGAGAAAGCACTAATCCAATTACCAAAAGCGCCGCACCGGCCTTAAGCAGGAATGAATCCGCCGCGTAAACCAGCATCACTTTAAGGTTGACCCACCCCGCGAGCCACGGCGACCGCCATCCCACGCGCAAGTGGTGACTCAATCGTCCTTCGCGGTCCTTGTAAAATTTGATCGGCACTTCCGAACTGATGAGTTTCAGTCGCGCCGCCTTCAGCACCATCTCGCTTGCGTATTCCCAGCCCCGCGACGTGATGTTGATTCTGTCCAATGCTTCACGAGTCACGCCGCGTATGCCGCAATGGATGTCGGAAAAGTTGCTGCAGTAAATCCGATTCAGAATCCAGTTCGTGAGAGGCGTGCCGAAGTAACGGTGCAATTTCGGCATCGCGCCTTTTTCGATGCTGCCTCGAAATCGGCTGCCCATGATGAACTCCGCGCCTTTGCGGAATTCCTCCACGAACGGAGCGATTTCGCGAAAATCGTAAGTTAAGTCGGCGTCGCCCATCAAAATCCATTTTCCGCGGATGTACGGAAGTGAGTCCATGTACGCGCTACCGACTCCCCGAGTCGGAACGCGTAAAACCTCGCCGCCGTGTTCAAGCACAATCTTCGGCGTGTTGTCAGTCGAACTGTCCACGATGAGGATCTGTCCGGAAACCCCAGCACGTTGAAGGCCTTCCTTGCACCACTCCATGAATTCCCCGACGGTGATTTCTTCGTTCATCGCCGGGATAACGATGCTTAGTTCTACGTCGTCGGGCATCGTGTGGTGCGGCAGGACGTGCTCGATAGCTCCAGCGTTGTTCCGGACGGATTGCTGCAATACGTGCATCACGGTAGGATGAAACGAATCCGAGGCCGCCGAGGCAAGGCTAGCGGCGTTATTTTCTAAAATCGAGTGCGCCTTTTTTGAGGGCGTACACGTAGCCAACCATCAGGATCGTAATAAAACTGAACATGCTCCAGAAGATCGCGCTGCCTTGCTTGATTGCGTCGCGGTAAACGACTGCCCATGGATACATAAACACGATCTCGAGGTCGAACAGGATAAAGAGCATCGCCACGATATAGAACTTCACGCTAAAGCGTGGCTGCCGTTCGCCCTGCGGAATCATCCCGCATTCATACGCGGTGTCTTTCGCCCGCGTGCGTCTTCCGCGTTTACCTACGAGGACGCTTACGAGCAGTGCTGAAACGGCAAACAGCGCGACAACAATGATTTGCAGGAGAACCGGCAAATAGTCGCGCAGCATCCGGGAATTTGGCCTGAAGCCACTTCGTCGTGAAAACCGGCTTACTTTACGCCGGCCAGATGACCATTCTGCTGTGCAATCGCCTGAGCCAGAGCCGAGGGCAAGCCCTTGTATTTCTTGCCATTCTTTTTGACCGCACCGCGCGCCACGAGGTTTTGCAACTTCTCGTAGGCCCGCAGCCGCAACATTTCCTCGCCGCCGCTGGCAGCATTTCGCGCCCGAAGGTTCTCGTGCACAATATCGAATAGCTGCTTGAACTCGAACTGAGACCGCCTGGAGAGGACAGCAACCAGCTCCTCAGTTACCAGATCGGGAACACGACGAGAGAATGCATTTTTCTTTAGAATAGCCATAGGGGCAGAACTTTAGCAGATTTTTGCGAAATTGCAGCAGTTTTCTTCACTTTCGTTAGGGAAAACTGAGGCCGTGCCGGAATGGCACAGCGGCGAGGTTTAAGCCCCTCTATTTTGCCACTTCCCGAACAGCGGAACTGCAAAATGCCGCTACTTTACGGCGTCGGAGATGGACTCCGTGTCAATGGAGGCGTTGTGGCGGGAGCGCCCAAACCAGTCTGCCGCGCAGCCGCCGCACCGAAACTGCTAAAAATTGCAACACCTATTCCTAATTGGTCCAAGGTAATGGGTCCGATTGACTCAGCCATGTAACCGTCAACGTCGTACCGCTGCGAAGAGACAATCGGGCTCAGATGCTTCGTAATGACTTCTGGCGCTGGGAGTTTAGCGGGATCTATGGAGCCAGCCACCGCCGGGACGAACGCCGCAGCCATCAATAACATCGGCCGCAGCGACGCGTCGAGCCGCGAATACAATTGCGCCGTATCGATGTAGGCAAAAAAGTTTGTGGGAGCTGGCAGCAACCGGGCGGCTCCCTTGAAAGTTTGAGAATCTGCAAATTCAGACGAGCCATTGCGTCCGCGGTTAATTGCCTGTTCAACAGACGTCGGATCCAAACCGAAGATCAGAATCCTATCAGACAAAGCCATCGTAGGAGTGATCGCGACAAAGCTGGCAGCAGATTGCTTGGAAAAATAGCGAACACCATCTTTCTCGGTAGTTGTCCACGAACCATTTTCCTCTGCCCGCAAGAGAGCTTCTACGATTTTTCCCGCTTTCGTCGCGTCCGTCACCGGAACCGTCACGAGCAACGACGGCCAATGCGCATTGGAGGGCCAATCAGCCAACGATCCGAGCTCAATGCCGAATGCTGCTTTCCAATCAGCGGCGGTGATGCCGCTGTCGCTAAGCGCCTGAAAAATTTTCGTTCCCGCAAAGGCCGCCGCCTGGTTCAGAGTGTCCATTCTTTCCCCAAGATTGACTAGCATCGCGAGGTAAAAGAACGTCTCTTTCGTTCCGAGAGACAAAGACGAGCGCGCGAGCGTCGTGTTCTGCTCCAGCTTCGGCATACCCATGAAAAACACGTCGTGTATTTTTCCGTTCTCAAATCGCATCGAGCCGGTAACGCAGCGCATTTTCTCGAGCATCGTGCCCTCTCCGGGGGAGGGGGTTGATCCGACAGCAGCGCGCAACGCCGCCAGCCGTTGCGAGAATGTCTTTGGTTGCAGATAAAAGAATGCCACGTAATTGGAGGGCCGGCGGGAACTGGCTGCGCGATACGTGTCGTCCTTGTCGAGCCTGTTGTCTGGACTTGATGCACGGCGATCAGAGCGATCGAGTACTTCCTGCAGTTCCGGCACGTCCGTAGCCGCAAAAAACCAGGGAGGATCATACGCCGTCGCAACACTGAACGAATTCGTTTTGGTCACATCTATTTCGTGGCCTTGATGTTGCACCTTCTCACGCTTCAGACTCGAATTTTGCCCCATTAACACGGAGCGCCATTTGCCAATGATTCGTTCCGCTTCCTCCTGGCTGCCGCCAAAACGAAAGCCGCCCACAAATTTTGGATTGTTATTGTCGATAGAGGTCAGCGCGAAGAAGGAGTTCTTGGGTGCGAGCTGTTCGATTTCACTGAGCGTTTGAGATACCGCATCCGTTTTTGGGGCCTTGCCCAGCGGCTTGCTCAAAAAATCCTGCACTGCAGGCTCGCGATACAGTTGATAAATATCACAGTGCTGCCACTCATCGCGCGCCCGGTTAAAATCCGGGATTTGCGCCAAGAAAATCGTGTCGCGTGGCAGAAGCGCCGCGACGGGAGCGCTTGAGAGTTGTTGCGAAAATTGCCAGTAGTACCAACCAGCAAATGCAGCGACGGCCAATGCCATTAATAAGAGCAGAATTCGCTTCATAAAGATAGCTGCCTCACAACAAGCGGATGCTGGATACTCGATGGTCGATGGGCGTTCAACAGAAATCCCCGGGTCAAAACCCGGCGATAAGCATCGTTTCACCCGTTATGCGCGCGGATGAAATTGGCGATGCACAGCCTTCAGCCTTTGTTGATCGACATGGGTGTAGACTTGCGTCGTCGATATGTCCGCGTGGCCCAGCATCTCCTGGATGATTCGCAGATCCGCGCCGTTGCTGAGCAGGTGCGTTGCGAAGCTGTGCCGTAGAAGGTGAGGATAAATGTTCTTCTCCAGTCCGGCTTGCCGCGCGTGCTTCTTAACGATCTGCCAGATCCGTGCTGTGGTTAATTTCTTGCCGCGTTCGGAGAGAAAAATTTCACTGCTGCTGCGCGGTTTCACCAATTTTGGTCGCTCGGCGGAGAGATATGCTGCCAGGGCTTCGCATGCTTTTCGGCCGACAGGCACCAGACGGGTCTTGTTTCCTTTCCCGGTAACGCGCACCATGCGCTCTTCGAAACTGAAATTCTCCAAGCGCGCATTTGCCAGCTCCGAAATGCGCAGCCCGCTTGCGTAAAGCAGCTCGATCATGGCCCGGTCGCGTAGTCCATGAACGGCTTTGGTGTCGATTTTTTCCAGGAATTGCTCCACCTGCAATTCGTTCAGCGTTTCCGGGAGATACCGCTCTATCCTTGGCAGCGCCAATGCCTCGGTTGGATCGCGCTCTATGGTTCCTTTCGTGACGAGAAACCGGAAGAAAATTTTAAGCGCAACGACAAGCAGCTTGATCGAAGAAGCCGAAAGACCGCCGCGTTTGCGGTCGGCAAGATACTCACTCATCAACGGCAGAGTGACGCTGCGCGGGTGAGTGATTTTCTTCTTCGCACCGCACCATTGAGCGAATTCGCTCAGCGATCTGTGAGTGGAAAGCTGATAATTTTCGGAAAGACCACGCTCGACCGCAAGAAAACGAATGAACGTTTCGATCGAGTCTTCCATCGAGGCAATGTTAAATCAGCAGTGTGTAGTGACTAGTGGAAATTTGTGCCGCGGCTCGCTCGCGTCGAATCGCCGCCCAACCGCGAAGTAATTGACAAGCGAACATTGAATGTTGGATGTTTGGTAAGATGAGCTTGGATCTCAATACCATTCTGAACGACTGGCCCTATGAGAGCGGCACTGTTAAAGTGCGCAAAATCACTGGGCTGGACGGTCGCGAAAAATTGCAGCTGCGGGTCGATCTCGGCGTCCTGCAAATGGAAGTCACTGGACGACCCGATGGCCGGCGTCCGCACAATTGCGAATCGCTTCTGGAGTATCATCGCAAGCGCGCGGCCCGCGCCGCACTGAAAGGCGAGGCTTACGAGCTTACTCCGGAGCAATGCGCGGAGCTGCAACAGGAAGGCATCCAATATTATCATAGGTATCTGAGTCTGTTTCAGATTAACGATTTCGAAGGGGTTGTGCGCGATACGCAGCGAAATCTCGACCTTTTTACTTTTGTCAACGAACACACGGATCGCGAGGATTTCTCCTGGGGCCTGCAACAGTTCCGGCCTTACGTGCTCATGATGAATACGCGCGCCAAGGCCTCCATCTTACTTGCTCAAGGGAAATTTGCGGACGCCATAGCGGAAATTGAGCACGGTCGCGAAGCGATTGTGGATTTTTTGCAACAGTCGAACTTTCCGGAGCTGGTATCCAAAAGCGCGGAGATCGCATTTCTCGACGAATGGCTGGAGGAAGTAAAATCGAAACGCCCGCTATCGAAGCTGGAGATCATGCAGCGCGAAATGGAAACGGCGATCGCGAAGGAACTTTACGAGCGCGCCGCCGAGTTGCGCGACGCAATCAAACTGCTCAAGACGCAAAAGCAGGCGTAAGCGGTCGGCTCGAACGAGCCGAATGTTCAACGGCGCGCTTATCGATTCGCTAGGCCAACGGTCGAAACGACGAGCCGACCCGCTGCCAGCACGAGCAGCAAAATTGGGACTGCAAGGGTAATCCCGTTTAACACCAATCCGGCCATGGCAAATTTGCGCAGCCGCGTTGATATGCGCGTTGCTCTAAGACCTGCCAGCAGCCCGGGCATTGCTATCGCGAAAATGACCAATGCAAAAAACGGCAAAGCCCAAACAACATTGCTATCGCCTTTACGGAATGGAGGCATTTCCATTAGCGACAAACCGACAAAAACTTCGATTCCCAGCGCAAGGATGCCGCTGCCTAACGAGAAGTACGTCAAAGGATATGTTCGCGATTATCCGATCGAAGCCGGATCGTCTTTATCTGCAAATCGTGTCGGGCCCTAATAAAACGCACGGTCTTGCTTTTCGCCCGCATGAGGATTGAGTGCGTGATTGCCGTGACGCCGCCGCGCGCTCGCACACCGGCAAGAAGCGCGCTGTCACTGATCCCGGTCGCGCAGAAAATGATGTTCTGCCCATTCGCCAGATCGTCCGCCACATATATGCGGTCGAGATCTTTTTCGTAGCCCTCGGCGATCAGGCTTTTTCGCTCCTTTTCGTCGCGTGGCCACATTCTGCATTGCATGTCTCCGCCGAGGCATTTGATCGCTGCCGCCGCGAGCACTGCTTCGGGTGAACCGCCGATGCCCATGTAAAGATCGACGTCCGGTTCGGGTAACGACGGCGCGATCGCCGCGGCGATATCGCCGTCGCCGATCATCCGCAACGAGGCGCCTGCCGCGCGAATCTGTTCCACAATTTCTTTGTGACGCGGCCGATCCAGCATCATCACCGCCACATCCTGCACGCGCTTGTTCACCGCGTGCGCAACAATTGCCAGCATTTCGGCGATCGGCATGTCGAGGTGAAGCGAATCGCCGCGTTTCTTCATGTAGTCGATCACACGCGGTCCGTATGCGAGCTTCGACATGTAAAACGAAGGGATGTCGCGTAGCGCCACCTTCACGCCTTCCTCCGGGCTTGCTGCCGCGATGCAACTGATCGAATTAGGCGCGCCCTTGGAAATGTTCGTGGTGCCGTCGATTGGATCGATGGCAATGTGAAATTCGGGCGAACCGGGATACCATGTGCCGAGCTGTTCGCCTTTGAAAATGCCCGGCGCTTTATCCTTAATTCCTTCGCCGATCACCACTTCACCGCAGATGTTCATGAGATCGAACATCCCGCGGATGGCGTCGCTGGCTGCCGCGTCGGCTGCTTCCTTATCGCCGCGACCGAGCCAGCGCAATGAGTTTAGCGCTGCTGCTTCCGTTGCACGCACAAAATCCAGCTCGATGACGCGCTCAATGTCTTGATAATCCTGTTTCGGCAGTCGCAGAGCCATGGATCGTTGATTTTCACGCAGTTCGCGCGCGATGACAAGGCAGCAGGGGTGATGGCTCTCCAGCCGTCACGCTAGGTTCGACGCTTGCCTAAACCGTTGTTCGTTGCGGGTCAGCGGCTCCCGAAACGATTGCCCTCAGCGACTTCCAAACGCGGAAGGCCGTCTTCAAGAATGACGGGGATTAAAGATACTGATGAAATTTTCGCGCCCTCGTTTAAACCGACCTCGAGTAACGCGCCGCGATTCCATGACGCGACCGTTGGCGCGCCGTCGAACACCAGATTGCCGAGCGAATACGCAATTGGACAGCCGTGATAAAAATCGAGCGGTTGCACGCAATGTGGGTGCGAGCCAACGACGAGATCAACGCCGCGATCAATCAGCCAACGGGCGAGTTCACGCTGTTCGTCAGTGATTCTTTCGCTGTTCTCAATTCCCCAGTGAACGAGGCAAACGATCAAATCCGCGTGCGACCGCGCACTCCCGATCGCAATGTTCAGCTTCGCGCGATCGGATGCGGTGCTGATCTCGGAGCCTTGATCAAAAGCGCTGATCGCGAGCAGAGCGACTTTTTTTCCATCGGATAGAGAGAAAAAACTCGGATCGCAAGCCTTCCTAGTTGGTGTTTCAACTCCGACTGGCTCAACTTTTTCCCAAAGCAAATGCGCTGCAGAATCGCGCAATGCAACAGGGCCAAAGTCGAGCGAATGGTTATTTGCCAGGCCCATTGCGTCAAAGCCGGCCTGGCGGAGCAATTGCGCGGATTGTGCCGGAGCGCGGAACGCGTATCGGTTCGTGGCCCCGCCGAGGTTCGAAATCGTGCATTCCAAGTTTGCGGCGGCGAATGACGCCTGACGAACGAGCGACGAGATACCTTCAAATGGGTCTGTGCGGTTTTGGATCTTTGCTGCGCAACTGCGACCAAGCATCACGTCGCCACCGAAAATCAATTTGTCCGCGGATTTTGCTGGCGGGACGTGATACAAATCGAAACGATTCTTTCCACGTTCCCTCAGAAGTTGGCCCAGCGTCAACAGTTCGGGGGCAACAGGGAGTTGGTGTGCCACGAGATCGTTTTCATCGAGAATGCCGACGGGAGCTCGATCCTCGATCACTGCTGCGACGTGTGTCCCGAGATGAACGATTGTGCCCCGCTGCAAATCCTCCGTTGTAATTCTCGCTGTGCCTGGCGTGGTT
>Ga0306926_10010890_pt1 | contig 10065 bp, 8 predicted proteins | sample flu12Cox44000178_FD_203759 | JGI IMG/M metagenome (GOLD analysis project Ga0306926, IMG submission 203759) | Lab enrichment of tropical soil microbial communities from Luquillo Experimental Forest, Puerto Rico - flux8day.12C.oxic.44.000.178 (v2)... | ecosystem: Environmental > Terrestrial > Soil... | reverse complement strand
CACGCCGCGCTGGGGCGCGGCCTACCGGGACTTCCTCGCCAAATATTTCACCCGCCACACGGCCATGGTGGCGCAGACGGAGAACCTTCCCTACGCCGACCAGACCATCGACCTTGATCCCGATACGCACGATGCGTGGGGCTTGCCGGCGCCGCGCATGACATATGACTGGCGGCGGCCAAACGAGCAGGCACGGGTCGCCTTCATGCAGAACAAGATGGAGGAGATCGGGCGCACGATGGGCGCGTCCGTCGTATGGCGCCAGCCGGTCGCTCCCACGGGCGCGCCGGGCGCCCATCACGAGGGCGGCACCCGCATGGGCAGCGACCCCAAGAGCTCGGTGGTCAACCGCTATGGGCAGAGCTGGGACATCCCCAATCTGTTCGTGATCGGCAGCTCGACCTTCCCGACCATGAGCGGATTCAACCCGACGCTGACCATCCAGGCGCTCGCCTATATGAGCGCCGATGCAATCGTCTCGCGCTACAAGAAGAACCCGGGATCGCTGCTGTAGCACGTAGGGCGGATTAGGCGCGTTCTTCACGCGCCGTAATCCGCCGGCTTGCCGCGGACGGCGGATTACGCTTCGCTAATCCGCCCTACGAACATTGCCGTGAGGCGGGCCATGAACGCAAAGCAGCTCACCGGGCGCATCGCGGCCGAGCAGATCCGGATGATGGCGGTGCCGCGGCCGCCAGCGGGGATCGTCGAGCGCTTCATGGCGCTCGACGACCCGACCGGAATCGTCTCCGACGTGATGGACGAGCTCGGCATCCCCTCCGGCGTGATCGGGGCCTCCGTGCTCAAGCCAACCATCTCCGGCGTCACCATGGTCGGGCCGGCGCTGACCGTGCGCAACATCCTCCAGCGCCGCGACCCGCTGGAGGCCGCTCGCGCGCACGTCAACCGGATGGCCGAGTTCGAGGCTCACAACCTCGCACTGCCCGGCGACGTGCTGGTCATCCAGGGCGTCGCCAACATCTCCAACATGGGCGGCATATCGGCGCAGACCGGCAAGCGGCAGGGCGAGAAAGGCGCCATTGTCATGGGCGGCGTGCGCGACATCGCCCATTCCCGCAGCCTCGGCTATCCGGTGTGGGCGAGCGACGTGACGCCGGTCACCGGCAAGTGGCGCATCGAGACCATCGAGATCAACGGGCCGGTGCAGATCGGCGACATCCGGGTGATGCCAGGCGATCTCATTGTGGCCGACGACTCCGGCGTATGCTTTGTCCCGCGCGACTTCATGCGCGAAGTGCTGGAGGCATCGGAGCGCAAGGCCACCGCTGAGCAGACCCGCTGCAAGGCAATCGAGCAAGGCGTGTCGGTGCCCGACATCGCCAATGCCCGCTACGGAGAGAAATGAATGTCGCAGGATCGCGCGCAGACCTCGCCGGTGCGGATCGATCGCGAGCAGGACGGGGCGTTCGTCGTCATCGACAACCCTCCCGTCAATGCCACCTCGCTGGAGGTCCGCGCCGGGCTGCTCGACGCGGTTACGACGCTCGGTGCCAACAACGAGATCGCGGCAATTGTGCTGATCGGCGCGGGCAAGACGTTCATCGCCGGCGCCGACATCCGCGAGTTCGGCAGACCGCTGCGCGACCCGCAGGTCCCGGAGCTGATCGCGGCGATCGAGCAATGCGGCAAGCCGGTGATCGCCGCCATTGCGGGGCCCGCGCTGGGTGGCGGCTTCGAGATCGCGCTCGGCTGCGACGCGCGGGTCGCGACGGCCGATGCGGTGGTCGGTCTGCCTGAGGTGACGCTCGGCATCATTCCCGGCGCGGGCGGCACGCAACGCGTGCCACGCCTGACCGGAATCGTCAAAGCCATAGAGCTCATCGCCTCCGGGCGGCGGCTCAAAGCCGCGGAGGCAAAGGCTCTCGGCCTCCTGGATGAGGTCGTAACCGGCGACCTGCGCGCCGCGGCGACACGGCATGCCCGTGCGCTCGCGGGGCGCAAGCGCCGCATCAGCGAGCTCCCCGTTCCCGCGGAGCCGGAGGAAGCGATCGCGCGCGCAACCGAGGAGGCGATGAAAGGCGCGCGCGGGCGCACCGCTGTGAAGGAGGCCATCGAGGCGGTGCGCGATGCGACACGCATGCCGTTTGCCGAGGCGGCCGAGAAGGAGCGCGCGACCTTCCAGCGCCTGCGCCAGAGCGAGGAAGCGGCTGCGCTGCGCTACCTCTTCTTCGCCGAGCGCGAGGCGGTGCGCGTGGAGGGAATTGGCGAGGCGGCATCGCGGCCGATCGCAAGCGTTGGCGTTGTCGGCGCCGGCACCATGGGAGCCGCCATCGCCGTGTGCTTCCTCGATGCGTCGCTGCCGGTGGTGCTGATCGAGCGTGATCCAGAGTCCCTCGACCGCGGCGTCGAGCGGGTCCGCAGCGTGTACCGTCGGATGGTGCAGAGCGGCCGCATGGCGCCGCACGACATGGAGCGGCGCCTGGCGCAGCTGACGCCTTCGCTCAGCGTGCCTGCGCTCAGTGGGGCCGATCTCGTGATCGAGGCCGTGTTCGAGGACATGGGCGTCAAGCAGGGCATGTTCCGCGAGCTCGACCGCGTGATGAAGCAAGGTGCGATCATTGCTTCCAACACGTCCTACCTCGATATCGACGTGCTCGCGGGGGTGACCGGCCGGCCGACAGACGTGCTCGGCCTGCATTTCTTCAGCCCGGCAAATGTCATGCGGCTCCTTGAGATCGTGCGCGGGAAAGCAACCGCGCCCGACGTGCTGGCAACCGCGCTTGGCGTTGCGAGGACCATCCGCAAGCTCCCGGTCGTGGCGCGGGTGGCAGAAGGCTTCATCGGCAACCGCATCTTCTTCGCCTACCGCATCCAGTGCGAGCTGATGCTCGAGGAAGGCGCCTATCCCGAGGATGTCGATGCGGCGATGACCGCCTTCGGCCTTGCCATGGGGCCGTTTGCCGTGAACGACCTTTCCGGACTCGACATTTCCTGGCACACGCGCAAGCGGCTTGCCGCCACGCGCGACCCGAAGGCGCGTTATCCCGTGGTTCTCGACCGGCTGTGCGAGATGGGCCGCTACGGCCAGAAGACCGGTGCCGGCTGGTATCGCTATCCGGAAGGCGCACGCCGCGGTCTGACCGATCCCGATGTGCATGCGCTCATCGACAAGAGCGCGGCGGAGAAAGGCATTGCGCGGCATTCCTTCAGCGCCGAGCAGATCCAGTGGCGCGCGCTGGCGACCATGGTGAACGAGGCGGCGCTATTGCTGGCGGAGGGCATTGCCGCACGGCCCTCGGACGTCGACCTCGTGCTGGTCAATGGCTACGGGTTTCCCGCGCAGAAGGGCGGCCCCCTGTTCTGGGCGAGCCGGCGCCCGCGCAACCAGGTGACGGCTGCACTCGACGCGCTTGCCGCCGCAACCGGCCACGGTTTCAGGCGCGGCAATGTGGAGGCCGTGCTTGATCAGGTGGCGCAGCTGTAGGACGCATTGAGCGGAATCGGGGATCCCTGCGTTGCGAATTCGACGCAGCCGGTCGGGCTTTCATGCCGTCGGGAAGCCATGTAGAGTTTCGGCAAAATGCGAATTGAACACATCCGGAGGAAAAGCTCGATGTGCAGGTATCTTCTCGCGGCGTTTGCGGCGACCGCCTTTGCGGCAATTCAGCTTCCAGCCGCTGCTCTTGCCCAGCAGCCCATCATCATCAAGTTCAGCCACGTCGTGTCGCCCGACGCGCCCAAGGGCAAGGCCGCGATATTCTTCAAGGAGATCGCCGAAAAATATACGAACGGCAAGGTGAAGGTTGAGGTCTATCCCAACTCCTCCCTCTACAAGGACAAAGAGGAGCTGGAAGCGCTGCAGCTCGGCTCCGTGCAGCTGCTGGCGCCCTCGATCTCGAAGTTCGGCCCGCTTGGCGTCAAGGAGTTCGACGTCTTCGACCTGCCGTTCCTGATGACGGACGACACGCGCGCGCGTCAGATGATGGCAAGCCCGATGATGGCCAACCTCAACAAGAAGCTGGAGGCCAAGGGCGTCTCGCCGATCGCCTACTGGGACAACGGCGCCCACGTCTACACCTCCAACAAGGCGCTGGTCTGGCCTGATGATTTCCGCGGGCTCAAGATGCGCATCCAAGGCTCCAAGGTACTCGATGCCGTGGCGCGCGAGCTTGGCGCCATCCCGCAGATCATGGCGTTCTCGGAGCTTTACCAGGCGCTGCAGACCGGCGTTGTCGACGGCGAGGACAACGTGCCGTCCAACATCCTCACCCAGAAATTCTACGAGGTGCAGAAGCACCTCACCGTGTCCTATCACGGGCGCCTGACCTATGCGCTGGTCACCAACAAGAAGTTCTGGGACACGCTGCCGGCCGACGTGCGCGAGCCGCTCACGCGCGCGGTGAAGGAATCGACCGACTTCTTCAACACGACGGCGGAGAAGGACAACGCGGACGCGCTGGAGCGAATCAAGGCCTCCGGCAAGATCGAGTTCCACTATCTCACCGACGAGCAGAAGAAGGCCTGGGTGGCCAAGCTGATGCCGGTGCACAAGGAGATGCAGAGCCGCTTCGGCAAGGATTTCATCGACAAGATCTACAAGGCCTCGGGCTTCATCCCGCCACAGTCGTAGGCAGCGGCGCCGTCTCGCCAACGGCGATTTTTTGATGCCTGTAACGGCACCCTCTCGTAATTTCTCGCCCGCACGCGGAGGGATTACGAGGATAAGCCTGGTGCTCGACCGCATCCTCGATCGGCTGGAAGAGTGGATCATCATAACGCTGATCGCCGCCGCCACGGTGGTGACCTTCATTGCTGTCGTGCATCGCTATGGCGCGAGCAACTCCGCGGTGCTGGCCAGCTGGGCGGGCGCGCATCACCTGTCATGGCTGCAGGAAGCGTCCGACTGGGTCTACATCTCGCTCACCTCGATCAACCTCTCCTGGGCGCAGGAGCTTGCCACCTACATGTTCGTGTGGATGGCGAAGTTCGGGGCCGCGCTCGGCGTGCGCACCGGCATCCATGTGGGCGTCGACGTGTTCGTCAAGCAGCTCACCCCGGCGGCGCGCAAGCCGGTGATCGTGTTCGCAATGCTGTGCGGCGCGCTGTTTACCGGCGTCATCGGCACGCTCGGCGCCATCTACGTCTACGAGCTTGATCCCGACCAGGTGTCGCAGGAGCTCGAATGGCCGAGCTGGATCATCTACCTCTGCATTCCGCTCGGCTCCTACCTCATGTGCTTCCGCTTCCTGCAGGTGATGTGGCGCTTTCTGCGCACCGGGATGGTGCCGCATCACGCGCACGGGGTCGAGTACGAAGCCCCGCATGAAGGGGCGGCGTCGCCGATTGCCGCGCCCGCGCAATGACGGCCCTGCCGCACGTCCTCGAGCCGACGACCATGCGGCCGCGCTCCGCCGCCGTGACGGCGGCGCTTATCATCATCGTGCCGATTGCGCTCGCCGTCATCTGCTTTGCCGCCCGCCTCGACATCATCGAGCTGTCGCACTCCGTGCGCGCGGCACTCCTGTTCGCACTGCTGCTCGCGCTGATGGCGTCGGGCATGCCGATCTCCATCGCGCTCGGCCTTTCCGTGCTCACCTACCTGTTCATCCTCTCCAGCGTCGATCCCAAAATGGTCGGGCTGAAGCTGTTTACCAGCATCGATCGCTTCGAGATCATGGCGATCCCTTTCTTCATCCTGGCCGGCAACTTTCTCACCTCCGGCGGCGTCGCCCGCCGCATGATCGACTTCGCCACCTCCATGATCGGGCACTGGTATGGCGGGCTCGGGCTTGCCGGGGTGGTCGCCTGCGCGCTGTTTGCGGCGATCTCCGGCTCCTCGGTGGCAACCGTGGTGGGCATCGGCTCGATCATCCTGCCGGCGCTGATGGAGAAGGGCTATCCGCCGCGCTTCGGCGCCGGCGTGATCGCAACCTCGGGCGCGCTCGGCATCCTGTTTCCGCCCTCGATCAACCTCGTCATCTTCGCGGTGGCGACGAGCGGCATGCAGCCGCGCGGGCCGACCGGGGCGGTGGTCGATTCCGCCTCGGTCGGGCAGCTGTTCATCGCCGGTCTCGTCCCGGGGTTGATGCTGGCCACCATGCTCGGCGTCACGACGTGGTATCGCGCCTGGCGGCACGATTATCCGCGCATGGTGCGGGCGAGCTGGGGCGAGTGCGCCCGCGCCTTCCGCGAGAGCTTCTGGGGGCTGTTTCTGATCCTGCTCGTGCTCGGCGGCATCTATTCCGGCCTGTTCACGCCCACCGAGGCCGCCGCCGTGGCCGCGGTCTACGCTTTCTTCATCGCGGTATTCGTCTACAAAGAACTCAAGCTCGTTGACGTGCCGGCCGTGCTGCTCAAGGCCGCCTCGATGAGCGCGATGATCCTCTACATCATCACCAATGCGGCGGTGTTCTCGTGGCTGCTCACCTCGGAGCAGATCCCGCAGTCCATGGCGGAGTGGATGACAGCGCAGGGCTTCGGCACGGTCGCATTCTTGCTCGTCACCAACATCGTGCTGCTGGCTGCCGGCAATTTCATGGACCCCGCGGCTATCGTTCTCATCATGGCGCCGATCCTGTTTCCGATGGCGGCGGCACTTGGCGTGCACCCCGTGCATCTCGGCATCCTGATGGCGGTCAACATGGAGGTCGGGCTTTGCCATCCGCCTGTCGGCTTGAACCTCTACGTGGCTTCCGGGATCACCAAGATGGGCATCACCGAGCTCACGGTCGCGGTGCTGCCCTGGCTTGGCACCATGCTCATCTTCCTGGTGATGGTAACCTACATCCCCGATATCTCGCTGTGGCTGCCGCGCGCGCTCGGGATGGTGAACTAGCAGGAGCCCGTGGCCGAGCCCCCTTCCCATTCAGTCATGCGCGCCTCGAGCGAGGTCAACAACACTCCGTCCGGCGATCGAATGAACGGGAGCGAGCTTCGCGTTTCGGTGTCGTACTTGCGAGCAAGCTCCGCGGCGATCTTCTTGTAGCGTGCATACTGCTCGTGGCTGGTGATCTCCGGGGTGGCGCCATTGCGCCAGAGCGCTGCCTTGATGAACTTCCTGTCCTCGTCGGAGAGGTCCGCGCTTTCGGCCAATGGCAGGGCAAGCCGGGAATCACCGGTCATTTCAACCTCCTGGAGACGGAATCCATTCGCGAGCGTGCATTCACCCCTTATCATCGTGACGACGGATCGTTAGACGGGCCAACGAGCCCGCGGGTTCATTGGCGTTTTGCGCTCCTCCGGATGCCCCTGAGCCCGTCAGCGGCTTGCTCCAGCCGAAGCCGCGCCCGTACCGGTGGATCGAGCGTTCAGAACATCCGATAATCCCCTCAAACCCACAGGATGGAGAGCTGCATGCGCATGCTTCGTTTGGCCGCCGCCTCGATCGCGGCGCTCGTGCTTGCACTTGCCCTGTCGCTCGCTGCCCCCCACGCCGAGAGCAACAAGATCAGGGTCGGCAAGGCAGTCGGCGGCAGTGGTTTTCACATCCCGAGCTACATCGCCATGGACAAGGGCTTCTATGCCGCCGAGGGCCTCGATGCTCAGTGGGTCGTGCTGCAGGCGCGCGCGCTGGTGACCGCCGGGCTCTCCGGCAACGTCGATTTCGTTCCCATTCCGTCGGGCGGGGCGCAAGCAGCGCTCAGCGGAGCTGCCATTACCTACGTGGTGGGCGAGTCGCTCAAGTCGCAGTGGACCATCGTGGTGCCTCCGAGCATCGACAAGGTGGAGAGCCTGAAAGGCAAGACGCTCGGCTACGGCCGCCCCGGCAGCGCCGACTACGACGAGGGCACGCTGGTGCTGGCGCGCTTCTTCCACATGGAGGCCGGCCGCGACTACAAGGTGATCTCGTTCCAGGGCGAGGCCGACCGGGTAGGCGCGTTGGTCAACGGCGACATCCAGGGCGCGCTGATCTCGGTTCCGCACGCCGCGCGTGCGGTGGCGGCCGGAATGAAGGTGCTGCTGCGCACCGGCGACTACGTGGCGCGCGCCGGCGGCACGATCTGGGCGCCGAAAGCGTATGTCGACGGCAACCCGGAGACCGTCAAGAAGTTCATCCGCGCCATCGCCAGAGCGGTCATGTATTTCCGCAACGACAAGGCGGGCTCGCTCGCCACGCTGAAGGAGCATCTCAGCATCGACAATGCGCAGGAGGCGGGCCTGGTCTGGGACGAGCTGCACAATGCGTTCGGCGCCGAGCTGCCGCCGGAGCTGTTCCGCGAGATCCTGGAATCGCGCCGCGAGACCATGATTGCCGCCCGCCAATGGCCCGCCGATAAGCCGCTGCCGGACCCGGAGCAGTTCGTCGCGCGCAAGCTGCTCGATTCGACCCTGCAGGAGATGGGATACACGCCGACCAAAGTCGATGCGCCCACCCGGTGATCAGCGCAGGTACCGTCTGGAACACTAGCGCGGCGCATCAAAGGCAGTTTGCGGGCGCCAGCTGGCGAGCCGCTTCTCCAGAAGCTGCACGGACGATGTCATCGCGAGCGACAGCACGGCAAAGACGACCACCCCCGCGAACACGACATCGATCTGATAGCTGCTCGCCGCGCGCACCATGATCACGCCGAGCCCTTCCTCGGAGCCGAAAAACTCCGCCACCACGACGCCGAGCACCGCGCGGCCAATGGCAAGCCGCACTCCGGCGATGATGTAGGGCAATGCGTTGGGCACCACCACGAGGCGGGCGATGTCCCATTCCCCGGCGCCGAACGAGCGCACCACGTTGAGGAGGAGCTTGTCCGCGTTGCGCACCCCTTCGTAGGTATTGATCAGGATCGGAAACAGGGCACCGATGAAGACGATCACCACTTTCGACCACAGCCCGAGGCCGAACCAGAGCAGCAGCAGAGGCAGGAAAACAAGGCGAGGAGTGGCGTTGAATGCGGTGATGAAGGGGTCGAGCATGGCGTTGAGCGTGCGCGAGCGGCCGAGCACGACCCCGATCGGGAGTCCGAGGGCGACGGCAAGCGCAAGCCCGATTGCGAACGCCGAGGCGCTCACCCGCAGCGGAGCCCAGATTTCTCCGCTCTCGATCATGCCCCAGAGCGTGACCGCAATCCGAGCCGGCGTGGTAAAGAAGAGCTGCATTCCGGGCGAGATCGCGACCACGTGGGGGAGCAATTGCCAGGCGAAAAGCAGCAGTACGATGCTGCCGGTCCCGAGCAGTGCCGGCTCCAGGCTCGGCCATATGCGGCCGGATCGCATTTCGCCACCCTCGACGGGCAACGCGGCTGCGCGCTCGGCGGCAAGTGTTTGCGTGTCGCCCATGGTCGTCATCCCAGACGCCACGGGAACGCCGCGCGTTCGGCGAACCGGATTGCCTGCGTGAGCGCGACCGCGATCGCCATGATCACAATGATGCAGGCGAACATGCGGTCGAGCGCGAACAGATCCCCAAAACGGGCGACCGCATAGCCGATGCCCTCGGACGCGGCAAAGAACTCCGCCACCAGCACGCCGATGAGCGCACGGCCGACGGCGATGCGGGAGGCCGCTACGACGTAGGGCAGCACGCTGGGCAGAATGATTTTCAGATAAAGGTCCCGCTCACTGCCGCCCAGCGAGCGAACGACGTTGACCAGAAGTGGGTCGACGGTTCGCACACCGGCGGCAGCATTGAAGATGAAGGGGAAGACGGAGAGGAGAAAGATGAGGATGGCCTTGCCGGAAACGCCCACGCCGAAAAAGACGACCACCAGCGGGGCAAGCGCCACCAGCGGGCTCGCGTAGAATATCGTCATCAGCGGGTCGAGCGCATAGCCCACGCGCGCGCGGGCCCCCATCAGCGCCCCGAGCGTCACCCCGACCACCACGGCGGCCGCAAAGCCGTAGCTGAACGGGACCGCGCTGACCGCAAGGTCGTGCGCGAGATCGCCGCTTGCGATCAAATCCATGAGCGCGAGCGCGATCAGGCTCGGCTTGCTGAGGAACAGCGGGTTGAACGGCACGACGAGAAAGACGGCCTGCCAGAGCGCCAGGAACAGCGCAACTGAAACGCACCCCAGCAGCAGATTGCGATGCCGGGAGAAGAAGTCCTCGACGGGTTGGTCCGTGACCCCCTCACCCGGAATGGGCGCCGAAGACGCGCCCATTCCGACCTCT
>Ga0306926_10010884_pt1 | contig 10068 bp, 9 predicted proteins | sample flu12Cox44000178_FD_203759 | JGI IMG/M metagenome (GOLD analysis project Ga0306926, IMG submission 203759) | Lab enrichment of tropical soil microbial communities from Luquillo Experimental Forest, Puerto Rico - flux8day.12C.oxic.44.000.178 (v2)... | ecosystem: Environmental > Terrestrial > Soil... | reverse complement strand
CCGCCTAGTCGACGGCCGCGAAGCGGTGACTTTTTTGGTTCGCGTGAAGGAGTGCTTGGAGGATCCGGCGCGACTGGTGCTGGATTTGTGAGTCGTCATGCCCGGCTATAGCCGTTCGAAGAACGGCGTCGCTTCGCTCGCCGGGTCAAGCCCGGCCATGACGATTGAGAGTGGAGTTTTGCATGCCCTACGATCTTATCGTCATCGGCTCTGGCCCCGGCGGCTATGTGTGCGCCATCCGCGCGGCGCAGCTCGGCATGAAGACCGCGGTGGTCGAGAAGTGGGCCACCTTCGGCGGCACTTGTCTCAATATCGGCTGCATTCCATCGAAGGCGATGCTCAACGCGTCCGAGCTTTACGAGGAAGCGGCGCATAAATTTGCCGAGATGGGCATCAAGGTCGGCACGCCGGCGATCGATCTCGCCGCCATGCTGAAATACAAACAAGGAGCGGTCGACGGCAATGTCAAAGGCGTCGATTATCTGTTCAAAAAAAACAAGATCGAGACCTTTCATGGCGCCGGTCGCATTGCCGCGCCCGGCAAAGTCGAAGTGAAAAATGCCGACGGCAAGGCGCAGATGCTGGAGACGAAGAATATCGTCATCGCAACCGGCTCCGATGCAGCGCGCTTGAACGGCATCGATTTCGATGAAAAACGCGTCGTGTCCTCGACCGGCGCGTTGGAATTGCCCGCGGTGCCCAAAAAGCTCCTGATCGTCGGCGCTGGAATCATCGGACTCGAACTCGGCTCGGTGTGGCGGCGGCTTGGCGCCGACGTCACGATCGTCGAATTCCTCGACCACATTCTGCCGGGTATCGACACCGAGGTCGCCAAGCAATTCCATCGCATGCTGCAAAAGCAGGGCATCGTGGTGCGGCTGTCGTCCAAGGTCGCCGGCATCGACTGCTCCGGCAAGATGCTTAAGGTCAAAGTCGAGCCGGCGGGCGGCGGCGGCGCGACGGAGACGCTGGAAGCCGACGTCGTTCTCGTGGCGATCGGCCGCGTGCCCTATACCGAGGGCCTCGGTCTCGAAGCGCTCGGCGTCAAAAAGGACAATCGCGGGCGGATCCTGGTCGATCCGCATTTTCGCACCGATGTCGAAGGCGTCTATGCGATCGGCGACGTTATTGCCGGCCCGATGCTGGCGCACAAAGCGGAAGAGGAAGGCGTGGCGGTGGCCGAAATCATCGCCGGCCAGGCCGGCCACGTGAATTACGACGTGATCCCCAACGTCGTTTACACCTATCCGGAAATCGCTTCGGTCGGCAAAACCGAAGAGGAGCTGAAAGCCGCCGGTATCGCCTACAATGTCGGAAAATTTCCTTTTACCGCCAATCCACGCGCCAAAGTGAATTTGACGACCGAGGGTTTCGTGAAGATTCTGGCCGATGCCAAGACCGATCGGGTGCTCGGCGTGCATATTCTTGGGCCCGATGCCGGCAATATGATCGGCGAGGCGGCCGTCGCCATGGAATTCGGCGCTTCGTCAGAAGACATCGCGCGCACTTGTCATGCCCATCCGACCTTGAGCGAGGCGATCAAGGAATCGGCGCTCGCCGTCGCCAAGCGCGCATTTAATTTTTAGGTGGCCGCCAACGGGTCCGGCCCGAAGTGGCCGAACCGATGCCAAGCTCCGCTGGCTCTCGAAGGGCGACGGCCCCAACCAGCCATCCTTCGAGGCTCGCTTCGCTCGCACCTCAGGATGACGGGGCTGCCGCGCGTGCTGCTCTACAACACCGCGATCAGGTGCACAGCATGCGGGGCGAACAGTCCGAGCGCCGTTAGCCCAAGGCCGACTATGCCGAGCGCGCCGCCGAACCAGGCCAGTGCCACAATTCCGGTGATCACCGCGGCCGAGGCCAGTACGATGCCGACCTGGAACGCCGCCGAGGCGAGTTCATAGTGATGGTATTTCGCCAGCGCGAGGTCGCGTCTTTCCTCCGCTTCCTTGGCGCGCTCGGCCAGCTCCTTGCGGCCTTCGCCGGTCGACGGCTCGGAATCATAGCGCGCCGCGGTCTTTTTCCAGGCGTCGATCTGCTTCTGCATTGAGGCTTTCGCGGCCGGGTCGGAAGCGGCCTCGGCTGCGATCAGCATTTGCTCCACCGCAGTATTGATTTGCGTCAAGCGGACGCTTTTGGCCTGAAAGAAGGCCCACAGATCGGACGATTCCACATTCGCGCCGATCGCCTCAGTCTGCGCGCTTTTGCCGAGCGTCTCCGAAAACGAAAGAAACAGGGCGAGCACCGCGATCAAGAGCGCAATACGCCTGTTGAAATATTGGGAGTGTTCGCCTTCCTGCGCCTTTTCGATGGTCTCGTGAATTTCGGACATTTGATCCTCAACTTGAATTTCTTCCGTCACCCCGAGGTGCGAGCGTAGCTCGCCTCGAAGGGCGCCGGCCCCAACGCCTCGGCCGTCTATCCTTCGAGAGCCGCTTCGTCACCCATTGCGTTTACGCGATGGGTGACCTCGCGGCCACCTAAGGATGACGGTGGAGTAGCACGATTTCTTGTCAAGCGCGTGGATGAGCGCTGCGATACGCCTCGATCAGGCGCTCGGCGTCTACGGCGGTGTAGATTTGCGTGGTCGAGAGCGAGGCATGGCCGAGCAATTCCTGGATCGCGCGTAAATCGCCGCCGCCGGCCAACAGATGCGTCGCAAAGGAATGCCGCAAGGCATGCGGCGTGGCGCTCGCGCCAAGCCCGAGCGCGCCGCGCAATCGCGCCATCGCCAGCTGCACGAGGCGGGGCGACAGCGGTCCACCCTTGGCGCCGACGAAGAGCGGACCGTCGGCGGGCAGGTCGTAGGGGCAAATCGCGATGTAATCGGCGATGAGCTTCGCGACCGGCGCGATCAGCGGCACCATGCGCTGCTTGCGGCCCTTGCCGGTCACGGTCAGCACGTCGCGGCCGTCGAACGCGGCGCGCCGTACACCGAGCGCTTCGGCAACGCGCAAGCCACAGCCGTAGAGCAAGCCAAGCACCGCCGCGTCGCGGGCATGAATCCATACCTCGCGGCCGTCGCCAGCCGGAAGGGTCGGATCGGCCATGCGCTTGGCTGCGTCGATTGGCAGCGGCCGCGGCAAGGTCTTGCCGAGTTTCGGTCCGCGCACCGCGGCGAGCGCCGCGAGTCTGCCTTTGCCAGTCCGCTCCAGGAAACGGCCAAAGGCGCGGATGCCGGCGAGCGCGCGCATCAGCGAACGGCTGCCGATATTGTCGGCGCGTCGCGCCGCCAGAAATGCGCGCACATCGGCGGGAGCCAGCGCAGCCAGGTCTTTGAGCGAGGGCGCGCCGCCCAAATGGTCGGCGAGAAAATGCAGGAACTGCTGTACGTCGCGGCGGTAGGCTTCGATGGTCTTGGCTGAAAGCTGGCGTTCGGCCTGCAGGTGCCGCAGCCAGGCATCGATCTCTGCCCCGACTTTGGGGGCGATGAGGGCGTTTTGCGTAGTCTTCGCCATGTTTGGCGCCATATTACGCTCGTCCCCGCGAAAGCGGGGACCCTAGCTCGCTTTGGGGTCTACTGGATTCCCGCTTGCGCGGGAATGAGCGCGGATACTAGCCGCGCGCGCCTTTACCCTTCCTAAATCGGTGAGAATCGGCCGAGAATCGCTAGTGTGGTGGGTTTGAAGTTCCTACGATTAAGCGGCTAGCGCGGTAAGGAACTACAAATCCAAAAATCACAGTAGAATCGTAATTTTGTTGGTGTCCCTTTGATTCCGAAGTTCGCATCAGAGGCGCCTCAAACCCTTGCGAACTTCGGAATCGGGACGCCAGGTGGCCAGACGTGTGGTCGATGTGCTGGTGCCGGTCGCGCTGGACCGGGCCTATTCCTACCGCGTGCCGGCGGCACTTGAGCTTGCGCCCGGCGACATCGTCACCGTGCCGCTCGGGCCGCGCGAGACCACCGGCGTGGTCTGGGCCGAGAACGCCAACCCGAATCCGCGGCTCGATAATCGGCTCAAGGACATCGAGGAGAGGCTCGAATTCCCGCCGCTCAAACCGGAATTGCGCCGGTTTGTCGAATGGGTGGCGAATTACACGCTGTCCGCCCGCGGCATGGTGCTGCGCATGTGCCTGCGCATGGGCGAGCATCTCGGCGCCGAACGCGAGCGCATCGGCGTGCGGCTTGCCGGCGCAGCGCCCGAGCGCCTGACGACCGCGCGCCGGCGCGTGCTCGATCTTCTCGCCGACGGCATGGTGCGCGGCAAAACCGACGCCGCGCGCGAGGCGGGCGTTTCCGCAGGCGTGATCGACGGTTTGATCGACGAAGGCACGCTCGCCACCGTGGTGCTGCCGCCTGAGCCGGTCACACAGGCGCCGGATCCCGATTACATCGCGACGGATTTCACCGCCGACCAGCGCGCCGCGGCGACCGCTTTGCAAAGGACGGCGGCGGCCGGCGGCTGTTCGGTCACGCTCCTTGACGGCGTCACCGGTTCGGGAAAAACCGAAGTCTATTGCGAGGCGGTGGCGGACACGATCCGGCGCGGCCGGCAAAGCCTGATCCTGATGCCGGAGATTGCGCTGACCACGCAATTTCTCGATCGCTTCGCCGCGCGTTTCGGCACCCGGCCCGCGGAATGGCACTCCGAATTGTCGCCGCGGCTTCGCGCGCGCACCTGGCGGGCGGTCGCCGACGGCGAAGTCAGCGTCGTGGTCGGCGCGCGCTCGGCGTTGTTTCTGCCTTACGCCGATCTCGGATTGATCGTTGTGGATGAGGAGCACGATCCCGCCTACAAGCAGGAAGACGGCGTTCGCTACCACGCCCGCGACATGGCGGTGGTGCGCGGACACATCGCCAATATTCCGATCGTGCTGTCTTCCGCAACGCCGTCGATCGAGAGCGAAGTCAATGCGCGGCGCGGCCGTTACACGCGCGTTTCCTTGCCGGAGCGTTTCGGCGGCCAGCGCCTACCCACGGTCGAACCTATCGACCTGCGCCGCGAGCGGCCACCGCCCGGCCGCTTCATTTCGCCCCCGCTCGCGGCCGCGGCGAAGACGGCGCTCGAACGCCGCGAACAGGCTTTGTTGTTTCTCAACCGCCGCGGTTATGCGCCGCTGACTTTGTGCCGCGCCTGCGGCTTCCGCTTCGCCTGTCCGAATTGCGATGCCTGGCTGGTCGATCACCGCTTCCGCCGCCAGCTCGTCTGCCACCATTGCGGCTTCGCCATGCCGCATCCGCCGACTTGTCCAAAATGCGGGACGGCCGATGCTTTCGTTCCGGTCGGCCCGGGCGTCGAGCGGCTAGAAGAAGAGGTGCGCGCGCTGTTCCCTGACGCACGAATCCTGGTGCTCTCGAGCGATCTCGTCGCCACCATCGAGCGCATGCGCGAGGAACTCGCCGACGTCGCCGCCGGCCGCTTCGGTATCGTGATCGGCACCCAGCTCGTCGCCAAGGGCCATCATTTTCCGATGCTCAACCTGGTCGGCGTGGTCGATGCGGACCTTGGATTAAGCAACGGCGATCCGCGCGCGGCGGAGCGTACCTTTCAGCTGTTGCACCAGGTCATTGGCCGCGCCGGCCGCGACGTCGGCGTCGGCTTGGGGCTGCTGCAGACGCATCAGCCCGACCATCCGGTCATGCGCGCGCTGATCGCGCAGGATCGCGAGGCGTTCTATGCGGCGGAAATCGCCGCGCGCGAGAAGAGCGGCTATCCGCCGTTCGGCCGGCTCGCCTCGATCGTGGTCTCCGGCCCCGACAAGCACGAAGCCACGGCCTATGCGCGCGAACTGGCGCGCGCCGCCCCGCTCAACGAGAACGCGACGCATGGCGTGCGCGTGCTCGGTCCGGCCGAAGCGCCGCTCGCTTTGGTGCGCGGCCGTCATCGTTTGCGGTTACTGACCAAAGCGCCGCGCAATTACGACCTCGCCGCCTATCTGCGCCGCTGGCTGGCCAAGGCGCCAAAGCGGCGCGGCGCAATCAAGCTCGAGATCGACGTCGACCCGCAGAGTTTTTTGTGAGTTATCAACCCTCCCCTGGAGGGGGAGGGTCGGCCGCGACGCGGCCGGGGTGGGGTGATCGACTGAAGCATCCTGTCAGCCCCTCCCGACGCGCTTGCGCGCGTCGACCTCCCCGCTCCAGAGGGAGGCAGAGTTTTTTTGAGTTCCACTCAAGGGAACTCGCAAAGCCAGCCGAACCCGGGATCCATCGCAAGAAATTGAAAAATTCCTCACAGGTCAATGCAATTGACTCAGTCACACTTTTTTCTGGAAGGGTGTTTAGCTTTTCGCTAAACGCGGTCAATAAGACTGAGAAATGCCTTCTAGCGCGCGCTAAGCGGAGGCAAACTCCAATGATTTGGAGCGCGAACGATCAAAAGTTCCTCCAGCGGAAAGACAATGATGCTCTGCAAAGCCGCAGCTATCGCCTGCTTGTCCACAGCGGTCGCCGGAATTGCCTTGGCGCAATCCGTGCCTGCGGAAAACAACCAGCCTGCCGCTGAAGACTCATCAAGTTCTATGGAGCCGCCGCTGGTCGGCGATCATTGGACTTATGAAATTCGCGACGAAATTGCCGGAACGCTGAAGTTCACGACCGTGCACGTCATCACCCAGGTGTCGCCGAACGACATCGCTATTCGAACTGAGAATCTTGGAAATCCGGGATATGGCTATCTTCTGTACGATCATTCCTGGAATCTGAAAGATAGTTCGACGTGGAAGTATTCCCCCGGCGACGGTACCGGCGTCAAAGCGCCTCTCCGGGTCGGCAATAAGTGGAATTTCCAGAGCAGCGATACTTATTCTGGACGCGGAGTGAGCGTCAAACGTTCAGGCTCGTCGAAGGTCGTCGCCCAGGAGCCGGTAACGACCGCCGCAGGCAGCTTTGACACGTTCAAGATCGAGACCACGGCAACTGTCCGCAACGCCAACGATCCGACCAAGAAATCCGATCTGGTTTTGACCACGTGGTATGCGCCCGAGGTCGATCACTGGGTCAAGCGAACCTCAAAGATTACGATCAACGGCCATCTCGATCAGGATACGTCGGCCGAATTATTCGAGTACGGCAGGCGTTGAAAGCCGTGCTATTTCAGGCTCAGTTGAAGATGCGGCGCTGGTTTGCCGGAGTTAGCTTTTTCTTTTTCGTCGGATCGGCGTTCGCTGACGGTACGACTCCGACGCGCATCGCTCAAAATGGAGGCGCGTCACCAGAGCCCGTTCAAGCGGCAAAATCTGTCGCGGCAGCAAGTATGTCGGACGTGGCTATCGGCGATCACTGGACCTATGACGTCAGAGACGAAATCGCCGGCGCGGTTATTCTCACTCGAAAGTACATTGTTACCGACATATCAGGCGGCCAAATTGCTATGCGCGTCGATGTCGTCAATAGTAGCAGGCAATCGGGCAGTATTGTTTACGACAAATCCTGGAACATTTTGCGCGATGGCGCCAATCGGTATTCGCCAAATAGCGGCACCGGTATTCAATCGCCGCTGAAGCTTACTGCGGAATGGAAAGCCACGGCTGACGAGATCAATGGCAATAATGGAAATGCTTGGAAAATAGCGGTCAGTTCGCGGGTGACCGGCCAGGAAAGCGTTACGACAAAAGCCGGCACATTCGACACCTACGCGATTGAGACCATGCAAGCGATTCGCAACGCCAAAAATCCGGCGGCAAACTCACAAATTACAATCCGGACTTGGTTTGCCCCCGACGTTAATCACTGGGTTCGGCGCAACTTCGTGCGGCGAGTCGGGGGTCTGATCGTCGGCAACGAGACAATGGAGTTGGTGGAGTATGGCCGCAAAAGCGCGGAATAAATTATGGACCATGGCGCGTTAGCGGGGTGCGCCGGAGCGCTGATCATGGATTCCGGGCTCGCGGCTTGCAGGCGCGCCGGAATGACGACGAGTGCGCTTTAAGCAAACCGCGCTTTCGCCCGTTCGCGCGCCTTCATCGCTTCGGCTTCGCGATTTTTCGCCGGGCTCGCCGTTTCGAGCGATCCGAGCAGCCGGCGCGCCGCCTCGGTCACCTCATCCACAGCGCGGTCAAACGCTGCCTCGTTGGCGCGCGACGGGTGGGTGAAGCCGGAGAGCTTGCGCACGAATTGCACGGCCGAGGCGCGGATTTCCTCTTCGGTCGCCGGCGGTTCGAAATTAAACAGCGTGCGGATGTTGCGGCACATCGGCTTTCTCCAATTTTTGGTAGGGCGGATTAGCATAGCGTAATCCGCCGACTGACCACTGCGGCGGGTTAGGCCTGCGGCTAACCGCCCTACACGTGGAGCGGCTCGCGGCCGCGCCCCGGAATGACGCCCTCACATGAACGCCTGGATCCCAGTCTACCGGCGCCTATGGTTTGGACCAGACAGTGAAATCCGCTAGACTTTCGCCTGCGGTACCTTGCCGGATTTTTTGGGGCCAATCCGGGCGACTTTGGCAGGCGGTTGCCATGCGCTTGCGCACCATTCTGTTTGCGTTGCTAGCAGTCGTGGTCTCCGCCGTGGTCGCGGCGTTGTTTACCGTTATGTCCTCGCCTGGTCCGTCGCAGACGCGGCCATCGCTCGCCGCGCTGCCGCCGTTACAGCCGCTCGCGGGCAACTCAACAGTGCTGGCGCCGACCGCGATCGCGCTGACCGCGATCCGCGACGCGCTCGAGGCGCAGGCGCCGCGCAATCTTTCCGGCAAGCCGCAGAATCCTCTCGGACAGCTGTTGGCCAATGCGCAACTCAGTTTCAGCGTCAGCCGCGGCCCGTTCTGATTGCCAACCGCAGCGATACGCTCACGATCACGACGCCGCTCAACGGCACGTTCGAGGCCGTCGGCACGCTCACGGGCGGCGTTAGCGCCGGCGTTGGCGCAGGCGGCGCGATCGGCAATCTGATCGGCGGCAGCGGCGCCGGCCAGCAGATGGGGCATCTTGCCGGCGGTGCGTTCAATCAGCATGCCGATCTTCACGGCACGGTGGTCACCACTTCGCGGCCGGCGATCGCCGCGAATTGGCGGCTTGCTCCCAATCTGGCGGGACAGGTCAATGTCGCGGACGTGGCGCTGCCGATCGCGGGCGTCAAGCTCAACGTCGCCAGCGCCGTGAAGCCGGCGCTCGACGGCATGGTGCATGATCAGATCGGGGCGCTGGAGACGCGGCTGCGCAACGATCCATTCATCGAGAACGCGGCGCGCGCGCAATGGATCAAGCTCTGCCGCGCCATTCCGCTCGGCGCGGCTGGGCAGGCGAGCGGGCAGGGCCTCCCCAATCTTTGGCTTGAGATCAAGCCGATGCGCGCCATCGCCGCGCAGCCGCAGATCGACGGCAATACGCTGACCTTGCTCGTCGGCGTGCAGGCGCAAACCCGGATCGTGCCGCGGGAAATCAAGCCTGATTGTCCATTTCCGAGAGAGCTCGATCTGGTGGCGCAAGGCGATCAAGGCCGGGTGAGCATCGCGGTGCCGATCGATGTTCCGTTCGGCGAGGTAAGCCGGCTCCTGCAGGCGCAATTCGCCGGCAAGACTTTTCCCGAGGATGGCAGCAGCGCCGTTCTCGCGACGATCAAGCAGGCGAAAGTCGCCGCTTCGGGAGATCGCCTGCTGATCGAGCTCCTGGTCACCGTCAAGAAGAGCGGCGTGTTCTCGCTCGGCGCCGACGCAACGGTTTGTGTCTGGGGGCGGCCGGCGCTCGATCAGGATCGGCAGATCCTGCGCTTCATCGACGTGACCCTCGACGTAGAGTCACGAGCCGCGTTTGGGCTCCTTGGCATGGCGGCGGAGGCGGCGGCGCCGTATCTGCAAAAGATGCTGGCGGACAAGGCGGTGATCGATCTCAAGCCTTTCGCGGCGGACGCGAAGAACCGCATTGCCGCGGCGGTCGGCGATTTTGCGGCGCAAGGCAATGGGCTGCGCGCCAGTGTCAGCATCGACGATCTTCGTCTTGCGGGTATAGCCCATGACAGCAACACGCTGCGCATCATCGCCAACGCCAACGGCGCGGTCAGCGTCGTGGTTTGGTCACTGGCGATGCAGTAGAGCGACGGAGAGGGAACAGGCTGTAGGGCGGATTAGCGCAGCGTAATCCGCCGATTCAGTGTCCACCGCAGCGCGGCGGGTGACGCCTACGGCTAACCCG
>Ga0306926_10010882_pt1 | contig 10069 bp, 8 predicted proteins | sample flu12Cox44000178_FD_203759 | JGI IMG/M metagenome (GOLD analysis project Ga0306926, IMG submission 203759) | Lab enrichment of tropical soil microbial communities from Luquillo Experimental Forest, Puerto Rico - flux8day.12C.oxic.44.000.178 (v2)... | ecosystem: Environmental > Terrestrial > Soil... | reverse complement strand
GCGCCAATTCCTCGAGCAGCGCCAGCTGCGCCTCGTGGTGGTCGCGGCGCCCGCTGAACCCCAGCAGCCCGAAGACACCGAGCGCCAAGGATAGCGGGAGCGCGTCCCGCGGAAATTCCGCCACGTGCTCGCGCACGATCGCCCAGGCATCGCCGGCGGCCCCCTCGATCGACAGCGCAACCGCCTCGATGTGCTGGCGCTCGCGCGTTGTGAGGCGATCCGCGAGCGCCCGGGCACGTGCCGCCGCCGCCCTCGCCTCCGGCATCCGCGTCTGCAGTTGCAGCATTCTGCCGCGGGCGATATGGGCCAGCGCAAAATCGGGATCGGCGGCGAGCGCGCGCTCCAGCAGCGTCTCCGCGCCCGGCCATGCCGACAGCAGCAGATCCACCGCCGCGACGTAATTCTCGACCGCGGCAGCGCTGGTGCAAGTGACCGGCAGGTCAAAGCGGTCCTTCGGCGGCATGAGCTCTCCGCGAAACTAGGCGCGGCTTTCCTGCGCCGCTGTTAACATAACGCATCCACCGCGCATCTCGGCCAAGCAATGAGCAATAACCAAGATCCTAGCGATAACCAACGAGCGCGCGCCGCGATGGGCAGCGCCAACCGGCTCAAGCTCGGTCTGTTTGGCGCCAACTGCTCCTCCGGCCGGGCGGTCACGATGGTGCCGGAGCGATGGTCCGGCAGCTGGCCCGATTGCCTAGGGCTCGCGCAGATGGCCGACCGCGCGGGCATCGAGTTCATGCTGCCGATCGGCCGCTGGAAGGGCTATGGCGGTGCCACCGACTATCAGGGTGCCACCTTGGAGACGGTGACCTGGGCCTGCGGTCTGCTCGCCAAGACCGAGCGGCTGACCGTGTTCGGAACCGTGCACGCGCCGCTGATCCCGCCGCTGATCGCCGCCAAGGAATTTGTCACTGTCGACCACATCGGCGCGGGACGTTTTGGTTTGAATCTCGTCTGCGGCTGGAACGAAGGCGAGTTCGAGATGTTCGGCGCCACGTTACGCGACCACGAGGCGCGCTATGCTTACGCGCAGGAGTGGCTCGATGTCGTCAAGCTCGCCTGGTCGCCCAGCGAGGATTTCGACTTCGCGGGCGAGTTCTTTAACCTCAAAGGCGTGCGCGCCAAGCCCAGACCCTTTGGCGGCTCGCGCCCGCTGATCATGAACGCCGGCGCGTCGGCGACCGGCCAAGCCTTTGCGATCCGCAACTGCGACGCGCTGTTTTCGACGATTTCACACGGCATCTCCTTCGCCGAGACGGTACGGCACGTGGCGAATGTAAAAGCGCTGGCGCGGCAGCAGGGACGCGAAATCGATGTTTACACCGTAGGTGTCGTGACCTGCCGGCCCGAGGCGCGTGAGGCCGTGGAATATTATCGGCACTGCGTCGTCGAGCACGCCGATTGGGACGCGGTCGACAGCATTCTGGCGATGAAGAACATCACACCGCAGACCCACGCGCCGGACGAGTTCCGGCGAATTCGGGAGCACCAGGCCAACGGGATGGGCGGGTTGCCGCTCGTCGGCGACCCCGACATGGTCGCGCGCGACTTGACGCAGCTGGCTGCGGCGGGGCTCACCGGGATCGCGGTGTCGATGGTCAACTACCTCGACGAGCTGCCGTATTTCGCCGCCGAGGTGTTGCCGCGTCTGGCGCGGTCGGGGCTGCGCGAAAAGCCCGGCGCGATCTGAAAATCGGCGGCGGCGACCACGCGGCGTCGAGCAAGGCGCGGACGGCGAGGTCAGCAAGAACACGATGCGACGCCCGTTGAATGCCGCAGCGGCGCTTGCTAACCGGCATGCATTACTTCTGTCGTGGCCTCCGCGGTTGTCACCTCTTCGAGCTCGGTGGCGGATTATCGAGATCGGATGCCTTTTCCAATATGAGGGCAGCGAGCTGGAGCGCGGCTCTGAGGCACGGGGTGAACAAAACGCCGCACTCGCGGTGCCGATGCGAGGGCGGCGAACACAAGCGCCATAAGACCGGTAATGATCAGGCCAAGCCGCTCTACTGCGAGCCTCGTCCATAGTGCCGTGACACGATGCGTGCCCGCGGGCAAATCGAGGGAAATCAGCCCCGTCTCAGGGTCGACTATAGTCGGCACAGACTTGCCGTCGATCGTCACGCGCCACGCCGGAAAATCAAATAGCGGCAAGCGCAGATGTGCCGGCTGCGCGGCCGATATGTCCCAGGCTTGTATGCGGTTGTTGGTTTCTACTGTCCGGCAGGCAAGAGCTTTTTCCCCACACTCGGCGGTGAGTCCACCTCTGCGGTAATAACCCTGCCAATGCGGACCGACCGAGGCGAGCCCATATTCGGGCAACCCAGGGTAGGGTTTCGTTTCGTCGACGGAGAGGTGATGAGGCTTTCCGTCAATGATCAAGAACTTCGCACTGAGTGCCGTGGTGGCCGTGAATCCGAGCACCAGGGGCAGCGCGGCGATCAGCGTCCTCCACCGGGCCTTATCTCTTTGCCGCAGGTCCCAGCAAACCAGCAGGTTGGCGATGGGACCCGTCGCCGAAGTCACATAGATGAAGCGGTACGGGAATTGGACAAGACGTAACGGCGTACTTATCAGCCACAGCGGGTAGGAAAACTCGCTCGCAAAAAACACCGACGCCCATGAGACAGCCAGCATCAGCATCAACGCGTCGCCAATGCGGGTAGACAATGCGCCGCCCCCACGCATGTACCAAGTCGCCACAACGATCCCGAGCACCACTACGGCGGGCACCGTCCACTGGAAGGTGAACCAGCGCACGCCAAAAGCATGAGCGGTTACCGTGGGAAAGGCGAACGCATTCCATGGCGTGAAGCTGCTCGTCCACACTTCGGACGAAATCAGATGCATGCCCCAGAGAGCAGGGAGCAGGTAAAACATTGACAAGGCCAGGCCCGCGCCCGCAGAAACAAACCACGAGACCGCGCGCCGTGTCGCACGCCAACCCCATTCCCGTCGGAACAAGCAACAGTACATAAAGCTGAAGCAGATGAGCGCCATTAGCGCGGAAACGATGTGAGTGAGGACGAGCGCCGCAATCGCAATGCTGACCGGAACATCGATCCACCGCTCGAACGCATCGGCTCGTAATGCGTAATAGGCAAGCGCGACCAGCGCGGCGAATCCTACGGCCCAAGGAAAATCGTTGAAATAGTAGAAGAGCATGAAGATCATTGGCGCCCACTGGAGTAGGACGCCGCCGATGAGAGCGTAAGCATTTCCCGTAAAGAGCCGCAACAGGCGCCAGCCGTAGAAGCCCGTGAGGATCGTTGAGAGGACGAACACGATCCGCATTGCTTCCCAGGTGTTCGAAGTGATCAGCCGGACTGCGCCTCAAACGTAGTAGAAGAGCGGCGAATAAAACAAAAGCGCGACCTCGCCAAGTCCCAAATGGCCGCGCCACATCCAGTGGGGATAGATGTCGGCATTACGCAGACCTTCGGCGAATTGAAGCGCCCAGACATAATGAGAATGGAAGTCGAGATTACGCACGCCGACGTCGAACAAGGCTCCCGGTGCGTGCATGATCACGGCCGAAGCCGAGAGAAGCCCGATGACCCCGAACGACTTGGCGATAGGGCGCGCCTTAAACCGGCTGCTGATGAAGGTAGACACACTCACGCAAAACGATTTATCACATCAGTACAATACTTGTCACGCCTGTGTCCGCCCGGCCGAAGTAATTGTTAGTCGGCAAAATGTGTCTCGAATGCATAGATCCACATAGACGATCTTTGTGCAATGATCCACGGCGCCTTAGTCTCTTACGGCTTATGCCTGCCGTCGATCGATCGCAACCACGGCAGGCAGCCCGGTATGGCCGCCATATAAACGGCCGATCCATATCACAGTCCGTTATGGTCGGCATCAGAACAAAGGAGGCTCGATGACGTAAAAGCCCGACCTCGAGCCGTATCAGTGAGAGAATATGGCGCGCCGGCGCCGGTCGCCCGTAAGCTTCGCATTCTGGTCCATCCCCTCGATCCGGCCGGCTATATCTGGACCAGCCGCGAGGCAGTGCTGGCCGCCTGGGGCGTCCCGGCGGACGGCACAAAGGCCATGCTAGTGGTGAACCTGACGAATGACTCCAGTTTTCGAGCCTTTCGTGCGGGATTGCTTCGTCGCTTCGCTCCTCGCAATGACAGGGTTTTTTAGTCGTCATTGCGAGCGCAGCGTAGCAATCTTCCATGGCGGAGTGGGGGTCGCAAGTGTCCGGTCTGTTCCGCTAAGGATTTCGCGGGCGTCGGCACGACCTAGCCGACACTGCGTGGTTCTCGTGAGCGTCCTCCTTGTAAAATGTGCCTGGTCGAGCGATAATGCAGCGATTACATCTTACATCTTCGGGTAACATTAACCTCTATTTAATCATCGATCACTCATCGTGGATATGGAACGAAACGCCGCCGTTCCGATGTCCCGCAATTTTTTAACACTCCCAGTCTTCCGGGGATTCTATCTAAGCTGAGGTCGATCCATGGTCGGACAATTCTAGTCATGACGTTAGCTGCAACCGAAGCCACCAAACACACGGTTGCCTAGATGCTTCCGGCCGATCTCACTCTTGTGGTCCCGACTCTCAACGAGCGGGACAATGTGCCACTTTTGGTAGAGCGGCTAGAACGGGCACTCAAAGGGATCGCCTGGGAGGTGATTTTCGTCGACGACGACTCCCCGGACGGCACCGCCGACGTCGTGCGCGCGCTGGCGGGACATCGCCCGAATGTGCGGTGCCTACAGCGGATTGGCAGGCGCGGTTTGGCTTCGGCCTGTGTCGAGGGCATTCTGTCGAGTTCAGCGCCCTACGTCGCAATCATAGATGGCGATCTCCAGCACGATGAGTCGATCCTCCCCGCCATGTACGAGGCGTTGCGCAGCGAGCCAATCGACATTGTGATCGGCAGCCGATTTATCGCCGGCAGCAATTTCCGCTCGATGTCAAAGCTTCGGGTCAGGATTAGCAGGTTTGGCAACCGTCTGGCACGGCTGGTGGTCAAGGCGGACCTCACGGACCCTATGAGCGGGTATTTCATGCTGAGGCGCCCCGCCTTCGACGCCGCGGTGCGCGGCCTCTCGGCGCAAGGCTACAAAATTCTCGTTGACATCTTCGCCTCATCACCACGCCCGCTCGACTTCAAAGAGATCGCCTTCGAGTTTCGCGAACGCCGACACGGGGAGAGCAAGCTCGATTCGCTCGTGGCCTTCGAATATTTCCAGCTTCTTCTCGACAAGCTAATCGGCCACGTCGTGCCGGCGCGCTTCTTCCTGTTCGGCGCGATTGGCGGGCTCGGCCTCCTTGCTCATCTTGCGGTGCTGGTCTTCGCGCTCCAATTCCTCCGACTTCCCTTTACTGCGTCGCAGGCGGTAGCCACGATCACGGCGATGACCTCGAACTTCTATCTCAATAATGTTTTTACCTATCGCGACCAACGACTGCGCGGCCGGAAGCTAATCTACGGACTGCTGTCGTTCTATGCTGTGTGCAGCATCGGCGCTGTCGCCAATGTCGGCATCGCTTCCTACGTATTCAATTCCAATCGGTCATGGTGGCTGGCCGGTGTGACGGGCGCCTTGGTCGGCGCCGTGTGGAATTATACGACGTCCTCGCTCTTCACATGGAGGACCAAGAATTAGCCGCTCTGTCCGACCCCGTCATCAACGATCTCGCCGCAGCGTTCGAGCTCACTCCCGGACCCTTTGAGATATCCAGGCTAGCCCTTTTCGAGAAGCTCGATCAGATCGCGTTGCGGGGTCAGCAAAAATACGATGCGGCGTCCGCCAAAAGCGGCAGCGGGCACGGGTTTGCCCAAGGGCATGCACCGCTTTTGCCGGCAACGCGCGAGGTCTCGGTCGAGATCCTCGACCTCGTAGCACAGATGATAGACGCCACCCCGGCTGCTGCCGATGAACGTATCCACCGGGCTGTTCTCGCCAAACGGCTCGACCAGCTCGATGACGGTGTCACCCTGCATGCGGGCAAAGCAGACCGTCACCCGCTGGATCGGATCGGAGATTTTGTCGCTGATCGCAATCGGCTCGAAAACCGGGCGGAAGAATTCCTCGACGAAGCGATCGATATTGTCGGTAGCGTAGCCCAGGTGGTGAAAGCGCATGGTGCCGCCGCTCGATCACGCGATCATGGTTGCTCGTACAGGGTGATGCCCCGCTCGGCCGCATTCCTCAACGCCTCGGTGACATCGCGGGCCCTGGTCGCGAACAGGCGCACATGATGAAACCGCCATTCGAGCAGCTCGTCGCGCTGCATGATGTCGCGCAGCTTCCACATATTGCGCTTCCACATGTAGCCCCGGCGCTGCAAGGTGAACGGAATCTCTTCCTGCCCGTCGACCAGGGTCATCGGGAGCTGGCTGCCCACCGACATCGGCACCGGAAAGTCGGCGCCCATCAGGTCTTCAATATGGTGGACATGGGTCAGCACTTCGAAAGGCTTGCCGATGCCCAGGATCAGAGTGTCGTGCGCGGTCATGACATCAAAGGGCGAGCCGCGACCGCAGTCGCTTTCGGCCGTCTCGTGACCGGTGGTCAAGACCTCTGCCAGGGGTCCGAGCGCGGCGATCCGATAGACCGGGTGCCGGCTCTGCCGGACACCCTTGGTGCGCCGAAATATCTCGGTCGCCAGTCCCATCTGCGAGGGCGTGCGACGAAGATCGAAGCGCGGGTTCTTTTCGAACGTCGCCGACAGACCGCCCAACTCCGGATCGCCAAAATAGAAGGCCGGCATGGCCAGCGTGCGTTCGGCGCCGCAGAACTCGATCAGCATTTGCACGAATTGCAGCGGATTGTCGTCGTACATCGGCTTCATGTGATTGATGGAGCTGTGCACCATCAGAATCTCGAAGTTCCGCCCGACGCGCTCCGCGAGATGTTCCGCGAGCGCCGCCGAGTCGAAGCCGCCGTAAACCGCGCGCAATACCGGATGCAGCTTGCTCCGCGTTGCGAAATACTGTTCGCGCAAAGCGGCGAACCGGTCACGCGGCAGGTAGCGCAGCGCAAGGCTGCTGGCGGCATCGAATAGACTCATCGCCGCACCGATGCTATGTCCTCCCCTCCCCCTTTAGATATTCGAGGATCGCCGGAACCGAGGTGAGCCGGGAAAAATCCTCGACCTCGAGAAACAGGTCGAAACTCTGCTCCAAGCTCATCATCAAGTTTACATGGGCCAACGAATCCCACGCTACCAGATCCTGGTCGGAAGTCTCTCGGGTAATCTTATCGGGTGCGACTTTTAGAGTGGTCGCGATCACTTGTTGTAGTTTACGAAATAGATCCATTAATCACTCTTTGTATCAGATTTGATGGCGACATCCCGAAACGCCGTCAAACCAGCGCGCCGATCTCGATGGCCGGTGATTTTGCCGATACCTCGATTGCGATCGGATATGCCCCATCCGGCAATGGCGGGGTAGCGGCGAGGTCGCGGCGGAACCGGCCATCGGCACCGACAGCAAAGCCGTGATCCGGCAGAAAGCTGGTTACGAGCGCGTTTTTTGGCGTCGGCAAATAGTCGGCCAAGACCTCGCGCACACCGGACGCCGCCAGCCGCTTGAGCAGGACATTGATGAAGGCGCTCTCGGCCTTGCGGCCGATGACGCGGCACGACATCAAGAACGTGTCCAGCTCGGCGACCGCCGGCTCCGACAGGTCGAACAGCGCCAAACCGACGATGCCGCTTTCGCCGAATACGTCGTTGAGCGAAAAATAGCCGACCATCCAGTTCGACGCATCGATCAGGCGGCGCATGTGCGGCTCGTCATAGCGCCGGGTTGTCAAATTAAACTGGTTGGTCTTCTGCGTCAGCTGGGCCAGCCGCTTGAGCGGCGCCGGATCGTCGATCCCGACCGTCATCACCATCTCCAGCGAAGCCAGATAGGCTTCCAGGCTACCGCTGCGCTCGGCGTTTTGGCGCAGCTGCCGCCGGATGCGCTCCTGCGCATACATCTCGGTCTTCTTTTGGTCCTCGGCGGTGAGCGACAGCAGCTCCAACCGCGAGACCTGATCCAGGCAAAATGGCACCTCGACCGGCCGTGCCGGGGTCTGGATAACCTCCACCTCAGGCAGCTCCCGGCGGACCAGGGCGCATTCGTGGTCGCTGTCATCGACAAAAATGAACGAGTCTAGACCCAGGTTCAGCTCCTCGGCGAGAGCTGCCAGGTTGTCGGTCTTCGGCTCCCAATTGACCCGAATTGACGCGAACTGTTCCGGCTTCAGGATTTGGTGCGGATGTTCATTCAGCACCTGATCGACATCGGCGGGGTTGTTCTTGCTGCACAGCGCCAGGATGAAGCCCCGTTGCTGAAAATCGAGCAGCCGGCGCTGAAATGCCATATAGGCGTTGCCCGGATATTCGTGGCCGAGCGCGATGCCATCGATACCGTCCTCGCCGATAATCCCGCCCCACAGAGTGTTGTCGGCATCGAGCACGATGACCTTAGCCTTCGGGAACTTCAGAGCAGCACCCAGCCCGACGACGCGCCGCGAAACCTCGCGGGCGGCGGCGGCGGCGAAAGGGAACCGCACCGAGTACCAGAGCCGGTTGTCGAAGAACGCCTCGCGTCCGATCTGCGCCAGCACCTCATCGAGGTCGAGGAACAGCGACGCCTCGATACCGGCACGCAATCGCCGGCCGATATCGGCTTTCAGCGCGGACCACCATGCGGCCTCCGACCGCTCCGACTGAGGATCGTAAACCCCCAGCGCCGGGCCTGCTTGCTCCGGTAGAATGGTGACGACCAGATGGCCGATGTTCTGGGCGCGAAAGGCCGTGACGATTGCCAGCAACCGATCGTGGGCCTGCGCTGCCAGTTTCGCCTGCTCGCCCGGCCGCAACCCCACCACCGGACGCGCCAAATCGGGGTGCAGGTCTTCCCGCCTCAAAAGCATCAGGGTGATATCCGGACTGTGGGCCACCAACCCCGATTTCGCATCCGCTTCCGCGAGGTTCAGACCATAAGGTGCGTGATAGGTCTCGACATCCAGCCCTTCCAGCGCGCCCGCCAAGCCGAGCCAGGGGTCGAGCAGCTCGCTGGTATAGCTGTGCACCACTCCCAAACGAAGCTCGCGCATTGCCGGTGCCAGGCCGGCCGCATGATCGGTCAATCGCTGGATGTGCGGCAGGATCGGCGAAGCAGCCTGTCGCAGCGCCTGCCGCAGGGTATCGCGGCTCCTGAAGGCCAACAGCCTTTCTAAATCGAGTTGCCTATTCGACATCTGGCACGGTCCATTCGTTCACGATCGTAGGTCGGCCACGCGCAGCTATATTATACGGCGAAGTGTGCTATATGCACCGATCATTCCGCTTCCCTCGGGTTGCGGTCGAGCGCCATTGGATCGTCACTGTGACGAGCAGTCACCAAGAACTCGTGAAGACTAAAGTTATATTAACCGTCGACACGGAGCCGTCGATCGCCGGAGCGTTTTGGGGGAACGAAGCAGCGCCGCCGCTGATCCATGAGCCGGTGGCGGGGATGGTGGACGGCAAGAGCCAAGCGTTGGGGTTTCTCGTCGAGACGCTGAGCAGATACGATCTGATCGCGACCTTTTTCGTCGAGACCGTGCATACCCGCTACTTTTCCGACAGGGTGATGGGCGGTTATGTCGACCAGCTGCTGCGCGCAGATCAGGATGTGCAATTGCATCTCCATCCCTGCTGGTTGTCGTTCGAAGGCGGGAAGCTGAACCGGTCCAGCCTGGTGACGGATCATTGCCATGAGCTGGAAACGGAGCGGCTGACGGCACTGATCGACAAAGGTGCGGATCAGATCAGAACCTGGACCGGGACGCGACCGACCGGTATGCGCACCGGCAACTTCTCCACCGCGATGTCGGTGTTCGCGGCGATGCGGCAAGCGGGTCTGAGCCGTGCGTCCAACATCTGCCTCGCCGCCCATCGTCCACCGGAACCGGAGCTGGCGGTGGCCGGCGGTACACACGACTTTGGCGGCATCTGCGAGCTGCCGGTAACGTGCTTTTTCGACGACGGCCCGGTGGGGCGCGGACGCTTGCGTCCGATGCAGGTCACGGCGCTGACGGCGCGCGAGCAGATTTGTCT
>Ga0306926_10010881_pt1 | contig 10069 bp, 7 predicted proteins | sample flu12Cox44000178_FD_203759 | JGI IMG/M metagenome (GOLD analysis project Ga0306926, IMG submission 203759) | Lab enrichment of tropical soil microbial communities from Luquillo Experimental Forest, Puerto Rico - flux8day.12C.oxic.44.000.178 (v2)... | ecosystem: Environmental > Terrestrial > Soil... | reverse complement strand
GTACACGTTCACCGGGTACGACGCATCGGCGCACATGACCGAGGAAACCCGCAGCGCCGCGACCAGCGGCCCCCGCGGCATCGTGATGTCGATCCTGGTGTCGCTGGCCGCCGGCTGGGTGCTGCTGATCGGGATCACGTTCGCGATCCAGGAGCAGCACTACACGCTCTACACCGGCGCGCTGGTGCCGCCGGCGCAGATCTTCATCACCGCGATCGGGGCCACCGGGGCCAAGCTGCTGTTGCTGGTCATCATCGGCGCGCAGCTGTTCTGCGGGATGTCCTCGGTCACCGCGAACTCGCGGATGATCTACGCGTTCTCCCGGGACGGGGCCCTGCCTGGCTCGAACTTCTGGCACAAGGTGAACAAGCGAACCCGGACGCCGACCAACGCGATCTGGCTGGCCGCCGCCGGGGCGCTGATCCTGGGCCTGCCGTACCTGTGGAACAGCGCGGCCTACGCGGCCGTGACCTCGATCGCCGTGATCGGCCTGTACATCGCGTACGTCACGCCCACCTACCTGCGGCTGCGGCAGGGCGAGAACTTCAAGCGCGGGCCCTGGAACCTGGGCCGGTGGAGCTACGTGGTCGGCTGGATCGCGGTGATCTGGGTGGTGTTCATCACGATCCTGTTCATCCTGCCCACCGCGTACCCGATCCACGTCGGCAACTTCAACTACACGATCGTCGCCGTCGCCGTGGTGCTCGGCTTCGCCGGCATCTACTGGGCGGTCTCGGCGAAGAACTGGTTCAAGGGCCCGAAGGTCCAGGGCACGGCGGAGGAACTGGCCGCGATCGAGCGGGAGCTTTCCGCCTGATGCCTTCCGACCACGGCTCGCGCCGCCGCGGACTGCTGACCCTGGAGGAGCTGCGGTCCGCGGTCGGTGCGGGCGAGATCGACACCGTCGTGCTCGCCTTCACCGACATGCAGGGCCGGCTGCAGGGCAAGCGGCTGTCGGCCGAGTTCTTCCTCGACGAGGTGGCCGAACACTACTCCGAGGGCTGCAACTACCTGCTCGCCGTGGACGTGGACATGAACACGGTGGACGGGTACGCCATGTCGTCGTGGGAGCGCGGCTACGGCGACTTCGTCATGGTGCCGGACATGGGCACGCTGCGCCGGATCCCGTGGCACCCGGGCTCGGCCCTGGTGATCGCCGACCTGACCTGGCTGGACGGCGCGCCGGTGATGGCCTCGCCGCGGCAGATCCTGGGCGCGCAGATCGAGCGGCTGGCTTCGCGCGGCTGGATCGCGCTGGCCGGCACCGAGCTCGAGTTCATCGTCTACCAGGACTCCTACGAGCAGGCCGCGGCGCGCGACTACCGGGACCTCACTCCGGCCAACCAGTACAACGTGGACTACTCGATCCTGGGCACGTCCCGGATCGAGCCGCTGCTGCGCCGGATCCGGGTGGAGATGGCCGGTGCGGGCCTGTACGTGGAGTCGGCCAAGGGCGAGTGCAACCTCGGCCAGCACGAGATCGCGTTCCGCTACGCGGACGCGGTGACCACTTGCGACAACCACTCGATCTACAAGACCGGGGCGAAGGAGATCGCGGCCCAGGACGGGAACAGCATCACGTTCATGGCCAAGCCGAACGCCCGCGAGGGAAACTCCTGCCACATCCACCTGTCCCTGCGCTCCGCTTCTGACGGGACCCCGGTGATGGCCGGCGACGACGAGCATGGCCTGTCCAGGCTGGGCGAGCACTTCCTGGCCGGCCAGCTCGCCGCGATGCGCGAGCTGGCGCTGTGCTACGCGCCGAACATCAACTCCTACAAGCGCTACGTGCCGGGCAGCTTCGCCCCCACCTCGGTCCGCTGGGGACCGGACAACCGCACCTGCGCGCTGCGGCTGGTCGGCCACGGGCTCTCGCTGCGGGTGGAGAACCGGGTGCCCGGCGGCGACGTGAACCCGTACCTGGCGGTCGCCGCGATGATCGCGGCCGGCCTGCACGGCATCGACAACGAGCTGCCGCTCGAGCCGCCGATGACCGGCAACGCCTACGCCGACACCGCCGCGCGCGTCCCGCACACCCTGCACGACGCGCTGGACCTATGGGATAAGAGCGAGCTGGCCCGGGAGGCGTTCGGCGCGGAGGTGGTGGAGCACTACGCCAACTACGCCCGGGTCGAGCTGACCGCCTACGAGGCCGCGGTGACCGACTGGGAACTGCGGCGCGGCTTCGAACGCCTATGAATCCGACGCTGGGATCGGGGGTGCCTGACGCATGTCCACGTTTACCGTGCTCAACCCCGCCACCGAGGAGCCGGTCACCACGCTGACCCAGGCCTCTTCCGAGGAGGCGGATCACGCCATCGCCCGGGCCACGGCCGCGTCGGCGGCGTGGCGCGCGGTCGCGCCCGGGGACCGCGCCCGGATGCTGCGCGCGTTCGCGGCGACCGTGGACGCCGCGTCGGAGGAACTGGCCGGACTCGAGGTGACAGGCTCGGGCCATCCCATCGGGGCGGCCCGGTGGGAGGCCGGGCAGGTCCGCGACGTGCTGTTGTACTACTCGGCGGCACCGGAGCGGTTGAGCGGGCGGCAGATCCCGGTGCCCGGCGGGCTCAACGTCACCTTCCACGAGCCGGTCGGCGTGGTCGGCCTGATCGTGCCGTGGAACTTCCCGATGCCGATCCTGTCCTGGGGCATGGCGCCCGCGCTGGCCGCGGGCTGCACCGTGGTGGCCAAGCCCGCCGAGGCGACCCCGCTGACCGCGATGCGGATCGCCTCGCTGGCGCTGGAAGCCGGGCTGCCGGAGGGCGTGTTCCAGGTGCTGCCGGGCAAGGGCAGCGTGGTCGGGAAGCGGCTGGTCGACCACCCTTCGGTGCGGAAGATCGTCTTCACCGGGTCCACCGAGGTGGGCCGGCGGATCATGGCCGACTGCGCGCGCCAGGTCAAGCGGCTCACCCTCGAGCTCGGCGGCAAGAGCGCCAACATCGTCTTCGCCGACGCCGACCTGGAGAAGGCCGCGGCGACCGCGCCGTACGCGGTGTTCGACAACGCCGGGCAGGACTGCTGCGCCCGGTCCAGGATCCTGGTCCAGCGCTCCGTCCTGGACACGTTCATGGAGCTGTTCGAGCCCGCGGTTCGCGGTGTGGTGGTCGGCGACCCCGCCTCGGCGGCGACCGAGATGGGGCCGCTGATCTCGGCGGCGCACCGGGCGCACGTCGCCTCCTACGTGCGGTCCGACGCCCCGGTGGCGTTCCGTGGCCACGCGCCATCCGGGCCGGGGTACTGGTTTCCGCCGACGGTGCTCGCGCCGGTGCGCCCGGACGACCCGGCCTACACCGAGGAGGTGTTCGGCCCGGTGGTGACCGTGACCCCGTTCTCGGACGAAGCCGAGGCGGTGGCCATCGCCAACGACACGCCCTACGGCCTGTCCGGCTCGATCTGGACCAGGGACGTGGGCCGTGCGATCCGGGTGGCCAGGGCGGTGGAGAGCGGGAACCTGTCGGTGAACTCGCACTCCTCGGTGCGCTACTGGACGCCGTTCGGCGGCTTCAAGCAGTCCGGCCTCGGCCGCGAGCTCGGCCCGGACGCCCCGGACGCGTTCACCGAGACCAAGAACGTGTTCATCTCTACGGAGGCCTGATGAGGTTTGAGGGTAGGACCGTCGTCATCACGGGCGCCGGCAGCGGGATCGGGCTGGCGGCCGCGCGGCGGTTCGCGGCCGACGGCGCGCACGTGGTGGCGGTCGACATCGACGACGTGGCCGGCAAGAAGGCCGCGGCGGAGACGGGCGGCCTGTTCGTGCACGCCGACGTGACGTCTGAAACCGACGTGGCCGCCGCCTTCCGCGCGGCGCACGACACCTACGGCTCGGTCGACGTGGCCTTCAACAACGCCGGCATCTCCCCGCCCGACGACGATTCGATCCTGTCCACCGGCCTGGACGCCTGGCGCCGGGTCCAAGAGGTCAACCTGACCTCGGTGTACCTGTGCTGCAAGGAAGCGATCGGCTACATGCGGGCGCAGGGTCGCGGGGCCATCGTGAACACGGCCTCGTTCGTCGCGGTGATGGGTTCGGCCACCTCGCAGATCTCCTACACCGCATCCAAGGGCGGCGTGCTCGCCCTGTCCCGCGAGCTCGGCGTGCAGTTCGCGCGCGATGGCATCCGGGTCAACGCGCTGTGCCCGGGCCCGGTGAACACGCCGCTGCTGCGCGAGCTGTTCGCGGCCGACCCGGAGCGGGCACAGCGCCGCCTGGTGCACGTGCCGATGGGCCGGTTCGCCGAGCCGGAGGAGATCGCCGCCGCGGCCGTGTTCCTGGCCAGCGACGACGCCTCGTTCATCACCGCCTCGACGTTCCTGGTCGACGGCGGAATCTCCGGCGCGTACGTCACGCCGCTCTAATCGCCCTTTTGTGGGCGTGGATGCCACATCCATGCTGCTGGAGCGACGTGGATGGGACATCCACGCCTTCCCCAGGGTCCGGCGCTGGTCTGGCTGCACCGGGTCTCGGTGACGCCGATGGCGTACCACACGCCGTACATCCCGTGACCGCAGACCGCGTCCCACCGCCCGCCGCCCCCCGGGGCGGCGGGCCTTTGCGGGCTCAGGGGGAGCACAGGGTGCGCAGCCTGATCGTGACCGGCATCTCGCTCAGCTCGGCCAGCACGTCCTCGCTGTACTCCGGGACGATATCGGTCAGCACGTAGCCGTACTCGTCCCTGGTCCGTAGCAGCTGGCCCTCGACGTTGACGCCGTGCTCGGCCAGCACCCGGTTGATCGAGGCCAGCACGCCGGGCACGTTCTGGTGCAGGTGCACGAGGCGGTGCGTGCCACTGCCCGCCGGCAGCGCGATCTCCGGCAGGTTCACGCTGAGCGAGGTGGCGCCGGTGGCCATGTGGTCGGCCAGCTTGCCCGCGACGAACTCGCCGATATCCTGCTGGGCCTCCTCGGTCGAGCCGCCGATGTGCGGGGTGAGGATGACGTTCGGCAGCCCGCGCAGCTCGGAGACGAACTCGTCGCCCTTGCCCTTCGGCTCCTCGGGGAACACGTCGATGGACGCGCCGGCGATGTGCCCGGACTCGATGTTGCGGCGCAGCGCCGCGTGGTCCACCACGAAGCCGCGGGACAGGTTCAGGAACAGCGAGCGCGGCCGCATCATGGCGAACTCGGCCGCGCCGAAGAAGCCGCGGTTGCCGTCGCGGCCGTCCACGTGCAGGGTGACGGTCTCCACCGACTCGAGCAGTTCGGCCAGGGTCGAGCAGCGTCGCGCGTTACCGAGAGCGAGCTTGTCGGCGATGTCGTAGAAGTAGACGGACATGCCGAGGCTCTCCGCCAGCACCGACAGCTGGGTGCCGATGTTGCCGTAGCCGACGATGCCGAGCTTGCGCCCGCGCACCTCGTGGCTGCCGGACGCGGACTTGTCCCAGTGGCCCGCGTGCATCTGGGTGTTCTTCTCCGGCAGCCGCCGGGCCATGGCGATGATCTCGGCCAGCGCGAGCTCCACCACGCTGCGAGTGTTGGAGAACGGCGCGTTGAACACCGCGACGCCGCGTCTGCTCGCGGCGGTCAGGTCGATCTGGTTGACGCCAATGCAGAAAGCCCCGATCGCGATCAGGTGCGGCGCCGCGGCCAGCACACGTTCGGTAATCTGCGTGCCCGACCTGATGCCGAGCAGGCCCACGTCGCCGATGGCCTCGATGAGCTCGTCCTCGCCGAGCGCGCGCGGCAGCGTGTCGACCTGATAGCTCTCCTTGGCCAGCCGCGCCGACGCGTCGGGGTGGATGTTCTCGAGCAGCAGCGCTCTCGTGGTCACTCCAGTCCGTACCTTTCGCTGGACTTTGCCCGGGTCCTGAAGGCGGACAAGGCTCACCCCCGTAACCCCGTTCCTTTCCTTTATACCTAACGGGCCGCGGTGGCTGCCCCGGTCAGCTGACCCGGCTCCCCCGGGCCGGCGCCCGGTGCCGTCTCGCCCTGCTGACCCTCCTCCGCGCCCAGGTCGCTGAGCTGGGCTCGGACCTCGTCGGCGAGCGGATGCGGGAGCCGGTCCAGGATGACGACGGACTCGCGCCAGGCCGCCCGGGCGGCCTGGCGGTCGCCCTCGGCCAGCAGGGCGTCGCCGAGCCCGCGCAGCGAGTTGCCCTCGCCGAACGGCGCGCCAATCTCGCGGTAGGCCTCGATGGCCTTGGTGTAGTGCGCCTTGGCCTGGTCGATGTCGCCCAGGTGCAGGTAGACGTAGGCGATGCTGTCCAGGGTGTCGGCGGTGCCGCCGCGGTGGCCGGAATCGCGGTGCAGGCTCAGCGCCCGCTGGCAGTGGGCCAGCGCCCGGTCGTACTGGCCCAGGTGGGCGTAGAGCCAGCCGACCCCGTTCTCCAGGGTGGCCTGCGTCCACCAGTGCCCGACGGCCTTGAGCATCCGCAGCGCGTCGAGCGCGACGGCCAGCGCCTCGGGGTAGCGTTCCTGCTTCTCCAGCATGCCGGCCAGGCCGTTGAGCACCACGGCCTCGTTGGCCCGGTCGCCGAGCTCACGGAACAGGTCGAGCGCGCGCCGGAAGTTCGGGTCGGCGTCGGCGTAGGCGCCCGTCTGCGACTGGACGTGGCCGAGCAGGTGGTGCGTATGGGCCAGGGCGAGCGTGTCACCCAGGCGGCTGGCTGCGGCCAGCGCGGTCTGCTGGGTCGCGGTGTAGTCCTGCCACCGGCCGCGCCGGTTGAAGAACGGGCCGAGCGTCCAGGGGATCTGCCAGGCATGGCTGTCGAACTCGTTGGCGTCGGCGTAGGCGATCAGCGCGAGCAGCACGGGGACCTCGGCGTCGAACCAGGCCATCGCCTGTTCCTTGTCGGTCACGTCGGCGGGCAGCACGCCCGGCTGCGGGCCGGCCAGCTGCAGCGGGGACCGGAACGGGCTGAACCGGTTGGAGGCCGCCATCGCCGTGTGCAGGTAGTGGTCGAGCACGCGGTGGGTCGCGGCCCGGCGCTCGAGCTCCGGGTCGTGCCGTTCGGCCTGGTCGGCTGCGTACGCGCGGAGCAGGTTGTGGAACGTGAACCGGGCGGGCAGGTACTCGGCGACCATGTGGGTCCTGGTCAGCTCGTGCAGCGCGGCGCCCGCCTCGGCGCGCGGCATCCCGGCCAGGCTGGCCGCCGCCGACAGCGAGATGTCAGGGCCCGGGTGCACGCCGAGCAGGCGGAACATCCGCGCCGCGGTCTCGGAGAGCTGGTCGTAGGACCAGGAGAGCACGGCCCGCACGTTGGTCATCGCGTCATCGGCCTCGAGCGCGTCCAGCCTGCCCCGGGCGTCGTGCAGCTCGGCGGCCAGCTCGGTCAGCGGGCGCTTGAGGCGCCCGGACGCGCGGCCTACCGCGATGCCCAGAGCCAGCGGGAGGCGGGCGCACGCGGTGATGATCTCCTCCGCCGCCGCGGGTTCGGCCGCGACCCGGTCCTGGCCGAGCCGACGGGCCAGCATCTCGTACGCCTCGGCGTCGCCGAGCACGTCGAGCGTCAGCGGCACCGCGCCCTCGGCCGCCACCAGCCCCGTCAGCTCGTTGCGGCTGGTCACCACGACCAGCGAGCCCGGCGCGCCGGGCAGCAGGGGCCGGACCTGCGCAACATTGCGCGCGTTGTCCAGGACGATCAGCATCTGCCTGTGGTCGAGCAGGCTGCGGAACAGCGCGGACCTGGCCTCGGTGTCGGGCGGGATCCGGTGCGGCGGGACGCCCAGCGCATCGAGGAAGAAGCGGAGCGCCTCGGGCGGCTCCATCGGCGGCGTGGACGGATCCAGACCGCGCAGGTTGACGTACAGCTGGCCGCCGGGGAACCGCCTGGCAACCTGATGGCCGAACCGGATCGCGAGCGCGGTCTTGCCCGTCCCCGCGGCGCCCGAGATGACCACGATCGGGACCGTCTGGCCGGACTCGGCTCCTTCGAGCGTGGCGGTCTCGCCGGGTGCGGCGGACTTCGCGGGCAACATGGCCCGCAGGATGCTGAGCTCTTCGCGGCGGCCGGAGAAGCCCGGCACGTCGAGCGGCAGCTGGGCGGGCACCGGGGTAATCATGTCCTCGGGCCTGGGCCGCCGCTGCCCGCCGTCGGGCGCCAGCCCGGTGCCCGCGTCCTCGTCGGACGGCGCGGAGCCGCTGGCGCCGCGTATAGCCAGGCCGTTCGGGATCGATAGGGCCGGATCCATGGTCAGTACCTGCTGGTGGACGCGGGACAGATCCCCGCCGGGATCGATGCCCAGCTCCTCGGCGAGCACCCTGCGACCCTCGGCGAACACGTGCAGCGCCTCGGCTTGCCGCCCGCAGCGGTACAGCGCGATCATCAGCAGCCCGCGCATCCGCTCGCGCAGCGGGTGGTCCGCCACCATCGCGGTCAGGTCGGGCACGACCTCCTCGTGCCGGCCGAGCGACAACAGCACGTCGGCGCGCTCCTCGGCGGCCGTGGAACGCAGTTCGCCGAGCCGGACGCGCTCGGTCTCGGCGAACGGGCCGGGCACCCCGGCAAACGCGATGCCCCGCCACAGCGAGAGCGCGGAGTTGAGCGCGACCACGGCGCCCGCCACGTCTCCGGCCTTGCGCAACTGGCGCGCCCGGCCCAGGTCCTGCTCGAAGGCGACCGCGTCCGGCTGGCCCGGCACCAGGTGGAGCACGTAACCGGCCCCGGACGAGACCAGCACCCGGCCGGGGCCGCGCAGCGACCGGTTCGGCTCGATGACCCGGCGCAGGCCGGCCACGTAGGTGTAGATGCCGCCCTCGGCGCTGGCCGGGGGATCCTGGCCCCAGACGGCGTCGACGAGCTCGCCCCGGGATATCACGCGGTTCGCCCGCATCGCTAGGATGCCAAGTACAGCCTGCTGCCTAGGCTGTCCGACCGGTAGTTCCTGGTCGCCATACCAGGCCATTACGGGACCAAGCACGCCGACGCACAACGCCACGGCTTCGCCGACCTTCCGCTCGCCAGATAACCCTTCAGACCCGAAGGACCGCCCCCCCTCCAGGGCCGGAGCTTCTCGTTAAGATTACAGTGATTTGTTCTAGTCATCCAGAAAAAATCTAGATCATATAGAGACGACCCTTTCATAGTTGTTCGCGCGTCACGAGGGCACTTGCGGTCTGGCCCGAGGTCCGGGCCAGCAGGCAGGGCGCGTCCCGATGCGCGACGAAGACGGGGAGGCTGGGATGGCGGCTAAGGGCTGGGACACTTGTTACTGCCCGTGCTGCCGGGATTTTTGAGACTAGATGGACTCCACCGTAATCACTTCGGCCGCGCGAGCGGTCCACCAGGAGCTGGTCCGCAAGCTCGCGGAGCAGGCCAGGATCAACCGTCTCAGGGATCAGCTCCGCCGCGCCCGGCCCGGAACCATGACCTCCTCGCCCGCCATGACCTCCTCGCCCGCCATGACCTCCTCGCCCGCCATGACCTCCTCGCCCGCCATGACCTCCTCGCCCGCCATGATCGCCTCGCCTGCTGCGGTCCCCTCGCCGGTCGGCCACGGCCTCGACAGCGCCGACGGCGTTCCCGGTCTCACCGGCTCCCGCGGCGCGGTGACCCTGCCGCTCGGCCCCGCCCGCCTAGGTCAGGCACCGCCGGCTGAAGCCTCCGGGCACCGCGTGACCCGGAGCCGCCGGCCCTCACGGCACCCCCCTCACTACCTGCCGTGGGGGCCGGCCCTCGGCACCCCTCACTACCTACCGTAAGGACCGGCCCCTCGGCGCCGACCGAACGGACGGCTGCGCTATAGCCGTATCTGACCCTGATGATCTACTGAGCGGCCTTTATGGAATCGCCAAGCTATCTTGGCTAATACTTCACTATTCGCCCTTTCCGCCCGACCTCGGGCAATAGGGCACCAAATCAGCTCGGTCCCGCGGCACCGGAAACAGGCCCCCGCCCGTCAGCCGGGCCGACGGAGTCGCCGAGCATGGGCGCGCCGGTACGGTAGAGCGCCTAACATAGAGCCCGGTACCCGGGATGACCGACTACTCCTGCGCGTCGGCGCAGGTTCGGAACCAGCAGGCGTGCGGCCAGACCGCCAGCTGGCTGACGCAAGGGTTGGACGAAGCGAGCATGGGCAAGGCAAGCAGGACGAAGGTCGACAGCACCCGCCGGGAACGGATCGCGGCCCAGCG
>Ga0306926_10010880_pt1 | contig 10069 bp, 10 predicted proteins | sample flu12Cox44000178_FD_203759 | JGI IMG/M metagenome (GOLD analysis project Ga0306926, IMG submission 203759) | Lab enrichment of tropical soil microbial communities from Luquillo Experimental Forest, Puerto Rico - flux8day.12C.oxic.44.000.178 (v2)... | ecosystem: Environmental > Terrestrial >... | reverse complement strand
CACGTTCGGGATAAATCTTGAACCACACTAAGCTGTGCTCGCAACCAGGAACAAACTGTGAAATACATTATGTGATAACGCAGAAAAAAGGCGCAGGAACGCCTGTCGCGTTGCACTGGGGGATGTAACGCTGGGCGTTTGCGCCCTTCTTTTCGGTGCGTCTTCGTTGGGCATCGCAAACGCCGCAGATTTGGCCTACAGGGCGCCGCCGCGCGCGGTCGGGGGCTGCGCCAGCGCCAACTGGAACGGTTTCTACGTCGGCATCAACGCCGGCGATGCCATGCACCGCTCGACGCTCTCGGACCAGGGCAATGCCTTCGCCGAGCAATTCGGCTCTTCAGTCGGGACACAGACCGATACGACGAATGGCGGATTCGTCGGTGGGACGGTGGGTTACAATTTTCAACGGTGCCTTACGTTTGTCGGCATCGAAGCCGACTGGGACTGGAGCAGGTTTGGCACCAGCTACGCGGTAAATCCGACTATTACCGGTAGCAATTGGCTCATCAGCGACAACATGAAACAGTTCGGCACTGTGCGCGGCCGGACTGGTGTCGCGCTTGAGAGCCTATTGCTCTATGTGACGGCCGGCGCGGCATGGGCCAATATCAACCACGCAGTCGCGGCCAATCCGGTCGTGTTCGGCGGCCCGGCGTTCACTCCAATAGGATTCAACGACACCACGACGCAGTGGGGTTGGGCGGCAGGCGCCGGCGCGGAATGGTCGTTCACTCCGAACCTCAGCCTGAAGTCGGAAGTCCTTGTCCTTGGATTTAAGGATCAGACCCACGTCATCAACTTCTTGCCCCGCTTCGGGCCCCACGTTTTTCCCCTGAACAACTTTACGTCCTCCGACGAGATATTCGTCTTCAAGACCGGCCTGAACTGGCGCTTCGGGGGCGGCCCCGGCGTCCTTGGTCTCTGGTAAATCGGCCTGCTCGGCCAGCTTCGGCGCGTCAACGCGCAGCCCTTCGAGACGTTCTCGAGACGGCGCGCACGCCGCAAAGGGGCACAAGCTCAGCGGGGCCACGCGCTCCCGAGGCGCGCCGCGAGGGCCGCTGATGCCCTATTGGCCGTCGTTGCTTCGCGCCGCCTCCCCTGCGCTCAAGGGATCGGCCGGCAGCTGCGCAAGCTCGGGCTCGCGCGGCAGCTGCTCCGCCGGCACCACAGCGCCGAGCTCGGCCTCGATTTGCGGCTGCTCGGCACCCGCGCGCAGGAGGGCGAGCTCCTCGGCACGACGAAACTCCCGCTCGCGCGCCCGCGCCGCGCGCGCTGCCCCCCGCTCGAGCGCATTGAACCACCAGTAATAGGCCTGCATTGCAGCCCGCCCGAGCCTGCCTCCCGCCCACACCAGCTCGAACGGCGTGAACAGCTTCCAGGTGTCGTCGTTCTCCGCAATCGCGCGCGCAATGACGGTGCCGGCCATCGCCGTGGTATTGAGCCCATGTCCACCAAAGCCGCTCGCCAGCCACAGCCCGGGCGTGAGCTCGCCGATCTGCGGCATGCGGTGCAGCGGGCTGCCGAGCATTCCGGACCACGCATGCTCGATCACGACGTCGCCGAGCTGCGGGTACACGGCTTCGATGTCGGCCTTGAGCTTGACGGCGTAGCGAGCAGGGTCGCCCTCCCAGGTTGTGGAACGGCCAGACCACAAAAGCCGATCGCCGCCCACGATGCGGTAGTGATGGTTGGCAAGGTCGGTGTCGCTGACCGCTCCGCGCCAAGCCACCGCCTCGGACAGCCGCGCCCCCAAAGGCGCGGTGGCGACCACATAGGACCACACCGGCACCAGCGTGCCGGCAATGCGCGGCAGGAGCGCGCCGAGATGCGCGTTGCAGGCGACGACCACCTGCGCCGAGCGCACGCGTCCCGCTGACGTCGTGACCCGTTTGCGCACGCCGGCCGGGTCGATGCTGAGTGCCTGCGAGTTCTCGAAGATACGCACGCCCGCGGCCTGCGCCGCTGCCGCAAGCCCAAGCGCGTAGTTCAAGGGATGGATATGGAAGGCGCGCGGGAGATGCAGGGCATGAAAATAATGCCCCGACCGAAGCACTTCGCGCACGCGCTCGGTCGGCCAGCCCTCGACTTCGGTGCCAAGCTCGGCATGCAGCTCGACATTGGCCAGCACCTTCTCGCGGTTGTCCGTTTTCGACACCTTGAGCCAGCCGGCGATCGGCGCGACCCCGGGCATTTTCAGTTCCGCGATGGCGCTGCGCACATAGCGCAACCCCATCTCCGAGAGCGCCCAAAGCGTCTTGGCGTCGGCCAGGCCCACGCGCGCGATCACCCGGTCCATGGATTCGGCAAATCCCGGCAGCACGAACCCGTCATTGCGACCCGACGCATTCCAGGCGACGCGGCGGGCCTCCAACAGCGCAACCGACCAGCCGCGCAAAGCGAGTTCGCGCGCGGTGGTGAGCCCCGCAAGCCCCCCGCCGACCACGCAGACATCGACGTCGAGGTCGAAAGCGAGGCGGCCGAACTCGGGGATCGGTACCATGCTGGCGGCGTACCAGGTCGTGCCGTAGGACGGCCGCTGCGCGCTGCTCACGTTGCCTCTCTCCTTGCACGCGTCAAAATCACGCGCCGGGGCGCGCCACCCATCCGGTATGCTAGACTCCCGCCTGCCGCAAATCGATGTTGCCATCATGCGACTTCTGGTGCTTCGCCACGCCAAGTCGGAAAAGGCCGTGCCGGGGATGCTCGACCGCGAGCGGCCCCTCAATGCGCGCGGCCAGCGCGACGCAGCCACCATGGGGGCCTACATTGCGCGCCACGGCCTCGTGCCGGATGGTGCGGTGGTGTCGCCGGCGCGGCGCACGCGCGAGACCTGGGACCACGTTTCGGCCGAGCTTCCCGCCGCGCCCGCTCCCCGCTACGAGCAGCGGCTGTACAATGCGGGAAGCGATGCCATCCTTGCCGCCATCCGCAATGCGGACGGCGACGCACGTACGCTCATGGTGATCGGCCATAATCCGGGCCTGCACGAGCTTGCGCGCACGCTCATTGCCTCGGGCGACGTGGAGTGGCGCGAGCGGCTCAACGAGGGCTTGCCCACAGCGGGGCTGGTGGTCATCGATTTTGCGGCCGACGACTGGCGCAAGCTGCACGCGCATGGCGGAAGGCTCGAGCGTTTCGTCACCCCGCGCCTGCTGGCGGCTGCCGATAAGCTGTAGCCCGCGGAGCCTGCAGCCCGCATTGCAACGAAAATGCGCGGGGAGGCATTCCCGGTCTCGCAGGGAGGCCCGCATGTACAGGAACATCCTGGTCCCGATCGACCTCGCCGATACCGCGCTGGCCAAACCCGCAATCGCGGCCGCGCGGGTGATGGCGTCGCAGTCCAGCGGCGGCATCCGCCTGGTGAACGTACTGCCGCTGACCCCGGTCGTGCTTGCCGAATACGTGCCGGCCGATTTCGATGCACAGCAGCGCAAAGCCGCCGAGGAAGCGCTCGCCATCCTGGCGGGGGAGATCGGCCTGCCCGCCGAGCGCGTATCGACCTCGGTGCGCCAGGGCGGCGTCTACCAGGAGATCCTGGAGGAGGCCGTGGCCTGCGGGGCCGACCTCATCGTGATGACCTCACAGCGCGGCCAGCGCCACGCCGTGCGCACCTATTTCCTCGGCTCCAGCACCGGCCACGTGGTGCGCTATGCGAAGTGCTCGGTATTGGTGGTGCGCAATTGATAGTCACCTCATGGCACCCGTATCCGGCGTGAGGCGGTCGACGCGGCGCAGCTGCGGAAAGGCGGCCGTCCAGATCAGCATGACCGCGATCGCGCCCAGGCCCCCGATCAGGGCGGAGGGCACGACACCGAGCCAAGCCGCGATCACCCCGGCGCGGAACTCGCCAAGCGAGCCGGAGGAGCCCGTGAACATGGAGTTCACCGCCATGACGCGGCCAAGCATCTCGTAGGGCGTGCGCATCTGCACCAGCGACTGCCGGATCACGACGCTGATCGCGTCCGCGGCGCCATAGACGGCGAGTGCGAGGAACGAGAGCGCCATCGAGCTTGACAGGGCAAACAGCACGCTCGCCGCACCGAAGGTCCCGACCGCCGCGAGCATGATGGCGCCGGCGCGCGAGCCGATGGCATGGCGGGTGAGCACGATGGACGCCGAGAGCGCGCCGACCGCAGGCGCCGAGCGCAGCAGTCCGAGCGCCCATGGCCCCGCGGCCAGGATGTCGCGTGCGTAGATGGGAAGGAGCGCCGTGACGCCGCCGAGCAGCACGGCAAACAGATCGAGCGAGATCGCGCCCAGGAGAATCGGTCGGCTCCAGATATAGGCAAAGCCTGCGAACAAGGTCTCGACGTCGAGCGGCTTTCGCTCCTTTGCGCGCGTGGCAACGCGGAGCCGGGCCATCAGTACGCTGGCCGCCATGAAGACGATGGTGCAGGTCGCGTAGACCGCCGTCGGTCCCAGGCCATAGAGCAAGCCGCCCAGCGACGGCCCGCAGATCACCGCAGTCTGCTGGGCGCTTGCCGAGGCCGCAATCGCGCGCGGCAGCAAGAGCGGCGGCACCAGCGCCGGCAGCAGCGCATGCATGGTCGGCATCTCAAAGGCGCGCGCGCTTGCGGAAAAGAACACGATCGCCAGCATGGCATCGCGCGAGAGCCATCCGCCGGCAGAGCCGAGCGCAAGCGCGAGCGCCGCCAGCGCCTTGCCAACCTGGCAGGAAGCGGCCACCGTGCGGCGCTCGAGCCGGTCGGCGGCCTGCCCGATCAGCAACGAGAAGGCAACGAGCGGGAAAAACTGCACGAGGCCAACGAGGCCGAGATCGAGGGCATTGCCGGTGAGATCGTAGATCTGCCAGCCGACCGCTACGCCCTGCATCATGAACGCACCGTTGCTCAGCGTGCGCGCGCACCAGAACCGCACGAAAGAGGGCTGGCGCGTCAGTCGCGCGGAAGGACCGACAGGTGCTGTGGGCATGGGCAAGCAGAACGATGCGAGGACCGGGGAGTTTGTAGAGCTTGTAGCCCGCATGAGCATAGCGCGTCTGCGACGCGCCGTGCGACATGCGGGGTTGTGCCTGCGACCCGGAAACCGGATATCGCTGCTCTCATCGGGGCTATGGACGCTTCCGGTTGGAGATACGACATGGGGTTTCGCAACGCCCTCCTCGCCGCGCCGGGCTTGCTGCTGCTCGCGCCGCGGCCGGCATGGGCGGCGGCTGCGCTCGACGGGGCGGCGTTGCGCTGGCCGTGGGCAATTCCCTTTGTCGGCATCCTGCTGACCATTGCCAGCGGCCCGCTCCTGTTTCCCAGGCTCTGGCACAGCCACTATGGCAAGCTTGCCTTCGTCTGGAGCACGCTCACGGTTGCGCCGCTTGCCGCGGTCTACGGGGTGCCGGCCGCAGGGGCGGCCTTCGTGCATGTGATGCTCGCCGATTTCCTGAGCTTCATCGCGCTGCTGTTCGCGCTCTACGTGATCGCCGGCGGCATCCTGGTGACCGGCAACCTGCGCGGCACTCCGTTCGTCAATGGCGTCATCCTGGTGCTGGGGACCGCGATGGCAAGCGTGGTCGGCACCACCGGGGCTGCCATGATTCTCCTGCGTCCGTTGATGCGCGCCAACGCCGCACGCCTGCACAATGCGCATGTCGTCATCTTCTTCATCTTTCTCGTCGGCAATGTCGGGGGCGCGCTCAGCCCGCTCGGCGATCCGCCCCTGTTCGTCGGCTTTTTGCATGGCATCGATTTCTTCTGGCCGGCGATCAACCTCTGGCGAGCGACCGCATTTGTCGGCGGCCTCGTGCTCGCCGTCTTCCTCGCGCTCGATCTCTGGCACTACCGCAAGGACCGCCTGGTCACGACGGTTGGCGAGAGCGTGCCGCCGCTCGATCTTGCGGTGCGCGGGAGCATCAATCTGCTGCTCATCGCCGGGGTCGTCGGTGCGATCCTGCTCTCGGCGGTCTGGAAACCCGGCATCGGCTTTGAAGTCTACGGCACCAGGGTCGAGCTGCAGAATGCGGCGCGCGATGCCGTGCTGCTGGTGCTCGCAGTCGCCTCGCTTGCGCTGACTCCCAGCGAGCACCGGGAGGAGAACGGCTTCACGTGGGACCCGATCGCGGAGGTGGCGATCCTGTTTGCCGGCATCTTCACCTGCATCATCCCGGTGATTGCCATGCTGAACGCCGGCGAGCGCGGCCCTTTTGCCTGGCTGCTGGCGGCGGTGACCGCGCGCGACGGCAGCCCGCATGTGGCCGCCTATTTCTGGCTCACCGGGCTCCTCTCCGCCTTCCTCGACAACGCGCCGACCTATCTTGTGTTCTTCGAGCTCGCGGGCGGGAATGCGCGCGAGCTGATGGGACCGCTTGCGCCCACGCTTGCGGCGATTTCCCTTGGCGCCGTGCTGATGGGCGCCCTCACCTATCTCGGCAATGCGCCCAACCTGATGGTCTATGCCATTGCGGTCGAGCGCGGCATCCGCATGCCCGGCTTCTTCGGCTATATGCTGTGGTCGGGCGCCGTCATGCTGCCGGTGCTGGCGCTCGCTACCGTCGTTTTCTTCTCCCCACCCTGGTAGCGCCGCGGGCGGCGCGCAGGGCGCTGCTCTTCCTGACGGGGGCCGCCCTTTGCCGCCCTACTCCCGGCGTGGTGAGGTCACATTTCCGCCGAGGCAAGCAGGTATCAGGACAAGCATGGGGGCGCGCCTTCGGCAATGGTCGGCGCGCGTTATCGGGGGAGCTTTCCGCTTGTCGATCCGTCGCCTGGGGCCGTGCGGCCGCAGCAGAATAGTCGTCATCCAATCCGGTCTGGTGGCGATCGCGCTTGCGGCCTCGGTCGCTTCTGCCTCCGCCCAGAACATTTTCGAGGCGTTCTTCGGACGCCTGTTCAATCCCAATGTCAGCGCCTATGCCGATCCGAATGCCGCCTTGCGCAGCGCAGAGCAGCGCGAGGCAAGCGGCACCGCCTATTGCGTGCGCACCTGTGACGGGCGCTATTTCCCCATCCAGCGACATGCCGGGGTGACCCCGGCGCAGACCTGCAGCTCGTTCTGCCCGGCGGCCGAGACCCGCATCTACAACGGAGGCAGCATCGAGCACGCGATGTCGTCCGACGGCAAGCGCTACAGCGAGCTCAATACCGCGTTTGCCTATCGCGAGAAGCTCGTCCCCGGCTGCACCTGCAATGGCCGCGACGCGTTTGGGCTGGTGACGCAGCCGGTGGCCGATGATCCGACGCTGCGGCCCGGCGATATTGTCGCGACCAATAGCGGGCTGATGGCCTACGATGCGCCGGCCGGCCGGCCGGCCGGTTTCACGCCTATTGACGCCTATGCAGCGCTCAACCCGGAGCTTCGACGCCAACTTGCCGAGACCAAGATCGCCCCCGCCGCCGAGCGGCCCGCGCCGCCGCCGGTCCGCCAGGCGCAGACGCCCGTGCAAAGCACCAGGAACAAGCGCGCTCAGGCCGATAGATAGCCGACATCCATCTCTGTCTTTCGTAACAAATGCATTTTGCGATGGAAACGGACCCGCGGGTCAAGCCCGCGGGTGACCGATCTGTAAGTTCAGGCCGACAAACTGCGCACGACCTCCTGCGCGAGCGAGAGCGCAGCTGTCAGCCCCGGCGATTCGATGCCGAACATGTGCACGAGCCCGCCCAGCCCATGCTGCGGCGGCCCTTCAAGCATGAAATCGATGGCCGGCTCGCCCGGCCCCGACAGCTTGGGCCGCACGCCCGCATAATCGGGCGCGAGCGAATCGTCGGGCAGCTTCGGCCAGTATCGGCGGATGCTGGCGTAGAATGCCTGCGCGCGGCTTACCGTCACGTCATAGTTTTCGGCTTCGATCCACTCGACGTCGGGACCGAACCGCATGCGGCCGGCGAGATCGAGCGTCACATGCACGCCGAGGCCGCCCGGCACCGGAACCGGATAGATCAGCCGCGAGAAAGCCGGCCGTCCGGCGTAGTTGAAATAATTGCCCTTGGCGAGGACGAGCCGCGGGACGCGCTCGGGCGGATAGCCTGCGGTCGCTCGCGCAAGACGCTGCGCGCCGAGGCCGGCGCAAATTCACCACCGCATCGACCACGATCGCGCCCGGATCGGCACCGCCAAAATGCGCACGCCATCCGCCGTCGGCGGGCTCGAGCCGCTCGACCGGCGTGTTGAAGGCAATAACCCCACCGTGGTCCTCGAGGTCGCCGGCGAGCGCCAGCATGAAGCGGTGGCTGTCGACAATGCCGGTCTCGGGCGAGAGCATGGCGGCGACGCAGGCGAGCGCCGGCTCGAGCTGCATCACCTCGCGCGCCGATATCATCGTTACCCCCTCAACGCCATTGGCGAGAGCCTGGGCGTGGATCGCCTCGAGCCGAAGGAGCTCGTCGGGGTGGGTCGCAACCACCAGCTTGCCGCACTTCCTGTGTGGCACGCCGTGGCTGGCGCAAAGCTCGTACAGCATGCGGCGCCCGGCCGGGCAGTGGCGGGCGCGCAGCGAACCCGTGGGATAATAAAGGCCGGCATGGATCACTTCGCTGTTGCGTGAGGACACGCCGGTGCCGATGGCATTTGTCGCCTCCGCGACGATCACCTGATGGCCCGCAAGCGCGAGCGCCCGCGCGCTCGCAAGCCCGACCACCCCTGCCCCCAGCACCAGCGTCTGCATCCTATGCACCGCATTCGTAGGGGCGAGACGCCAGCGCGTTTACGCGCGTCTGCGATGCGCTATGCCTCGCCCCTACCCTTCGTGCAATGGTGCTTACATAAACCCCATGGCACGGACCGACCCATACCAGGCGCGTGCGCGCGAGCTTGCGCGCGAGGCCGGCCTCGATCCCGATGGGCGCATCGAGCGGCCGGGACAACGCTCCATGCCGGCGTGGTGCACATTCCGGGAGGCCGCGCGTGCCGAACGGATGCGACGCGGGGCCGATGCGGCGGCAAACGCAATCGCGTTGCAGCCGCAGCCGGCGGCGTTCCGCAGCAGTCCGCTCGAAGTGCTGGGACAGCATGAGGAGGCAACCCTCGCGCAGATGCGCAACTGCATGGCGGTGGGCAACGTGGTCGGCGGCGTCATCTGCGCCGACGGCCACCTCGGCTATGCGCAGCCGGTGGGCGGCGTGATTGCTTACGAGGGACAGATCAGCATTTCCGGCGTCGGCTTCGACATCGCCTGCGGCAACATGGCGGTGCGACTCGACACGCCCTATGCGGCCATTGCCGACCGGGTCGGGCCGATCCTCAAGGACATCGCGCGCACGATCTCGTTCGGTGTCGGGCGCACCAACGAGGAGCGGGTCGAGCACGCGCTGTTCGATGACGCCGATGCCTGGCGCAAGAGCGACATGGGATCCTACCGTCAAAAGGCAGCCGCCCAGCTCGGCACCGTGGGCTCGGGCAACCACTATGTCGACCTCATGCGCGACGAGAAGAACTTTGTCTGGATCGGCGTGCATTTCGGCAGCCGCGGTCTCGGCCACACCAGCGCAACGCGCTATCTCAAGGCCGCCGGCGGCAAGGACGGCATGCACGTGCCGCCGGCTGTGATCGATGAGGCAAGCGAGCTCGGCCATCGCTACATCGCGGCCATGGAGCTTGCAGGCCGCTACGCCTATGCCGGGCGCGAGTGGGTGGTCGAGCGCGTGCGCAGGATTGTCGGCGGCGTGGTCACCGACACCGTGCACAACCATCACAACTATGCCTGGCGCGAGACCCACAACGGGCGCGCACTGTGGGTGGTGCGCAAGGGCGCAACGCCCGCCTTTCCCGGCCAGCGCGGCTTCGTCGGCGGCTCCATGGGCGACGACGCGGTGATCGTCGAGGGCGTCGACAGCCCGCGCTCGCGCGCAACGCTCTACTCCACCGTCCACGGCGCTGGCCGCCTGTTCGGCCGCAACGAGGCCAAGCGCCGCTTCACCCGTGCGCAGATGGAGGGCTGGCTCAAGGAGCGCGCCGTGGCGCTGATCGGCGCCGACCTCGACGAGAGCCCGATGGCCTATCGACGTTTGCCCGAGGTGCTCGCCCACCATGCCGGCACGGTCAAGGTGCTGCACCGATTGCGCCCGTTCGCGGTGGCGATGGCAGGCGCAGGGGAGGTTGATCCATTCAAGGATTAAATTAGGCG
>Ga0306926_10010879_pt1 | contig 10069 bp, 15 predicted proteins | sample flu12Cox44000178_FD_203759 | JGI IMG/M metagenome (GOLD analysis project Ga0306926, IMG submission 203759) | Lab enrichment of tropical soil microbial communities from Luquillo Experimental Forest, Puerto Rico - flux8day.12C.oxic.44.000.178 (v2)... | ecosystem: Environmental > Terrestrial >... | reverse complement strand
GCGGGCCTCGAAGAGGCCGCACCGGCCTCGCTTGAAGGCCGGATGCGGGCGCACACCGAGCGGGCGTTCGCCGCGGCCGACATCGCCCTCCTTGTTATCGACGCGCGCGAGGGGGTCACCGAGGCCGACCGCCATTTTGCCGGCTGGCTGCGGCGCAGTGGCAAACCCGTCGTGCTCGTCGCGAACAAGACCGAGGGTCGAGCCACCCTTCCCGGCGTCGGCGAGACCTACCGGCTCGGCCTTGGCGACCCGGTGCCGATCTCGGCTGAGCATGGTGAAGGTCTGGCGGGGCTTTATGAACGGCTGAAACCATTTGCCGCTGACCGGCCTCTCGACGCGGCCTCGGTTGAGCACGAGAAACCGTTGCAGCTCGCCATCGTCGGCCGTCCCAATGTCGGGAAATCCACCCTCGCCAACCGCCTGATCGGCGAAGACCGGTTGTTGACCGGTCCGGAGGCGGGGATCACCCGCGACGCGATTGCCGTCGACTGGATGTGGCGCGAGCGTCCGATCCGTCTCGTCGATACCGCCGGTCTACGGCGTCGGCCGCGGGTCGCCGGGAAGCTCGAGGAGCTCTCGATCGGCGATGCGTTGCGCGCGATCCGTTTTGCAGAGACGGTGATCCTGGTGCTCGACGCCCTGCAGCCCTTCGAGCGGCAAGACCTGACGATCGCCCGGCTCGTCGCCGACGAGGGGCGCGCGGTGGTGCTGGCGGCGAGCAAATGGGACGCGGTCGTCGAGCCTGCAGCAGTTCTGAAGGGTTTGCGCGGACGGGCTTCGATATCCCTTCCCCAGCTTCACGGCGTTGCTCTCGTCCCGGTATCGGGGCTCACCGGTTTCGGCCTCGATGCGATGATGAAAGCCGTCTGTGACGCTGGCGAGGTGTGGAACCGGCGGGTAACGACCGCGGACCTTAACCGCTGGCTCGCGGCCGTCCAAGACCGCCACCCGCCGCCCCTCGTCGCCGGCCGCCGGCTGCGCTTGCGCTACGTGACCCAGGTCAACACCCGGCCGCCGAGCTTCGCGCTCTTCGCCTCGAAACCGGGAGAGCTCCCCGTTTCCTATCGGCGTTATCTGGTCAACGCATTGCGCCAGGATTTCGACCTGCCCGGCACCCCGATCCGGATGATGCTGCGCCAGGGCAAGAACCCCTACGACGCGCGCTGATGCAGCCACGCGCCAACCCCCGCAGGCACGCGGGGCACTCCGGCAAATTCCCGACCCCTGTAAAAGCGAGAAAACAGGCCGAATCATCGATTCGGCGCTGAGATCTGACCCTGTTAGCCTTCAATAACGCATGTACATCAAAACTTAGAAGCCGCTTCCTGACGCGAACGAACAGGGGAGTATTTTCGCCGATCAGGGAGCCCGAATCGGGCTATCAGGGGGTTAGCAGGGGGAGGGAACGTGTGTCGCCGCGCGCCTCGCGGGTCGCCGACGCATGCCTCGGGGTCAGTGTGGATCGCTACTCCTTCACTGCAGCGGACTTTCACCACCTACTCGTTGCCGCTCTACCGGCGCACCAAGACGGCTCTCGTGATGATTTCTTTGCCTCTGTCGTCACCCGGTCGGATGATTGGTCTGGCAACCCGCCGTGGCTAGCGGTGCGGCTTAGCCGCTTAGCCAGGTGCCGCAGGTTCGGTGCCTCACCCCGCCGTAGGTGCCGGTTCAACGGCGTTCCGCCCGCGCCTTCGGCTCGTTGTAGCTGGCGACGTCGGTGCCGCGATAAAGGATCTTGGCGTTGCGCTCGGTAATCGTGCGGTGAAGTGCGACGAATTCCGGGTCGAGATCGCGAGTCGGCTGCGACTCTGAGATGAAATGGTGGTGGCGATCCTCGCCGCGTACGAGGGTGGCACTGTCCTCGTGCCCACCATCGTCGGGATATAGCGGATGGCAAAGCCGATGCGTCGGTCGTTCGACGGGTTGGGCGGCGAGCCGTGAACGAGGCGCACGTGGTGCAATGACATCTCGCCGGGACGCAGCGTGATGATCCGCCGCTGGGAGCGGTCGACCTCGACCATCACCTCCTGGCCACGCGTCAGGAGATTGTGTCTGGCGAAGGTGTCGCGATGGGGGATCTGGTCGAGCTTTTGGCTGCCGGGGATGTACTCCATCGCCCCGTTCGCCTCGGTCGCTTCTGTGAAGGCGACCCACGCGGTCACGACATCTTGTGTGCTGAGACCCCAATATGTCGAGTCCTGGTGGCACGACACGAAGGCCGGATCGGCCGCCTCCTTGATGAAGAAGTTGGTCGTCCAGCACAGCAGATCCGGGCCGTGGAGATCCTCGACGGTGTCGAGGATCGAGCTGCGCCGCACGAGTTCGGCGAGCCAGGTAAACAATAGGTGCGATTTATGGCGCATATCGCCCTGGAGCGGCCCGCCTGTCCGCCGTTCGAACGCCTCGAGCCGCCCCCGCAGCTCTGTCGCCGCCGTCTCAGACATGATGCGGATCGGGAAGACACAGCCCTCCTCGCGATATTGTTCGATCTGGGCCGGTGTCAGACACTTCGGCATCGATCCTCGGGCAAGGGCGAACCGGATCACTACCACTCCCCGGACGGAACGACCACGGTCAATCCTTCCTCGCTTACGTGAGGCAAGAGGCAGGAAGAGCGGGGGAGAGAGGGTTTGGACGAATCCGACAACAATCGGACCCGAGATTTGGGCACTCCGTCTCTCTAGTCGGCGATGTGCGCGCGCCAGCAAGCTAAGAATGCTCTATATATGTCAGTACGGAAAAACAGCGGATTGAATGCCGCAATAGCGGCGCTGGCACTCGAACAGAAGGGAACCGTCGGCAGGAGGAATTGTTTGAGAGATGGTACTCGGCGTCAGCGCGAGGTCCCGGATGAATCCATCATATCGGGCAAGTATTGGCGAGAGCTTGGCACAGGAGCGATTTTCGTGACCATAACCACAAAAGATTTCTACAGAAGCTCCAACGGCGATCGCTGGCAGCTCATTCGCGACATCGACTCAGGGCGCTCCTTCGTGCGACATGAGCCAAATCTCTCATCCGGCGGGCGCACCACGGATACGGAATGTCGAGGAGTTTCTTAACCGAACAGGCGCCAGCCCTGAAAATCTGGCGTTGCGGGCACTCTTGGATGCGCAAAGTCGAATGGGCAGGAGCTAGCCGGAGAGGACCAACCGGTTGGCGCGAGGTCTTTTTAGGCGGACCTTGACGGGCTTTGTCCTCCGGCTGTCCGGCCCCAATAACCGATGAGATAGGGTAGGCGAGCCGAATATTAAGAACTTCCGCACTAGGCGAGAGCGCTCTTAATCGGGCACTCGATCTGAAGAAGCCGCACCGACACATGGGCGGAATGCAGGACTGAAGTCAGTCAAGCCGCCTTTCGCAATCGATGGCGGCATTTTCGCCGATTTTGGACGCCGATCCGAGTAACAGCGTTCGGAAAGAGTCTCGTTAAACAAGCGCTTGGATTGCATCCTCGACTTTCTCGTGAATGATCGCGTCGTCAAGTGTGACCGCCCGTCGCGCGATCAACTCGCCGATCGTACGCGAATTCGGGTAATCGACTTTAAAGTGCTCATGGTTGCCTGCCAGTGGCTGATATTGTGTTAAATAATTCAGAATTATTACGGAAAATCAAGAGAAAATGCAAATTCTACGCTTGGCTGTATTGCCGAGGCTTTAGGGTAATTCCTCTGTGATGATCTTGAATTCGGCAAGCCGTGCCGGACCAAAGCTCGTCGACAAGGCGACGTCGGCAGCATCACGACCGCGCGCCATCAGGATCCGGCCAATTCTTGGCTGATTATGCCTGGCGTCAAACGTGTACCAGCCGCCCTCCAGAAGGACCTCGAACCACGCGCTGAAATCCATCAGGTCGGGAACCGGAGGCACCCCGATGTCGCCGAGATAGCCCGCGCAGTACCGGGATGTTCATGCAGCGGCACAAGGCAATCGATAGGTGGGCAAATTCCTTGCAAACGCCGATCCCTTCCTGATGCCCATCCAAGCCGTTCGCGTCGAGCGCGCGTCAGCGTAGCTGAAGCACAGGCGATCGTGCAGATAGTCACAAATTGCCTGGACGCGTGTCCATCCGGGCGGCACACGACCGAAGAAAGACCAGGCAGTATCCGAAAGACAGTCGGTTTCGCAGTAGCGGCTGCCCAGCAGAAATTCCAATGATTCGGCGAGTTGCACCTCCCCGACCTGGCGGAGCGGCATCGCGCCGACAACGGGCTTCTCGATTGACACTCCTAATTGTGTTTGCTGCAATCTGGCCGTTCGGCATCGCTGTCGGGCGAAACGCGCCCGGCGGAAATTTCTTGGTGAGGACCATCGGTCAATGGATCACGCAGGGATTTGACGTGATTCTGCCGGACGCACCGAATGGCACCTCTCTGTTCGGTCGACGTCATTTGCCGGCCAGCGGACGCGATCAGCAAAGCCGTCGATTTCGGCCGATCGCGCGCCGATCGGCCAGTTTGGCTAATTGCCACCAGCCTAGGCTCGATAGCGGCGGTCAATGGTGGCGGCGCATCTTGGCTCGAAAGTATCCGGTGTCGTTTTTGCCTCGTTGGTAACCCGCCCTGGCCGCGTGATGAGACCCTATTTGATGCTGAGCTGGCGCAGTAACTGTCCCTGTGCTGGTTATCAACAACCAATACGACACTTGCACGTCAGCCCGCCGGGCGATGCACCGAGTGTGCTGTCGGCCCTGACACGTTCGCGCACAAGGAACTGGTCGCGCTGACGAGCACCCAGATCGCGCGACGCTCCGACCCGTGCGAAGGGATGTCGGCGCACGGCTATCTTCGGATCGAGAGCATGGTGGTGCGGCGCATTTCTGAATGGATCAGAACCGTTGGCGCCGCTGCAACTCAGCCTCCCGAACCTTTAACACGCCCTCCGCACTCTCGTCCTTTGCCGTCACGCAGCACCGAGCCGCGAATGCGCATGCCAATGCCCGATTGGCGAAGTAGATCGAAATTATAGTACCGTTATGGACAGTCCCAAAAACGACACAGGGACAAAACAGAATGTCTGCATTTCGCAGTGTGGCGTTCCCGGCACGGGCCGCTGTGTTGAGTGTTCAAAGTTGCAGGAAATCGGATGGGGCCTCCCATGCGTTCAATTCTTATCGGTGCCACCGCCCTGCTCCTCTCCGGCAGTGCTGTGGCTGAGCCCTCCGTTCCGACGCAGTTAGCCGAGACAGGGCCTACCTGCTGGCAACGCGCATCGCTGCGGCGTGGCAAATGAACGCGTCGCGCAGACCGAAACAGCGATCCGCGACTTGATCGTTCTCGCTGCTCAGGATTCTGCCGAGGCGGCAGCAGCAAAGTCACGATTTGTCGAGATTTTATCGGCGCTCGCTGTCCCAAGCCAAGACCGGGAAGCGTTCCCTTCCTGCAAAGTCGTGATCGCACGATTCGAACGGCTCGAAGGATACCACCAAGAAGCCGGCTACTAATTGACGGCTCAGTGCTTGGGAGACGTGGCGCTCGCCGGCGTGCGAATGGGTGCGGAGCTTCGCCATTGTCACAACGACGCCGAGCGAGCTACGCGCCGAGGTGCACAACCGGATGGCGATGGTCCTCGGCCCCGAGACGTGGCCGGCGGCATGGCTCGGGGGGGGGATCCCGCCGACGCGCGCCAGCTCAAGGCATACTCGCACCCTACCCGTCGGAAGAGATGATATCCTGGCCCGTCAGCTCACTCGTCGCGATGACCCGAACCGGATCGAGCCGATCGCAGTACAATGAACTTTATGCGCCAGCCGACGCCCCCGAGCGGCGCGGGCAGGGCAGCCCTTAACAACCATCAGCAATAGACCCATTCATCCGAAGTGCGAGCAAAAGATGGCGTGGCTCAAGTTGGAACGATGAAGCGAGCTAAGTGTTTATTGGATATGGCACGCATCCTGATCGTCGATACTCAGACTGAGCTTCGTCATGATCTCGTTCGTCTGCTTGAGCAAGCGGGCCACCAGGCGACCGCTGTCGCTACTGTTTCAGAAGCTGCCAGCATTCTCAGAGATGAGGTTCCCGACCTGCTGGCAACAAATGTCGTGCTAATCGACGGCTCAGGCATCAGCCTCGCCAAGCAGGCGGAGACAGCAGGCGCCAAAGTGCTAATGGTGACAGGCAGCCCCGACAGAATTGTTGAGTTTGACGGTTCTGGACAACGGTACCTGTCGAAGCCGTTTCCACCCGACGCGTTCGTGCAACGGGTTCAGGAGATACTTTTGGCAGGCTGAGAGAGGCCAGGTGAGTGAGCCCTGCAATGGCCTCGATTTTTCGCGAAACCAGGGCGCCTCCTACACAATCCGCCACAGCAGCCGCGACGTCCTTGTAAGACGTACTCGCGGAATTCGCACCCGGGAACTTGTCAGGGGCACCAGCGGTTTTACTGGGATCGCCAACAACAGAAGAGGGCACGAATGACCAAGCATCTACTGGCCGGTGTTGCCGCCGCCGTCTTGATCTCTGGCGTGGCTTCCGCGCAGCTCTACCCGCCCGCACCGCCACCACCTCCTGGCGCCGTGGTGGTTCCCGCGCCTCCGCCGCCTCCTTTCCCCGGCACCAGCACAATAACCACGACCGTCTCTCCAAGCCCCGACGACGATCACAGCGAAACCACGATCCACCGGGAGGTTGACAAGAAAGGCGATACCGCCATCGAGAAGGATGTTCATCGCGAAGGGATCGCAGGCAGCACCGATACTCACACGAAGACAGAGACTGACCGCGACGGCGGGAGCACCACAACTACTGAGACCACCACGAAACCGAGATAGCGGCGGCCTTGGGTTAGAAGGGTTCTCTTGGCCGCTCGGCGAAGATCTCCGTCGAGTGCTTCATCCGCCGAAATGGTGGATAACCCTGTGGGTAAATTGCTGCCTTATCGCCGAGGTCTAAAAAGTTCCTAAAATTTCGTAAACCTTTGGTCACTGCCTAAATTTTGAGCATTCTTAAGCTACTGATCCTTTGGGTCTTTCTTTAAGGTTAATTTCTTTGCAAATCTATGACGCACATAGCTGTTTCCAATCGTTACATTTATCACTATTCTTTTGTGGATAATTGGCCGTGCCGGAGCCTCGAAGCGCCAGTGTTTGAGTCAGCTTCTCCTGTTCAACCGTCGCTTCTGCGTCGCCGGCCATCAGGTGCTGGAACCATTGCGGATCAGCTTTAAGGCGGCCAAGTTGCGCTCTGGCCGCCGCCGGCTTCGGCTATTCTTTTGTGGAGCTCTGCGAGCAATCGGAAATATGCGGGACACATCTATTTAATTTTGAACGCCGTCGTAACCGATACCCGGCACGAGACATTGTCATCGGTCTTGAGGAAAAATGCTGCAGCAGCGTTGCTGAAGATTTTGGCCGATACCAAGAGGCGTTGCTCAAGTGTTCGCGCCGGGCGCGGCGGGTGGTCTGACGACCATTGTGAATCACTGATGGCCCCGCGGAAATTTGGTCAATCAGTGGCGCGGCTCGATCCTTTCATCCCCCGTCTGCCGGTTCGAGGTCAGTAAAACCGAAGCGCCAGCTCGGCCAATGATCGATTGCGCTTGCCAGCTCGCTCTATCGCCGAGGGAAAGGTGCCGGATGCAACGGTCCAGGACGTAATGAGCCAAGAGGTTAAATACTGCTTTGAGGATGAGGAAGTCGCGCACGTGGTTGAGAATATGGCGGAGCTGCAAGTTCGGCGCCTTCCGGTAATGAACCGCGATGAACGGCTCGTCGGCATCGTCTCGCGGGGCGATCTCGCGCTGCAAGGTTCGTTGCCGAAAAAACGCAAGGGCCCCCATGGGATCTCGCAGCCAGGAGGTCAACACAACCAGAGCGGTGCAGCCTGACGCAGCTCGGGGTTACTCGATACTGCGGGGAGCAGGGGGCGCAGGCCCAAGCACTGCGCCGCCCTGATCTTGAGTTAGTTTGAGGATACAAACGCGTGGAGGCGGTAATGCGTGGAATGTTTGCCATAGCGGCGGCCGTTGTTGGGTTCGGCGCCATCGCCCCTGGGCCGCTGATCCCAGCGGACGTCCGGACGCCGACCGGCCAACCCCGCTCAGCGCACAGTCATTGAGCGGGACCACCAGCTCACCAATTTGGCGCGGTCGGGTGGGGTGATCACCCCACCCGCCGGTGTCGATCCCCAAATGAAGCGGATGCTTCTCACTCAGCCGATCCGATGCTGGTCATTCCCCACCGGGCACGCCCGGCGGCGACCCATCGATCAAGCCAAAGTAGCCGCATCCGCTGTCGGATCGGCACGCTCGGGGGTCGAGCGCAGATACTGGGCGTATGAGACCACTGAGCTGCTTCCGTACGAGGGCATGGAACGGCTGGTTGATCCGCGACGCACTCCGGAACAACCATCGAGCGAAAGCCAAAATGCCCTCGATGGGTTGAACTTTTTCATGGCGGACGTGTAAGGCGGCTTTGGCTCCTTCCTGTCCTTCTATTTGGCGCTCAGGGGTGGTCCAAAGAGTATGCGGCATAATTTAGTACCACGCTCCTCCTCGCGGCAAAATCGTCCCGGCGCGCCGGTGACCTCCGAGCCAGGCTTGCCGGAGATGTAGAAAATGATAGCTGCCAGCGGCCCTCTCCCGCAGGCGCGTGACCGCCTTTCCGTCAGCTCGATGCCCGCCGCGGCGATCGCCTCTGTCAAACCCTCTCGACCTCAACCCGCAGCGGATGCTCCTCGAGCTGGGCCATCAACAAGACCTCGGATTGCTTCTGCTCAGCAACCTCAAAGATATAGGTTCCGGCGATGCCCTTACCTCGCGTGTGGACAGCCAAGGTCAGAGCCAGAGCATCTAGCGTCGACATATGAAATACCGTCTTCAGGACGAATTCAACAAAATCCATCGGTGTGTAATCGTCATTATATAAGACGATGTTCCACATGCTTGGGCGCTTTGTTTTTATCTGATTTTTTTCTAAGAGATCGAGTCCCGGTTTATCGACCGGTGAAACTCGGTTTGGGTCTTGTTTTTGTGAGAACGGCCCGCTGACTGTTTTCATCATCTCGTACCAGTCCATTCATTATTCGTAATTCACAGCTGCTGCCACCGCTAATGGCCCGTCCAATCCCAGCACTGGTCAGCGCTCAGTTCCCTGGCGATGTTCCGCATCACTGATATGGGTCGGTCCTCGCCCCAATCACATGTTTTCGGAGTGAGGAGATTCCGGTTGCCTTCCCCGCACCGGTCACGTCGCGCGCCCCCTTGGCGAGATTCAGCGTGTCGGCCCCGGCGCTGGCCACCACTCCTGTGGTAAGTCATTCAGCGCCGGGCCGGAGAAGGGGATACGATGAGCGAGTCGTTCGTTAAGGAAACGGAAGACGAGGCCGATTTGCCCGGTGAGCCGCAAGCGATCCCGTCGAGTGTCAAGAACTACATGACCCCGGAAGGCCACCGCCGCATGCAGGACAAATTGCGCAAGCTATTGCAGGTGGAACGTCCGAAAGTGGTGGAAACCGTGGCCTGGGCGGCTGGCAACGGCGACCGCTCGGAGAACGGCGACTACATCTACGATAAGCGCCGCCTGCGCGAGATTGATCGGCGCATCCGCTTCCTGTCCAAGCGGCTGGAGTGCCGAGGTGGTCGACCCAAACCAGCAGAAGAAGCTGGACCAGGTCTTTTTCGGCGCGACCGTCACCTACGCCACCGGGCGCGGGACCAAAATGACGATCACGATCGTCGGCGCCGACGAGGCCGATCTCGACTGCGGCCAGGTGAGCTGGCTGTCACCGGTCGCCAGAGCCCTGATGAAAGCGCATCAGGATGACATCGTCGAACTCCGCGCGCCGGCGGGGATCGAACAAATCGAGGTGCTCGCCATTCGCGATGGCGTCGCCGATACAAGACCGGCTGATGAACCAACCTTGTCATCTGAGGCACCCCGAGCGGCTCCTCACAGGCAACGATGATCCTCCGTCGCTCACTCATTCGGTCGCAGCGAAGCGGCCGAGGCCATTACCACGTCGCCATTGCGGGTGCATTCCGGCAGCGCGAGGGTGAGAAAGGCGTCGGCAACGCTCTCCGGCGGCGGCAGGCGGCGCGGGTCTTCGCCGGGGAAGGCGCGCGCGCGTAGCCG
>Ga0306926_10010875_pt1 | contig 10070 bp, 8 predicted proteins | sample flu12Cox44000178_FD_203759 | JGI IMG/M metagenome (GOLD analysis project Ga0306926, IMG submission 203759) | Lab enrichment of tropical soil microbial communities from Luquillo Experimental Forest, Puerto Rico - flux8day.12C.oxic.44.000.178 (v2)... | ecosystem: Environmental > Terrestrial > Soil... | reverse complement strand
CCGTCCTGCGGCGCGCGGATATCGACCCTGCGCAACTGGTCCTCGGCGGTGATCTTGCGTTCGACGAACTCGCCGATCTTGTCGTTGGTCTCGCGCAGATCCTTGGAAACGTCGCTGATCATGTCCTTGTCGATCTGGATGATCTGCAGTTCGGTTTCGGTGATCTTGCCCTTGGCCTGGGCGCGCGATGCAATGTATTGCGCGCGCTCGCCGGAAAGCCGGGCCATGTCGCGCTCGAGCGTGGTCAAGCGGGTTAACTGCACCAGATGCTTGTCGTAAAGATCACGAACGCCGACCAGCTCCTTCTCCACCAGAGCGATTTCCTGGTCCTTGGCCTTTTCCTGCGCCGTGAGGCCGGCAATTTCCTCGTTCAGCTGGGTCACGCGCTCGCGCAATTGCGACTTTTGCCCGGCCCTGCCGTTGACCCGCACCTCGAACAGCTTGCTCTCGCTCGCCATCACGGCCTTGACGTCGGGATCATCGACACGGTCGAGCAGAGTTTTCGGAAATACGATCTTGTCGAGGCCGCGTTGTTCTGCCTCAAGCCGGGCGCCGCGCGCCAGCAGGCCGTCGAGGTTCTTGGTGACGATCGCAAGGCTGGCCTTGGTGACGGTATCGTCAAGCCGCACCACCACATCGCCGGCCTTGACGACGTTGCCATCGCGCGCACGCAACTCGCCGATCACGCCGCCGGTCGGATGCTGGACCTTCTTGACGTTGGATTCAACCACGACCGAGCCCGGCGCGATCAGCGCGCCGGATATTTGCGCCGTCGATGCCCAGCCGCCAAGGCCGCCGGCAAGCAGCACGACCACGGCCAGGCCGACGATCAAGTGCCGCCGGATCGAGTAGCGCGCTCCCTTCATTTCGTTGCCTGTCACGATTTGGCAATTCCTCCTTCGGAGACGATCTTGATCGGCGAAGGCGCCGCCACGCGCGGCTGCAAGACCTGACCCAGCACGGTTTCCTTCGGCCCGAAAGCCTGCATCCGGCCATCCTTGAGAACCAGAAGCTGATCGACCGCCTCGATCCCGATCGGCCGGTGTGCGACGACCACGACGATGGCGCCGCGTTCGCGCGCCGCGCGGATGGCCCGCGTCAAGGCTTCGTCGCCTTCGGTATCCAGATTGGAATTCGGCTCGTCAAGGACGATGAGGAAAGGGGTGCCGTAGAGCGCCCTTGCCAGCGCCACGCGCTGCGCCTGGCCGGCCGAAAGCGCGGTGCCTTGCTCGCCGACCTGGGTGTCGTAGCCCTCCCGCATCTTGATGATCATTTCATGGACGCCGGCTTCCTTCGCCGCCGCGATGATCCCGTCGGAACAGGCTTTGGGATCGAACCGGCAAATATTGTCGGCAACCGAACCTGCGAACAATTCGACGTCCTGCGGCAGATAGCCGACATAGCCGCCGAGCACATCCGACGACCACTGATCGAGCGCGGCGCCGTCGATCCGAACCTTTCCGCGCACCGGCTGCCACACGCCGACAAGCGCGCGAACCAGCGACGATTTGCCGGACCCGCTCGGCCCGATGATGCCGAGGCCCATTCCGGCCGAGAGGGTGAAACTGACGTCCTGGACGACGACCCTCTGGTCCCCCGGCGGCATGATCGTGACCGCTTCCACCGACAGGCGGCTGGAGGGACTCTGCAGCTGGGTTGGCACAGGGCGCGCGGGCAAGGCTTCGAGCAGCCGGTTGAGTCGTTGCCAGCTCTGGCGGGCGGCCACAAAGCTCTTCCAGTGGGCAATCGCCAGATCGACCGGCGCGAGCGCCCGCGCGCTCAGAATCGATCCCGCGATGATGATGCCGGCGGTCGCCTCCTGATGGATCACGAGATAGGCGCCGACGGCGAGCACCGCCGATTGCAGAATCATCCGCATGACCTTGGCCACCGCGCCGAGCCCGCCGGCAACGTCGCTGGCGCGCTGATTGCCGGCGAGATAATTCTGGTTGGCCTCGCTCCAGCGCCTGTTGAGGCGTCCGGCCATTCCCATTGCAACCAGCACTTCCGCGTTTCGTCGGCTGCTGGCCGCCAAATCGTTGCGGCGTGTCGCCAAACCCGTCGCTTCGCGCGCCGGCGTGCGTGACAGGAATTCGGTCAGGACGGTAAGCGTCACCAGGATGATTGCGCCAACAAGCGCCGTAACTCCGATCAGGGGATGGAAGGCAAAACAGATCGCCAGATAGAACGGCAGCCAGGGCAGATCGAAAAACGCGCCCGGTCCCATGCTGCCCAGAAAGGAGCGCACATTGTCCAGGTCGCGCAACGGTTGCAGGCCTTCGTTGCGGCCGCCTACCATCAGCGGCAGGCGTACGATGGTGTCGAACACGCGGGCATTGAGGGCCTCGTCGAGTGAGGTGCCGATACGGCCGAGAATTCGTCCCCGGATCAGGTCGAGAATGCCCTGGGCGACGTACAATCCGCCCGCCAGGATGATCAGTCCGATAAGGGTCGGCACCGACCGCGACGGGAGTACCCGGTCGTAGATCTCGAGCATGAACAACGACCCCGTCAGGTAGAGGAGGTTGATCATGCAGCTCATGATGCCGACACCGATGAAGGCTGTGCGGCAGGCGCGCAGTGCTTCACCGAGTTCGGAACTCCGGACGCCGGGAGCGGCTGCCATCTATTCTGGTCTCTTCGAGAGGGGTCGCCGCCTCAACTTCAAAAAAGGGCGCGCGTACCGGATGTAATAACGTTTTTTATAGCCAGCGTCTATTGAAGCCGCGTTAACCTTAGGTTAGGCGGGCGGCAAAAAGGCAGCAAAGCCAGCCATTTCACCCCTACCCGGCCGCGCGAATCACCCGCGGCCGGGGATCAGTCAGAAGCGGCCAAAGCCGTGCCCCGGCCGGTCACTCCCACAAGAGAGGATGTCAGCGCGGTGGTCAGAAACGGCCGCTGCCTCGAATGAGCCGCACCACGACCAGAAGCAATATGGCGCCGATCGCCGAATAGATGATCTCGGATACCATTCCGGTGCCGAGATGGATGCCGAGTTTGGGAAAGATGAAACTGGCAATCAGCGCGCCCGCGATGCCGACGAGAATATCGCCGATGATGCCGAAGCCGGTGCCGCGCACGATCTTTCCGGCCAGCCAGCCCGCGACCAGGCCGACGAACAAGATCACCAGAATGCTTTCGTTGGATAGACGCATGGACCCCCCGTTCTCTCGGCGCCCTTCCTGCCGGCGCCGATGGAAACTACCCATTCTTCGCAGACGTGACGACTGCAAATTGCCGCGTCGCCGGTCGGCCAAAATCCGCCACGCAGCAACCGGACAAGTCCGGATCAGCTCGCGGCTGTCTCGCGTTCCGCAAGAATGCATCTCGCGACCCGGCCGGGGGCGATCTGCACGTTGGGCGGGATACGCTCGATACAGCGGGGCTCCGCGAAGCTGCAGCGCGGCGCGAACGAGCAATTGGTCGGCGCCTGATCGAGCGAGGGCGGCGTGCCCGGAATTGTCTCCAGCCGCTGGCCTCGCCTGGCGCGAAGCACAGTGGATGCCAACAGCCCCCGCGCGTAGGGATGGAGCGGAGAACGCACGATCTGGCCGAGCGTGCCCTGCTCGACGATCTGGCCCGCATACATCACGGCGACACGGTCGCAGATTTCGATCGCAACCCCGATATCGTGCGTCACGAAAATGACGGACATGCCGAACTCGCGCTGCAGTTCGCGCAGCAACAGCAGGATCTGGATCTGCACGGTGGCATCGAGCGCGGTGGTCGGCTCGTCGGCCAACAGGATTTTCGGCTTGCAGGCGAGCGCCAGCGCGATCATCGCGCGTTGTCGCATGCCGCCCGACATCTCGTGCGGATAGGCGTCGAGCCTTCGCCGGGCCGAGGGAATCCGTACCACTTCCAGCATTTCCAGCGCGCGAGCCATCGCCGCTTTCTGGCTCTTGCCCTCATGGCGGATCACGGTTTCGGATATCTGCCGGCCAATGGTGTAAACCGGGTCGAGCGCGAGTGCCGGCTCCTGGAAGATCATCGAAACGGTCTGGCCGCGGAACGCCGAGAGTTCTTCGTCGTCAAGCGCCAGCACGTCGCGGCCCAGCACGCGAATGCTGCCCGAAATCTGCGTTCGCTTCTTCGGCAACAGCCGCATCAGCGCACGCAGGGTGACGCTCTTGCCCGAACCGGATTCGCCCAACAGGCCGAGCACTTCCCCCTCGCCGAGACAGAAGCTGAGATCGTTCACCGCGTGCACGTTGCGATCGCCAGAAAAGCGAACGTTGAGCCCTTCGACCTCGACGAGGTTACTCATGGAAGTTGCGGCACCCTTTCATGAAATTCGGTCGCGCGCTGGAACGCCGCGCCAATCCGCAGCAACGTTGCTTCGTCAAACGAACGCCCAACCAGCTGCATGCCCACCGGCAGGCCGCGCCGGGTGAGGCCGGACGGAATCGAAAGTGACGGCAGGCCGAGATAGTTGATCGGACGGGTGAAGCGCGTCAGCCGCTGAATCACCGCCTCGGCGTCCGGTGCGTTGCCGACATCGATCTCGGCGATGGTGGGCGCTGCGACCGGGGATACCGGTGCAATCACCGCATCGACGCTTTCGACCGCCGCAAGATGCTCGGCAAGCGCAGGCCCGCGCCAACGCATGGCCTCGAGATAGCTGACAGCCGGGATCGCAAGCCCGTTCTGCAGCCGCATCAGCACCTGCGGGCCGTAGTCCTGTGCCCGTTCGATCATCCAGCGCTTGTGGAAGGCGGCCGCCTCGACGGCGAGGACAAGCTGGGCTGCGGAAGAGAGCTGGCGCTGGTCCGGCAATTCGACGGCAACGACATTGGCGCCCTCGCCCTTCAAAACGGCAATCGTCGTGTCGAGCGTGCCTGCGACTTCAGCATCGAGATCGTCGACATAAAATGAAGTCGGCACGCCGATGGTCAGGCCCTTGATCGATTGGGTTGTTGCCGCCGAATAGTCCGGCACCGGCCCGGGCACGGCAGTCGGATCCTCGGGATCGGCGCCTGCCATCAAGCCCAGAAGAACCGCGCAATCCGCGGCCGTGCGCGCCAGCGGCCCGACGGTGTCGAGCGATTGCGACAGCGGCATCGCGCCGGCGCGGCTGATCCGGCCGACCGACGTCTTCAAACCCGTGACGCCGCAGAAATGCGCCGGCATCCGGATCGAGCCGCCGGTGTCCGAGCCGAGCGCGGCGAACGTCAGGCGCGCGGCAACCGCGGCGCCCGACCCCGACGACGAGCCGCCCGTGATGTGGTCGAGCGCAAAGGGATTGTGAACGGGACCATAGTGCGAATTGTGGCCGGTCGGTCCATAGGCGAATTCGGCCATTTGCAATGAGCCGAGACGAATCGTACCGGCGTTCTTGAGGCGTTGCAGTGCAGTCGACGTGGTCGTGGCGATGAAATCGCGGCGAATGCGCGAGCCGCAGGTCACGACCTTGCCGGCCTCGTAATACATGTCCTTGTGCGCCAGTGGCACGCCGTGCAATGGGCCGGCACGAACGCCCCTGGCGAGCGCGGCATCGGCGGCATCGGCGGCGTTGAGCGCCTGTTCCGCTTCGATCGCCATGAAGGCATTGAGATGGGGCTGCCATCGCGCGATCCTGGCCAGACAGGATTGCGTCGCCTCGCGGGAGGAGACCCGCTTGTCCGCGATCGCCTGCGCGATCGTCGTCAAGGACATCAAGGCAGGTTCGCCGCTCATCGCCCGGCCTTGCTTGTCTGGATGACCACGAAGGTCGAAGGCTCGAGGTCGAATTGCAACGTGCCGGCAATCGCCGCGAAACCATCGAAAGCAGGCCCGATCGAATTGGCGATACGCGAGGCGATTTCATTGTCCACCGGCACTCCGGCAATGTCGGCGATCGCCTTGACCTCCTTGGCTGTGGGTCTTGTCATATCTGATTGTTCCTCTTCCTTGGCGCCAGGCTGTGGCCTGAGCCGGGTATCGCCATGTAACAGGCCGCTTGGTGGCCCATTGTATCGAGCGCTGTCAATTTAGGTGTGGCTTTTGCGCAAAGCGGTTCTGCGAACGGGCATCGGGTGTGGAAGCGGCACCCGGGCGGCGGATCGATCGGATTAGGCGGGTCGCCCGAGATCGGCGGCCGCTCTGTCCTGTTGTCGGGATCGGAAGACGGCATCGCCGCGAGCAGCGCCCGCGTATAGGGGTGCGCGGGGGCCTCCCACACCTCATCGACCGGGCCGAGTTCAACCACCTCGCCGAGATACATCACTATCACGCGGTCGGAAATATAACGGACGACGTTGAGATCATGGCTGATGAAGAGATAAGTCAGCCCGAACTCGCGCTTGAGATCGGCGAGAAGGTTGAGCACCTGTGCTTCGACCGATTTGTCGAGCGCGGAGACCGCCTCGTCGAGGATCACGAGCCGCGGCGACAGCGCAAGGGCGCGCGCAATATTGACGCGCTGACGTTGGCCCCCGGAAATTTCGTGCGGGTAACGATTGGCGAAAATTTCAGGGCGCAGGCCGACCTTGCCGAGCAGTTCGCGGGCAAGCGAACGCGCCGCTGCGTCCGCCACGCCATGGACCTTGGCCCCGAAGGCGATCGATTCCTCGATGGTCAGGCGCGGGTTGAGCGAGGCGTAGCTGTCCTGGAACACCATCTGCATGCAGCGGCGAAGCTCGCGCAGCGACAGAGCTTGCCCGATCTTCATTCCGTCATAGATGATTTCGCCGGAATCGCGCTTCATCAGATGCATCAACAGCCGCGCGGTGGTCGACTTGCCGCAACCGGATTCGCCGACGATCCCGACTGTTTCGCCTTTCCCGATCGAAAACGAAACGTCATCGACCGCCCGCACCGTCTTGCGCGCGCTGAAAAGATCGCCGCGCACCGGAAAATGCTTGGTGAGACCCTTGACCTGAAGCAATGGTTGCGCAGCGCCGCCGCGATCTTCGATCGGCTCAAGCGGTTCGACGGAAGGGGCGATCTGACTCATCGCTTCAATTCCGGATATCCATCGCGCTGCGCATGCCGTCGCTCAGCAGGTTGAAGCAGATCGACACCGCAAAGATCATCACGCCGGGCAGCGCCGCCACCCATGGATTGATGTAGATCGCGGTGCGAAGCGTGTTGAGCATCAGCCCCCATTCCGGCTCCGGCGGCTTCGTGCCAAGGCCAAGGAAGGAAAGCCCGGCAGCCAGGATCATCGACACCGAGATAAGGCCAGTGGCGTAGACGAAAATCGGTCCCAGCACATTGCCGAGCATGTGTACGCGCATGATGGTGAACGGACCGGCGCCCGAAGCGCGAGCCGCCTCGACGAAATCCATGTTACGCACGCCGGTGGTGACGCTTTCGGAGACGCGTGTGATCTGCGGCACGAACACGATGGTCAGCGAAACGATCGAATTGACGATGCCGGCACCCAGCGCGCCGGAGATTGCAATCGCCAGCAGCACTGATGGAAAGGCGTAAAACACATCCACGGTGCGCATGATCGCGGTGTTGACCTTGCCGCCGACATAGCCGGCAACCAGACCAAGCGAGGTTCCGATCACGAAAGCGAAGATGACGGGAAGTATGCCGACGATCAGCGACAGCCGTCCGCCATAGATCAGCCGCGCCAGCATGTCGCGGCCGAGTTCGTCGGTTCCGAGCGGGTAGCCGACGGTGCCGATGTGGCGAAGCCTTCGGATCATCGAGCCCTGGTAGGGATCGGCAAGCCCGAGCCACGGCGCACAGAGGGCGGACAAGAAAATCGCGATCAGGACGAGTGCGCAGACCATGCTGACCTTGTCGCGCAGGATGCGACGGGCGACGGTGGCCCAGTAGCCGCGCGGCTTGGATGCGGGCGCCGCCTGGAGAGCTGCGTCGGCAATCGTACTCATCGATTCAGCTCCGCTTGATGCGCGGGTCGATCGCGGCCTGCGCGATGTCGACGATCAGATTGAGGAAGACAAAGAACAGGGCAAGCACCAGGATCGTACCTTGAAGCAGCGGCAGATCGCGCTGGAAGATCGCCGAATTGAGCAACAGCCCCGATCCTGGCCATGAGAATACGGTTTCGATCAGGATCGAGCCGCCGAGCATGTATCCGAGCTGCAGGCCCATCACCGCCATCGCGGTCGGCGCGGCATTCCGGATGACATGGCGGAAGACATCCGTTTCACGCAGACCCTTGGCGCGCAAGGCCTCGACAAAATCCTGACTGAGAATATCGCCGGTCAGGGCGCGAACGGTGCGGGTGACAATGCCCATCGGAATGACGGAAGTGGTGATCGCAGGCAGGATCAGGTAGCGAATGTGCTCCCAGTCCCAGCTCCACTGCCCCGAACCACTGGGACCTGCGCCAACCGCGGGCAGCCAGCCGAGTTGCACCGAGAAGATGATCACCAACACCATGCCGAGCCAGTAATGCGGCACCGAGACGCCCGCGATCGCGACCGATGTGGCCACCTTGTCGATCCAGGTGTCACGGAAATAGCCGGCAATCAGACCGAACAACAGACCGAACGTAAAACCGATCAACGCTGCGGCGATCGCCAGTGTCACGGTATTGCCGACGGCGCGCATCACCTCCATCAGCACCGGTCGCCCGGTTGCGATGGAGTTGCCGAGGTCGCCGTTGACCGCCTTCCACAACCACAGCCCGAACTGCACGGGCAGCGGCCGGTCGAAGCCATAGGCGATGCGCATCTGGTTGGCGAGTTCCTGAGATGCGTCTGCCGGCAACACCGCGACCAGCGGATCGCCCGGCGTGATGTGCACGAGCAGGAAGCACACCAGCGCCACGCTGATGACGATGGGGATCACATAGATAATACGTCTGGCAACATAGACGAGCACGAGTGATCCTTCGATTACTCGACCAGAAGATCCGGCGAGGGCCCTCCGTCGTCACGCCCGGGCTTGCTCCGGGCATCCACGTCCTTAGTGCCAAGCGCCAGTACGTGGATAGCCGGGCATAGGCGAGCCATGACGGGGAGAGAGTAACCTTCAATCACGGCGCCATCGAAATCGGCGAGAAGTCGACGAACCAGCTTTTCGGCTGCACAAACCCCTTGATCTTCGCGCTCATGGCGCGCGGCGCGACGTCATGGGCGACATAAAGAAATGCCGCATCATCCACGGAGGCTGCGTGCAATTCGGCAAGCGCCGCATCGCGCGCCGCAGGCTCGAAGGTCTGTCGCGCTTTCGTCACCAGCTCGTCGAACTTGCCATTGTTGTTGTAGCCCCAATTGTTCGACACAGGCGGTGCCATTGACGATTGCAGGAAGCGCACCAGCGCGAAGAACGGATCCATCGCCGCATAGGTAACGTTGATTGCGTTCGAACCGTTGGCGGTGGGATCCTTGACACCCCGACGCCAATTCGTGAACAGCGTGTTCCACTCGATGACGTCGAGCTGAACGTCGAAATAGCATTCGGCCAGCGCCTGTTGCAGATACTCGTTCATCGGCAGCGGCAGCATCTGGCCCGATCCCGACGCCGAGGTCTGGATCTTGACCGTCAATTTCTTGTTCGGACCGAATCCCGCCTCCTGCATCAGCTTCTGTGCTGCCGGCTTGTCATATTTGATCTGGAAGGTCGGATTGCCGCGCCAGGGATGGCCCTGCTCGAACGTCCCTGTCGCCGGCACCATCAGGCCGGCGAGCAGGCCGTCCTTGAGGCCTTCGCGGTCGATGCAAAGATTGGCGGCCTTGCGGACGCGGATGTCGTTCCACGGCGAACCTTCGACGCGCGAAAACTGCCAGGGCCAGACATGCGGCTCCTCATTACTGTAAATCTTGAAGCCGCGCTGCTTGATTTCAGGGATCGCATCCGGCGCGGGCGCCTCGACCCAATCGACCTGGCCGGAAAGCAGCGCCGCGGTGCGCGCATTTGCTTCGGGCATCGGCAACAGCACCATCTTGTCGACCTTGGGAACGCGCGCCTTGTCCCAATAGTTTTCGTTCCTCACGAGCTCGAGCCGCTCGCGCGGCGTGAAGCTCGACATTTTCCACGGGCCGGTGCCCGAGGCGTCCCTTGCAAATGCCGCCCAGGCGGCCTGCGATTTCGCTTTCGCGTCCGCGCCTTGTGCCGCATCGAACAGCTTCTGCCACTTGGCGGGACTCGCCATGAACAGATTGGTG
>Ga0306926_10010868_pt1 | contig 10074 bp, 12 predicted proteins | sample flu12Cox44000178_FD_203759 | JGI IMG/M metagenome (GOLD analysis project Ga0306926, IMG submission 203759) | Lab enrichment of tropical soil microbial communities from Luquillo Experimental Forest, Puerto Rico - flux8day.12C.oxic.44.000.178 (v2)... | ecosystem: Environmental > Terrestrial >... | reverse complement strand
TTGTCTTTCATGTCCCCTCCAGTTCCGTTCCGCATGTTAAGACCCCTGTATATCAGGTCGATTGTGACTGGTCCGCTCGAAGATCGAGAGTAGGGTTGGCTATCTTGGCATCAGGGTCGATGTTGCTATCGAAATCGCCGAGAGAAACTTCATCGGTTCCGCAATACCCCGATAGCGGACGTGGTCTGCGACGCGGCGTCGCCGGATCGGCGACGGCTTGAGGTCGGCTTCCGTCAGTTTTAGGGATGTGCCAACGATTCTCCAGTGCCTTTTTAGCAGGTGCAAGGAGGCCTTCGGCAATTGATTGAAAGCGCCATGGCCGGTGGCCGTGCAACGTTCGGCCCCTTGACGAGGTGTATCATCAATCCGCGCGATCGCGTCTGGCGCTTGCAGGCCTTACGAGCAAGGCCTGATGCTGCCGCGTCGCCATCGGGCCCCCGATCTCCGCGGACATAGCGGGTCAAGCACGGCCGGGTGGGGCGACAAGCGCAAACGGCTGGTCCTCCGGCAAGGTGAGGGATCGCAACGCGCTGCGTTGGCCGCTTGCGGCCGGGGGTTCGCGCTACTGGACTAAAAGGACGATCGGCTGGCCTTCTTCGCAACCAGACAATCGATAGCGCGTGCCCGCTCCGTCGCGCTCGGGTATTCCCTTGTGCGAAACCCCACTCGTCCGAGCAGTCCAGCACGTCAAACTCGCAAGAGAAAACGATCCAGATGAATTGCTGCGGCGCTCGCAAGACGACCTATCGAAATTTCGACACGCGCTCAGCCTCTTGAAGAATGACCCTGGCGGCGTCGTTGCCGGCAGTGCCCGTCGGCTCGCCCATGTACATGATCCTGGGATTGGACCAGAATGGTATGCGCGGGCAGCCGCCACAGCCCTCCTTATAGCTCATCAGCGTTCGCCATTTGCTGCCATTGATGTACCCATGCGCATAGGCATACGGCTTAGTCATTGGGTCTACCATGCGGTCATGTCGGGCGCCGATGATGTGCCCGATTTCGTGCGCTATCGAGTAGCTAATCAAGGCACAAGAATGGTGCACGACGAAGAAAGCCTCTTCTGAATCCGGGGCCACGCGTGTTGAGAGACCACAACCGAGAGGGTTGTCGATCACGAGACCAACGATGTCAGCGCGCTTCTCGTTGCGGAGCCTCTTCACCTCCTTTAGGGGACCAACGCCATCAACCATGCGGTATAAATGGGTGAAGTGATCGTCACTTCTGCCGTCATAGTCAATCACCCCACTATGCACGAGCCGTAAGGTGATGTTGCCAAGGCCGCTATTTGCGAAGGACTCGTTGGCTTCCTCGATAGCAAGCGCCAGTATATCGGCGGGATGCCGGATGTAGTGACTGGCTGCGAATTTGGTGTACAGGATCATCACATCGATCGTGATTTTTTTGGCTTCGAGTGCCTTGCGCTCCGCATCGGAAAACGGCGAGACCGCCGGTTCTGGAGATGCCGGACGCATGGTCGTGGAGAGGTCGAGGGGCGATGAGTCAGCTGATTTGCTCTGCGGCGTTGGCGGATGGTCCGGCGGCAGTTTGGCGGCGTCCATCTCTGCCAGGGTGTGGATGTCACCGCCTATGTTGGTAACTGAAAATAGGCGACCGTTATGCGCGAAATAACCCGACAGTCGGCCATCGTTCCAAAGCATGAGCGCGGCTTTCTCGCCTGTCCCCTCAGCGAGGCCCCTCCAGCTCAATCCCTTCTGCGTCCTGACCGTCGTTTGCGTACGCACAAGGGTGATGTTATTGCCTGGTGCGAGCGGCAGCACGACCTTGCCTTCGGGGTAGGTCATGGCGTGCTCGATGACGGCGGCACTCGGCATCTTCAGCACGTTCACACTGACCGTCTCGTCCGATCCAATTGCCTTGTTGACGACCGCTTGCTGGGCAGGCCGTAACGAGCCTGGCTCCTTGTGCTGCCTCAGAATGTGGTTCCAGTCATCTTCCAGCTTGGTGACCTTGTAGCCGCGCTCCTCCAGGCGCCTGATCAGAAGCGAGGCTTGGGCCTTCGGAACCGACCACACTTCGGCCCCGGTCATTGCCAGAGCATGTTTTTGGGTCGCGCGCGTAACCCTCGGAGGAAGAGTTTGAACCCCCGATTTTTTGGCGGGCTTGGTGATGACAATCACCTGTTTGCGGACCGCCGGAGCCTCCTCGGTACCGATCTGTGCCTGCGTTGGTCGAGACACTACGCACAGCGCAAGCAAAGCCGCGGCGATCTTGGTCATTGCTGGCAGCGGCCACCACATTCGAACCTCTTCCTACCCAGATCGTGTCAACGTTTCAGTAGGGCTGGCTTTTTGGCGTCACCATAGGGCTCACAGGATATCAGATCCTACGCACGACCCCTGAGGCAATTACCTCTTCACTCATGGGCGATGGAAACTTTGGGTCAACAAGAGCTGGTGCTTCGTTGGGATGGTCGAAACTCCTTCAGATTTTTGACATCGCAGCTTCGCCAATCGCGTTCAACCTGGGTCAATTCCTGCGTCCTGGGAACTTGCGGGCTCCGGTCCCGGACGGCCAGAGTGCACCACTAAGGGTTTGTCCTGATACCGACGGTCAGTGATACTGCATGGCTACACGCTGATCGCCCTTGCGTATCGTTAAGGCAGGTTCGCCTGCTATAGTCTTGGTTCACCCAGCGCGGCCTGTGTGCTTGGATGGGCTCCAGCAACCGACGACCGTAACGTTAGAAACCGATCCAACTGGTCGGGAGATGCGACCGCGGTAGTCGGCTAAACGCCGCCGAAGAACGTTGCGAGCCATCGCTGCATGTCTCGCCTCTGAGGTCAATCATGTCACAAACGCGCGCCGACCCTAAATCTGCCGATCGCCGGCTTGCCTCCGCCTTTGCTCTCGCCTCACTTTTTTTGATCGCATCGGTTCCGGCAACTGGTCTGCCGGCGAAGAAGCCGTCCGTCGGGCTTGAGGGGTCGTGGAGCGGTGGCGGAACCGTATCGTTTGCATCGGGCTCCACCGAACGCGCGCGCTGCCGTGCGCATTATAGCCACGCGGGGTCCACCGGCTACACGCTGAACGCGACCTGCGCTACTGCGTCCGGTCGAGCCTCGCAGACGGCGAGCGTGCGCCAAGTCGGCGAGAACAGATACAGCGGTAATTTCTACAACAGCGAGTATGGTATTTCCGGTGTGATCAGCATCGTCGTGCACGGCAGATCACAAACGGTGCGGTTGCAGAGTGACAGCGGATCAGCGGTGATTAGCCTAAGCCGATAGAACGTCACCGCCATGGTGCTGGGCACCAGCCCTTGCGCTCGGTGCGATCCACCTGACGACGTCGCCCAACTGCAAACCCGAGAGAACGGGGATAGCAGCCCCGACGCCAAGGACCCCACGGCGTGTTATTCTTGGCTTCGTTTTCGCCCGTCATCCTTTGGGCCTGGCTAAAGACTGCAGTGCCCTTGCGGACGCGTCGCTTTGACTGCCATTGCGCGGTTTCGCGTCCTGGTCGGGGCCATGCTCGGGCCGAGATGCCTCTCTTTGGCTCGCAGCTGACCGAGTGCACTTAGCCAATTCTCCATGTGGTAAGTCTTGGCAATCTTGCCGTCCTTCATGGTCTGTATGTCGATGGCCATGATGCGGAAGCTCTTGCCGGTGTAGGGAACGCCGAATAGCTCGCCCGCCGGCGTGCCGGTTACTTCGCCCCTGACAATGACGCGGTCGCCCGCTACCAGCACCTCCTGATTGTTATTTGGTCAATCGAGCGCCAGCGTTGCCCCATATTCAGTGTCGTTCATGCGCGCGAAATCATATTGAGGATATACGTCCCTTGCCCGGCTAAAAAAGAATTCATCAAAAGCTTTCTTGGCCCGTGGTCGCAAAGGATCGACGACGCCACCGAAAGCGATCTGCGTGAAGTAAGGCTCTGCCCCCTTGACCCCAATGAACTCGAACTGGTTCGGGAATATCCGTGCCCAATACGAGACGAGGTGACGCCACGTGAAGGCTACGTCCGCATAGCCGCGGGCGATCATCTCGGGGAGATCGCGATGCATGATGCCCAGACGACCCGGAAAGCTTGGTACTTCGGCCGCGAATAGGGCATTGGCCGCGGACTCGCCTAGAAGGCCGTTTGCAGCAGCACGACACTTGGCCCGCACATCTCCCGCGTCGGGCAGTGCGATTTGGATGCCTGCGCGGACCACATCCGGGAGATCATGAATTCCGAGCGGATTGCCATTGCGGACCAACAGCGCAACGCCCCGATTCTTGCAGAAGAAGCGAGCCTCTGGGCCAATCACTCCCAGCCGTCGCAGCTGTCGTAGGGGTTCCGCATAGCCCATGAAGATATCCGGATAGAACCCGGAGCTTCGGCTTACGTCGAGTGTGAGATTGCCGAGGGTTACTCCGCCAGTGCGTACCATTTCTAGGAGGATGGGCTGAGGCAGAGTGACGAGGACAATGTTGGTTAGATCCAGATCGGCGTATTGCGGATGGGACTTGGCCCAGGACATAAACGCGCCGACAATGTCGTTACTCGACAACACCATCAGGTGATTGCCTTCCGTAAAGATCACCAAGCTTGCTGGCGTTCCGATCCGACCGAACACATCAAGGACGGTATCCGTGTGACCGTCGAACGATCGGATCTTCGTCTGCAACTTCGCCGCGGTTGGCCACACTAGCGGCCCAGGCGACACCTGGGATGCCGGAATTTCTGCATTGGCCGTTGCCACAAAACCCAAGACTCCACCGAGAAATCCGCGCCTATCCATTTCTCGCGTCTCCGTTCGCCTCGCGATCGGGCGGACCTTACTCAGCGATGAGGAAGAAAGAAAATACATAATAGACTTGTTAGTATAAGCTAGGGTTATGGAGCTTGAAGCCCGCTTGCGCGCGTTCGCTGCGTTTGCTCGCCGGAGGTCATTCTCGGCGGCTGCTGCTGAGCTGCGGATCAGCCAGCCGGCTGTCTCGAAACACGTCGCCGAGCTTGAGCGCATCGTGGGGATGAAGCTAGTCGAGCGTTCTCGACGCGGCGGCGTCCTAACAAGTGCGGGCGATTTCCTCGCGAACTACGTACTGCGTGCCGAGTCCCTTCTGGGGCAGGCTGCTCTGGGTGTTGCTCAGTTCCGCGAAAGCGGCAGCGGATCGTTATCGATCGTCGCGACCTGGCTCACCGGCACATACCTCCTGTCCGAGATCATTGCTGACTTTCGGCGTTCTCACCCGGCAATACGCGTCTCGTTGCAGCTGGGCACCGCTCAGCGCGCCATGGAGCTGCTTCGATCGCATCATGCCGAGCTAGGAATTGTCGCTGGCGCCATGGCTGCACCTGAGATCGAAACCGAACCTCTCATGGAATACGATGTGGTAGTCGTCGCTCGGCCTGGGCTTCTACCGCAGAGTCTAACCCGCGAAAGTCTTGAAAGCGCAACCTGGATATCACGAGAGGAAGGTTCGGCGACACGCACCTCTGCTGATACGGCTATGGCGCGTTTGGGCATTGTTCCTCGTAAACGGCTGGAGCTACCATCTTACGAGGGAGTCGTATATGCGTTGAAGCGTGGCTACGGGATCTCCGCCATCAGCCGCTATGTCATCGCAGCAGAGTTGCGCGACAAATCGCTGGTCGTCGTTCCAATTCGCGGTTGGGATGTGCGCCAAACAGTGTCGTTGCTCCGTGTTCGAGAGGCGGTCGCAACACCCGCAGCAGATCGATTCCAAACCTTCGTGCGCAGCTGGTTTGCAGAAACCGTCCGTCAGCGAGGGCGCAGCAAACGATTTTGATTACTCCGAGTTGTAGTCCCGCGGGAAGAATGTCGGATGGGATAGTCCTGCCGCGCTCCCCATCTCCCACTGGGTTCATTGCATCGATTTGGGTCACATGGGCGAGGCCTTCTATGGGTGTCGACGCAGGTGTTGCGCTGGCGAACGCTCCGGCTCGGTGCGATATGCGCTCGGTCGGCAAGTTTATCGGAAGTGCCTCAGCGAGGCTCGCCGTCACAAATGAGATGTTCGCGGAAGAAGTCTATCACGCTCGCGTTCAAGTCTCCGTGCAACCCCCCTGTTGAAGTCCACCGGATCGTCGACGCATATGCGAGGTACGGCAGCCACAAGCTGAGGCGAGCAAGGTGCCAAGATCGTGAAATGGCCGGCTGGCACAACATGAATCTCAGGTTTGCTCGGCAGGCTTTTCGCGACGCGCGCAGTCCCTGAACCATTACCCACGCCTGGGCCTCCCCGTTCGGATCGCCAGATGAAGGGGGATATTGCTCGATCACTTTGTCGGCCCGGGATGGGGCGCAGGGGCACGACTGGCGCGGGCGAGCGCGTGTCGGATCAGGCGATCCACCAGTTCGGGATAGGATATACCGCTCGCCTTGAATGCCAGCGGATACATGCTGATGTTGGTGAACCCTGGAATGGTGTTCACCTCGTTGATGACGACGCTCATATCCGGCCGCAGGAAGAAGTCGACTCGCGCCATCGCCTCGCAGCCGAGCGCACGGAATGCCCGCACTGACAAGTCTTGGATGCGTTCCACGACTCCCTTCGGCAGATCGGCCGGCACTTTGAGCACGGCGCCCTCCTCATCGAGATACTTCGCCTCATAGGTATAGAACGCGTGACGATTAGTCGGAACGATCTCGCCCGGAAGCGAGGTCATGAGCGTCCCGTCCGCGTCTTCAACCACACCGCATTCGACCTCACGCCCGCGCATGCATTCCTCTACAACCGCCTTGCGGTCGTGTCGGAAGGCCTCGCACAGGGCGGCAGTGAACTCTTCCGCGTTGTCCACTTTACCAACTCCAACCGACGACCCGAGCCGAGCCGGCTTGACGAACAGCGGCCGGCCCAGCTCGGCCACGAGCTCAGCAAAGGAAGGCTCGTCTGCTTCGGTCACGGCGCGGAAACGCGCGATCGGCAGCCCCGCATCGCGCAGCAAGCGCTTGGCCGCGTCCTTGTCCATGGCGGCAGCCGAGGCGAAGACGTTCGCGCCCACGTACGGCACGCCGGCCAGCTCGGCGAGACCCTGCACCGATCCGTCTTCCCCGAATGGGCCGTGCAGCACCGGAAACAGCACATCGATGGGGGCTGGCTGCTCAACCGTTGCGTCGTCATCACACGCCACGATGAGGCGACCACTCCCGCCGGGTAGGAGCGTGATCAGCGGGCCGTCCGCAGGAACCTCGATCGGGAAGCGCCCTTCGAGCAGACGGCACAGCATCCACGCTCAGCTCCGCGCGACCGCGATCGGCACCACCTCGTAACGCGCCGGATCGAGCGCACGGAACACGTTGACGGCCGACATCAGGGAGACGTCGTGCTCCGCGGAGCGGCCACCGAATAGCAATGCCACCCGCAGCTTCTGCTCCATTGCAGCACTCCCTCCGAGCCCGCGAACGATCGCGCCCGCATGATCCGCAAAGTTATGCCCCGGGATCGCACCTATGCAATGGATTGGGTAAGAACCTATCGGTGCCGGGTTGCTTCCGGTTAACCCCAGAACAACCATGCCGACTGTGGTTCACCGCTTCGCATCCAGTGCGACGTCGCGGCCGGGCTAGGCGGGAGCAAGGCGGGGGTGCCGAAAGCGGTCTGATCAGATTTTTGCCCGCTCCAGCCAGTAGGTCATGTCCATCTCACGGTACATCGTACCGGACGGTCGGTCATCAGCAAAAGTACCGATTGGCATCCCTGATGCGCGAGCCTTACACCCGGGAGAATTTTAGTCCGAGGGACAGGCCATGACGCACGCGGACGCTCTCACCCGGGAGAATTTGAGAACACCTAAGGCTGCAGCAATAGCGGGGATGCTCTTTTCGCTCCTTACGGTCACCATCTTCTGGTTGCTCTGGAATTCGGTCCCGGCCGATCCTCAGGAACCGGGCTTATGGCTCACCACAAATTCGCATGCTGTCACGCTTGGACTGAACCTCGTGCCATTCGCCGGGATTGCCTTCCTCTGGTTCATGGGCGTGCTACGTGATCGGCTCGGCGAGCGTGAGGATCGGTTCTTTGCAACGGTGTTCTTTGGAAGCGGGATCTTGTTTCTGGCTATGCTATTTGGCGCTTCGGCCATCGTTGGTGCCATACTCATAACATTCAGCGCGGAGCCGAAAGACTTGGTCAACTCAGCTACCTTCCATTTCGTCCGAGCGGCCGCCTACACCATGTTGAACACCTATATGATCAAGATGGCGGCCGTATTCATGATGACCGCGTCGACGCTTGCGATCTACATCCGCTTTGCCCCGCGCTGGTTGGCCTTACTCGGCTACTTCTTTTCGCTGCTTCTCTTGTTCAGCAGTCACTATATCCGCTGGAGTTTTTTGCTTTTCCCGCTCTGGGTATTTCTCATCAGCATTCACATTCTGCGAGACAACGTACTCAGGCAATCAGATACTCCAAGCTCATCTAGTCACCAAAGTTGAGAAGAATATTGGCTCAGCGCAAGCAAATCATTTCGCTCCAGTGGGTGAGCAGCTATTTGGGTGCAGACTCTTGTCTTGACGCAACTATGGGCCATAGCTTCGACATCAACCAGGTGACCAATAAGCCAACGAGGCAGCCATAGATAACTTCCGCGACCTTATGTAAGCCATGCTCCACGCCGCTCAGCTTTGAATGATGCGTCAGTCCAGCGGCAATGACAATAGCTGCGGTAATTGGCGCCTGACGCCACATGCTCGGGATTCGGATTACATAGGATGAAAGAAGGACAGTAGCAGCCAGTGCGAGTGGTAACTTCCATTCGGTCGATCCACCGATGATCAGGAAGAGCAGGCCTACACTACATCCGACAAGCACATTGATGATGCGGCACCTGAACATCCGAGCAGCTTCTTTCACCTCGGGATCGGACGCCGCGATCATCGAGGCAATCGCCCAGATCGGATTTGTGTCGAGGATTCTCTCCAGCGTGTACCAGACGATCGTGGACGCGACAAAGACGTTGAGGGCAAATCGGATCCCGACCAAATCTCGTTTGATGACGCCGAACCAATGGTTCAGCACGCCGTACGTAGGTTCCCGTTGAACCTCTGGACGTGTCGTTTGGATATCACTCATGGGCGCTCGGTGCGTTACCTTGGAGACGATACACAACACCTGTCTTGGTTGCTGCCAGCGCGATCCAGTCCTTGGCCGCACTCTGAAGCGAGACGAAGAACGCTTCCGCCTTCCTTATGGCGACTTCACGTAGGTCCTCCCGGCGCCTAAACCTGAACTGAAAAGCGAATTCGCCTATGAGCGGACGGTGGTCGCCCCGGGCACGCCAAAGAGCAACATTCGCCTTTGCCGACATGCGGTTGCCGAAGTTAATGATGGCGACGTCCTGCAGCACTTCCTCAACGATTGTGCTCGAGACGATCTCAACCTTCTCACCCGGTTCTTTTTTGAGCCGCTCCAGTACAGGGAAAACACGTGTAAGTGTGCTCATCGAGAGACGGTTATCCTCATGCACATGTGAAACGGGAAATTGCACGTTGTGTGAGAAGAGCAGCCGAACACCACCTAGTCGATCCTTGAGCGGAAGTGCTTCACACTTGAACTTGACGCGATAGTGGTACGCCCGCCGGGTGCGTAAGGTACCAAAGATCTGGGGCCTCACGTCAGTCTCTGCAGCCCGCTGCAAATTTGGATCGCGGAACTTGAATACAACCTCGGGGTCCCCGATCGGGAAACCATCGGCGTAAGGAATCCGGCGCCGCAGGGGTAACCCATCTGCGTATGCGCCCGGCCTCAAATCCGGGACTCGCTTGAACCTTTGGTTTGGCATCGTGCTGACTATGGCCATTTTCGCTCCATTCGCGTTGCTCGCTTCCTAATCTGCGTCCCAGCCCTACCCAACCTCCGATAAGGACGCAGAAGCATGTATGATCTGCAGGTAGCGAGCCTGCGTACTACCACCATCCAGCGTTGGCCAAACCTAAATGAACAGCGGCTACGGGCGCTTCTCAAGGATCATCGGAGCGTTGGTACTGGCGACGCCGCATGGTTCCTCAATGGCCCCGAAAAACACATTCGGGAAAAGATCACCATGGCGTACCCGCGCGGCCCACACTGCAATCCGTCAAGTTACAGTTTGTTCGAGCAA
>Ga0306926_10010865_pt1 | contig 10075 bp, 5 predicted proteins | sample flu12Cox44000178_FD_203759 | JGI IMG/M metagenome (GOLD analysis project Ga0306926, IMG submission 203759) | Lab enrichment of tropical soil microbial communities from Luquillo Experimental Forest, Puerto Rico - flux8day.12C.oxic.44.000.178 (v2)... | ecosystem: Environmental > Terrestrial > Soil... | reverse complement strand
ATCCACATGCATTGCGCCAAAAGGCGAATCCCAGATCAGGCTCGCGCCGATGGACGAGCGGATCTTGCGCGAATCCACCGGGGTGAAGGACTGCGACAGGCCGGGAAACGAGGTCGTGCCGCGGTAGCCCCACAGGCTGCCGGCGTCGGCGAAGAAGGCGGCCTTCAGTGCAGCCTCGGGCGGCAGCCCCGGAATGGGCGCCTGCAGCTGCGCAGAGGTCGCCCAGTAATTGCTGCCCCCGATATTGTCGAGCGTGGTGCCGGGCGTGAGGTCGCGCGGCCCGAAGCCGTTGGGCGCAAAGCCGCGCACGAGCTGCGGCCCTCCAAAAAAACCGCTCAGGAAGGGCACGCTCTGGCCCCCGAAGGGCGCAATGGTGCCCCCCTGCAGGCGAGTGACGGCGACGACGTCGTCACCGAGGCTCTTGTAGGCGCGCACGTCGGCGGTCGACCTGAAAAACTCGGCGCCCCCGCCGAGCCCCGCCGTATCCTGCTTGAACACCGCGCGGACGCCGTCGCTCGGGTTGCGCGGGTTGTCGAGCGTGCTGTAGGTCAGCGTCGGTCCGATCGCCGAGGTGAAGGTCGGGCCGTTAAGGGCAGCCTGCTTCACCGCGGCGGACGCGGAAAGGCATGCCGGTGGTACGCAGCTCAGCAGCGCGGGCGCCAGTGACAGGTTTTGGCTGATCAGCGAGTAGCGCATTTCCGTGCTGAGATTGTCGGTGAGGGGAGCGCCGACCTTTACGTCCCCGCCGTAGGTCAGGCTGCCGTACGACTGATAGGAGCTGGTCAGCGTCTCGCGGTAGAAGACATCCCCGCCCACCGAGACGTGATTGCCAAGGAGATAGGGGTCAACGAAGCTGAGCGTGCCCCCGCGCACGTATTGGCCGAGCGTGGCGGAGACCTTCACGAACTGTCCGCGGCCCATGAAATTCATCTCGGAGACGCTGATCTCGCCCACGACACCTTCCGCGCCGGAATAGCCGCCCGAGACGTTCCACTCGCCGGTTTTCTGCTCCTCGACGTCGACAGAAAGCACCGTGCGGTCCGGCGCCGATCCATGATCGTTCGAGATCTTCACCGTCTTGAACAGGCCCATGGCCTTGAGCCGGCGCTCGGCGCGGTCGATCAGGAACTGGTTGCAGGCATCGCCCTCGGCAAACTCGAGCTCGCCGCGGATGAGCTCGTCCCGGGTGCGGAGGTTGCCGCGGATGATGATGCGCTCGATGTAGCGGTGCGGACCGTCATCAAGGACGAATACGACATCCATGACCTTGCTGCGCGCGTCGCGCTGCAGGCGTGTGCGCACCGAGGCGAACGGATAGCCGCGGCTGCCGAGCGCGAGGACGAGGTCGCGGCGGGCATTCTCGATCGTCTCGGCATTGAAGGCCTCGCCCGCTGCGAGCTTCACCACGCCCCGCAGCTGCGCCCCATCCACGGCGGCAAGACGAGACTCGATATCGACCGCGCGAACGACGTAGCGGTCTCCCTCCTCGATGGCAAAGCGCAGGATGACGCCGCGCTGCGCCGGATCGTAGCTGCCCATCGCCGACGTCACTTGCGCATCCGCGAAGCCGTTCTTGCCGTAGAGCTTCCGGATCAGCTCGGCGTCCGCTGCCACGCGTTCGGGATCATAGATGTCATTGGTCTTCAGAAACGCGAGCCATCCGGATTCGGAGGTATTGATCGCGGCTTTCAGGCGGTTGTCGGAAAACGCGCGGTTGCCTGAAAATACGATGCGTCGCACCCCGGTCTTCGGGCCTTCATTGATCTCGAAAACAAGGTCGAGGCTGCCTTCGCCATGCGGGATCGTTTTCGCCGTAACCTGCGCGGCATATCGGCCCGCGTGCCGATAGAGCTCCATGATGCGCGCGACATCGGCCTGGACGGCTGCCTTGGTCAGCGGTGCCCCCGGCTTGAGTTTCGAGGCCTTGGTGAGCTCGGCCTCTTTGACTACTCGGTTGCCCTCGAACTGGAGCCGCCCAATCACCGGCGCCTCGACCACGCGCACGACGAGATGGCCGTCCGCTGGGGTGATCCGCACGTCCTCGAATGCTTCTGTCGCGTAGAGCTCCTTGACCGCGGCATCGAGCGCGGCGGCATCGGCCGCACCGCCTGGCCCGAGATGGAAATGCGCCTTGATGGCCTCGGCATCGACGCGCCGGTTCCCTTCCACGGTGATGAGATCGCTGGCGGCCGCGGCGGGCAATGCAACGAGAGCCGCGAGCAAGGCGGCAATTAGCGTTGCTTTGCATGGCGCGGACACGAGCCACGCACGAGGCGGGGGCGATTGGTTATTTGATACCATTCATCTGGCTCTGCCCGCGAAGACTCGTGCGCCTTGGCGGCAAAAGCATGATCGGTTCGGGCAACGCCGAAGGTGTTCTGGCGACAAACGGTGCTCCGCAACCACCGCAGGGGTGATCTTTCAGAACGTTCTCTTTTCAGACCACCGTCGTGTTAAAATTTCACGGACATTTGCCGCGACGGAATTCAGGAATGGTTAACGGGGACGAAGGCTTTGCACGCACGGTTGGAAGACGTCGGCAGGGGCGGCTCTTTGGCCCGCCCTCTATGGGGCGGTGCGTCTAATACTATCAGGAGTTGTATATACAATAAATACACGTGAGCAGCTTCGATTTTGCAAAAGAACCCAAAGTTCCATCGCGGGTCGAGTCAATCCGGTGGGCGGAATTTATCTATGCCGATTTGAAAATCCACCACCAGTTCAATGCATTTGCCAGAAGTATTGGTCCAAGAGCAAAGGTCCGCTCATGCCGGAGAAACGGAACTTTGCACTACACAAAATCATCCCCTCGTTTCGCCCTGCTCTTGCCGTGATCACTCTCCAGCCAAAAGGGGCTGGAGAGGTGCTGTTGCATGCACATTGTGCGTCACGCGGGTGACGTGAAGTTTCGCAGGCCTATGGTCCGGCCGGTGCGGCCGGCCGCGCTCGGCATCCTGCTCGCGTTGCCGCTCCTTGCGGCTCTTGCCGGATGCGGCGCGGCGCTCACCTCGGCCGTTGCGCCGTTCGATGCTGCCGAGCTGTCGCGTAACCCGACGCTGATCGTGGCCACCACACGCAAGGCGGCAAACGGCATGCGCGCACGACCCTGGTTCGGCACCGAGCGGGCATCGGGCACGTTTGCGCGCGCGAAGCTCGTGCCGCCGGACGAAGGTCGCTTCTCCCTTTCCTCGATCGGGCTTGGCGACTGGAGCCTCGAGGCGGTCGAGCCGGTTGAGCATCTGAGCGAGATGTTGCCCCCAGGTCCGGAACGGCGTGACCTGCTGCTTTATGTCCACGGCTTCAATACGACCTTCGAGACCGCTGCGCTCGATGCGGCGCGCCTCTCCGACGGCATCCGCTTCCGCGGCGAGACCATGGTCTTCTCATGGCCTTCGAAGGCCAAGCTGTTCGATTACGGATATGATCGCGAGAGCGCGATGTGGTCGCGCGATGCATTGGAGCGGGTGCTCTCACTCTTGATGGCGAGCCCGGGCATCGGCCGCATCCATTTGGTCGCCCACAGCGTGGGCACGATGCTCAGCCTGGAGTCGCTGCGCCAGATCTATGCTCGTCATGGAATGGCGGTCACGGACAAGATCGGCGCCGTGATCTTCGCCTCGCCCGATATCGACATGGACGTGTTCGCCTCCTCGGTCGAGCGCATCCCGCCGCTGGCCCCGAAGATCACCGTGATCACCGCCACCAACGACCGGGCGCTCGCCGTCGCCGGTTGGATCGCCGGAGGCATGACGAGGGTGGGAGCGGCGGAAAAATCTCGACTCGAGCAGATGGGCCTGCGCGTCATCTCCAACAGCCACATCCGGCTGGTCATCCGCCGCGCCGTGGACGGAGTAGCTCCGGACCATTCGTGAGATCAGCTCCAATGCGTAGGGGCGAGGCATGGTGCCTCGCCCCTACAATTCGATTCGTGGGCAGTGTGGGTCGGCTACTTCGCCAGTGGATCGGGACGCAGCTGGAAGTGCACCGCCATGGGTTTCATGCCCTTGCCGCCTTCGATCAGCCACGGCGCGCGGTCGCCGCTGCTGGTCCACAGGCCGCGGCCTTTCCAGCCCGCCTTGGGATCATCGATGCGCCCATCGAGCCCCTTGGCATAGAAGCCGAGCGGATAGGGCACCCGCAGCGAGATCATCTTGCCGTCCTTGAGAGCGACCAGCCCGTCCATCAGGTTGGCCGTGGACATCGGAACGTCCTTGCCCAGGCCGAACGTGTCGTGCTGGTCGACCCAGCTGTAGTAGCTGGACTCGGCACTGTTCTCGCCGATGCCTGCGAAGCCGGGACCCGGATACTGATAGAACGTCCAGCCCTCGGGGCAATGATCGCCGGTGGCTGTCGGCCCGTTGAGCGGGCCCTTGCACTTCTTCCGGTCGAAGCTGCCGATATGCCCGCTTGCAAGCGATACCCACACCACGCCCTTGCTGTCGATGTCGCCGCCGCGCGGGCCGAAGCCCGGCATCGGCACATTATAGATCTCGGCGAGCGCGGTGTGTGGCGGGTTGGGGCCGGGGTCGAGCCGCACGATCGAGCCTGGGCTCGCCCGTAGCGTCCCCCAGATGGTGCCGTCCGCTGGGCTTGGCATCACCGCGTAGAATACCTGCCCGATGCGCTTGTCCTTGGTGGGGTCCACGGGCGCATTGGGCTCGACATAATCATCGCGCTTGCCGTTGCCGTTGGTATCGAGAACGAGCGCGGTCCAGCCCTGCGACTTCGCGGCATCGCCCGTCTCCTCGAACATCTTGGTGTTAAGCCAGCCCACCACGCCGCCGCCACCGCCGCTCGATGTCCAGAGCGTGTTGTTGGCGTCGTAGGCGAACTGGAGGTGATGGGTGGTGAAGCAGGTATCGACGAAAGCGTACTTCATCGTCTTTGGATCGAGCATTGCCAGCTGGCGATGGCTCTCCTCGAGCGGGAACAGCTTGGCCGAGGGATGGTCCGAGCCCTTCTTGCAGAACTCCGGGTTCTTGACGCCGCGCACCGATGCCGCGAGCCACATGCGCCCTTTGTGGTCGATCATGGAGTTGTGATTGTTGATGCGGGTGTCCCAGATCTTCTCGTCACCCCAATAGGCCGAGGGCCCGAGCGGCTTCTCCATGGCGGCATGACCCGGTCCCAGCGATTCCGGCATGTTCGGATCGCGCACCGGCGCCTTGAAATTGGTCACTGTGTTGGTCTTGGGATCGAGGATCGGAATGGTATCCATGCTGTATTCGGGTTGCCCGAACACGGGACCGTAGCCGTTCACCGTCGGATCGCGCCGGTCGGACGAGATCAGGTCGTGCAGGTATTGTTTCTCGTTAGCCCAGTCCCAGGTCGTGACGACGACATTGCGCTCGAGCCCCTGCGGTCGCACCGGCTTCTGCTGCGGCAGCTCGCCCTTGGCGACGCGGTCGGTCCAGTCCGCAAAATACTTGATCGGCACGGCGGCCAGCTGACCAGCCACGATGTTGACCATCAGCGTGCCCGCCTGGCCGGACTGGACGCGATGCATCCAGGCCTCGCTTGATGACCTTTCCTCGGTGTGGAACTTCGGGATGGTGCGAGTGGAGAGCTGGCCCAGCTGATGGCAGCCGACGCAGCCGTTGTTCTTCATCAGATTGAGATAATCACGCTGCTTGACGTTGGCCGGAAGATCGCCCTTGCCGCCGAACTGGCTTTCGTCCGGGATCTTCAACATCGAGTACCAATAGATGGCCGGATAATATTTGGCAGCTTCCGCCGCGCTCGGCGCCGGCATCGCGGTCAGGTTGAGCGGCTTGCCCGGCTCGCCATCCACCTTCGGCGAGTCAACAAGGCCATAACCGCGCACCCAGACCTTGTATTTGGCCTTCGGCAGGTCGGGAACGACGTAGCGACCCTGGTCGTCGGTCACAACCATCTTGGCGTAGCGGGTCGGCAGATCGGTGGTTTCCGCAATCACCCACACGCCGGCCTCCGGCCCGTTTGTCCCCGTCACAACGCCGCCGATGTCGTCATCATCGATGGCGACCGCGGTCTGTGCGCGCACCTGCACAGGGGAGGGGGCCGCCAATGCGAGCACACCGATTGCAGCGACGCTCAGATACAGCCTCTGTTTCAAGCTCATCGTTCGCTCCTGACGTGAACCCGGCAATTGAGCCCCTTCCGGATCGATTTGGCAATGCCCTTCGCGCGGAGGTGGCAACGGAGCGCATCCACTCTCGCTCACACGCAATTGCCTGAAGTCGCGCCGTACCCACGTTCACTGTCGGTGGCAATACGCGTGGGCACTGGAGCGAAAAGCGGGCCTTGGGCCCACACCTGCAGAAGCGCCTTAATGCAGAGCTCGTTAGCGTGTAGAACTCGAATGCCGCGTAAACGAGCCGCCATGAGCTCTACTCGACTTTATATCGCAGCGTTTGCTCTTCTCGGGCTGGGCATGTGCGGCGCTGGTGCGCAGGATGCAATCCCTGAAGAGCCCCGCGATACCTCGCCGCCTGCGGCACCCGCAGGCGATGCCCACCTGCGGCCCGACCTCCGCGATTCCGTATGCCTCATGATCGAAGCCGCAGCACGCGCACATGGTCTGCCGCTTGAATTCTTCGCGCGCGTGATCTGGCAGGAAAGCCGATTCCGGCCCGACGCAGTCGGCCCGCGCACGCGGAGCGGCGACAGCGCCCAAGGCATCGCGCAGTTCATGCCAAGGACCGCCGCCGAGCGCGGTTTGCTTGATCCGTTCGACCCAGTGCAGGCGCTGCCGAAGTCCGCGCAATTCCTGCAGGAGCTCAGGGGCGAGTTCGGAAATCTCGGGCTCGCCGCAGCCGCCTACAATGCCGGGCCCGCGCGTGTGCACGGCTGGCTCGCAGGGACCCGAACGCTTCCGAGCGAGACGCGCCGCTACGTCGCCGCCATCACCGGCATCTCGGTCGATGAATGGGCGAGGGGCGGCGCGCGCGAGCCTGCCGCCAAGAGCGTGCCGGGATGCGAGCAGCTCACCGCGCTCCTGCAACGGGCGCCTAACCCGTTCCTCGACAAGCTCATCGAGCGCGTGAAGATTACAACCGACAGCCCCTGGGGCATCGAACTGAGCGCTGGATTTTCGCGCGAGCGCGTGCTCGCCGCCTATGCGGGGATCGAGAGCCGTTTTGCGGCCATTCTGGCCGGCCGGGACGCCAGCATTGTCAGCTCCGTATTCCGAAGCCGCGGCACGCGTGCGTTCTACCAGATCCGGGTCGGCACCGACACGCGCGAATCCGCAAACGCGCTGTGTGCCGGAATCCGGCGAGCAGGAGGCGCCTGCATGGTGTTGCGCAACCGGCCGATTTGAAGGAGGAGGAGACAATGACCACACGCCGCGACTTTCTCAAAAACGCCGCCGCGAGCGGCATCGTGTTCTGCGGTTGCGGTGTGGGGCACGCCGCGCGCGCGCAATCGCCCGGCACACAGCGATTGCCGGTGATGATCAATGGCAGGCGCATCAAGACCATTGATGTCCACTCCCATTGCCACTTCCGCGAGGCGGTGAACCTGATGGGCGAGGAGGCAGGCTCGGTGCTGCCACGCACCAAGGGCGCGCAGGAGCACTTCATCGTCATTGAGGAGCGCCTCAAGGGAATGGATGCCCAGGCGATCGACATGGAGGTGCTCTCCATCAACCCGTTCTGGTATCGCAAGGATCGCGATACGGCGGCCGCCATCGTCAAGGTGCAGAACGAGAAGCTCGCTGAGCTGTGCGCCTCGCGCCCGGATCGCTTTGCCGCCTTTGCCTCGCTCGCCTTGCAGTATCCGGACCTCGCGGTCGAGCAGCTCGAGCATGCGGTGAAGCGGCTGGGCCTGCGCGGGGCGGCCGTCGGCGCAAGCGTGCTGGGCGAGGAGTTCGCGGAGCCTCGCTTCCATCCGGTATGGGCGAAGGCCGAGGAGCTCGGGGCGGTGCTGTTCATCCACCCGCAGAGCACGCCGGATCTGGCGCGGCGCCTGAAAGGCAACGGCTGGCTCGCCAATACCATCGGCAATCCCCTCGACACCACGATTGCGCTCCAGCACCTGATTTTCGAGGGCACGCTCGATCGGTTCCCGGGCCTCAAGATCATCGCCGCGCATGGCGGCGGCTATCTTGGTTCCTATGCGCCGCGCTCCGACCATGCCTGCTTCGTCTCTCCGCAGAATTGCAACCCCGAGATCAAGCTCCGCAAGAAGCCGACCGAATATTTGAATCAGCTGCATTTTGATGCGCTGGTGTTCACCCCCGAGGCATTGCGCCATCTGGTGGCGCAGGTAGGCGCGAGCCAGGTGATGCTTGGCAGCGACCATCCCATTCCCTGGGAGGAGCATCCGGTCGATCACGTCTTTGCCACCGGGACGCTTTCCGATGATGAAAAGGCGGCAATCCTGGGCGGCAATGCAGTCCGCCTGCTGGGGCTCGCCTGATTGGAGGGCCGGACTGGCGGACGGGTAATCCGCCGGATGCCGCCTCACGAGACGGTGGCTTAGCCACCGATCCAGTGATGCAACGGCGCTCGGAAATCTTGTTGCTCTTCGCGGCACGCGCGGCGCGCGGAGTGGGGGATGGATTCGCGGCCATCCTCCTGCCGGCTTATCTCTCTTACCTCGGCTTTACGCCGTTCCAGATCGGCGTGGTGGCGACCGCCGCCTTGCTCGGCTCTGCACTCCTTACGCTCGCAATCGGGCTCGTTGCCCCGCGCCATGAGCTGCGCGCGCTGCTCACCGGCTGTGCCGGGCTCATGGTGGCGACCGGCGTTGCGTTTCCCAGCGTCGAGCATCTCGTTCTCGTCGCGCTCGTCGCCTTCGTGGGGACCATCAATCCCACCACCGGCGACATCGGCGTGCATGTGCCGCTCGAGCAGGCAGCCCTTGCGCATGCTGTGGCGGACAGGGATCGCACGCGCACGTTCGCGCGCTACAGCCTGATCGGCGCGCTTTCGATTGCCGCGGGCGCGCTCGCAGCCGGCGCGCCCGATCTTCTGGTTGCGGCCGGGATGCCCCGCATGGGCGCTTTCAAGGCGATGTTCTACATCTATGCCGCGCTCGGCCTCATCGCCGGTGTGCTGTACTCGTTGCTGCCGCGCGCAACGCTTAAGACGGCGGCCCCGCAGGGGCAGGCGCTCGGACCCTCGCGGCGCACCGTCTACCGACTAGCCGCCTTGTTCAGCCTCGACGCGTTCGCAGGCGGTTTTGCCGTGCAGTCGCTGCTGGCACTCTGGCTGTTCGAGCGATTCGAGTTGTCGCTGGCGGCCGCCAGCGGCTTTTTCTTCTGGTCCAATGTGCTCTCGGCCCTGTCATATCCGGTTGCCGCCCGTCTCGGGACCCGCTTCGGGCTCATCAACACCATGGTGTTCACGCACATCCCTTCGAGCATCTGCCTCCTCGTTGCCGCCTTCTCATCGAGCCTGACGATCGTGCTGGCGCTGCTGCTCCTGCGCGCGGCGCTTTCGAACATGGACGTGCCAACCCGCACCTCATTCGTGATGGCGGTCGTCACCCCCGCCGAGCGCACCGCGGCCGCGAGCATCACCGCGGTCCCGCGCAGTCTGGCCTCCTCGTTAAGTCCCGCCATTGCGGGGGCGCTGCTCTCGACGCCATTGATGGGCCTGCCGCTCGTCATGTGCGGCGCACTGAAGATCGTGTACGATGTGGCGTTGCTGGTCGCGTTCCGTCATGTGAAGCCGCCGGAAGAGAGGGGAGCGCCATGACATCGCAAAACCGAGCATCAGGGCGACTGCGCGGGCGGCCCGCGCTCATGCGGCTTGCGCTCCTCGCGGCGGGAACTGCCGGCCTGCTTGCAGGCATGACCGGGGCCTTGGCGCAGCAGGATGGCGGCCGCAGCTCGGCGCAATGGATCGAGCAGTTGGTCTCGGGCGTAGTGCGGATCAGGACTCACATCAATCCGCAAGGTGCAACCGTCCAAGGGTTGGGCCGCGAGCGCGAAGGGTCCGGCATCCTCATCGACCATGACGGTCTGGTGCTGACCATCGGCTATCTCATGGTCGAAGCCTACGCCGCCGAGGTGACCGACAACTACGGGCACACGATTCCGGCAAATGTGGTCGGCTACGACCACGAGACCGGCTTCGGCCTGCTGCGG
>Ga0306926_10010860_pt1 | contig 10077 bp, 8 predicted proteins | sample flu12Cox44000178_FD_203759 | JGI IMG/M metagenome (GOLD analysis project Ga0306926, IMG submission 203759) | Lab enrichment of tropical soil microbial communities from Luquillo Experimental Forest, Puerto Rico - flux8day.12C.oxic.44.000.178 (v2)... | ecosystem: Environmental > Terrestrial > Soil... | reverse complement strand
AAAGCCCAGTTCGATCGCGACCTCGACCGGCGTGCGTCGGACGGCCCGTGGCACGCGGAGCGAGCGGCCAGACCGGATCCAGTTTTCAACTTCAGCGCATCCGCCACACTTCCCCACCGCGCTGCGCAGTCAGGAGCAGCACCAGAAAGGCATCATTTAGTGTCTGCGACAGGCGCGGGAGCGACCGTCCCTGCGCATCCTTCGCGTCGGTTTGATGGAGGACGCGCCACAGCTTTTTGAGTTCGGAGCGGGAGAGCACGCGGTCGCGACTCGTTTCCGGCGACGGCCGGCGCATCCGGAACGTGGGATTCGCCTGGATCCAATCCCGCTCGAGTGCGAAGGTGAAGAGCCGCGAGATCCGCGCGAGCAGCCGATGTGCCATGATCGGAGCCGTCTTCGCCTTCTGCTCGACGAGATCGCGGATCTCCCGACGCGTGATGTCGACCGTGTCGCCGTAGGTCGCGCGCTCGTCGTGCTTCTCCGCCGCCGGATCGGCGCCGCCGAGAATGCGCCCACGCGCTCGGACCGCCTTGCCGCGTGCGTCCGCCAGGCCGAGATCCGGAAAACGCCCCAACGTGAGGCGTCGCTTGCGTCCATGATGGCGGTATATCAGAGCCCACGTTTTCACGCCGTCTGAGGTGATGCGCAAGCACAAGCCGGGTGTCTCCGCGTCGAAGTATTCGATGCGTGCCTGATCGTAGGGCGCGCGGAGCCCCGCGACCGTCCGCGCAGTCAACGGCAAGATGGGCATGGCTGACGACCCCCTGTGAGGGCGGGAAGGCGCGCTGGGGTTCCACGGGGGTTCCAGCGCGACGGCGCTGCCCGGCGATCCTCGGCGATGTCCCGCACGCCCAACCGTAGCATCGTCAGCAAGTTGGCGGCAAAATCGAAAGTGTCGAAAATGGCGGGAAATTGCGATCAGAAAATCTTGGGCGCAGGGGGTAGTGCGTTCGAATCCCGCCGCCCCGACCACTTTTTCGAGGAGTCCGGTGTAACACCGGGGGAACACCGGAGGAACACCCCTAGAAGTCGCACTGACACCAACATCGACGGTCCGATTCAGCCAGCTGCACGCGCCCTGCCTTACGCAAATTTGAGCAAGTGTTTCGGCGTGGTGCGCGAAGCTTGGGATCGGCGTTTAGAGGCAGAAGACGAGCTCACAGGAGCTTCGGCCATTTCTGCCGGCCTTGGAAGACTGCGATGACTTCGAGACGGTCGCCTCTGATCCTGTAGGGAATAACGTACGGTGTGCCCGGGACGACCATTTCCCGCGTGCCGGCGACTCGACCAGGACGGCCAAGATTCGGTAGTTCGGCAAGGAGCTCGACAGCATTGAGCAGCGCAGTCGCCACTCGATTGGCGGCCTTCGGATTGTCGCGCGCGATATACGAGCGGAGGTGAGTCAGGTGCTCGACGGCTTGCGGTGACCAGACGACGGTCACACGCGAGGCGCCTTTCGTTCACGCTTGCGACCCCATGAACGAAGCCAGTTCGCAACATCTTTGTGCGGGACACCACGCCCCTCGTCAAGCGCTGTGAGCCCCTTCTGAATCTCATCGAGCTGCCAGCTCTCTGCCTCGACAAACGCAGCAATAGCTTCTGCCGCGAGAAACGACTTCGAACGACGCGCACGCTTGGCGAGCGCTTCAAGACGTTTCTTCGTGTCGGTGTCGATACGAACAGAGAGTGTTGTGGTCATTTGTGATGCTCTGTGCTGCGTTGTGTACATGCTAGCACACGTGGCTCCGGGAGCAATCGACGGGGGCGCTGCAGGCCCTCCGTTCGGGGCGCGAATGAGAGCGGGTGATTCCACATTGTCTGACCGCGAGGCGGCCTAAAGATTTCTATCATCATGCCCATACCCGATCACGCGATCCGCACAGCCGATGCCGATGGATTCCGCGTCGTCTACGCCCATCAGGAGGAGTTCGACAACCTCTGCGGCGAGATCTTCGGAGACGGCGCGTATCGCTTCGATTGCAGGCGGGCGGCGCCCCGCATCGTCGATTGCGGGGCCCACATCGGGCTATCGGTGCTCTACTTCAAGCGCCGCTGGCCGCGGGCCCAGATCACGGCATTCGAGCCCAGCCCCGACACCTTCGCGTTGCTCGAACGCAACGTCGGCAGCAACGGGCTGGCCGACGTGGAACTCGTCAACGCGGCGATCACCGCATCGGGCGATGCGACCTCGTTCTACGTCCCCCGCGACCCGCTGTTCTGGCATTGGGGCGACGCGGGCCCCGTGGGTACGACCCCGAGCACTACCGGGAGATCACGGTGCCTGCCGTGCGACTCTCGGCGTACCTCGGCGGGCCCGTGGACTTCCTCAAGCTCGATATCGAAGGGCTCGAAACCGCCGTGCTCCGCGAGGCGGACGCCGCCGGGCGACTGGCATGTTTCGGATCCTCTTTCTCACGCTGCGATGAACTCGGTTCCGGAAAACCAGCGTTCAGCGGGTCGGGGCTGCCGAATTTTCGAAAGCCTATCAGCTGCGTTTCACCGCGAGAGTGAATCCACGCAGGTCGGCATCGCCTCCGCGTACCAGGGACTCACGATCTGAGCGGCCAATAGATTGCACTAGGACTCCCCGAGCCACGAAATATCGTCACGCCTGTTCACCTACTCTGCCGGACCTATTACTCGAACAGAACGGCGGTGGCTTCAGACGGCCTGCTGGAAGTGCGTCGAGAAAGACAGGAAATGCCTACCATTCGTTCCGCTGGATTCTCGCGACTATTGCTCGCTCTCATATACCTGCTCGTTGCCGGGCGAGTGTCTGCCGGCCCCATTTCGGTGACGAGCGGGTACGTGGATCTTGGTCCCTTCTCCGGCCCGTTGCTGCTCGCCGGCGAGCGCGGGTTCACGTTCCACAGTCGAATGGGCCGTACGAGCGGCTTTATCTTCGCGCTGAACTGTAACGACGACCCGCTCCGTTGCCTGCCCGGCACGACCCTCAATGTCGGCATCCGTGCCGATACCAGCGAGTTGGGTGGGGCCGCCACGCTGGACGGCGTGACGCACACGGGCCTCAGCGGACCCATGTCGCCGGAGAGCATCGCCATTGAGATCACCGGATCGCTGGTGCTTCCGGCCCTGGCGCCGACGGCCGTCGCGACCGCGCCGTTTACCCTGACCGGCACCTTCGCGCACACCGTCAGCGGGGGGCCAGAGGTCACGCGCGAATCGCTCAACGGCAGCGGCACCGTCACCGTCTCCCTGAAAGCCCATTCGGCTTATCCGGGCAGCTGGTACGTCACGCGCCTCTTCTATTCGCTGAACCACGATCTCCCTGCCGACTGGCTCTCCGCGGATGTTGGCCTCGTCGGCCAGCCTGGTAGCGCAGTGTTCTCGAACGGCTCGTTTTCAATCAGGGGGTCCGGCGCGGACATCTGGGGCCCGACAGATGCCTTTCGATTCCTGTATCAGCCGCTTATGTCCGACGGCGAGATCATCGCCCGCATCGATACCCTCACGAACACAAATCAGTACGCCAAGGCGGGCCTGATGATGCGGCAGTCCGCCGACACCGCGTCCGCGCACGTGTTGATTGACGTCAAACCCGAAACGGGCGTCGAATTCATGACGCGCAGCGCCAGTGGCGACTCGACGAGCTTCATCGCGGGTGCCATGCAGCCGTTCCCGGTGTGGCTGAAACTGACCCGCACGGCGACGACGATCATCGGCTCGATTTCGGCGGACGGCCGCTCCTGGACGGTCGTCGGAAGGGCGGATCTGCCGACCACACCGCTCCTGGCAGGAATGGTCGTGACGAGTCACGACGACAGCGTGACTGCGGAATCGCTGGTCGCCCAGGTGTCGATGAGCGCGAGCACGCTGCCTTCTCCCTGGTCGCTCACCGATATTGGCGATGTCGGACCGGCCGGTGGCGCCGTCTTTGCCGGTGGCAACTTCACGGTCCAGGGCGCCGGCGCGGACATTTGGAGCACTGCCGATGCCTTCACCTTCTTGTTCCAGTCGGTAAGCACTGATTCGCAAATCACCACCCAGGTCACGAGCCTCGACAACACCGACACGTACGCGAAGGCAGGCGTCATGATGCGGGCGTCCCTCGATCCGTCGTCGGCGCACGTCATCCTGGATGTGCGCCCTGGCGGTCAGATCGAGCTGATGATGCGCGGGGCGTCCGGCGGCGAGACGGCCTTCATCGCGGGGACCATGGTGTCCTTCCCCGTGTCCCTGCGCCTGGTCCGCACGGGAGCCGTCATCACGGGGTACGTCCTGAGCGTCCTGAGCGGCGGCCAATGGACAGCGGTGGGGTCGGTCAGTTCGTCGCTCCCGCCTGCGGTCCTGACCGGCCTCGCTGTCACCAGCCATCGGGCCGGGACCCTGACGACCGCGGTGTTCGGCACGACGACCGTCGCTGCGGGTTCGGGGGCCTTTCGCTCGCAGGATATCGGCGATGTCGGGATCGCAGGCGGCGTGGCATACAACGGGCAATCCGGCACCTACACGGTGGCCGGCGCCGGTGCAGACATATGGGAGACCTCCGACAGCTTCCAGTATGCGTACGAGGCTTTTTGTTACCAATGCGTTTTCGTGGCGCGCGTGGTCAGCCTCCAGGATACGAACCCATTCGCCAAAGCGGGCATCATGATCCGCGAGTCGCTCGCCGCCGACGCCGCCAATATCCTCCTGGACGTGAAGCCCTCGGGCGACATCGAGTTCATGGTGAGAACGAGCACGGGCGCCCCCACGCAGTTCATCAGCTCGGCCAAGGTGTCCACGCCCGTGTGGCTCAAGCTGACCATGGACAACGCGACGACCGTCACGGCATGGATCGGCCCGGACGTCAACCAGTGGGTCTCCATCGGCTCCGTGGCGGTGCCGGTCGGAGCCTGGGCATCACCGCTCGCCGGCCTCGCGGTGACCAGCCATGACCCGTCGCAACTGAACATCGCCGTCTTCGATCGCACGCCGTAGTCGAGCGGCCGGCAGACCGTGACGGTCTGCCGGCCTTAGCCTGCCACCGTGGCCACTTGGCCCGGTGAGCAGAGAATCGCAAGATTCAAGTCATCTCCTCGGCGCCTGCCGACGAGAATGACGATGGGGTCTATGGCACCAGCACGATCCGATGACCGTGAGAGTGGCGCTGCCACGCCTCCTCGACGAGGGCAAGCGGCACGCGCTCCGTCTCGATCCGGAGGTCGCCACGAGCCGCGTAACGCATCACGGTCGCGAAGGCCTCGCTGAGTACGTCGGGCGGCGGCACTCCGGCCGTCCCGCGGATTGTCAAAGGCGTGCTGCGAAGCGCCGCAGCTGACAGTCCTATCTGCGACCCGGCGCTTTCGCCAACCTGAATCAGTCGGATCTCGGGACCGGCCACCACGAACTCGTCGCGCGTGAGGGCCGCGAGCAGGGCTTCAGTCGGCCCGTTCCAGACATAGTCGATGATCACGTCGAAGCTTCCCTGCTGCCTGAATGCTGCGATCAACTCCTCGCGGGACTGGTCGAGGCGGATCGTGGCGTCGACGGGTAAGGAGTGCAGCACCGCTTGATTGCGGCCCGCCGCCACGATCCGACCGGCTCCAAGGATCTTCGCGATCTGGACGGCGAGGCGGCCGGTCGTTCCGGTGGCGCCGAGAATGAGCACGCTTTCGGCCTGTTTCAGTCGGGCGCGCCAGGCAAGCGACAACCACGCGGACACGCCAGGGTTCGGCAGTGCAGCCACTGTGGCGTCATCGACTTCGTAGGGTAGCGAAAAGCAGAAACGCCGAGGCACGACGGTGCGTTCAGCCATTGCCCCGTACGGGGCGCGCGGCCCGCCGAAGAACACGCGAGTCCCATCGTCGAGCACACCCACCCCGTCGACGCCACAAATGTGTGGAAGAAGGTGTGGCCTGGCGAAATGGGCACCGCTGGCAAGCTGTTTATCGACAGGCTTCAGCGACGCGGCACGCACGTGCACGATCGCCTCGTCGTCGATCGGAACGGGATCGGTAAATTGCTCGAACCGAGGCGGCGACCCGAACTGGTGTAGAACGGCTGCGTTCATTGCTTCCTCCTGCGTTGTCTTACATAATGTAAGCAATTGCTTATATTGTCAGCTTGTATATGCGCCGGAAGCCAACCGCACAGCGTCGGCGAAGGTTTTCACTAAGAAAAACGCCACGTCAGGACCGGTCGCGCGCGACTTTCGAAGCGCTCCTTGAAGCGACTGCTGACATTCTGGTGCGCCACGGCTATGCAAAGCTGACCACGAATCGCATCGCCGAACGCGCCGGCGTCAATATCGCTTCGCTCTACCAGTACTTTCCCGGCAAGGAGGCCATCGTCGCTGAGCTGCGCCGCCGGCATGGGACGGAACAACGCGCGGCGGTGCGGAAGGCGCTTCTGGAGCAGCGCGGCGAGGACCTCGAATCGACAGTGCGTGTCCTCGTCTCCATGGGAGTCGCGGCACACGCGGGCGCGCCTGAGCTCCACCGGGTATTCACGGAGGAACAGCCGGCTCTTCGGGTCGCGGACGTTTCAGCGATCGACCCGGCCGTTTTCGACGAGTTCCGACGATTTCTGCGGGCCGCGGCCGCTGACGTGCCGGACATCGAACTCACGCTGTGGATGGTCGCAACTATCGCGGGCTCGGTGATCCATCAAGCCACGATAGAACGCCCCGACGATCTCCGGCGCGGACTCATTACGGAGGAACTCACCACCGTCCTGTGCCGTTACTTGCGCCGCCAGTGAGGGCCGGCTGATTAAGGTCTTAGCAGCTTTTTGTATTCGAGCCTTGCCGACATCAGGATCGGCAGCTCGGGATCGGGAGTCTTCCAGCTGTCGAAGAACTGCTCGTACGCATTTCGCGCTTCATCGGTCCGTCCGAGCTTGACGAGCGCGCGGCCATAGAACAGCGGCACCAAGGCGGCGTTCATCGAAATCCTCGGAGTGCGATTCTCCATGACTTCCTTGAATCGTGTCGCCGCAATCTCCGCGCTGCCTGCCGAGAGGTTCACCAGGCCGATCGTGAAGCGGGCGGAGATATCGTCGTCATCTTTCGGTGGCGGCACGGCGTCGATCGCGCTCTTGTCACCGCTGCGGACGCGAACCGTGGCGTCGATTGTCTGGAAGATACGCTCGGCCTCCGGGCTCGGTCTCACTGGGACCAATCGCCGCGCGTCGTCCAATAGCGCTCGTGCGGCGCCCGCGTCGTCGGCGATCACGAGCGCACTTGCGCTGCGAAGCAGCGTGTTGATGCTCCGCTCGAGCGCGAGTGACTTCTGCACCTCCGCGCGAGCGGCCGTCTTGTCGCCGACTTCGGCGCTCACCTCCGCCATGGCGGCCCACAGGTTCGCAGCCGACCCTTTGAGGCCATTCTTCGCGATCGACTCCGACTCGTAGAGAGCCGTCAACTGGCGCGCCCGCGCCACCTGGCCCCGATACGCGGAAACAGTCATCTGCGCGGGCAGCGTCAAGAAGCTGTCCGAGAACCGGCGCGCCGCCTCGAGCTGTCGCGCCATGTCCGCGTTGTCTCTCCTCAAGCACGCGATCAGGTAGAGGTCCGAGCGGACGCTGCTCGAATCGAGGCCGTATGCGATCGCCCTCTCCAGCGTCTGGTGCGCGTCGTCGAGCTTCCCGAGTGCCATGTACGACTGCGCAAGGTTGCCGTACGGCAGCGGTTCGTCGGGCGCGAGCCGGATCGCCGTCTGGAACTCCTCCGCTGCCTTGGCATGCTCGTTCCGTGCCTGATACGCGTTCCCCAGATTCGAGTGCGGCACGTAGTCGTTGGGATAGGTTTGAATCCAGACCTGGTAGGTGTCGATCGTCTTCCCGAGGGAGTACTCCACGACCGTGTAGTACCGCGCGATGATGTAGAGCCGTTCCGGCTCGCTGACGCGGTCTTTCATCTGATAGGCCTTGCGGATCTCGTCAATCGATGGCTGAAACTCCCCGAGGTTGCTGAGCACCGTGCTGAGCCGCGCGTGCGCCAGCGCGAAGTCGGGATCCTGTTCGATCGCCTTTCGGAAAAAGGGGAGCGACGCCGCATCGCCCTGCCGCCGACGTGTTACCAAGCCCAGGCTGTACGATTTCAGCGCATCGAGCGACTTCGTGGTCGCGTCCTGAATCGGCGCGTCGTACTTGGCGATCGACGTGAGCGATTCGCCGAGGCCGCGACGTAGCTGGCCTGCCGCACTGCCGAGCGCCTTTAACACATCCTCCTGGCTCGCGGCCTCCACCTGACGTTTGTCGATCGTGTCGCCCGTGCGGCAGTTCGTGGCGCCGAGCGAAATCACGTAGCTCTTGCCGAGCTGAGCAATGGATCCGGCGACCATCGCTTTGCTCGCTGTCCGCTGACAGAGGTCGCGCGCGACATCCGGCGTGAGCTTGTCACCGGGCGTGCGGCCCATGAGGCGCAGTGTGCCCTGGACCCGCTGCTCGGAGAGCACGCTCAGGAACGGCGACTGCCGCAGCTCCACCTCGAGCGCTTCCTTCAGCGTGTCATCGAAGACTGGCACGCCGGTCGTGTTGGCGAAGTCGGCGATGACCACCGAATCGCGCTCGTGGAAGGCGCGCGGGCGGCCCAAGTAGACGAACGCCACAATGACGCCGACGCCGATCACCGTTGCCGCACTCGCAACGGTTCTCGCGATACTTCGGTACTTCGGGGCGGGGTGAGTGACGTCGGGCGTCTGCGGCGATCCAGTCGATAGTTTGAGAGCGCCGCTCAGATCGCCGGTCGTCTGAAGGCGACCATCAGTCTCTCGCTTCAGATCTTCCAGCTCGTTCCGGAGATCCTTCGCCGTCTGATACCGATGGTCCGCGTCCTTAACCAGGCAGCGGTGGATGATGCGCGACAGGTCCTGCGGAAGGCTCGGCCTCAGCGCCGTGACTGCCGGCGGCGAATCCTTGATGATCGACGACAGCACGGAAATGCTGGTGTCGCCCTGAAACGGACGCTCTCCGGTGGCGAGTTCGTAGAGCATGACTCCCAACGAGAAGATGTCCGTTCGATGGTCGATCGGCTTACCTTCGGCCTGTTCCGGCGACATGTAAGCAACCGTGCCGACAATCCGTCCCTCACCCGTGAGCGCAGCGGTTGCCAGTCCGGTGAGCCCGTCATCGACGGGTGATGCGTTTGCGAGTTTTGCGAGGCCAAAATCGAGCACCTTCAGCCGACCGTCTGCCATAACCATCACGTTGGCCGGCTTGAGGTCGCGGTGCGTGATCCCTCTCTGATGGGCGGCACTGACCGCGTCGGCCAACGGAATCGTGAGGTTGAGGATCTGAGGCAGCGGCAAGCCGCCTTCGACGATGAGATCGCTGAGCGGCTTTCCTTCGACGTACTCCATCGTCAGAAAGAGCACCCCATCCGCCTCTTCCACGGAGTAGATCGTGATGATGTTGGGATGGTTCAGAGCGGCGATGCTCTGCGCCTCGATCTCGAAACGGGCGCGACGTTCAGGGTCAGCGGCCGTCGAGCCAGAGAGGACCTTGAGGGCAATGTCGCGCTTCAGTCTCGGGTCACGCGCGCGATAGACCTCGCCCATGCCGCCGGCGCCAAGCGACGCCAGGACTTGATAAGGGCCGATCCGAGCACCTACCGCGAGAGACATCAGAATTCCCGATGCGCCTGCCCATTGTAATGGCTATCGTGCGGCAAGAAGGTGCTCGCGTGAAGCAGACAGGAATGTTCGGGCCCACAAGCGGTGTCCACATGCGCGTACCTGACGGAGTCGGCTCGAGCAAGGGACACAGCTACCTGGCGCCCCGATGGGCGGTACGATCTACAATCGCCCGACTGAAGCACGATGATCGCTCAACGAGGCCGCTCATGCATGTGTTGTTGAAACGGAGCGCATCTCTCGTCGCCGTAGTTCTTCTTGTCAGCGTGGCGGCGCATGCCGACGAAATCCGCGTGATGACATCGGGCGCCAGCGCGGCAGCTTACCAGGCGCTGGTGCCGGAGTTCGAGCGCGCGACTCACCACACGCTCAAAACCGAAGCGATCTCGACAGGCGTCGGCCCGGATGCGATTCCGGCACGAGTCCGGCGCGGCGATCCGGTCGACGTCGTGATGCTGGCGCGCGCCGCGCTCGACGATCTGATCAAGGACGGCAGAATCGT
>Ga0306926_10010858_pt1 | contig 10078 bp, 9 predicted proteins | sample flu12Cox44000178_FD_203759 | JGI IMG/M metagenome (GOLD analysis project Ga0306926, IMG submission 203759) | Lab enrichment of tropical soil microbial communities from Luquillo Experimental Forest, Puerto Rico - flux8day.12C.oxic.44.000.178 (v2)... | ecosystem: Environmental > Terrestrial > Soil... | reverse complement strand
ACTTCCTTTACCCGCTCCGGCTTCTCCAGGTTCCACAAATCCGGGAATTCGCCTACGCCAAGCCCTCGTTGCTGAAGCTGTGTTCCCCAAGCACCGTCCGTCAGCACTGGACCTTTTAAAAGGACTCTTTCGATGACACGGTGCATTTGGTAATTCCAGTTAGTTCATGCCGCGGCCGCCATTTTGGCCAGGGCCACGGCACCTACGGCATTGGCACTGTAACCGTCCGCACCGATTTCATCTGCATACTGCTGCGTTACGGGCGCGCCGCCAACGAGCACTTTAACCTTCGGCCGCAGGCCTGCCGCCTTCAAAGCTTCAATGGTTGATTTCATTGCAGGCATGGTGGTTGTCAATAGCGCGGACATAGCGACAATCCTGATATCCTTCTCCCGAATTGCTGCGATAAATCTTTCCGGTGAAACATTCGCGCCCAAATCGACCACTTCAAACCCACCGCCTTCCAATAGAGAGACGACCAGGTTCTTGCCAATATCGTGCAGATCGCCTTTGACAGTTCCAATAACTACCCGCCCCGCGGGCTTCTCTCCGCGAGCGACCAGGAGAGGTCGTATTAGCGTGAGGGCCGCTTTCATGGCCCGTGCCGCGATAAGCAACTCAGGGACAAAATATTCGTTTGTTTCGAAGCGCCTTCCAACCTCAGCCATCGCGGGCACCAGGTAACCATTTACCAATTCCAAGGGATCGATTCCTTCGGCGAGCGCCTGCGCGGTCACCGTTTGGGCGATATTAGCATTGCCGTTGATAACGGCGTCCTGAAGCGATTTTAGGTGTATCATGCGTTGGTTGGAATTCTCAACTGGAAGCATGTAAACCTCCCCAGGCGTGTAAAGTCAAATGCAATAAGGGAACAATAGCATATCCGCTTATCACGATAAGCGATCCTTCATTAAGACAACCAATAACGAAATGCCTGAAGCCCATGGCGCGTAGTTGTGCTTGCCAAACCGTGTGAGGCAAGGCGCCTGTCATGGTCCAAGTGAACGATGTTTCTTTGGATTATTAGTGGTTTCCAATTGAGTTCATACGGCCCCGGTAATTGCCCGATCCGCAATGGCGAGCATTGCAAGATTGACTTCTGGTTGACATGCTGGCGATCTCTGCGCAGCGGAACTCCCAGGAAAGTCACATGAGCCTGGCCATCGAGACATCAGGGCTTACTCGCCGATTCGGCGCGCTTTGCGCCGTGGACGCGATCGATCTGCGGGTCGAACGCGGCACGTTTTACGGTTTCCTTGGACCCAATGGAGCAGGCAAATCCACAACGATAAAGATGCTGACAGGATTATTGGCGGCTGATTCCGGTTCGATGCGAATCCTGGGCGAAGACATCTCCATTCCCGAAAAATCATTAGCGGTTAAGAGCAGGGTAGGGGTGGTGCCCGAAAATTTGAGCCTTTTTGAGAACCTCACCGGGCGTGAGTACCTGACGTTCATCGGCAGAATGTACCTGCTGCCGAAATCAACCGTGCGAGAGAGAACCGATGAATTGCTCGCCATGATGGATCTGCAGCATCAAGAGAAGAAGCTGGCGCTTGAGTATTCGCACGGCATGAGAAAGAAGCTGGCGCTTGCTGCCGCGCTGTTGCCAAACCCTGAATTGCTTTTCCTTGATGAGCCATTCGAAGGGGTGGACGCGGTTGCCTCGCGCGTGATTCGAGACATCCTCAAGCGTTGCGTGGAACGCGGAGCGACAGTGTTTCTCACTTCTCATGTGCTGGAGATCGTGGAACGGCTCTGCACCAGCGTGGGGATTATTGCCCGGGGCAAACTAGTTCACCAGGGCCCAATGGCACAACTGCGGCTGAACGGCTCTCTGGAGGATCGTTTTCTGGAAGTGGTCGGTGCCGAACAACTGGAGAGCCAGAAGCTGAGCTGGCTGGAGAAGGAACAGTGAACTGGACCCAGCTGCAAACCATTGTCTGGCTGCGCTGGCGACTTAGCTGGAACAGGTTCTGTCGCGGCGGTGTTCTCAATGCGGTTGTGGCGATAATATTCCTCGCATCTTTTGTTATTGGCATAATCTGTTCTGCCGTTGCTGGATTTCTCATTGGCTTTTTTGGACTGGCTAATCAGAAGCCGCAGGTTCTGCTCGCAGTCTGGGACGGTGTGATCATTGTTTTTGTGATCTTCTGGTTAATTGGACTTATCACCGAAATCCAGCGGTCGGAGAGTGTCGACCTGGCCAAGTTATTGCACCTGCCAATGAGCCTGCAGCAGGTCTTTGTATTCAATTATATCGCGTCGCACGTAACACCAGCGATTCTGTTGTTTGTTCCCGGAATGCTGACAATGAGTCTGGGTTTGGCTCTCAGCACAGGGTTGCGCATGATTCTGCTCATCCCACTTCTGCTGAGTTTCGTGCTAATGATCACTGCCTGGACGTATTGTTTGCGTGGCTGGCTCGCGGCTCTCATGGTAAACAAGCGACGTCGCCGCGCTATTGTCGTTTGGATCACGATTGGATTCATTCTGCTCTTTCAGTTGCCGGGAATCATCGCTAATTCGACTCTCATCAAGAAGAATCGCCCCCACAGACCCGCTACCGGCACGGACTTGGATTCGAGCGACCAGGCCCAACAAGATCATTTTCTTGCAAAGCTTTTTCAGGCCCATGTCGTCGTACCCATAGGCTGGCCAGGATACGGGGCTATGAGTTTGAAGCAGAACTCATTGTGGCCGGCTTTGGGAGCCATTGCTGTATGCTCGGCCGTTGCAATTTTGGGACTGAGCCGGTCGTACAGGGCGACACTCCGCTTTTACCAGGGAGCGACTGATGGGTCCGAGCACCCGTCCTCACCTGAGAGAGTCGCACTGATGCGAAGGATGTTGCTCGTGGAACGCCAACTACCATGGCTTCGCGACGACACTGCCGCCCTGGCACTCGCTACTTTTCGTTCTTTATTGCGCGCTCCTGAACTGAAGATGTCCTTGATTATGCCTATCGCGGCCAGTGCCGGGTTGAGCTCGATGCTTTTTCGCGGTTTGAAATATGCCAGACATCACTCGGTCGCAAGCTTTGCGTCAACTGTCGCGGCTCTCCTGGCGGCGTTCTCATTTGCGCCCCTCATGGCAAATATGTTTGGACTGGATCGTGACGGCTTTCGAGGACTCGTCCTTTTACCCACCCGGCGTGATCAGATTCTCCTGGCAAAAAATTTAGCATTTTTTCCGTTTGTTGGCTGTATTGGTGTGGTCCTTATGCTGCTTGCTAGCTTCGCGTTCCGGATACCCTGGCTAACGTCAATCACTGGACTGATCCAAATTGTAATCGCATTTCTGTTGTTCAGTATCATGTGCAATCTGGTGGCAACGTGGACACCGTACAGGATGGCGCCCGGCACACTACAGGCCAAAAAACCAAAGCCCGTGGTTTTTCTTGCGATCGCGATAACGATGATGGGAATGCCGCTCTTCGTTTTGCCGATATTCATTCCCCCGGTTCTGCAATTGGTGTGTTCGCTGGTAGCCACAACGCCCGCGTGGTTTCCAATACATTTCCTTTCTGCGCTGGTGGTTTTGGTTGGGGTGTTCCGGCTTTACCGCAGTTTACTGCCGGCCCAGGGCCGTTTTCTGCAACGTCGTGAATTGCACATTTTACGCGAGGTTACGGAGGAGTCCGAGTAAGCTGGAAACCACAAGTAAAGACCGTCAAGCGCTAATGAGAAGTTGAACCTTAGCCAGCCTTTGACCGAAGGAACTCAAGTCGGCGTCGTGTAATTTGTTCACCCTTGGCTAAATGACATGAACGAGGTCACTGCTCGTAGCATTGGCGAGAGGGTTGGCATCGTTGCGGGCCAACGGGATGATCGTCCGGGCCGGTTTCGGTAACGGTGCAATTGCACCAATAATGCGCCGAACGGTTCAGGTGTTCTTCGGGCCTGGCAGCGAGTTCCTCGGCCAGGGCAGGGATGAACATTGCTTTTGTTCGAAGGTGTTTGCAGAGCATCGGCTGGCTCATGGCTAAGCCTTTAGTTGTGCCAGGGTGCGGCGGATTAACGTTCGGGCTATTTGGATTTTGTACGCGTTTTGAGAAAGGGGCTGAGCCTTTGCCAGGATTACATCGGCGACTTGGTTTGCCAGGGAATCATCCAGCACCTTTCCTTCCAGCAGTTCGTTTGCGGCCTGCGCCTGGTGAGGAACATTGGCAATGGCACCCAAAACGACGCGAGCCTGGCTCAGTTTTCCGCCATCAGCTTTCGCCGAGGCAGCGCAACTGACCAGCGCCCAATCGAAAGCAGATTTTTCACTGACTTGCAGGTAAGCACTCCGGCGCTGTTGAACCGGGATCTCAACTTTCATCACCAGGTCTTCTGGTTCAAGTGAGTGGTGGGAAGTCGGATTGTCCCACGCCTTGGCGTATAATTCCGGTATGGTCAGGCGCACCTCCTTCTCGCCACGCTGAATCGTTACCGTGGCGTCGAGCGCTGCCAAAATGATGGAAAGGTTCGAAACGACAGGGCTGATGCAAGTGTTCCCGGTGAAAAGACTGTGATATTTATTCTCACCATGGCGCGCGTAGCAGGTGTCACCTCCCTTTTTCAAACATTGGATGTCGCGGTGCCGGTAGTACCAACAACGCGAGTGTTGGGCCAGGTTTCCGCCTACGGTTGCGACGTTGCGGATTTGTTGAGAGCCTACTTCGGCGGCCGCCTGCTGCAGACCGGGGAAGATCGATTTGAGCTCAGCATGATTCTCCAGCTCAGCGATGGTGACATTGGTTCCGATAGACCAGGATTGAGCGCCGCGTTCAATTTTATTAAGGCCTGGAAGCGACTTAATGTTTACAAGGATATTCGGCTCGGCGATGTATTCCTTCATCTCGCCAAGCAAGTCGATTCCACCTGCTAGGTAACGTCCGTTTTCTCCTCGAAGCTCCCGCGCGGAGACGGGGGATGCCGCAGTAGCGTATTGAAATGACTTCATAAAGGGCTTAAGCGGAGGGCGACGAGGACGACTTGCCGGTCAGCGCAGTCAACACGCGAGCCGGGGTGATAGGCAGCGAGCCCACACGAACGCCTAGCGCATTGGCGACCGCGTTGGCCACGGCCGAAGCGGTAGGTATTGTGACGGGTTCGCCAATACCTATTACACCGCGTTCGGGCATGTCCAGCAGCAGGATATCAATTTCGGGGGCATCAGCCAAACCAGTCAGTTTATATGTCTCGAAATTCGGGTTCAGCACAACACCTGACAAATCGTCCATGATCCGCTCCTCGTACAACGCGTAACCGATGCCCATCAGGATGCCTCCGTTGACCTGGCTTTCACAGGTGAGTTTGCTGACGATAAGGCCGCCATCCTGGACGCAAGTGATCTTCTTCACTCTTGTGAAGCCGGTTTCGGTGTCCACTTCGACCTCAGCAAACTGGACTCCACCAGCACCACTTGAAGACAGGCCCTGCTGCCATTTTCCAGAGACGACGAGCGGCTCGACTCCCAGCTTTTTGCAAGCTGCGGACCACTTCTCAGCGTCACCTGAGGAAACACCTGTTTTGCTCTCGAGCTCTGCTTTGGCTTTCGTGCAAACATCATAAATCGCTGGAGACACCGATGCCGCAGTCGTGCTACCACCGCTGCCGCCCGAAGGCGGATATTGAGTGTCGCCAATTCGAACGGCGATTTGTTCCGGTTTAAGCCCCAATAGGTCCCCAGCGATAAGAGCGATCAAAGTCCGTGTGCCGGTCCCGAGATCCTGTGTTCCGCAACGGATTTCAACGGTGCCATCGGGGTTAATCCGCGCCTCAGCCTGAGTGCCCTGTCCGCCGCCGCCCCAGGTGGCGCCCGCACAACCGACACCGGTTTTTACTGGTCCGGTTGAAGTGCCGGGCTTTTTGTACTTATCTTTCCAGCCAAATCTTTCGGCGCCGAGTTGATATTCCTTTCTCCGGACTTCGGACGGATCATTTTTAATGCGCAGTTCGACCGGGTCCATGTTGAGCTTCACCGCAAGCTCGTCCATGATCGACTCCATGCCGAAGGACGCGGTCGGATGACCTGGCGCACGGAACGCGCGTGCCGACCCCGCATTAATGTTCACCCCAGACTGCCTTACGCGGATGTTGGGTACGGTATAGATGTAGGGAGCGGGAAACTCAGCGCCGCCACCTCCTCCTTCGCTGACGCCGCCACTGCCAATCCCTGCGGTGCCGTAAGATTCCAGTTCAAATGCCTGCAGCTTGCCGTCAGCAGTAGCTCCGAGCTTAATCTTTTGAAAACTCGAAGGCCGGTTCCCAACCGCCAGGGCTTCATCAAAACGCGTCAGAAAAATCTTCACCGGCGCCTTCGCCTCCTTGGAGAGTCGGGCAGCGAGCGAACCTTCAACGCCCTGTCCAAATTTGGAACCGAAACCACCACCCATGTATTCCGAAACCACGCGAACCTGACTCTGAGGAACTTTGAGATTGCCTGCGAAACCATCTTTGACGCTGCTGACGCCTTGAGTGGAGGACCAGGCCATCAGTTCACCTTCGATCCAGCTGACGGTGTTGCCGTGGGTCTCCAGCGGATGGTGAAGCTGAACCGGCGTTGTGTAGAACCCTTCAGCAATAGCTGTACAATCCGCGAACGCCTTATCCACCTCTCCTTTTTCGTTTACTCGTGGCTTGGAAAGGTTGGGCGTGTCGTCCCAAACCCGGGGCGAGGAATCTTCTTTAGCCTGCTGCTCGCGCACAACAAAGGGCAGGGGCTTGGCTTCAACGTCGATTATGCGCAAGGCATCCAGGCAGGCTTGCTTGGTCGTCCCTGCCACCGCAGCCAATTCTTCACCGTAGTAGCGGACGGTACGTTCTCCTGGACGGTCCATGATTGCTGCCTTGATGCCGGGAATTTTCAAGGCTTTTTCGAGATTGATATTTGTTATTTTGGCTTTTGGCCATTTTGAGCGAAGCACCATTCCATAGAGCCAACCGTCGGGCTGCACATCGGAGGCGTATTTCGCCGCGCCACTGACTTTGGCAGGGCCATCGATCCGCTTGGCATGAGAGCCAATTAGTGTCCGTTGTTCAGGCCAGCTTGGCATAAGATAAGACCTCGCTGTTGCTGGCTACAGGAAGGCCGGCTGCTTTAAAGGCGGCCTGCATAATACGCGGGTAAGTTCCGCAGCGGCAAAGGTTGCCGGCACAGGCATGTTTCACTTGATCAGCTGTCGGGCGAGGCGTGCGTTGCAGTAACGCCGTCACGCTCATTACGAATCCAGGAGTGCAGTAACCGCACATCAAGCCATCCTGATCGATAAAGGCTTGTTGCACGTTGGAAAGCTTGCCGTTGGTCGCCAGTCCTTCAACGGTGGTGATCTCATGGCCCTGGGATTCGATCGCCAGTTTTGAACATGAATAAATCGGCGTTCCATTCATCAACACCGTGCATGCCCCACATGTCGCCCGATCGCAGACCTCTTTGGCTCCGGTCAGGTTGGAATGGTTTCGCAGCGCCTCCAGCAGGGTCACGCGAGGCTCCACCCGCAAGTTGAGTGATTTGCCGTTTACGTTGAGTGTGATGGGAACGGCTTCGGGTCCGTAGGTTTTTTCGGTGTTCGCTTTTTGAAGATCCTGGGCAACGACATCAACCTGCGCAGTCGCCGCTGCGGCAGCTGTGGTCCCGAAACTCTTGAGAAAGGAACGGCGTGAAACAATGAGCCCGTCCCCTTGGTTAGGGTCATTCATAATGCACGATCCTTTTTACACCCGGTTTGTAGGACGCGCAAGCAAGAGTGCAGACCCCAAATCAGCCTTCACAAGTGGTGGTCATTTTCCGTTGGGCTACAGCCGCCCTCCTGATTTGGCATTCGGATTTTGGGCCCGCTGACGGCTGATTTCATAGAGGAAGACAGCAGCCGCACTGCCTACGTTTAACGAATCCACGTTTTGGGGCATAGGGATTGCCGCGGCGTCATCGCAGGCTGCCAATGCAGGAGCTGACAAGCCGTATCCTTCACTCCCAAAGACGATGCAGCAGTCGGATGTTAAATCCGTTTGAGGCAAAGTTCGGCCTGTATCGTGAGGGTGTGCCGCTACACATCGTATTTGCCGGGAGCGTAGAAAAAGGAGCACCTCGGTGAGGTTTTTGGATTCGACAATGGGCATATGAAATATGGTGCCCATCGAACTGCGAACCGCCCGCCGAACGTAAGGGCTGATGGAGGTTTCGCCAGTAATTACAGCTTGAACGTTGAATGCCGCGCAATTCCTTATCAATGCGCCGAGGTTTTCGGCATTGGAAAGTCCGTCTACGGCGACCAGGAGGCGAGGTCGGCAACTGCTTGCCAGGATGTCGTCCAATGTGGGTTGTGGCGGAACTTTGGCCACCGCTAGCAAGCCCTGGTACATTGAGAAACCGGTGAGGCTTTCAAGCAGCGCTTTCTCGGCGACGTACACACGCACTTCTTCGGGCCGTTGTTCAAGGAGTGGCTTCAGGTCGTGAAACCATTTCTCCGGCAGTAAGACTGAAACGACGGAAAGGTGGCTTCGCAGAAGGCGACGCACCACTTTCTCACCTTCGGCAACAAAAATTCCTTGCTCACGATGTTCCGCCTGACGCCGCATTGTGCGGTACGGCTGAAGATCAGGAAGGTCCAGGGAATGGATGTTTTGGACACGGAACATGCGGATACGCTCTCCTCAGGCCCGCAGCACGGAATCAGAGCGGAAAGACATGAGAGGCGCAGAAATGAAGAGAATCTTCACCACAGGGGCAATTGATCATGCGAAACGGGGTTGGAAAATGACTCGTGCAAGGCTGCTGGGTCGAGCGGTTGAGGTGCCTGGAGTGCGGGCCTGCTCAAGGTCAGGGTGGGGCAGGGGACGGCCTGCGAAGCGACCGAGAGGCATATATGATTGGCGCCCAGTTTCTGCAGTCGCCTGTTCATGACATCAAAAGCGAGCTGAGGCCGATTACATTCCCGGCTGATATGGCCAAGGTACAGGTGTTGCAGTTCTGCGGATATGATTTGCTCGGCCAGGTCCGCTGCGGCCTCGTTGGAAAGGTGCCCGTGGCGGCTTAGTATCCTTTGCTTGAGGCTCCATGGGCGATGCGGACAATCCTGTAGCAATTTCACGTCGTGATTGGATTCGAGAACAAGGACGTTGGCCCGACGAACACGCTCCACGGCCAGTTTAGTGGCGTGTCCCAGGTCGGTCAGGAACCCGATGTTTCCTTCGGTTGTGCGCAACAAAAAGCCAACCGGATCCTGAGCGTCGTGTGGGATGCTAAAGGTTTCGACGACCACGTCTTCGAGGTCGAAGCTTGAGCCTGTCGCGAATAGTCGCGAAGGTAACTGGGATTGTAGTTGAAACTCAATGGCTTCTTGCGTGGGGCGGTTGCAATAAACGGGAATACGAAGTTTTTCGCTTAACTGCGCCAGACCTTGCACATGGTCCGCATGCTCGTGAGTGATCAGGATTGCAGTCAGGTTTTCGGGCGTGCGCCCGATAGCGGCGAGTCGTTTTCTAATTTGGCGCAGGCTGAAGCCGGCATCGATCAGCAGGCGCGCATGAGAAGTCTCCAAGTACGCACAATTGCCAGAGGAACCGCTACCGAGAATAGTCAGACAAACAGGCACGGCCAACGTTAGTGGCCCGTCTGTGACGCGGCAATATTTTTTGGGAACGATGGGCGATTTCGTTGCGGAGCGCGGGTTTGCCAACCCACAGTAAGGAACAAAACATTCGCGCGTCGGGATCTCGAAATGACGCGAGTTGGAAGTTTGGGGACTACTGTGGACATTCTTATCTGACAAGAATATCCGGGTCCGGGCTGTCTTGCGGTTCGTTCGCATCTTTGTAGGATGAGGCGATGAGCAGCTTTCCTGTAAGCCCCGAAAAAGAGAATCAACTGAGCGTGCGCATGACCAGTTTGGGAGTGCAGGAGGCTGACCTGGAAGAATCATTCGTCAGGTCGGGAGGGCATGGAGGTCAAAATGTGAACAAAACTGCAACGTGCGTGATGCTGCTGCATCGCCCTACGGGTTTGCAGGTCAAATGCCAGGAGACGCGTCAGCAGGGGCTTAATAGATTTATTGCGCGGCGGCTGTTGCTCGACAAAATCGAAGAACTCCGGA
>Ga0306926_10010853_pt1 | contig 10079 bp, 16 predicted proteins | sample flu12Cox44000178_FD_203759 | JGI IMG/M metagenome (GOLD analysis project Ga0306926, IMG submission 203759) | Lab enrichment of tropical soil microbial communities from Luquillo Experimental Forest, Puerto Rico - flux8day.12C.oxic.44.000.178 (v2)... | ecosystem: Environmental > Terrestrial >... | reverse complement strand
CGCAGGGCGAAGAACGGCTCGCCGAGTGTCCACCCGATGCAGGGCGACGAGATACGCGCGCTGCGACGCCTGCGGCGCGAACAAGGGCCGTCCCCGCACGTCTTTATGACCGAGCGGGACGGGCCGATGACGCCCAAGGCCTTCCATGCGCTATTCGGTCGGATCGGGGCTCGGGCCAAGATGCAATTCCCGATACATCCGCACATGCTGCGGCATGGCTGCGGCTATGCCCTAGCCAACGCTGGCCACGACACACGGGCGCTACAGGCTTGGCTCGGCCACAAGAACATCCAGCACACCGTGCGTTACACCGAGCTGTCGCCGTATCGGTTCAAGGACTTCTGGCGCTGATCGTCGGCGATCGAGGCCCTGCGCTGTGGCGCGAACTCATGCACTGAAGCAAATGCCTCGTCGCAAGCCTGAACGCCCGCGATTTCGCTGAACGGTGAGGTTTCTGCGACGCCCATGAGCATGGTCGAGGTCAGGCGCACCGAGCTTCGGAGGCGTTGCAGAAACCTCGATGCACGAAACCGCGGGGCACGAGTCCAGGCTGTGGATATTTGATCAAGTTAGTAGCGGCGCGGCTGAGAGGAAGCAAGAAACGAACGCACCGAGCCGCTCTGGGGACGACGGCAAATTGGGCGGGGCGGGTGCCGTCGGAGTCGCCGCCTCCTCGATGGGGGGAGGACCCCTTTCTGGGGACTGAGGGCTCTATCTGTGGGGTCTTGTCGGAAGTCCCGCTCGCGTTAGCCTAGCGCCATTATCATCAAGCCGCAGATCATGACCGTGATAGCTATGGACGTGGTTAACTCGGAGACCAACGTTGAGATTGTTCGCATGTCCGCCATTTCCGCTTCGCAGGTTTCGTCACGGGCTTCGCTTCGGGCTCGTCCTTTTCGAGCGCCACGATCTTGACCGCGCGAGGCCGCAATGCCGCCTCATGAGTTTCTGCATATCCCGTTAACAACCGGTTAAGCAGCGCGTGAGATTCCGACCCGCCGCCCCGGCTTGTCGACATACTCCGCCACGCGGCTTGGGACTCGCAAGACGCGCAGAACAAAGTCGAACAAACGGACGCGGCCGCGCTCGATAAGTTGCCGGATTGCTGGATATCAGCTGAGCCTCCCCAGGGGCTCACGCGCGTCCAACGAAGGTGGACGATACCGAGAAAGAACAAGCGCGCAGTCTCAGAAAGCATCGAACTCCGTGGAGGACGGCACCGATGCTCCTTTGGTTCGGCGCAAGATCACCGACCTGCCCCCGCCATACGGCTGGCCGAAGCCGGTTTCGCGATCACCCGGGGAGGATTTGACGCCAATCGGGTTAGTCGGCAAAGCGGCATTCGGTGATTGGCGGGTTGAGCGAAAACGGTGGGCGCAAAAAACAGCACGCAGGTCGCGAGTGCCGTGGTCACAGTCGCAGCCAGGATCCCCGCGGGAGATGGGTTTTCTTCACGTTCCGCGACAAGACTAAGCTCGTCCATCTTTCCTCCCTCAAAGAGGGGGTGCGTGTTTCTTCCCTCAAAGAGGGGGTGCGTGGCGCTGCCTGGTCGCGCAACTCCAGTCCCGTGCAGCCGATGCCAAACGATGTGGCATCGAAAAACACGCAGAGGTTCGCCATATCGAGGATTGTGACGTCGACGGAACTACCGTCATCCATTGCAATCGCGTCAACGAGATTGCCGGTCGGGAAAAGCTTTCCTGTGAACCCGCTCCCCAGCTCTCGAAAATCTACCAGGATCTCAGACCCCGTCCCAGGAACACCTCCAATGGTCGCGTTACCAGCGACGCGCGCCTCACCGTTGAGCACATCAAGGGTCACATCTTTCCGGTGTTTGTGGAGAACACCCGGACGGTCACCTTTCCGTCAGGCACGTTCGGGATCATGTTCTTCATCAGAGCGAACGCCGGAACGTTAATTCTGCATTAATCCTTTATAAATAATGTGCCGCAATCTGAGGGGCTCAAAAATGCGCAAGCTGGCCATTGCTCTCGTGCTTACAAGCAGTGTTTCCCTGGCCTGGGTGCCGCAAAATGCGGTGGCAGGCGGTGGCGAGGTGGCCGCCGGTGTTGTCGGTGGGCTGGCGGTTGGCACATTGTTCGGAGCGGCGGTTGCGAGCAGCCCCCGCTATTATGCACCGGCGCCTGTCTATGTCAGGCCCGCTCCCGTGTATGTGGAACCGACCTGCTACTGGACACGAGGCGCCCCCGTTTGGGACGGGTATCGAGGCATTTGGTACAGGCCGCGCATCCAAGTTTGCGACTGAGGTCTTCCTTCATTTACAAACGGGCTAGCCGTTTACGATTGTCACAGCCTTCGCTGAGATTTGGAGAACCTCGGACGTCGCGGTCTGCTGCTCCAATGCCTCGCTCAAATCGTCCGTGCGTTGCCGCAGCTCTTTAAGGAGGCGCGCGTTCTGGGCCAGCACATCCCTCCATTTTTCGGCGGCCCGGCGTGCGCTTTCATCAGCCAAGAGTTGGCTAGCTTGGCTATGACGACACTCGCGGAGCCGCGACGCGGCGCTACATTGATCAAGCACTTGCGTGATGAGCGACGACTAGGGCGCGTCCGCGCGGCCGAGCACTTTCTTCCAAAGCCCACTGAATGCCCATCCACCCAAAATGCCCACTAGCAGTATCGCGGTCCACCATGAGGGCATCGAGGCCAAAGCGGCAAGTGCAATGATCGCCATGACCATAAAGATAATCTGACCCGGTTCGATCATGTCACTTGCTCTCCCTGAATGGCAGATCGTGCGGTTCTTGCAAACATCGCTCACCTCCGCTTTCCGCGTCTAGCGGCGGGTCGGTGAGCGGGAGGGTAAACGTTTGGCTGGATGCGACCGATTGAGCCGAAATCCGTACCGAAGGCCAAAGCCGCGGCGAAGACCAAAAGCAAGGCAAACACCAAAAACAAGGCGAAGACCAAATCCAGAATAATCCCGCTGCGCCTGTGCGTAGGTCCCAGCTCGGCTGCCCGCCCGCTCAGTCGGGTGGGCCTTGATCGCCAGCGCGCGACACTTCTTCGCAAGCTCCGCGCTGATTGGACCGGCGGTCTTCGAGCGATCCGACGGCGCGGTTTCAGCCAGCACGGCGGGTGCGGGAAGGAGCAACGCGACGAGCATTGCGAAAACCGCGGTTCTCGTGGAGTGCATAGGTGCCATTTCCAGCCCAGCTCGCTCAATTACCGGGGCGAGGGCGCTCGCCCGCCAGCCATCGCGTATAGCAGGGTAGACATAGGCCCGATCCCTTCGGCAGTGCCGAGCAATAGCAATCTTCCGGCTTCTCATTCGCGTTTGGGGCACGGTCTGATTGCTCGGTCTTGTTGAGCATCTTTGATCTCCGCCTAATGGCTCGGCTTACCGCTCGCACTCACTATGTCGCGAGATAAGCCAAAGGACTAGCGAAAGGGGTGGCGCGCGGCAAGAAGCTCGTGGTCTGCGCCTGGAGGAAGCTCGCCGGCGCCCTATCGCAGCGCGACAGGTTTGCCGCTAACGTCCGGCCCATCTCAAGGAGATCCAAGCGATCGCGTCAGCAGTCTCCGTGGAGTGCCCTAACTCCGTGATTGGTCCGACTTACAGGTGGCCGCTGTTCTGCGGCGCTAGTCGTGCCCAACCGCTGCGGCAAGCAGGTCCGGCCTCGCCCCGATTTGCCGCTTGGCTGGTGGACCTGCCGGTGCCAGCCCCTGGGCAGTTAACTTCCCGGCGTTGGTGGAGTCGGTTGGTGAAGGAGCCTCGGACCCAGATGGGGCATTTGGTCCGGCTCCTTTTTTCGTTGGTCTGCTAGCGACGTTCCTACGCCGTTATGCCTCTAAGAGCCACTAACTCTTGGATCGCGCCTTCAGACTTATCGATCTCCCGAAGTACCTGAGCTCGGCGGATTTTCTCCAACAGAGGCTTCTTGCCTGTCTCGTCGACCTCATCGGCTAGCTGCCGCCATTGGCTTGCCAGCACTTCGTATAGGCGTTTAGTCCCAGAAGTGTCCGCAGCGTCGTTGACCTGTTGGCACTTCTCTGCCTTCGCGAGGTACCGCTCTGATCGTGACGACATCAAGCCCTCCCGGTTCATCTCGGATATGCGAAGGAACGACCTGCAATCGGCGAAAGTGTGGCGAGTGCGTTTGTGGCTTGGCAGCAGATGGTGGCGGCGTCGAGGACACTGGCGGTTTGGGCGGTGTCGTGGCTGGCGCTTCCAGCCTGCACAGCGTTGCTCTGCGGTCAGCAGGAGGCACGCGGGGATGTCTAGGGGGTGTGGTTCAGTCACGAAACGCCTCTTGAAGCACTTCGAGCAAATGCTCCCGCGTCTCGTTCACGCGCCGCAGCGTTGCCCATTCGGGGTCATCCACAATGCGGCGCTCGTAGGTGATCTTCTCGTAGACGAACGCCTCGATTGCGTCGACGAGCTTTTCCGCTGTGGTCATTGATAACCCGTCATTTTGCACGCGTGACAAATGCGCTTGCGCGTCACCAACGGCTCGGCCTGCATCACCTGATCAACAAAGCCGTGGCCATTACAGGCGCGGCAGCGGCGCTTGCGGACGTAGTGGGCGATTAGGGCCTTGCGCAGAAGCCAGGCGATCCAGAGACCCAAGAGAGCTTCGAGGACGTGGATCATGGCTCGCCCACACGCACGCCATCCCGGCTTGGCCTAACGTCGATAACTTCGAACGTGGTGTTGTAGTGTTTCTGCCGAATCGGCCGTGGCCAACTTGATCCAACCGCTGACGTGATAACCCCAACCGGGGACGTTATCTAAGTCAGTGGTGAACTTGATAGTGAACGATACTCTGCGAGGCATTGGTCACTCTCCGTAGATTGCGTAGGAAGTTGCGAGCTTGCGGATTAGGTACGCTTGCTTCGCGATAGGGCCGCAGTGTTCGCGTAGGTCTGCGGTGCGTTGTCGTTCAGCCATGCCGCGCGATCAGCGCACGCGTTGGCCAATTCTTCGAGCACGATGGGCGCGCCGTTGTCTTCGAGCATGATTTGAAGCTCGGCGATTTGGTCGGTACGTCAGATCCTTGGTTGTTCAGACGCAGCCCACGAGAGCTTCAAGGACGCGGATCACGTCACAAGCTCGAACTCACGAAGGCTCGCGAGCAGTTCTAGCAGGATCGCTTTCTCCGCCTCGAACACTTCGGCGAGGTAGTCGCGGACGCTGTCATCTTCGATCCCCCACACGCCGGGACTTTCAAGCCGCCCAACAATCACCCAGCCGTCAGTTGATGGGAACTCGATTTCGGCCACAGCGCGCACGCCACAAAGGCCGAAGTCACCACGGAGGTATTCTGCGAGCCGTTCCTCTAAGCCCTCTTGTAGGAGGTAGCTTGCGTCGGCGTCATTGTCCGGCACCTGCTCCGGGTAAATGCGCACTCGTGCTTTGCCGACCATGTCACGCCACCTCCGACAACTAAGCGCCGCTCGCTTGCGCGTCGTAGACGACGCGAACGACGCCCGCTCGGTGGTGCGTGGTTAGGCTGATGGGCGCGAAGTCAACGTCGCGCGCTAATCTCGTATTCGCCATCACGGAAAGCGGGCCTGTGGGGGAAGCTAGGTCGCAATGGTCTTCGGATCGCGCCTGACAGCACCATCGCAACAGTCACGCACCAAGCGCCGCAATAGTCGTATTTGCCGTCATGCCAATCATAGTCATTGCTGTAGCCGTCCTAAGTCCGGCTTGATTGTCAATTCTCCACCACCTCGAAGTTGGCCAAATTGGCCAGGCAAAAGAACTGTCCAAATGAACACTCAGGCTTGACGACAAACCGATCCCTGGCTCTACTCCTGTGACTATTGGCCCGGAGGACTAAACATGGTGGCTCGTACAAGAGGATGGCTGAAACCGGTGCGTGATAGACCGGATAAGGAGTTACCGTCCCTCTCACCCGATAGGGTGGAAGTTAAGCAATCCGTGGCCGAACAGCTTCGCCACGCCCAAGAACAGATTGCGTTAACACGACAGTATCCCGGCCGCACGCCGCCGCGTGAGTAATCCCCTCAGCAAGGCCCAACACTAACCGCAATCCCTTAGTTGGCTACTGGAGTGCGACACGCGGCCGCGAGGGCAACGGCAATTTTAATTCCGCCGGTGTCGATTGCCATAGTATTCCGGCCAGCCCCCGTTGGTAGCCGTAGTTGAACAATTGCTGCATATAGGCCAGGTCGAAGCCGATCGTATCGGATTTTGGATAATCGGAATCGATCGAAGCCAAGTTGAAGTCCCAGTTCCGGCTTTTGGCAAACTGGTAGGACGCAAGCAGCGTATTGTGCGTATTGGCGCGCACGGATGTTTCAAACGACCGCCTCACGATTTGCAGCGTCGAGGCCTTTACGACTTCGAAGTCCGGCGCAAGCTTGCTGTTCATCACGACATAGACCTTCGGCCGGGCATCGGGCGGAAAGACCGGGTTGCCGGACACCAGCAAGGCCTCGGGCAGGATGAGTACATTCGTCGTCACGCCGCCATCGACGTGCATTTCTGCGGAACGCCGTCCATCCGCTTCGACTTCGATGAGCGTGGGCGAGAACACGCCCGGAATGCTCGCCGATGCGGTCAAAACGTTGCGGAACAGATTGAGCGCCCCCGGGTCGCCGCTGGCAGCAATCTTGCCCATATCCCAGATCGCGGTGCGCTGTGCATCGAGATTGGTCGTCACGACATAGAGGCGACGTCCTGCCCGGTGCTCTCGCGCGATCGCCGCGAGCATGGGGCCATCGACATGTCTCGCGATCAAGTCTCGCAGGGGTTCCGTCTTGAAAAGACCCGTCCCGAACAGTCCCGCCAATCCCTCCGATTGCAGCAAGTTCGCCATCTCACCGGTGGCAAACACACTCCTGAGCGTCTCGTCATAGGCTGGTCCGAGGAATGCGAACGGCGCGATCAGCGCGCCGGCGCTGGCTCCAGTCACCAATGTGAATTGCGGCCGCGTCCCCCGCGCGGACCATCCAGCCAGAAGACCCGCGCCAAACGCACCATCGGCGCCTCCGCCGGACAGCGCCAGCACAACCGGTTGCTTCGCCGGGCCCCGCACGGTCGCGATGGCAGGGTCATCGGCCCAGATGCGCGCGTCCGGGCTGCCGCCTGTTCCTGCTGCGTATAAGGGATGCGCGTCACGGCTGTGCAGCTTGCGACGGCGAGTGCGCACGCGGCGACGCTGAACGAAGCAGACGCACGTCTCGCCTGCCTGGAAAAATTGAGCCTCATTAGGACTGCGGTTGCCGTCATTCTAAATCGCAAGCGGCACCCATTACACAACTCACGGCGGGTTGTATTGTCCGTGTAAAGAGGGCGATCATGTGTTGTTTTCTGGCAATGCACTAAGTTTACGACGCGTTCGCCTTGCGGAGACAGCGGCTTCCTGGGACGCTATTCAATCTGAGCTACGCTGGCTTGCCCTTCGAGCGCTGCTTGCGCGGGAGTGAGCGCAATGCACCAAACGGTTGCACAGCGGGATGACGGGCAAAGGCGAGCGGGCCAAGGAGCGCGGCCAACTCCTTGAACTCAGTCTCTCGCGGGTCGCTGTGCCGCCAGACCAAATGGATCATTCTGGAATACCGTTCGATCGGCAGCGGCGCATATTTGGATTCCGATTGCGTCATTTGCAGCCATGATTGGAATCAACGTGCATCCCTCCCCGGCGGCCACCATGTATTTCAAAGTCTCCAAGCTGGTCGCGTGGCGGTTCGAAGGCGCGATATCGCTGCAGGCGGCGAGCGCCTGGTCGCGCAGACAATGGCCCTCATCGAGGAGTAGGCGTTCTCGCGCGGTCAGGCCTTCCCAGCCGCCTCCATCTGGCGCACACGCGGGATGGTCCTCTGGGCAAGCCAGAACAAATGGCTCGCGAAATATCGGCATTCCGGTCACCCCCGTCTCAGATCTATGGGTCAAAACAAGAGCTGCATCAATGTCTCCCTGTAGGAGAGCCCTGAGCAAATCTTCGGTTTTGCCTTCGCCCAATACCAACGAGAGTCCGGGATAGCGGCTGCGGAGATCACGGAGGATGCAGGGGAAGACATAGGGACCTAAAGTCGAGATTGCGGATAAGCGCAGCACCGCGCCGAAGGGCTTTTGCGATTCGCCGGCGAGAGCGAAGATCGCTCGGGCCTCGACCAAGACACGCCGCATCTGCTCTACGACGCGTTGCCCGTTGGGCGTGACGATCAGTCGGCGCGTCGTCCGCTCGAAAAGGGCGGTGTTGAGCCTCGCCTCGACCTTGCTGACCTGCATCGACAGTGATGGCTGCGCAACGTGGCATTGCTCCGCAGCCCTGACAAAGCTGCCGTGATCGGCAACGGCGACCACATATTCCAGGTCGCGCAAAGACAGTCCCGACAGGTTCATCGCCCACGCCCTTCCCATAGGAGAAGCCTATAAATCCATCAGGATAAATATATTTCACTTATAGACCGCGCAAGCTCACGTTAGCTCCACGACGACCGGTGCCAGTCGTGGCAATGAAAGACGGAGCTTTCCCATGTTTCAAGGAATCGAGGCTGCATCCAAATGCGTAAGTGCAAGGTCACGTAAGATCTTGATCGTATTGGTGGCGGCTGCCGCTCTCAACACCGGAGCGACCGCTAATGCCCTTGCGTCGGGCGGCGTTGTGCACCTGTTTACGCACCCAGTTGATGGCGGCGGTGGGTTTCGCCAGGGTCATTTCGAAAGGAGTAGTGGAGCGTACCTGGGCGGCGAAGCGCTTCGAGCGCGCATGCGGATAGGTCCATACCAATTCGTCGGCGGGTTGCACCATTACGAGTGGGCTCGATAGGCAAGTATCAGGACTGCGTTAGTTGAAACGGCGGTCAAGCCTCGGTTCGCTGCCCTGCGTTCGGTCGCTATTGGCACGAAGCAGACATTTCGAGGCGCGCTTGCGATGTCCGCTTTGAGAGGTAAAGCGGACATCGTCCCAACGACGTGTGAGATCCCACGCGATCAGAGTTTGGTTGATGCGCGGGACAGAAGCTTCCAGTCCGCACCCTGCTTTTGCCAGTTCATCAAGATATGGAGATTGGTACTGCTTTTCTTGCCATCGGCGGCGGACTGGCTTTCGGCCACCCAGTGGAACCGCACGATCGCGGCGGGGCCGACCACACGAATTTGCGGGTCCAGGTATTCCAGCGACAGAAACTTTGATTTTCCGTTGGTGGCGTTGGCGATGAAGGTCGCCTTGTCCTCGACACGGCCATCGGAGTGGCTGTAGCTGAGTTCCGCTGCGCAGAGCGCGCCGAATGCTTTGGCGTCAGCCGCGATCTGGGCCAGGCGGAACGCCTCGACGCCCTTTGCGACCGCATCTTCATCCGACGAAGTCGCTAAGGCCGGGACGACGCCCAGAAGTCCGATGGCAAGAGCGGGCAGAACCAGGTGACGACGATCAATGTTCATTGTTTCCTCCGTTTTGTGTTTCGAACTTGTCTTTGTAGTGAGGCTATTTCTTGCACGAGGCAGTTATACGCCATCACTCGGACGCAGACCAAGGCGTGACGTACCGCATGTCCGCTTTGAGAGGCAAAGCGGACATGGCGCGACCGCCGCTGGCATATCGACCGGCCGCTGATGACCCAAAGCGGACATGAGTGGCCTGTTTTGCTGCGATGCACGGCCCCTGACCTGCTATGCTTGATTGGCGATCCTTAGCCTTGGGGTTAGCCCCCATGAGGCGGCGCGATTTCATTACGCTGCTCGGCGGCGCGGGGATGAAAGTTCTTTATGACTGAATTGGAGGATGAGGGATCATGCTCGGTTGGATTGTCAGAGGGCTTCTTATCGTGGCGGGATTTGTCGCAAGCTGGTTTGTGGCAAAAGACGCCCCGCAGTTTGGAATTATGCAAATGGCCGTGGCGCTATTCCTTTTTGTAATTGTCGTGGCGGTACTAGCATTCTGGCCAGAACAGTGGACCCACGTGCTTAGTCGCCTGCATAGGCGGCGCTGAAACCTCATTGGGACAGCGATGTGGGGCCAACAGGTGTTCATCGAGAATAAGCCGGGCGCTGGCAACAACATCGGCACCGAATACGTGGCAAAGTCCGATCCCGACGGATACACCGTCTTGTTCGACCCCGGCGCCATTGCAGCGAACACGAGCCT
>Ga0306926_10010852_pt1 | contig 10080 bp, 7 predicted proteins | sample flu12Cox44000178_FD_203759 | JGI IMG/M metagenome (GOLD analysis project Ga0306926, IMG submission 203759) | Lab enrichment of tropical soil microbial communities from Luquillo Experimental Forest, Puerto Rico - flux8day.12C.oxic.44.000.178 (v2)... | ecosystem: Environmental > Terrestrial > Soil... | reverse complement strand
CAGAAGCAGCCAGAGGAAGTTCTTCGCCGCTTCCGGAAGCTACGGGCGGAGAGGCCGGCCTGTCAGTCATAACTTACGGTGAACTTATCTATGGAGCCGAGAAAAGTGCAAAACGCGAGGCAGCTCTGGAACGGCTGAGGGAACTCATAACCTTGCTGCCCGCACTGCCGATGCCGGAGACCGCAGCGGAGACCCATGGTTCGATTCGAGCGACTCTTGAAGCAAAGGGCGAGATGATCGGAAATAACGACCTTTGGATTGCGGCACACGCCTTGGCATCAAACCTGACACTGGTCACGAATAATGAGCGGGAGTTCCGGCGCGTGCCCGGCCTGAAAGTGCAAAATTGGGCTGTGTAGCAAGCTACTGGCGTTCTAAAGTCGTTATTATCCCTTGAGTAGAAGCAGGCACGACTTCTCGTACTTGGCCTGGCCGACCCGACGCATCCAAACCATCTCTTCCGCTGTCATCGGGCCCTTCTCAAAGGTTTCCAGTGTAGGCGTTAGGTCGGCCATCGATCCCGGTCCCATCAGGCACAGATCGACCGCCGGGTTCGTTAGATTAAAACGGTAGCAGTCGGCCAAGGTGATAGGGTTTGCGGTCATGCGGAAGCCGTCTTCCGGTTTCATGACGAATTGAATGACTTCCTCCGACCGAGCGGCGGGATACGGAGTTCCCTCACTCTTTTCTACTGACCGCCTCAATCAAAGACGTGATCGAGGCGTTTGGTGTGCCACACACCGAAGTCGAACTCATCCTGGTCAACGTGTGCCTGTCAACTTCAGCTATCTGGTTCAGGACGCGGACCGCGTCAGCGTGTATCCCGCTTCCGCTTCGCTGCCTGTCACCTCTGTCGTTCAATTGCGACCGCAACTGCAGGTCTTTGGCTTTGTCGGCTTTGTCCTGGACACCCACCTTGGCCGGCTCGTGACCTACCTGCGGATGTTGGACTTCGATGTCGTATATCAAGATCGCTGTGACGACGAAGAACTGGCACACACTTCTGCAGTCGAACATCGCATTCTGCTTACTCGCGACCGCGGCTTATTAAAGCGGGGAGAGGTGATTTGGGGCCTCTTTGTCCGGGCGACCGAACCGAGGGCACAGTTGCTTGAGGTACTCAGGCGCTTTAACCTTTTCCACTTGGCCGAGCCATTTCGCCGGTGTCTCCGATGTAACTCGCTGCTACAGCAAGTTCCGAAAGAGTCGATCCATGACCGGCTGCCACCACGAACGGCTCAGTGTTATGACAATTTTCGTATATGCCCCTCTTGCAATCGCCTCTACTGAGCCCGCTCCCACTGCGCGCACATGCAACGCTTCATCGAGCGCATCCTCGGCGCTCATTGAGGTTGCGGAATTCTCGCCTCTGACGATTCCGGAATAGAGAAAAACACTGCCCTTTCTGCGATTCCGGAATTGCCATTTTTAGGAATTTCCAAATCACGTCATGGTTAGCTATCGGATTCCGGTATTCGGATTACTGGGGCCTCAGGTCGGCAACACACGCCGTATCGCTGCCAAAGTCGAAACCACGGGCTGCGGGCTTGTGACTCGTCGTGCCTCCGGTTTGCCGCGGCCAGGTCGCTTGCGCTCAGCGGCCTGCTGTCGGGAAGCAAGGAAATGCGTTCCAGCCATTCGATCTCGGCAATGGTCTGTTCAACGTCCATCCGCCTCCATCATCCTGAGCAGCTTGAGCGTCTCGGAGCGAGAGTCCGTGGTGGCCCATCGGGTTCTTCTTGAGACGCTCGGGTCGAGGGAGAGTTTCGAACGAGAAGTTAGGCGATTTGTGTGCTGCGGCATCATCTATGTCCCGCCGTCGCCAGAGTTGCCGACGCCCGTCGTGGCACCTCCCCAGGCAAAGCTAGTCAACAGCGAATTGCAGCATATTGGCCAAGTATTCCACCGCCAGCGGCCCGTTCGAGAAGCGCCCGATGTAGTGTGGCGGCGACTGCGGAATGGTATGCATAGAGACTTTGTAGATGTTGCCAAGGTCAGAGAGGCTGTCACCGTACACAAACACGTTGGAGTAGGCGCAGGCGCTGGCGATCGACATCATCGCGAGGATTGCGACGACGGAGCATGCGACGAAGAATGAAGCTTTCCGAGCTGGCATTGTGATCTCTCCTGAAGTGGGCCGCCAAGGGCGGATGCCTTGGTCATGCGGTGCTACCGCGCTTTCCCGACTAACAAAGGAATCCTTCCCATCTACAAGCAAACGAAAGCGAGGTTTTCCAGATATGGCTGTTACTGCGAGCTATCATCTAATAGAGTGTACTCTGATCTGAAGGCGAACTTGCGTGGCCAAGACTCTACAATGTCTCATCAGAAGCTTGTTCCAGCGACCTACCCTGGTCCACACAGGGTCGACGGAGTTCGAAAGTTACCTTTATAGGAATAGAAGCCGTTTACGCCGAAAGAAGGTCCATGCAGGTACCAGGAGAGGAATGCCTCGTCCTGCAGATGGTAAACGGTTCCATTGGTCGTCTCGGTGAACCAGGTGGCTGGCAGTAGAGCTTCCAGGGGGTCTCCGGTCTCGAAGTTGGGAATGCAGGCGCTGCCCTGCCCGGGCAGAATGGCAGGCGGTATCAGGTTAATGCCCGGCGGAGGGAAGGCGCCGACGAAGGGATCGTTCAGCCATTCCGCGACTTCATGGCTTAAGGGCACAACGTCGATGAAGCCATTGTCCTTAAAGGTGTCGGGTTCCGTGTAGACGGCATAGATCCAGGTCTGTGCGGTAGAGATTGGCGGCCCCTGCGAAGCGTGATAGCCACCAATGCAACAATTCTGCAGCACTGCTCCCGGAGCTTCGAAAACGTTATCGGTCAGGAAAATAGGAAGCTGATTGGGAGTATACGACCCGACCAACCGCTCGATGATCGGGTCAAAGAAGCCCGGATCCAATGCGCCGATGAATTTGCCGTCTTTCAGCTTGAATGCTTGTCCTGCAGCCTTCGAGGGAACCGTAACGGTGACGGTTGGTGCGATTGTCGGCGTTCCCAGAAGTACGTGGTATCCAGAATGGGAGAAGCCGGGAAGCTTCCAGAACTCGCCTCGCTGAATGGCATCGCCATACTGGGTCACGCCGATGTCAGTCCCTCCCGTTGTGAAGTCGGTCGTGAGGAAGATCGGGGAATTCTCGGTTAGCGCCACGACGTCGGTGCCATCCAGCGTGGTGTTGGAGAAAACTACCTTAATGGGAACCAACACTGTGGGAATCGTTGTGGTCGCGGTACCGAGGCTCGGGTCTGTGCCAACAATGTTGAAGACGTTCGCCTGTCCGAACGACGTATAGTTTGCGGTGTAGAAAGGCAGCCCTTCCGTTGCAGCGTTGCGGTTTCGGGCCAGCGACCTTAAGCCACGGTCCAGCCTCAGGTTGACCTTTACGGACTGCCCGTCCTGCAATTCAACGGCCGATTGTGCACTTGCCGGCAAGATGCAAGAAACGATCAAGGCCGCGATTGCGAGCACTTGGTAGTGCGTGATGCGATTCATTCTTGTCCTCCAAAAGCGTGGAAATTGGGCACCAGTTATCGGGCCTGTCGACGAATGCACGTCAGACGCGATGCGCCGCTGTGAAACGTCTCATCAGGCTGCCGGCAGCCACGATTACAGCAATACCTAGCGAAGCTATCGATGACGGTTCAGGCACCGGCGTAAACAAATTGTAGGTATCTCCATTGGCTGTGAAGGTCGTCTCGTCGAAGCCGTCCATCGCACGGCCCAGCGAGATGGAGACGGCATTCACGCTGTAAGTCGAAGGTTCAGGTAACTGGTTTGCTCCGAAGAGAAAACCTTCATCTCCAATACCGGTGCCGCCTCCGCTGTTGAAGAAGTCATTGAAGATGCGAAAGACATCGACGGTTACCGACTTCGAGTTCTGGACAATGACATCGCCGGAGACCGCTAGGAAGCCAAAGCTGACTGTCTGATTTTCGTAAATGTTGCAAACGAAAGTCGCGGGGTCGCAGCTGGACATTGGGGTGGCAAAAACGGGCAACACGGAAAACACGAGTGTGCCCACGAGGAGCATGAGAGAGTTCCTTCTCAAGGCAAGATCCTCCTATGCTGTTGATTTGTGCTGTGGCGACACAACCGCCTGAAGTGGCGAACTTAAGTTTGGCGGATGGTAATGGTGGGATACAGTTCCGCCGCCGAAGCCATTCTTGGGGCAGATTGTGGCACAACTAGCAGCGCGAACATCACAGTTGAACTGTCGAATCACTCACGGCAACTGTCAGTCGTCACATTTTCTGAGCAAGAAGACGCATTCTGCCGCGGAGTCGTGGGCCTTCCGGTGAGTCGTTGAGTGGGACTCTATACGAAGCATTCGTTCTTCGAGTTCAGCCAGTTGCTTCAGAAAACCGTCCAGCGAGTATTCCGCCACATGGTGTCGTTCAGATAGGCGGTGACGTAATGACACATCGGGCAGATGGCATACACGAACTGTCGCTGAAAGACCGATCAAAAAGTGGCTACGGGCCAATACGCTAGCTCTTCGCTAGGACAAGTCTGTAAATCCAATTCGGCCACGAGCAGGCATCTGCAGTTTCAGGCTTCCTTACCCACCGCTTGTAGGTGCGCCAATGCATCCCTTTAGGTTTCTCTGGAAAATGACCTATAGCGGCGTGAGCGCCGAGCTTCACTCTGATTTTCTGGTAACGAGTCAGGGCACGGTCCCAGGCCTGTTTGTGCTGAGTGTCGTAATTGAGCCCATAGCAATGACGACAAGCGAAAATGCCCCCGCCGTACAGGATCGCAACGCGCCAATTCACGGCATCGCGCCTGCTTGGAATCAGCAAGCCCCTACGCTGCGGGAATCGAACGTCCGGCGACTCCCTGAGCCGCCCAACCTCTCGCGAATGTCCTGGGCACGGCGTGATGCGCGCTCATACGGCTGTTCGTACTGGCTCTCATAAGCCAGTCGGTGACAGTCGCGACACGCGAAGATGCCTCCACCGTACAGAATCGCGACTCGACGGTACAGCTCGCCCGAACCACGCCCGCTTGCCTCCAAAGTTGCAACTCGTCCATTCAATGCTTGCCAGGTAGTCCTCGGTTTGCCATGGCCCGTCGTTGCGGCGGGGCGACGCGCGCATAGAGTCATTCGCACCAAACTTCGCAAATCTTCTCGGTGCGGAGATTCAGTATTTTTGTCCGAAGTGCAGACACCCAGCGCGGAGCCGTCGACGAATATCACCGTGTCGCCCTTTTCGAAATTGAAAAGTATGTCTTGGCCGTACATACTTCTCCGTTTATGACGAAAGCCTCGTCATTCGCAGATGCTTGAACTACATACCGAGCACGACCATCTCTAGTGCTGACTGAACGCCCTAGAGCAATCGGTGTAACGTCTGCCGATTCGTTATCGTCAGTGTTGATCATCTTGCCGTTGCATATGACCACATCAGTTGCGGGAGCCACAGTGCCGTGTCCGCTGTAACCACGTCATCAACTTCCCAAATCGAGCCATCATCAAGCTTTATTACCTTTCCGTCACCGTCGGCAGCTGTAATAGAAGAAGCAGAGTCACAGGCAGCCCGTGAATCTGTGTAGGGTCGCTTACTTGTAATGGCGCCTGTTCACCGAGCCTCGGATGCAAGCTTCAGGTAGGGGCCGAATGCCAGAACAATACGGGTCCCACGCAACTTCGCGCGATGCGTACACCATGCAAAAAACTTCCTTCAACCAAGGGCGCTTCACACCCAATAGCGAGTCACTCATCCCTCTTCAAGATTGAAAGGCACCAGTGTGTCGCGCGAACTTCGGCAAAGGCGGCATACTCCAAGTCTGCGGCTGTGGTAGCCGCCGAATTGTTGTGAGTGGAGAGAGCACGATGCAACATTTGGCAAGAAACGTAAGCGTTCTGTTATGTGTACTTCTGCTGGTTTCCGTCGGTCTGTTCGGACAGGCAGAGAGCGGAACCGTAAGCGGAACAATCACCGACAACACAGGGGCCGTCGTGCCCGGCGCGACTGTCACCATGACATCCGTAAATACCGCCCAGACTCGCAGCGCAGTTACTGGTTCCGCCGGTGAGTATGCCGTTCCCAGCCTTCGGCCGGACACTTACAGCATCACGGTCGAGCGCGAAGGCTTTCAGAAATACAGTCGCAAAGTAGTGGTCGACGTGGGATCGAGGATCGACCTTTCGGCGCAACTCAGTGTCAGCGGCGCCTCGACCACCGTGGAAGTCACGTCATCAGGTGAAACCGCAGCCGTGAACACCGAGACGCAGACGCTGTCCCAGGTAATCACTGCCCAGGACATTACCAACCTGCCTACCCTGACGCGCAACCCGTATGACCTGGTGGCCACCTCGGGCAATGTATCGGAAGACCAACAAAGCGGACGCGGCGCCGGCGTTGCTGTCAACGGTCAACGCTCGTCTGACACTAACATTCTCCTGGACGGCGGCGAGAACGTTGACCTCTTCAACGCCTCGGTTGGGCAGAGCGTTCCTCTCGATTCGGTGCAGGAATTCCGTGTGGCCACCTCTAACTACACGGCAGAGTATGGGCGTGCAGGCGGCGGCGTGGTCAACGTGACCACCAAGTCCGGCTCCAACCAGTTCCACGGCTCACTGTACGAGTTCAACCGCGTGTCGGCATTGTCGTCTAACCCGTATCAGAATGACGCCAACGACATTCCAAAGCCGGGCTTCACGCGCAATCAGTTTGGCTACGCCCTCGGCGGACCAATCGTCAAGAACAAACTGTTCTTCTTCAGCAGCACTGAGTGGACACGGGTTCGTAGCGATGCGACGAACACTCAGAGCATTATCGACCCCGCGTTCCTGACGTTGCCTGCGGTATCGCCGGCCACGCCGGCATTCTTTTCGGCGTACGGCAAGCTGGTTCCCGGTATCCAGGTGTTGAGCAAAACGAACTGGCAACAAGCCAACGGCGGCACTTGTCCCGCCCCGCTGAATTGCACCGACCCGTTCGGCGAGACGATTGCGTATTCCGTTCCGTCGGATTCGGGCGCCGGTGCGCCGCAGAACACCTACTCAACTGTGCAGCGCATTGACTGGAACATCTCTAACAAGACGATGATGTTTGGCCGCTATGCGCTCTACAGCGAAGACGACTTTCCCGGATTCATTAACAGCAGCCCGTATGTTGGATATAACACGGGACAGACATTCTTCAACCAGAGCGTGACCCTTAACCTGACCCATGTGTTTAGCGCCAACCTGGTGAACACGGCAAAGTTCACCTACAACCGGCTCACCAATGTGCAGCCCCTGGGTGCGAACCCGGTATCGCCTACCTTGTATACCTCGGCGATCGCACTGCCCAACCTGCCGGGCACGAACGGCCCGCTGATATTTCCCGGGTATGCCCAGACAACGCCGGGCAACTCCATCCCGTTCGGCGGACCGCAGAACGTTTACCAGGTCTATGACGATCTCTCATGGACGAAGGGCTTCCATCAGTTCAAGTTTGGTGGCGGTTACATCCAGACCCGCGACAACCGTACATTTGGAGCGTACGAAAACGCGGTGGAGTCGCTCTCTTCGGGCGGTAACATTGCGGCCGCCGCGGCGAATCTCGTCGCGGGCCAGTTGTATCAGTTCCAGGGAGCGGTCTATCCGCAGGGCCAATACCCCTGCTCCCGCGATTCGTCTGGCCAGTACATCGTTACGCCGTCCTGCTTGCTGAAGCTACCGGTGACCCAGCCTGCGTTCAACCGCAACAACCGCTATAACGACGGAAGCTTCTACGTACAGGATTCGTGGAAGGCGACTTCGCGCTTGACCGTGAACCTCGGCGTGCGCTGGGAGTACTACGGCGTACAGCACAACTCGAATCCGGCGCTGGACTCGAACTTCTACCTCGGCCCCGGCGCAACTCTGTTTAACCAGGTGCGCAACGGAACCGTGCAAATCGCCGATCAGAGTCCGGTAGGGGGTTTGTGGGGAAAGGACCTAAACAACTGGGCTCCCCGCATCGGCTTTGCCTATGACGTCTTCGGAAACGGCACCATGAGTTTGCGCGGCGGCTACGGTATTGGTTACGAGCGTAACTTTGGCAACGTGACCTTCAACGTCATCCAGAACCCACCGAATGCCGCGGTTATCAGCGTAATCAACGGAACCGACGTCCCGCAGGGCAACTTGCCCATCTTCGTCAACAACCTCGGGCCGTTGGCAGGCAACGGCAGTACCTGCGGCGGCAATCCGGTTGTGGTGCCCGGAACCTCCTGTTTCCCCAACCCAAGCTTGCGCGCAGTGCAGCAAAACATTCCCACGGCTTACGTTCAGTTCTGGTCAGGTGCCGTGGACTATCAGGTTTTGAAGAACTCGGTCCTTTCTTTCGAGTACGCCGGAGCGAAGGGCTCGCATGAGTACGACATTTCGAACTTGAACGCCCCCGGGTATGGCGCAACATTCCTAGGTGACACCCGGTTCAACAATCGCCTAAACTACCAGTACAGCAACATTAACTACCGCGGTGCGAACGGCTTCAATCTGTACAACGGGTTGAACATCAAGTTCCAGAGCAGCAACCTCCTTAACAAGGGGCTGTATTTCACCGCGAACTATACCTGGTCGCACGCGATCGACAACCTCTCGTCCTCCTTCTCTGACGGCTACTCGGGCCTCTACGGGCTGGGCTACCTTGATCCGTACAATGCCAACCTCAGCAAGGGCAATGCCGACTACGACATTCGTAACCGGTTCGTACTCAGCGGAACCTGGAACATTCCCTGGGGTTCGAACGCAGAGCGCGGGTGGGTCCGTGAGTTGGCGGGAGGCTGGAGTTTCTCGCCCATCGTCAACATCCACTCGGGCTATCCATACACGATCTATGATTGCAGCAACGTGGGAGCCGTCGGCTACAGCTGTCCCATGTGGATTCCGTCGCAGCCTGTCAATCAGTACGGCGGCATTGGCAATTCCTCGCAGGCGGCAGTTGCACCCAACGTGTACAAATGGCTGGCACTGCCGATTGATCCGAACACCGGCGCTCCGGTCAATGTAGGTGACGCATTGTCGGTGCCGACTTGCCAGTATCTCGACCACGGGAACTGCGTTTACAGCATCAGCGGCTTGCCGCAAGGCCACCGCAATGCCTACCGCGGCCCCGGATACTGGAACATCAACTTCGCTGCGGTGAAGACGTTCAAGCTGACGGAGCGCTTTAACTTGCAGTTCCGCGGCGAGTTCTACAACGCCTTCAACCACAGCAACTACTACATCAACACCGGGAACCTTGACCTGAGCGCCGCAGGCCTTACTGGTATCCAGGCCTTCAAGGGCATCATTCCGCCCAACGCCATTACCACTCCTCCCCCGGAGCGGCGTAACATCCAGTTCGGCTTGAAGCTAAACTTCTGATTGCCTAACGCGGGGACGGGGAGCCTGCGGGGCTCCCCGATTTTTATGGGCGCTTGCTGCTTGTAGCATGCCGCGCTATCGCTTGCCGGGCAAGCTATCGGCGTTGCAAGATTAAGTTATGCGGCGTGTTCTCGGAGTAACCCAAGGGCTGGAGTGTCTCATCGGTGGATATGCGCCCGCGGACCTGGTCAGGTTCGACTGTGGAGGGACGGCGAAACAATTGGACACTTTTGGCATGTTCGGGCCTTCCGGTCCTCCCTAACGGCCAACCGCCTGTGAATCGTGCTCATTTGTGTGCCTTCAAGTACTATGCGAGCCATGAGAAGCCTTCATCACATTCTGCTACAGGGGTTTTGAGTAGGACTTAAACCCTCCACGAATTTGGCCAACGCAATTTCCAGGTTGAAGTGCATTGCATCTGGCCCAAGCGCCGCCCCCAGCGGCGATCGCCGAACTGAAATCGGATAGAGGCAACTATCTGAAAGGATATAGCTGCCCTACCTAACCGGCTTGGCACGAACCTTCCTTATCCTGCAATTTAGGTCGTAGCTATCCCGGAATCAGATGCATAGGAAGATATGGCCGAACGGGGACCCCACTGCTCCAGATTTGGCACAACGCATGCCCTTTTCAGATCCGACAATGGCGTAGCACAAAGCGGCGCCCGCGAGAAGAGGGGAAGATCATGAGGAAGATTGTTGTTGGTAGCGTTCTAGTCACGATGGCTGCATTCGCAA
>Ga0306926_10010850_pt1 | contig 10080 bp, 11 predicted proteins | sample flu12Cox44000178_FD_203759 | JGI IMG/M metagenome (GOLD analysis project Ga0306926, IMG submission 203759) | Lab enrichment of tropical soil microbial communities from Luquillo Experimental Forest, Puerto Rico - flux8day.12C.oxic.44.000.178 (v2)... | ecosystem: Environmental > Terrestrial >... | reverse complement strand
CGTCGATTTCCTGAGCGAATTCACCGCGGGAATCTTTGGCCATTCGCACCCGGCGATCCGCCGGGCGATCGAGCAGGCGCTCGAAGGCGGCCTCAATTTTGGCGCCCGCAATGCGACCGAGGCGCAATTTGCCGCCGCGATTTGCGCCCGGTTTCCGTCGATCGAGCTGGTGCGCTTCACGAATTCGGGCACCGAGGCCAATTTGATGGCGGTCAGCGCGGCGCGCGCGATCACCGGGCGGCCGAAGATTCTGGTCTTCCAAGGCGGCTACCACGGCGGGGTCTTTTATTTCCGCGGTCACGGCAGTGCGCTGAACGCACCGTTCGAGTATCTGCTCGGCCGCTACAACGATCTCGAAGCCGTCGAGGCGCTGGTCCGCCCGCACCGCTCCGAACTCGCAGCGATCCTCGTCGAGCCGATGCAGGGCACGACCGGCTGCATCCCGGCCGAGCGCAAGTTCCTCGCCGGATTGCGGGCGCTGGCGGACGAGACCGGAGCCTTGTTGATCTTCGACGAGGTGATGACCTCGCGGCTGTCACCAGGCGGGCTACAGGAGGTGTACGGTATCCTCCCCGACCTGACCACCCTCGGCAAATACGTCGGCGGCGGCATGAGCTTTGGTGCGTTCGGGGGGCGCGCCAACATTATGGAACACTTCGACCCTCGCCGGCCGGACGCCTTCCAGCATGCCGGCACGTTCAACAACAACGTGCTGACGATGAATGCCGGGCTCGTCGGGCTGACCGAGATTTACACCCCCGAGCGCGCCCGAGCCCTCAACGCCTGGGGCGACCGCCTGCGCGAGCGGCTGAACGCAGTTGTGAAGCGGAGCGGGCTTGCGATGCAGTTCACCGGTTTGGGCTCGATGCTGTCGGTGCATATGACCGGCCGGCCGATCCGCTCGCAGGAGGACGCGGAACAGGGCAATGCCGGACTGCGCGATCTCTTCTATTTCGATCTGGTCGCGCGCGCCGGCATCTGGTTTGCCAAACGCGGAATGTTCGCCCTGTCGATTGCGCTTGACGAAACTGACGGCGACAAGCTCGTCGAAGCGGTCGAGGAGTTCACGCAAACCCGCGCGCCGCTATTTGCAAACGTTCAGTTTGGCTAGCGGGCAGTTAAGCGAACACGAGGATCCAAAAGATGAAGGTGCTAAAGGGGGGAACGCTGATCGACGGGACCGGCGCCGGCCCGCAGGCGGGCGCCACGATCGTCGTCCGCGACCAGAGGATCGACAGGGTCTCGACGCGAGCCAGCAACGATTGGCCGGCCGACGCCGAGATCATCGACGTGTCCGGCATGACAATCTTGCCGGGGCTGATCGACTGCCACGACCACCTGGCGATGCACGGCTACGATCTGGCGCGGCGCTGGGGGATCGACGAGCCGCAAAGCACGCGAGCATTACGCACCGCGAAGGTGCTGCAGGAGACCCTCGCGGCGGGATACACGGCGGTGCGCGACGCGGCAGGGCTCGACACCGGCTTCAAGCGGGCGATCGACGAGGGTCTGATCTCCGGGCCCCGGCTTGTCCTGTCTCTGTGCATCGTCTCGCCGATCGGCGGCATCGGCGACCGGGTCAGCCCGTCCGGCTTCTCGTGCTGTGTACCCAATGACCCATTGCTGCCGGACGGCGTGGTCAGCAGCCTGGCGGACGTCCGCCCGGTCGTCCGTCGGATTGTGCGGGCCGGTGCTGACGTCATCAAATGTGCCACGACCGGCGGGGCCAGCTCACGCCCCGGCCACGGGCCGCGCGACGGCGCCTTCAACCTCGACGAGATGCAGGCGCTGACCGAAGAGGCCCACGCCCTCGATCGCCGGGTGATGTGTCACGCGCTGGGTGGCCGTGGGTTGCGCATTGCGGTGGAGGCCGGTGTGGATTCGATCGAGCACGGCTGCTACCTGAACGAAGAGCCCGAGCTGCTCGATTTGATGGCCGAGCGCGGGACCTTTTTCGTGCCGACTTTTGCCGTCTACAAATACCACCGCAAGTCGGCCTTACCGCATGTCCGCGAACGGGCGCACCATCTGCAGGAGCCTCATGTCGACAGCTTGCGCCGCGCATTCGCCGCCGGCGTCAAGATCGCTGCCGGAACCGACGCCGGCGGGCACGGCCATCCGAGCAATGCGATGGAGATCGAGTGCCTTGTCAAAGCCGGTTTGACGCCGCTGCAAGCATTGCGCGCGGCGACCCGCTGGGCCGCCGAGTGCCTCGGCCTGGAGCGCAACATCGGCACCGTGGAAGAGGGCAAGCTCGCCGACCTGATCGTCGTCGCCGGCGACCCGCTCGGCGACGTGACAGTGCTGCAAGATCCGGAGCGGATCGCCCTGGTGCTCAAGGGCGGGGAGACTGCCGCCCGCCGACCGACGAAAATCCAGGTGTGAGATCCTTGCTGGTCACGGCCGGGCTCCGAGCCACGGCTGCCTGGTTTGCTTGATGCCGCACTACCGAGACCCGTCGCCTGCCGCCCCTCACCCTCCCGCTACGCGGGTCCCTCCCTCTACCCGCTCGCGGGCGGAGGGTCGGGGTGAGGGGCATTCAGTGCTACCGCTCGTATTCGTCGTGCAGGCGCACCCATGCCATCTTGTGGGAGCCGGTCTCGTCACGTCCTTTGGGCACCAGGTCGAGCCAGTGGTAGGCGCCGTTCATCATATCGAGACCGCGCGCGTAGCAGGAATAGGTGTGAAAGATCCTACCGTCGTCATCCTTATAGAACACACTGATGCCCGGTCGCTCTTCTATTGTCATCTCACTCGGCGCGTAGTTGTAGACGGCATCACCGGAGGCCAATTGTTCGGGCCGGACCGACACGTGGTAGTCGTAGTTGAAGTCATTGCCAAAGGACGAGACCCATTTGAAGGTCCAGCCCATGCGCTTCTTGAAAGCCTCGATCTCGGGCAATGGCGCACGCGAGATGGCCATAAACGTGACGTCGCGTTGGGCGAGGTGCATGTCGATCCCATTGAAATTATCGGCCCAATAGGAGCAGCTTTTGCACCCCTCGTTCCAGCCGGGCCCGAGCATGAAGTGATAGACAGCCAGCTGGTGGCTGCCGTCGAAGAGCTGTGACAGGGTCTCGCGGCCGCGGGGTCCTTCGAAAACATAATCCTTGACGACTCGTTCCCAAGGAAGGTCCCTGCGCCGCTGACTGAGGCGGTCACGCTGGCGGGTGAATTCCTTTTCCTCGACGAGAAGCTGCCGGCGAGCAGCGAGCCACTCCTCATGCGAAACAACTTTATGGGTTTCCATCGTAACCTCCGACGTCAGTGGTATTTGTATTGGGGCTCCCAGCCACTGGCCCCTTCCGGCAGCAGGTCGAAGAAGTGCCAGATTGTGCAGAAATCATCGCCCGGCTGGAAACTGGTGTCCGAGACGCGGCAGATCCTTTGACCGCGTTTGCGGAATACGGTAACCCCGGGCAGCCAGCCCCCGTCGCTGTGGAAGCCCATGTCGCGGGCAAAGCTGGTGTCGCGGTGCGACACCATGCGGAAATCCCACCCGCGCGCAGTGCTGAACCTCTGCTGTGCGGCCGGCTCGTCCGGTGAGGTGACGACAAAGGCAGCCCGATCTTCGAGATGCGGCAGAATTCCGTTGAAGCCGTCGGCCCACAATGTGCAATAGCGGCAGCCGGCGCCCATGTTGTGGATCACGAAGAGGTATTCCTTGTCGCCGAAGAGTTCGGACAGGCGCACCTTGCCCTCGGGGGTCGAGAATTCGTAGTCGGTAACCTCCTCCGGTTCGACCGATTGCTGAAGCTCGCGCATCTTGCCGCGCAGATCGGCAATCTGTTGCCGATAGCGAGCCAATTTCCCCGATGCCTCCGCATACCGCATAGGATCACTCCTTTGTGAGAGAATTCCGCCTGGCCTTTCCGCGCCTTGCGAGCGGTTGCTTGCGGCGCTCGATGTGGTCGAGCCAGGCCACCAAGGAGTCGAACTGCGATTGCCAGTACTTGCTGTACTGGTTGATCCATACCGCTGCCTGGTAGATTGGCCCGGCGTCGAGCCGACACCGGCTGATGCGGCCGGTCCGCTCCTGCTTCACGAGCCCTGCCTTGACCAGCACCTGGATGTGCCGGGAGACCGCCTGCAGCGAGATCGCGAACGGCGCGGCAAGCTCCGACACCAGCAGATCCTGACCGTCCAAGCGCTCCAAGATCGCGCGCCGCACCGGATCGGAAAGGGCCGAGAACACGCAGTCGAGCGCTTCTGCGTCGGCCGTTGCGCCACGCGGCGTTGCCGAAGGGTCGCTCAACACAATGATTGGTATTCAATCATTGTGTTGATGATCTGTCAAGCCGCCGCGAAAGGCGGAGCGCGGTGCTTGCACACCGTCCATCACTTGCCGGATCTTCGCGTCACCATCATGGGAGGTCCGACGATGTCCAGTCCCGCCCGCCCTCTCGCCCTCGTGACCGGCGCATCGAGCGGGATTGGCGCCGATCTCGCGCGTGAATTGGCGCGCGATGGCCATGATCTCGTGCTCGCGGCGCGGACCGTGGCGCCGATGGAGAGTCTCGCCGCCGAGCTCGCGGTGCTCGGCACCGGTACCGTCGTCATTCCTGCCGATCTCAGCGAGCCCGGGGGCGCCGCGGCACTGGCGAATGCGATCGAAGCCCGTGGTTTGACGGTCGACGCGCTGATCAACAATGCCGGGCTCGGTGCCGTCGGCCGGTTCGACCAGGCGGATCCGCGACGGATCGGCGACATGCTCCAACTCAATATCGTGGCACTGACCGAGCTGACCCGCCTGCTGCTGCCGGGCATGGTCGCCCGCCGGCGCGGCAAAGTGATGCTGGTGGCCTCGACGGCCGCCTTTCAGCCGGGTCCCAACATGGCGGTCTATTTTGCGACCAAGGCCTACGTCCTGAGCTTTGGCGAGGCGATCGCTTACGAGCTGCGCGGGACCGGCGTCACCGTGACGGTGCTGTGCCCCGGCGCCACCGCCACCGATTTCCAGCGGGTCGCCGGAACGAGCGAGCTCATATTTTTCAGCAGTGCGGCGCGCCACGTGATGAGCGCCGCCGCGGTGGCACGCCTCGGCTATCGCGGGCTCAAGGCCGGCCGTCGGGTGATCATAACCGGTCTTCTCAACCGAATCATCGCGCTCGGCGGCCGCTTCGCGCCGCACCCGATTTCGCTGCCGGTAACCCGAGCGTTGATGTCGCGGCGCTGACCCGTCGCTGCCAACGTTTCGCCGCCGTTGGTTCTTCGAGTTATACTACCGTGTGAACGGCAAGAAGGGGGGATCGGTGCTCGGCGGCGGAGATCGAAAGCGGGTTGGTCGTGTCCTCGCGGTGCTGGTCCTTGCGGGGCCGCCGCTCGCCTGCGTGACACCGGAAAAGCCTGTCGAGAACCCGTTTCTCGGGACCTGGGCCACAGCGGAGAATGACAGCATCACGATCCGCCAGGACACGGTCGTGCAGACCCAGCCCGACGGTCGTAGCACCGCACTCGATAAGGAGACCTGCCACGGCGTGTTCCGGTTCGCCTACGACACGAAAAGCCGCCAAGCCTTGACCGACCTGATCGCCCGACAGCCGGATCTGCGCAGGAAATTGTCCGACTTGTTAATCGAGCCGAGCTACCTTGTGGCCAGGCTCGACTGCGACCGCGGCGATCAAACCTATGTCCTGCTGAATGATCATCAGCTCGTGGCGATCTACCGTGACGGCGACATTGGCGCGATCGACCGCCTTGCACGCCGCTGACCATAGCTATGTTTCGGCCGTGAACCTCAACAGGCACCGGTATGGGATCGTGGCGCGCGTGGCAAAGTCGGGGCGGCGGCCTTGGTTTTTACATCTGGCAATGCTGGGACTGGGAGCTAGCGTAATGGTCGGTTGCGCCGGGCAACCGGTCCCCCCGCCGCCGGAGACGGCGGCGGCTCCGCCCCCTCCACAGCCTGTGCCCAAAGCGCCCTCCCACATCACCCGGCGTCCGGCGCACAAACCCGCCCCACCGCGGACGACCGAAGGCTCGGAGCCCGAAGGTCCACCCGCCGAACCCGACACCGGGGACTTGGCAATGATCGCGCCGGAAACCGCCGGACCCAACCCGGCCCCGGCGGGCGCTGCGCCCCCGCAACCAAAAGAACTGATCGGACTCGACCAGCCCGCGGCAACCCGCATGTTCGGGGCAGCGGTTGAGCGAAGCGAGGAGCCGCCCGCCACGATATGGCGGTACAGGACTGCGACCTGCGAGCTCGATCTGTTTTTCTATCTCGATCTGCGTAGCGGCCAAATGCGGACGCTGCATTACTCGTTCAAGGGCGCCGCCACCGACGCCATCGGACGGCAAAATTGTTTGAGCGCGCTGGTCGCCGGTCGCCGCTCCTAAAGCCCGCTCACGATGTCGCACGTCCTTCTAGTCGACGATGACGATGACTTCCGCGAATCGCTCGGCCTAAACCTGATCGACGAAGGCTACCAAGTCACGAGCCTCGGCAATGGCCACGACGCGCTCGCCTATTTGGAGGACGGTGGTGCCGCCGACGTGGTGCTGCTCGACTGGCGCATGCCCGACCTCACGGGTCTCGAGGTGCTGCGCCGCCTGCGTCAGGCCGGGATCACGATCCCGGTGATCTTTTTGACGGTGCTGTCCGACGACATCTACGAGGAGGCGGCGCTCGCAGGGGGGGCCGTCGATTTCATCGACAAATCGCGCCGTCTGCCGATTCTTTTGAAGCGCCTCGAGCTGATCGCCGAGGGCGTCCGGCCGTCGGCCGATTCGGATCCGGGCAGCGTGCCGACGCTCCGCCGCGGGCCGCTCGAGCTGCGCTTCGACATGAACCGGGCGCTGTGGGCCGGGCGAACCGTCGATCTAACCCTCACAGAATTCAAGATTGTCACGCTGTTAGCCGAAAAGGCGGGGCAAGACGTCGGCTATCGCGAAATCTACGATCTCGTCCACGGCAAAGACTTCATCGCCGGACATGGTGCGGAGGGTTATCGTGCCAATGTACGGACTTTCATCAAGCGCATCCGCAAGAAATTCCGCGATGGCGATCCAGCTTTCGACCACATCGAAAACTACGCCGGCTTCGGATACCGTTGGACAGCGCCGGAGTGACCCGCCTCGCGGTCTGCGCTGGGCCTCCTCGCTGACAGCAAAGACAGCCGCGCTTGCGGTCATTTTCATTCTGGTCCCGGTCTTTCTCTATCTGGAATTCAGCTCGGCCTATCGGGACAGCCAGGCGCTGCTGCTGAACAGCGTGCGCGACCAAGGCCGGGTCATCAGCAAATCCTTGCTGCCCTTGCTCGAGACCGCCGATTGCGACGCCCTGCCGGAGCTCGGCCACCACCTCGCCCGCTTCGCCGGCGAAGTGACGACGATCAAGGTATTGCTCGCACCGGCCGAGGCCTGTCCCGGAGCCGGCGGATTCTATTACTACGCATCCTGGCCGGCGGTTGCTCCGAGCAACCTCGAGGCGGAACGCGAAACCTTGGCGCGGCAGGGCGTGCTCGACCGCCTCGCCCAGAATTGCCGCGGCGAATTGCCGTTCTCGCTGATCTATCACCGGCCGACCGGCGGAGCGGAGATCGTCACCGCGGTCACACCGCTGCAAACCGCGGCCGGTTGCTGGGCAGTGATCGCTTCGTTTGCAGCCGATGCCTTTCCCTCGGCACATCTGGGTCAACCTTACTGGGCGACCCCGCCGGTTCTCATCGCGGCGATGATCTATCTCGCTATGGCCGTGATTACTTTTGCTACCTTGCTGAGCGTTCACCGCGGATTGCGCCGCTTTGCCGACCGCGCGCGCCGGATCCGCGAGCAGGGACCAGACGCCGGATCGTTTACCGGAAGCAAGGGTCTTCCCGAGCTGGCCGAGGTCGCTGCCGAGTTCGACCGGATGGTTGACGCCTTGCACCACTCCGCCGCCGACGTCCGGCGCACCGCGGAGGACAACGCGCACGCCTTTAAGACGCCAATTGCGGTGATCCGCCAGTCGATCGAACCGTTGCGGCGTGTGCTTCCCGCAGACAACCAGCGCGCCCAACGAGCAATCGGTGTGGTCGAACATTCGCTCGACCGCCTCGACGGGCTCGTCGCCTCGGCACGCAGCCTGGACGAAGCCACGGCGGACCTGATCGCCGAGCCGCTCGTGCCGGTCAACCTCGGGAGTGTCGTCGGCAAGCTGATCCAGATCCGATCGGCGGTTCTCGCCAGTCGCGACGTCACCATCATTCTCGCCAGCCATGACCTGACGATCACCGCCGATCTTCTGCCCGGCCTCTTTGTGCTCGGCACCGAAGAAATGATCGAGACCGTCGTCGAGAACCTGATCGACAACGCCGTCTCGTTCTCTGCGCGCGGCAGCGAAATCCTGGTGCACCTGACCCGGGACGGCTCGTTTGCTCATCTCTCGGTCTGCGACGAGGGCCCCGGAGTGCCGGTGGCACAGCTCGACCGTATCTTCGACCGCTATTATTCCGAGCGCCGTGCCGGCGCGACGAGCGAAAGTCCTTCGAGCTATTTCGGGATCGGATTGTGGATCGCCCGCCGCAATGTCGAGGCGATGGGCGGAACGATCGAGGCTGAAAACCGCAGCACGCGGGGACTGGCGGTAAATGTCCGCCTACCGCTGGCGCCGAGCCGCGGTTAGCGCGATCATCGGCGGGTCGAATGGAAGCGAGGTTGAAATCGGCGATGTGGGTCAAGGCGCTGATCCGGCGCTGCGATCTCGCCGCGATTCCGGTCGCGGTCCGCAACCGTGGAGATGATGACGCCGGCGCCATCCTGCTGAAATTCAGCGGCCGCGACACTGGCTGTCAGGTGCTCGCCCAAGCGCGCGGGCAGGATGGCGAGCTCCTTTGGATGAGGGCAACGGGCCCTGCGCCGGTCGCCGAGGCCGACGCCGATGCTTACATCGAGCGTCAGCGGCGGCGCGACCCCGACCTGTGGGTGGTTGAAGTCGAGAGCGCATCGGCAGCTGCCGTGATCGACGGCCGGATCGCGTGACCAAGTCCAAGCCGCTGCCGTCGCATCCGGACGCCGAGCTGGCGCTGACGACGACGGTTTCCGCGCGCCACTTGCGGATCGATACCCTCCGCTTCCGGCACCGGTTGTTTTCCGGAGAGTGGAGCGCGGAGCGAAATTATGACGTTTTGCGGCGCGGTCAGGCGGTCGCGATCGTGCTGTACGATCCTGATCGCGACCAAGTCGTGCTGGTCGAGCAGTTCCGCCTCGCGGCATTGCTCGCCGGCGGCTCGCCCTGGCAGCTCGAAGCGGCTGCCGGGCTGATCGACACCGAGGAGACGCCACAGGCGGTGGCGGAGCGTGAAACGCAGGAGGAAACTGGGCTCACACTGATCGGTGCGCCGCTGCCGGTCCAGCACTACCTGTCATCTTCGGGGAATTCCGACGAAGGGATCTTCCTATTTTGCGGCCACGTCGATTCGACCGCTGCCGCCGGTGTGCACGGGTTGCCCGAGGAGCACGAGGACATTCGTGTCGTCGTCAAGACGCTGACGGAGGTCGAAGCTCTGCTCGATGCGGGTGCCATCGAAAGCGGTCACACCCTGATCGGCCTGTACTGGCTCCTGCGTCACCGCGACCGCCTGCGCCGGCTTTGGGCAGTGGGCTGAGAGCTCGCACCGCACCCTCAGCGCGGCGCAATCTGCTTGAAGTGCTTCGACAGCGCCAGCCCTTGGCTCTGATAGGACGAGCCGATGGCACGGCCGTAGAGCTTGTCGGGTCGAGTGATCAGGCGCTCGTAGACGAGACGGCCGAGAACTTGGCCGTCCTCGATCAGGAACGGGACCTCGTGCGAGCGCACTTCCAGCACCGCGCGACTGCCGGCACCGCCGCTCTCGGCAGTGCCGAAGCCTGGATCGAAAAAACCGGCGAAATGGACACGGAACTCGCCGACAAAAGTGTGGTAGGGCAGCATCTCGGCGGCATGGTCGGGCGGCACGACGACCGCCTCGCGTGAGGCGAGGATGTAAAAATCGTGCGGGTCGAGCACGATCCCGCCGGCGCCGCCGGGCCCGCGATGCGCATAGACCGGCTCCCAGAAATCTCGCGGATCGTAGTGGTGGATCCGGTCGACATCGATCAGATCGGTGTGGCGGCGCGCCT
>Ga0306926_10010849_pt1 | contig 10080 bp, 7 predicted proteins | sample flu12Cox44000178_FD_203759 | JGI IMG/M metagenome (GOLD analysis project Ga0306926, IMG submission 203759) | Lab enrichment of tropical soil microbial communities from Luquillo Experimental Forest, Puerto Rico - flux8day.12C.oxic.44.000.178 (v2)... | ecosystem: Environmental > Terrestrial > Soil... | reverse complement strand
AAATGGCTGCGTACGAACGCGGCATCTTTGTGCCCGAGCGGAATATCCAGGGTCGTTCCCGGGCCGCTACGCTTTTTCGACGACGGGATCAGGGCGGCGCCCTTGCCAAGAACCTTGCGAACGGGCGCTCCCATCTTCGGGTGCAAGATGGCCGCCGCATGCTCAAGCTCGCCGTTTTCGCCGACGGCAGCCGCCTTGCCATAGCTTTGCGCCCTGGCACCTTCAATGCCGAGCGCGGCGACTGCCTTTTTTGCAAGCAGATCGCCGAGTTCCTCGCCAATAGCGACCAAGGGCGAGAGGTCTTCGACATATCGCCCGGCGAACGGATTTTCGATCACCGCGATTGCCGCCGCGCGGCGGGTTGGCGGCGAGACCTTCTGCCCCATCTCAAGCTGCGTTTCTTCGACCACGGTGACGATCTTGCGTATGATGGCGTTCATCGATTTCGGCCCTGTTCCAGTCAAGCCCTAAGCTATCTTCAGTGCGCGTTCGCCATGCGCTTGCAGTTTTCGCATCCCGACGAACGCTTTCTCGCCAAACAGGCATAGCACGGCGCCATCGATCAATCCGACGGCGAGCAGTTTTAGCGTAACCGATTCGCCCGCTGCGAGCGCCATCCCGACCTCGCCTCTTGTAAGTCGACCAACGTCGCGCGTGACCAGGCGGCGGCCGAGATCGCTTTCGGGCTGCAGATCGGTGGCCGGACAACGGACCACCGCAGGATGGCCGGGCAGGTCAACCGCATTGGCAATGATTGTAGCGGCGGCATCCGCCTGGGATGCGGTTCGCGCCAACACGGTGACGGCGTCCGCAATACCGAGCGAAAAACTGCGGCCGTGGCGTCCGCTGGTCGCAATACCCCGCGACGGATCATCGGCATCGATGGTCATGGTTCGCATCACGCCTTGACGATCCGGTCGATCCATCAGGCCAACGCGAAATCGCTCGCTGCCTTCCAGATGTAACGCGATATCGCCGCCATTGTTGACGTAAGCGCGCCGCAACTGCGCCGCACCCTGCATGGCCCCCAAAATCTCTTCGGCCACGCTGCCCGCAACCGCCGCCATCGGTGTGATGAAACAGTCGGCGGCAAAGGGCGCGACCGCCGCATGCATGCGCCGCGCCACCACGCCTTCAAGACGACAATGCAGCGGATCGGCCGGCTTACGCAATTCGGCCAGTTCGGCGCAGAGCTCATCGAGCAGACCTTTGAAGCGACGCACCGCTGCCTCATAGGCGGAGCGAACATCTGCCTCCTTCCCGCTTGCCTCGACGATCAGATCGATTGGTCCATCTTGCAGATGCAGCCGCCTGCCATCCGGAAGTAACGCAATTTGCGGGGCACGCCTCATGCGCGCCGTCCGGGCATGGAAGGCGCCTGGCGTATTTCGGCATGGTTCCTCAAAGTCGATAGCGGCCTCACATGATCCATGTGGCCGCCCAATGCCGCATAGTCCGATAGTTTCAACGTGAACTCGATCGGCGCGACCAGCGCCGGCGTGGGTACGTAGCCGAAGGCACCGGCCGGCATCTGCGTCACGTCCACCATGAAGGTGATGCCACCGCCGGGCCACACATAAACCGGAGCACCGCCGCTCGTGACCCTTGTTAGCGCGTCTTTGACCGAACGGGTCAGGCGTACCGGATTATCGGTGACGCCGGCACGCAGAGAACCGCCGGCTCCTGCCATGAACAGCACGGTACACAGCGCCGGTTCGCAATTCTCCTGGATTCGCTCGACCGACAGCTTGAGATCGGGCGGCATCTCCTTTTCGATTGGCCGCAGCGCATCGTCCAGCACGTAGTAACCGGCGTGTTCGCCGGTCGTGCTCACCATCAGCATGGTCATGCCCGGTCGTGCCTCCCTGACATCGAACGGGCCGAGGATTGCGAGCGGATCGGAAATGTTGGTGCCGCCCCAGCCAGTACCGGGCTCGGCAACCTGGAAATAGCGCCCCGGCGTCGACCGGTGTCCTTTCATCTTGATGCCGGTATCGGCAATGTCGAGCAGCTTGCCCGCCTGATGCTCGCTGAGTACGCCGGTGATGTGGTCATCGACGACCACGACTTCATCGACTTTGGCGTGCCATTGCCTGGCGAACATTCCGATGGTTGCCGAGCCGCAACCGACCCGCATGCGCTCTTCAGCTACGCCATTGACAATGGGCGGATGACCCGCCTGGACAATGACGGTCGCGCCGCCGTCGATAGTCAGTTCAACCGGCTTGCAGTTGGAGAGGTCCATCAGCGTGTCGCAGGTGACGCGCCCCTCCTTCTTGGAACCGCCGGTCAGATGATGCACGCCGCCAAGGGAGAGCATCTGCGAGCCGTATTCGCTCGTGGTGACATGGCCGACGGCCTCGTCCTGCGCGCGCACGGTAGCGGTCTCGGGCCCGAGATAGCGGTCGGTGTCGATCTTCACCTTGACACCGCAATAGCTGAAAATGCCTTCGGTCACGACCGTGACCATATCGACGCCATCGACCTCTGACGAGACGATGAAGGGTGCGGGCTTGTAGTCGGGATAGGTCGTTCCGGCACCGATCGCGGTTACGAAAATGTCGGGCTGGTGGACAATCTTGCCGTCCCAATCGCCGGTGACCTGGAAAGGCACGAGGCGACCGCCATGCGATACCGTGCGCTCCAACACAATGTGCGGGTCCACGCGTACCAGCTGGCCATCCTGGTTGGCGTACCGATCGCATGCTCCAGCCGCGCCGGGCCTGATGTAACACATGACCGGACACGCATCGCAGCGGATCTTGTCGCCGATGGCGGTATTGGTCGCGTCAGTTACCATATCAAGACCTGCAAGTCCGCCTGCCCGTGGAACGATCGGCCGGTAACAACGGGCATAATCATTCGTATACGAATGATTGCGCCCGAAGCCATGATCTGTCAAGCGTCGCGAAAAGCCGCCGCTGCCGGACGATAGCGCAACTGCACGGTCCCTCCTCTATCGGGCCTGATTGTTTTACGATGTAGCGCGGAACACCACGCTTGCACGTTTGTACACGAACGGTAATCTTTCTCGCCACCGACATCGCAACCGCCGGGCAAGAGTACAGGATGAGGCAAATCACGATCCGCCTGACTGTCAACGGCAGGGACCATGACGTTGTTGCCGCCCCTGATACCGCGCTGCTCTATATCCTGCGCAACGACCTCCAATTGAACGGACCGAAATATGGTTGCGGGCTGGGTGAGTGCGGTACCTGCACCGTGCTGATTGACGGAGCGGCGGCGCGCTCCTGTGTGATTCCGATTTCGGGCTGCGTCGAACGCGAGATCGTGACACTCGAAGGCTTGGGGACACGCGAGCGCCTCGATCCCGTGCAGGACGCCTTCGTCCAGGAACAAGCCGCGCAATGCGGCTATTGTCTCAACGGCATGATCATGACCACCAAGGCGCTGCTGAACGCCAATCCGCACCCAACGGAGGCGGAAGTGCGGGAGGCGCTGCGATACAATCTGTGCCGCTGCGGAGCGCATGTCGAAATTCTCCGCGCGGCCATGCGTGCAGCGGGTTGCCTGGTTGAGGCCCTCGATTGATGGGGAAGACGCCGTATGGATCGCTGTCTGTCGTCCGCCCGGCCACCGCCGGCGCTGGCTTCGAGACCTTCGTCAGGATTGCCGCCGATGGCCTGGTGACGGCGTTCAGCGGCCACGTCGATCTCGGTACCGGCATTCGCACCGCGCTCGGGCAGATCGTTGCCGAAGAACTCGACGTATCCTTTGCGCGCGTCGTCGTCGTGCTCGGCGATACGGCAGAAGCTCCCGATCAGGGCGCAACGATCGCCAGCGAAACCATCCAGATCACTGCAATTCCGCTTCGCATGGCGGCGGCGCAGGCGAGACAGTTCCTGCTCGCGCGCGCCGCGGAAAAGCTTGAGATGCCCGTAGAAGAATTGTCGATCGAAGATGGGCTGGTGCGCGGCATGGACAACCGCAGCATCAGCTATGGCGAGCTGCTTGGGGAGGAAACCGTCCGCCTCGAACTCGCCGACGATGCTCCCGTGAAACCGGCGAGCACGTACACGATCGTCGGGCGATCGGTGCCGCGCGTTGACATTGCCGCGAAGGCCATCGGCGAGGTGGTCTACGTCCATGATGTCCGCGTGCCCGGGATGCTGCATGGCCGCGTCGTGCGCCCGCCCTATGCCGGCGTCGATGCCGGCCCCTTTGTCGGCGCCAGCCTGATCGCGGTCGACGAAGGCTCCGTGCGAGACGTTCCGGGTCTTGTTGCCGTGGTCAGGATCGGCGATTTCGTCGGCGTTATAGCCGAGCGCGAGGAGAATGCGGTTAGCGCAGCAGCACAGCTCAAGGTGAGCTGGAAGAAGACGCCGACGCTACCCGATCTGGGGGATATCGAGACAGCACTTCGCAATAATCCCTCAACACCGCGGACCCTGATCGACAGGGGCGACGTTGACGCCGCCGTCGGCGCAGCGGCAAAACCGATGCGACGGACCTATGTCTGGCCTTACCAGATGCACGGTTCGATCGGACCATCCTGCGCGGTCGCTGACTATCGCGAAGAACGGATCAAGGTATGGTCCGGCACGCAAAATCCGCACCTCTTGCGCGCCGATCTGGCGCTCCTGGTCGAGCGCGCGGAAACCGACATCGACGTAATTCGACTCGAAGCAGCCGGCTGCTATGGCCGCAACTGCGCCGACGACGTCACGGCCGACGCGCTCTTGCTCTCGCGCGCGGTTCGTAGCCCGGTTCGCGTGCAGTTGACCCGCGAACAGGAACACGCCTGGGAACCGAAAGGCGCGGCGCAATTGATGGATGTCAACGGCGGACTGAACAGCGATGGCGGTGTCGCGGGCTACGATTTCGTAGCCCGCTATCCCTCCAACAGCGCGCCGACCCTGGCGCTCCTGCTCACCGGCCGCGTTGCACCTGTTGCCGAGGTGTCCGAGATGGGTGATCGCACCGCGATACCGCCCTACGACTACGAGAACCTGCGCGCGGCCGTTCATGATATGCCGCCGATCGTGCGAGCGGCCTGGCTGCGTGGCGTCTCGGCATTGCCCAACACCTTTGCGCATGAATCCTACATCGACGAACTTGCCAATGAAGCGGGCGTCGATCCGATCGAATACCGCCTGCGTTATCTGAAGGACAAGCGCGCGATCGATCTCGTCAACGCGGTCGCCGAACGCGCGGGCTGGAAGCCGCGTCCGGTACACGAAGAAAAAGTGGCGGAGGGCAATATCGTCCGCGGGCGCGGCTTCGCCTATGCGCGCTACATTCACAGCAAGTTCCCGGGATATGGCGCGGCATGGGCAGCCTGGATCGCCGATGTCGCGGTCGACAGGTCGACCGGCGATGTCAGCGTGACGCGCGTTGTGGCGGGGCAGGATTGCGGGTTGATGATCAACCCGGGCGGAGTGCGGCATCAGATCGAGGGCAATGTCATCCAGTCGACCAGCCGCGCGCTGATGGAAGAAGTGTCGTTCGACCGCACCTCGGTGGCCACACGCGAATGGGGCGCCTACCCGATCCTCAAATTCCCCGACCTGCCCCGGATCGACGTGCTGATGCTGCCGCGCCAGGACCAGCCGCCGCTTGGCGTGGGCGAGTCGGCCTCGGTGCCGAGCGCCGCCGCCATCGCCAACGCCATTTTTGACGCAACCGGGGTGCGCTTTCGCGAATTGCCGTTCACGCCGGAACGAATCCTGAAGGGATTGCGCGGCGAAGTGCCGACGGCAAGAGGTGTATTGCCCGCTCCGTCGCCCGCTGCCTCGCGCAGTTTCTGGAATCCGTTTGCCGGGCGGCGTGGCATTCTGACAAAGGCGGCGGCGCTCGGAGCCGCGGTGATCGGCGTCGGCGCGGCGATACTGCCATGGCGCGCGATCGCACCGGTCGCGCGGCCGGATGCCTCGGTCTTTTCCGCCGCGACCATCGCACGGGGCAAACAGCTTGCCGCGCTCGGCAATTGCGCTGTCTGCCACACCAGCGCGGCGGGCGCCGTCAATGCCGGTGGCCGCGCGCTCGAAACGCCGTTCGGATTGATCTACAGCACCAATATTACGCCCGATGTGAAGACTGGTATCGGCGCCTGGTCCTATCCCGCCTTCGAGCGCGCGATGCGCGACGGTATTCATCGCGACGGAAGGCATCTTTATCCTGCATTTCCCTACACGCATTTTGCAAACGCCACGGAGGCCGACCTCCAGGCGCTTTACGCCCATCTGATGGCGCAAACACCTGTGCGGGCCGAGGCGCCGAAAAACCAGCTGCGTTTTCCGTTCAATCTCCGTCCGCTGCTGGCCGGATGGAACGCGCTGTTCCATCGACCCAGCACGTTCCTGGCCGACCCGACAAAATCCGAAACCTGGAATCGCGGTGCCTATCTGGTCGAGGGCCTCGGCCATTGCGGCGCCTGTCATTCGCCTCGCAACGCGCTCGGCGCGGAGAAGGCGAACGCTTACCTTGCCGGCGGTTTCGCGGAAGGTTGGGAAGCCCCCGCGTTGACCTCAGTGTCGGCTGCGCCGATTCCCTGGACCGAGGACGAATTCTACGCCTATTTGCGAACCGGCGAATCCCGCTTCCATGGTGTGGCCGCGGGTCCGATGGCACCCGTCGTGACTGAACTCACGGCACTTGGTGACGATGATATCCGCGCGATGGCGGTCTATCTTGCTTCGTTCAACGACGCCATCGCAATGCCGGCGCAGCAAGCCCTGAGCGCAAGGCTTGAATACGGCACGCGGGCGACGATGGCGTCATCGCCGGGCGCGCGCCTCTATCAGGGCGCCTGCGCCGTTTGCCATGAAGTGGGCGGCCTGCCCCTGTTCGGCAGCCGGCCGTCGCTTTCGCTGAACAGCAACCTGCACAGCGATGCGCCTGACAATCTGATCCAGCTCATCCTGCATGGGATCGCCGAGCCGGCTTTCAGCCGCCTCGGCTACATGCCAGCGTTCAAGGACAGCCTCAACGATGACCAGCTTGCCGAGCTCGTTTCGTACTTGCGGCGGCAATTTGCTCCCGACAAACCGGCTTGGCGCGATGTAGCATCGGTGATCAGCCGGATCAGGCGAGAAGGAGTGCTTGGCCAAGATTAGGTAGCGACGCGAACGAAGAAGAACCTTCGGGACGCCATTACGAACTCCAATCTGAAGACCGCTTGAGGCGGCCTGCTCATTACCCGCGCCAATCAGGTGATCGAGAGAAATAGAAAAATGGATTCCTGGCATAACTGCCGCCCTCCCCTAGCAGTGGCGTTCGAACCAAGTCTCCGGCCTTAGTCTCCTGAAAACGGGAATATTTTCGAAAACGGCCGGAGACTTTCGGCGATTTGGCCCGCCAAAAAGGCGAAACGGGAGTCTCGAGACCGGAGGCCAAATGCAAAAGCCCGCTGTTGGCGGCCCTTTCTGGCACCCCTCGGGATAACAGCAGAAGGCCGGACTGCGTGGCCGAACCTCCGAATGGCGGAATCAAAATCCGCTGATTTCACCTGCGATTTCAATGCGCGTTCTGAATTTTCGCGGTCCGTTCACCCACTGAAGGCATTTAACAATTCCCGACGTTCAGAATGATGGTCTGAGACCGATCTACGAACGCGGTTGTCTTTCTCGCCAATCACCGCTTCTGTTTTTGGGGAGGCAATTGGAAGTGATTGGCGCGGGCCGCCAGCTTTACGCTTCCGTGGCGGCCCACCTAGCCCCTTCGGCCCTGAACTAAGCGCCATGGCCCGTTGTCATTGCTGACCCGGGACTGGAACCATTTCCGGAGCCGGGAGTTTTGAGTCCGCATTCCTCCCCTAGGAATGCATTTGTATTGAGGAATCGCCCACGGCCCCAGCCTGTCCGCCCAGTGCTGGGGCCATTCCTGCTAGCCGATGAAGCACAACTTGGAACATCAGAGAGACCAGGCATTGGTCGCAATCACGCTGGGCATGGCGACGCTCGTAATGTGCTTCGGCCTCCTCCTGCTTCTGCGATGAAGCCAACCGCTGCAGGCGACGATGTGATCCTGACTTGGTGGCCGACAGAATATTTTCGCCCCGCGGATGCACTGCTCGCGCCTACTGGTCACCTCGTGAAGACATTCGAGAACCTCCACGAAGCCATAACTTATGCGAAGGAAAAGCTCGATGAACGGGCCCGTCGCACCGCACGGATTACGACGTCATCAGGCCACATCGATGCTGACAACGTCAAAGCGATGTACGCCGCACGAAAGAATTCGCGCGGAACCTAAGGCGGCGTTGCTCTCTTTGATCGCACAGACAAAAAGGCGCGGGACCGATTGGCCCCGCGCCGCCCGTCACCGGAACGAATTGAGCCGATGCCGGTTGTTGACCTGCGTATGTCAAGTACGCGACCACTATCACTGGCCCTGGCTCCGCCGAGCCGGGGCCTTTTTCTTTGCCAAGGTAGGACCGCTCCCCGCGCTAAAATCAGAGCGGCCCCTGCCGACTGCTTCCAATGCCCCTATCTCTCAACAGCGGCCGCAGCCAAGCTAGGCAACGCTAAGAAAAAAATCGGATGGCCGCATTGATAAATATCACAGAGACATAAAAAGCGCGGGACCGACTAGCCCCGCCGCACTCTTCAATTGTCGAACTGCCTTATTGGGCCGGCTGGACAGCTTGCGCAGCGCCCTTTTTGGCTTTCTGCCGCGCAGCGGTCAGCTCTTTCTTCAGCTTCGACCGTTCATTCGCTGTCATGATTTCGGGGGGCGGCGGCAGAACTCCCAGCGAGGGGTAACCATCTGTTTTCCGGGGCGCCGGGATCTCCCGCGCATCCATCTTTGACGAGCCAGCAGTTGAAGTCGCAAGGCCGCCGAGCGAGAGGGTCAACAACAGCAGCGCTCCACAAATGAGAGCCCTTATCTGCCGGTTGACGTACGCAATACCCATGCGTGCTTGTTCCACACGCATTGCGGACCAATTATGACTCTCAGGCACGAAACACGCGGTTCCGTTCGACCACTGTTAAAAAAACGTTTCCAGCAAAGCAGGCTGATCGCGGGACCGATTAGCCCCGCGCCTTGTGCTGTATGTCACAGGCCATTCTTTGTTTGTTTGGGAATGTATCCGTTGCCCATCAGGGCAATTGGAAGTGATTGGCACGGGCCGTCAGCATTGGACCACCACCTGGCGGCCCACCCGTTCCCTAGGAACGCCACTGGGGGCGTTGCGTTGGTGTAAGCCGAGTGGCGATGGGTTCCCACTCACTTGCCGCTTCGACCGCGAGGCCCGAACGCCCCCGCGCCGGGCCTCGTTGTTTGCTTGCGCCAGATCAAGCCGCGAAAGCCGATGTGCTTCGTCAGGTTACAATGCTTGCAGGATAGCCCGTTCCTCCGAAAGCCGCCCTTCGATGTAGTCGCGCTCGACATCCGTCAGCGGCGTTTCAAGCAATTTGCGATAACGCCGGATGTTGCTGCGATGCGCGTGCACGCGGGCGGCTCTCGCATCCATCACGTTACCACAGACCAAGATGTTTTTTTCGATCGCCGTACGATTGTAAGGTGTCCGAAAATTTGGCGGCAGCGACTGCACTGCCTGATCCAGGACCTGTCCGAGCTCGTCGGGATAGTAGACCGCGCCTTCATCGCACAACATTGACGTCGCCCCCTCATTATTATCGTCGCGTTATTGTCGTCGCGCCGTCGCTTAACGTTCGTTGAGCTACTTGTTTTCGTTAGGGCAAAATAATGACCGCCAGGCGTCGCCCGATAGTCGAAGTCGCGGCTCGGCCCTTCCGTGGAAGGCGCTCGCCGCCAATGCATAGCGCATCACGACAACGCAGGCCCAACTCTTAGCGGCTTCACGTCACCCATGATCGGCGCAACTTGCGATGATCGCGCCGGCCCCACTGACCTCTTTCGCGGGCGTGAACATTTCGGTCAGGATCGGGGGAGTGTGGCCTACATTACAGCACGACCCGTGAAGTTGTGCCAAGTTCTAGAGACAGCCGTGATGGAGTGATTGACCATGAAAAACCGACATTCAACTTCATCATTCGCGACCAACCACGATCTGAATTGTTACGCGAGTGTTCTTGCCTTGTGTCTCATGCTCGGGGTATCCAGCGGCGCACGAGCCCAGAACAGTGCCGAAAT
>Ga0306926_10010847_pt1 | contig 10081 bp, 6 predicted proteins | sample flu12Cox44000178_FD_203759 | JGI IMG/M metagenome (GOLD analysis project Ga0306926, IMG submission 203759) | Lab enrichment of tropical soil microbial communities from Luquillo Experimental Forest, Puerto Rico - flux8day.12C.oxic.44.000.178 (v2)... | ecosystem: Environmental > Terrestrial > Soil... | reverse complement strand
TGACCGCAGCTCATGAATTGGTCGTGTTGCCGCGACTGGATCAGCGGCAGCGCCACGAGGCGCTCCAGGAGGTCGGCGTCGCTGAAATCATGCTGGCGCCCGAATCGAAACTGATCGGCCAGACCCTGCGCCAAGCCGAGTTCTCCTCGCGATATGACCTCAACATCCTGGCGATCCGCCATCGCGGCGAGAGTCTGACGACGCAACTGGGCGATCAGACCCTGGATTTTGGCGATACGGCGCTGGTGGCAGGCGGCTGGGGCGAGATCCAGCGGTTGCGGGATGAAGTCGAGGACTTTGTCGTCCTGACCTTGCCGGCGGAATACAGCGAGCTGATGCCGGCCCGCCATCGCGCTCCGATCGCGCTCGGGATCATGGTCGCGATGGTCGCACTGATGGCGTTCGAACTCATGGCAAACGCCGCGGCGGTGTTGATTGCCGCCTTGGCGATGATCGCCACCCGTTGCGTCAAGCTCGACGCGATCTATCGCAGTGTCAATTGGAAGACAGTGGTATTGGTCGCCGGCACCTTGCCGCTGGCGACGGCGCTGTCGAAAACCGGTGCCACGCAAATGGCGGCGCATGGAATGGTCGCGCTGTTGGGATCGCTCGGCCCGTTGGCTATGCTGGCGGCGGTGTTTCTGGTCACCGCGGTCGTCGGGCTATTCATTTCCAACGCGGCCACGGCGGTGCTGATCGCACCGGTTGCCATCGATGCGGCCCGTGCCTTGCACGTCTCGCCGCACGCCTTTGCGATAACGGTTTCACTCGGCTGCTGCGCCGCGTTTGTGACACCGGTGTCGTCCGCGGTGAATATGCTGGTCATGGAGCCCGGCGGCTACAGCTTTGGCGATTATGTCAAGGTCGGCCTGCCGCTGCTGCTGCTGACGATGGTGGTTACGGTCGTGCTGGCCACGCTGATCTATCCCCTCGGGGGTTTTTGATTTGGCTCACGTGACGCAGGAGGAGAAACCATGGCATTAGGTCCATCGCAGTCCTCTCGGATTGCCGATTTCAAGCAGGGTCAATACAGCGACGGCCATCCGCTCGACGAGGTCCAGTATCTCGAGTGCAAGCTGATCCTGAAGCCCGACCGTTTCACGGCGGCAAAAGTCTTCCTCGAATATGGCAAGCTGGTGGCGCAGACGGCGAAGCAATTCGGCATCGACTACGACGACAAGGGCCTCGTCCTCAAGCCCAGGATCCGGGAAGTGATGTTTCTGGATACCGCCGATTTCCGGCTCTACAACCATGCGTTCATCTTGCGGCGGCGTATCCGGTACGTAGACGGGTTCCCCGCGGGTGACCCGGAAATCGTTTTCAAGTTCCGCCACCCGGATTTGCAGCAGGCTGCCGAATTCGACGTGCGGCCAAACTTCGCCGGCAATTATCGCATCAAATTTAAGGCGGAGACGCTGCCGCTGAAAGATCAGGTGGGCGGCTTCCGGAATCTGTTCTCGCACAACGCGCAGTTTCCGTTGAGCCAAGTGCCCGAGGGGGACCGCATGTCGATGCGAACCTTGGCGCAGGTGTTTCCGGCCTTGGAGACGCTGAAGACCTCCGACACCGACAGGGTCGAACTGGTGAACGAGACGATCGTCGAGGAGGTGCTTCAAGACCTTGGTGAGCTGGACTTTGGCAGGGGGATTACCGCCGAGTCGAACATCGCCATCTGGCGCGAGCGGGGCACACATCATCCGATGTGCGGCGAGTTCGCATTCGAGGCCAAGTTCAAGCGCGCGGACGAACTGCACGAGAAGGCGATGGACCGCGGCCGGCAGTTTTTCATCGCGCTGCAGCAGTCCGGGCGCGACTGGCTTTCCCTTGGCACTACAAAGACCGGACTCGTCTACCGGCTCAAAGGCAATCCGCCCCAGGCCCACGAGTGATAGGCATGGGAATTTCCACCTGTTCGACAGCGAGGATGCCGATATATCGGCGGAGCTGATGGGTATGGTCGAAAGCGGCGAACTTCAGGCTTATGTGGAAGGGGGCCGCGCGTAATTGTCCACGGCCTGAGTTGCGGCACTATCGCTCGGATGGCGTGACGCAGGCCGCCCGGGAAAAACCGCGCGCTTAGCGCCGAAGAGGAAGAGACATGGAACAGCCGGTCTCCCAATCCTCTGGAAGCACTCTGCCGTGGCTCATCCGGCGACCGGGCAGGATCGCCGCCGCGATCGTTGCTATCGCGGGCGCCTACCTGCTGACCAGCGGCCTGCCCGACGAGCTCAACCTGCTGATACCTTACGATGTTGGCGTCGCCGTTTATATCTCGCTGTTCTGGGTCTTGATGGAGCGAGCTTCACCCGAGGACGCGGCTGAGATGACGCGACGTGGAGTGCCGAACAACCGGCTCATACTGATCATGGTCATAGCGCTGTCGGTAGTCAGCCTCGTCGGAGTGGCGGCGATGCTCAACCACCCGCCTGGCCGGCCGCGCTGGGAGGTCAATCTCCACATGACGGCGTCGTTGCTTGCGGTGATCCTCTCCTGGTTCCTGGCCCATATTTATTTTGGTCTTCACTACATGCAGCTTTACTACGACGACACGGTCGTCGACGGCAAACGCACTTATCACCTGGGGCTCGAGTTTCCCGAACGCCCGACGGCCGATTTCTGGGACTTCACGTATTACTCTTTCACGATTGCCATGTGCTATCAGACGTCTGATGTCACCGTGACCTCAACGAGGATCCGCCGCGTCACCCTCGTGCACGCGATTTTTTCGTTTCTCTTCGTTACTGCGATAATTGGTTTTGTGGTGAACATAATTTCGAATGTTACTTGACCTTCTTTCGTGGATAATATGCAGACGAGGAGCCATCCGGGTCGCGATGGCGTTGATCGCGGTTGCGCTCACGGCAGGCTCGGTGATGGCACAGACCCAATCCCAATCCCAATCCAGCGACACTGTTGCCGAACCGCCCGCACCACGGCCCAAACATAAGCCTATCAACCTCGATATCGAAGCCCCATCCTTTGACATCACACAAGACATCGCGAAGTTTCTCAACGATTTCCACGACGACTACCGGGAATTTAAGAAAGAAATAAGACGTGATTACGATCTGCATTATTCGATGCTGGTTTCGATATTCCCGCAATGGGGGACGCCGAACGGCGGCCCCGGCGTCGTGCAACTGGCCTATGACCCGAACATCCTCTGGAGCCCGTTCAAAAATACGTCGCTCGGATCCGGTGCGCTCACCTTCTCGATGCTTCAAACCCAGTACTGGACCAAGGCCACCACTGAATCGCAACAAGCCCGGCTGGGCCTGATCACACCGCCCAATAATCAAATAATGAACCTGCGCCAGTATAATCAGCTGATGTACACGCATACTTTTCCTGATGCTTGGAACTGGTTGTCACTTACGGCCGGTCAATACACTTTTGCGGCGTTCGACAGCAATCTATACGCCGGTAATGCGCAGACCAACTTCATCAGCTACCCGCTGACGCAGAACGGCACACAGGCCTATCCGAACGGGGGCCTCGGTGTTTATGCTCAGGCAACGTCGCCAGGCCAGCAATTCATTTTCGCGGGAGGATTCCAAGGAGCCACCAATGTCACCGGCAACGCATTGTCAGCCCGCGGCTTCACGACAGGCAAGTATGCCTATTTCATGGCCGGAGAATGGGCGCCGAATATTCTTTCCGGCGGAACTTACAGCCTTCTGGGGTACAGCCAACCCTCTGTGCCGCAAGAGCCGAGCAACAGCCCGGGTGTATCGTTCAACGCGGTGCAGAATTTCGATCCGAAATGGGGGCTCTTCCTGCGGGCGAACGGGACGAGCGGAACCGCGACCCCGATCGAAACTTCGATCGCGTGGGGTGGGATCTACAACAATCCCTTTGGCCGCAACCACCTCGACCAGGTGGGGCTCGGCATCTTTTGGGACAAGACCAATCTGAAAGCGGTGGCCCAGCCCGCCCGGAACGCGGAATGGGGAGCGGAATTCTATCACAATTACGTCCTCTTCAAGGGCTTGTGGTTTACTCCCGATATTCAAGTCTATTTCGACCCGGCCCTGCACCCGGGCGCTGGCCCTGCCGCGGTCTTTACGATCCGCACCACCGCTTTCTTCTGACGTAAGGGTGCCCATGAATTGCGGCACGACATTTACATGAACTTTACACCGGAGATCGATTGCGGGTTTGAAAAGACGTGTGCTAATCTTACCAGGTAACGCTATTCGGATGCAGCTCTAGGGAATAAATGGCAATGGCAGTCACGACGAGCACAGCCCCTGCCCGCGAGCTAGCGACGAGGGCGACTCCCGCCGCTTCAACGGGAAAAGCTCCGGAGCACGCGGCCTCCACGGCGGCGCCCGAAGCCGGCGCCGACATGTTGGAGACTCTGTCTCAGATGATCTACAGTGGGTCCTACGCACTGGCATATGGCGTCGTTTACGCAGCGGTCTTCGTTGCGCAGTCGTTGCCTCAAGACAACCCGGTGATGCACGGGTTCCGTGACGGCGGGGGAGCGGCCATGGACGAACTCAGCCGGAGCTGAACTACTGGCCGATCGTAATATAGTCGTTGCCGTGAGCCGCGGAATTGAATGGTCTATGATGAGCCCATCGGCAGTGACGTCTCCCGTGATGTTGACGTGAAGATCAACAAAGATTGGATCCGTTGGTGCTGAGGTACACGCGTTTGCGCAACTGTGCGGCATGAAAGCAACAGCGGCGCCGCGACAATATGCCTGCCGATGGTATGTGCGCTAGACTAACCGGCACGCGAGGCACTCTCAATCCACAACCGCCGGACCAGGTCCCGAGCCTAAACGTCATCCCCTCCCCCTGGGACTGACAAAATGATGTTCGCTCGGGAGAAGGCTAATCTCGACCAAATCCTGTGGCAAGTTTGCTGTCGCTCGCCCGGTGGCTCTCGAGATCGAAAATCCAGCTTCTAAAGGTGGTTCGTTGTCGCGCACGTTGAATATGCGCTTGCTAAAGTCCGGGGCTGGGAAGAATTTACAGTGCCACTCGGAGGAGTGGGCGCAACTAAGCATAAGGGCGATTACCCGCAGGGAGGAGAACGTTGTCCGACGAGGCTAGCCGGGAAACCGCGAAACCCGCCGAACAAAGCCGTCTCGACGAGGCGCGCGAGAACGGAGTGCCGTGGAAGCAGTGGGGTCCATACCTCAGCGAGCGCCAATGGGGCACGGTCCGCGAGGACTACAGCGAAAATGGTGATGCCTGGAACTACTTCACCCATGATCAGGCCCGATCGCGTGCTTACCATTGGGGAGAGGATGGCCTTGCGGGCCTCAGCGATGACCACCAGCGGCTGTGCTTTTCCATCGCGTTTTGGAACGGCAAGGACCCGATCCTGAAGGAGCGGCTGTTCGGGCTGACCAACAGCGAAGGCAACCATGGCGAGGACGTCAAGGAATATTATTTCTATCTCGACAATACTCCGACTCACTCATATATGAAGTATCTTTATAAATATCCACAGAATGCCTATCCGTATAATGATTTGGTCGAGACGAACCGGCGGCGCGGTCGTAACGATCGGGAATACGAATTATTGGATACTGGCATCTTTAAGGACGATCGATATTTCGATGTGTTTGTCGAGTACGCGAAAGCTGCGCCGACCGACATTTTGATTCTGATCAGCTTGTGCAATCGCGGACCGGAGGCTGCCACCCTGCACGTCCTGCCGAGCCTGTGGTTTCGCAACACCTGGAGCTGGTGGCCTGACCAGCCAAAGCCGACCTTGCGGCGGATGCCACGGGAGAACACCCTCGCGATCGAGGCGTTTCATACCGAGCTCGACGGCTTCGTGCTGCATTGCGATGGTAATCCGCGCTTGCTGTTCACCGAGAACGACACGAACAACGAGCGGATCCTCGGCCGTCCGAACGCGGCCCCCTACGTCAAGGATGGCATCAACAACTATGTCGTGGCGGGCCGGCAAGACGCCGTCAATCCGGCCCAGACCGGGACCAAGGCGGCAGCGCACTATCAGCTGACGGTCGACGTCGGTCAAACCGCCGTGATCCAGCTGCGGCTGGGCAACGCGGTATCGCGGGTTCCGTTCGGCAAGGAATTTAATGAGATCATCGAGGCGCGCCGGCGCGAGGCCGACGAGTTTTATCGGGCGGTAACGCCCCCCCGTGTAAGCGAGGACGCAGCCAATGTGATGCGGCAGGCGCTAGGTGGGGTGCTGTGGGGCAAGCAACATTTCTTCTATGACGTCGACAAATGGCTCGAGGAGCATCGCGCTGATCCGCTGCTGGCGGAAACCGGGCAGGCGCGGAACCGGGAGTGGTTCCACATGATCGGGGACCATGTCATCTCGATGCCGGACAAGTGGGAATATCCTTGGTTTGCCGCTTGGGACCTTGCCTTTCACACAATCGCCTTGTCGACCGTCGACATCGATTTCGCCAAGCAGCAGCTCGAGCTGCTGCTCGACCACCTCTATCTGCATCCGACCGGACAGATCCCCGCCTATGAGTGGAATTTCAGCGACGTCAACCCGCCGGTACAGGCTTGGGCAGCGATCTTCCTCTATCGCATGGAGCAGGCATTACGGGGTAAGACCGACCTCGTGTTCCTGGAGGGGATTTTCGGCCGCCTGATGGCTAATTTCGGCTGGTGGATCAATCGCAAGGATCGCTTTGGCCGGAACCTGTTCGAAGGGGGTTTTCTCGGGCTCGACAATATCGGTGTCTTTGACCGCAGCGCTCCGCTACCCACCGGCGGGCATTTGGAGCAGGCCGACGGCACCGGCTGGATGGCTCTGTTCTGTCAGAATATGCTCGAGATCGCCTTCGAGCTGGCAGCTCACGATCGCAACTACGAGGGATTGGCGACGAATTACGCGATCGAGTTCCTGCTGATTGCCCACGCAATGAACAGAATCGGTCCCGCGGGAATGTGGGACGAGGAGGATGGGTTTTATTACGACGTTCTTCGGCTGCCCGACGGAACCGCGACTCGGCTCAAGGTCCGCTCGATGGTGGGTCTGCTGCCGCTTTGCGCGACGACGGTCGTAGACAAATGGCAGCGTGACAAGGCGCCTAGACTGACGATGCAAATGATCGAGCGGCTCAGGCGTATGCCGGAGCTTCTCAAAACGATCCACCCGACTGGTCCCCGCCACCTCGGTGTCGCGGAGCGCGGCATTCTGGCTCTTGTGAATCAGGACCGGCTGCGCCGGATCCTGACCCGCATGCTGGACGAGAACGAGTTTCTAAGTGCCTACGGTATCCGCTCACTGTCCCGCTATCACGCCGATCATCCCTACGCGTTTTCCGTCCAGGACCAGAAGTACCAGGTGAGCTATCTGCCGGCGGAGTCCGACAGCGGCATGTTTGGCGGCAACTCGAACTGGCGCGGGCCGATCTGGATGCCCGTCAACGCGCTGATCATCCGCGCTCTACTGCACTACTACGCCTATTACGGCGACAACTTCAAAATCGAGTGTCCGACCGGCGCCGGAACTTTGATGAACCTGTTCGAGGTAGCACGCGAAATTACCAATCGCCTGACCAGCATTTTCCTGCGCGACGGAAACGGGCGGAGGCCGGTTTTCGGTGGCGCCGACAAGTTTCAGCGGGATCCTCACTGGCGGGACAATCTGCTGTTCTATGAATACTTCCATGGCGACAACGGTGCCGGCATCGGCGCCAGCCATCAGACGGGGTGGACCGGGGCCATTGCCGCGCTCATCGAAATTTTTGGCAAAGTCGATGCAAAAGAATTTCTGAAAGGCGGAAGCGCAGAGGCGCTTGGTCGAAAAAAGGAGAAGGTCTAGGCGGAGCAACGATGCCGCGCTATCCCTCGCTGTTTCAAAGCAACACTCGCGAATACGGCCTTTCCCGATCCGCCGCGTCTCCGGTTTAACGGCAACTCCACTAAACGATTTTTGGCCAATCCCTATGCCAAAAATGTTGGATATCGCGCATCCTAACATGCCCGGCCGACCGGATGGAGCGCGAGAATTTTGGTTGACATTTGATGCAGGTCAATTTTCCGTTGTAAGATAGGGTTAATTTTTCGCGTTGGGCTTGGTTCACGGAGGTAGGGGATGCCTTCGAGCGCGGTCCGCACATTTACTGACCCGGTCGCATATTTTACGGGAATACGAAACCTGCAAATAGTAGGTATCGTCCGGCGGCGCGGCGAGTTCAGCGCCAGGTCGACGCGTATCGACCTGCACCGGTTGTGGATGCACTCCTTCGACGAGAACCTGCCCCGCATCATGAAGGTTACGCCCAGCGGGACGCGGGCCCTGATTATTTTCGCGACAGGCGCCGGCCGACCCGGGATGCAGGTCAATGGCATCGAAATATCCCAAGATCAAATTGCCAGCATCGCGTTGGATTGGGACTGGTACCTTCGATCGTCCGCACCCTCTGAATGGGGCACAATGTCTTTGGCTCCCGAGGATCTCCGCGCCGCGGGCGAGGCGATTACCGGTCGCGAATTGCTGCCCGCGACTTTCGCGCGCAGGCTGACGCCTCCGGCGCGCGCATTGTCGCGGTTGCGGAAGCTCCACGAAGCAGCGAGCCATCTTGCGAAAGCCGCTTCGGACATCCTCACAAAGCCCGAGGTGGCGCGAGCGATCGAGCAGGCGTTGGTGGAAGCGATGGTTTTCTGCCTGGCAGATACACATTCCGACCATGTGCGCAATGTCCAGCGCCATCACGCGAGAGTCATGGCGCGCCTCGAAGAGTCGTTGATCGCAAACCCTGACCAACCTTTATACATGGCAGAAGTCTGCGCGCAGATCGGCACGTCGTATTGGACACTGCGCGACTGTTGCCTGGGATACCTGGGCATGACCCCAAAGCGGTATCTCTGGCTGCGGCGAATGCACCTGGCACGGCGGGCATTGCGGCGGGCGAACGCGGAAGCGACGACGGTCACCGAGATCGCCTCCGATTACGGGTTCTGGGAATTGGGCCGTTTTTCAGTTGCCTACCGCTCGTTGTTCGGTGAAGCGCCCTCCGCTGCACTGCGTCGGCCGCCTGCTAGCCCCTAGCGACAGCGATCGCTCGACTTCGGAATCTCCAAAATCTGCATAGTTCGTCTCCTTTGGGCCGATCTACACTTAGCCATAAGCCGCATTGTGCCTTCTCGATTTCGCAGGAAGATAAATGCCGGGCGGTGGCACGCGCACGTTCCTCGAGCCCGATAACTACGAGGCGAGCCTTCGCCAGGCGCAAATCGAGGCCGTCATCGTGCCGCGCGACAAGTTTAGCGCCCGCCTCACTTGGGGTGAGCTGCACCATTTGCAGGTGTTGCGGTGCGAGGAAGATTCGCCACGCTTAGCCTATCTGCAGCTGGCGCCAAGTCTGGCCTTTGTAACGTTTCCGGCGGGTTTCGAGGCGCTGCCCGTATGGCGCGGCAGAGAAATGCAGCCGGGTGACATCATGTTCCACAGCCGCGGGGAGCGGCTGCATCAATCAACCTCAGGACCCTCCGTTTGGAACGTGATAGCGATGGATCCGGCGCAACTCGAACGTTATGGCCGAGCTCTCTCCGGAAAGCCGTTCTCTTGGCCATCGGAGGGGAGAGTCTTTCAGCTCTCACCGAATCTTGCGACCCGTCTGCCACGCCTGCACGCGCAGATCTGTCGCCTCGCCCAGACAAAGTCCAAGATGTTGTCGCATTCCGAGGTCGCCCGGGCCCTTGAACAGGGTCTGATCCAAGCGCTGATCACCTGCTTGACGACCGCCAGGGCCCGGACCGATGGGTACGCCAAACGCCATCATGCCAGGATCATGGTCAGGTTCGAGGAGGTCTTGGTGGAACATCTCAGCTGGCCTCTGCCGATGCGAGAGTTGTGCGAACTGATCGTGGTGAGTGATCGGACCCTTCGGTCGTGCTGCGCCGAATTTCTTGGCATGACCCCCACCCAATATGTGCTGCTGCGTCGGTTGGAGGAAGTCCGCCGCGCGCTGCGAGACGCTGATCCCGACATCGTGAGCGTCGAGGAAGTTGCCCACCGTTTTGGTTTCACGGAGCTGGGGCGCTTTGCCGGACGATATCGGGCCACATTTGGCGAGACCCCATCGACCACTCTCCAGCGCATCCCAGAAGCGCGGCTCGCTGCT
>Ga0306926_10010846_pt1 | contig 10083 bp, 8 predicted proteins | sample flu12Cox44000178_FD_203759 | JGI IMG/M metagenome (GOLD analysis project Ga0306926, IMG submission 203759) | Lab enrichment of tropical soil microbial communities from Luquillo Experimental Forest, Puerto Rico - flux8day.12C.oxic.44.000.178 (v2)... | ecosystem: Environmental > Terrestrial > Soil... | reverse complement strand
TCACCACGTCCAAGGTGCGCGGCACAGAAGCGCCGCCGGGGAGCTGAATGACCACGAAGAAGGCGCCCTGATCATCCTCGGGAAGAAAACCGGTCGGGGTGACCTTCAGCAGCCCTGCCGTACTAAACCCGGCGACGCCGACCAGGATGATCCCAATGATCGAGAAACGAACAATGTGCGCAACAGCTACGCCATAGGCGTCGCGCACGCGGTCGATCGTTCGCATCACGACGCCGATCGGTCCCCGCCTCGGTCCTTTGCGCGGGCGCAGGAATACCCCGCACAGCGCCGGCGACAAGGTCAGCGCGTTGATCGCCGACAGCAACATCGACACCGCCACGGTGATGGCAAATTGCCGGAACAATTCGCCGGATATGCCGGGGATGAACGCCACCGGCACAAACACCGACAACAGCACGAGGGTGATCGCAACGATCGGTGCGGTGATTTCCGCCATCGCGCGCTTGACCGCGTCACCGGGCGAAAGCTCGGGGTGTTCCTCCATCACGCGCTCGACGTTTTCGACCACAACGATCGCGTCGTCGACGACGATGCCGATGGCGAGAACCACAGCAAGAAGCGAAACCGTGTTGGCGGAATATCCGATCGCGTTCAGCACGATAAATGTGCCGATCAGACTGACCGGTATCGCGAAAGTCGGAACCAAGGTTCGCGCGAACGCTGCCGAGGAACAGATAAACGACAATAACTACTAGGACGAAAGCCTCGATCAGCGTTTTCACCACCTCCTCTATTGTGGCGGTGACAAAGGCAGTCGGATCGTAAGTGACCCTCCAGGCGAGATCGTCGGGAAAGCGCTTTTGCAACTCGCTGAGCCGGTCGCGAACGGCTTGCAAGGTCTTGATCGCATTCGCACCAGGCGATTGATAGATCGCAATCGCCGCGGCGGGCCCACCGTTGAAATGGGTCTCGCGATCGAGGTTGGCGGCGCCCAATTCCAGCCGCGCGACGTCGCGGAGCCGGAGAACCGAGCCGTCAGGGTTCGTGCGGATGACGATGTTGGCGAACTCGTCGACGCTCGTCAGCCGTCCTTTGGTCTGCAGGTTGAGCTGGAGTTGCTGATCGTTCGAGATCGGCCGGGCGCCGATGCGGCCGACCGCGGCCTGGACGTTTTGCGACTGAATTGCGTTGATGACATCGCCGGTGGTCAGGTTGAGGCCGGTCAACTGGTCGATCTGGACCCAGGCACGCATCGCGTAATCCTGGGGCCCAGCGGTTTTCCACACTCGGAACCCGTAAGTATCGGATTTAACATAGATAACCGGGTTATGGCCGAAGCCGCGTCAATGCTGCCCTCGCGTCTGCCCGAGCACAGGGAAGGTGGGCTCGGGCGTCGGCCCCTGAGCACCGATGTCGTTGACCGCATCCGCGAGTAGTTGGCGACGCGGCGCGAGTATCCTCAAAACGGCGAAGGGACTCGGCTGGGGGTCGGCACAGTTCACAGGATCAAAAGACAAATGGCGGCTGTAGCGGGCTGATCGCGTCCGAAAAAAGACCCGGCCCCGAAAGCGGGATCGTTCTGACGCACCGCTTCCCCACCCTTTAGCCCTGGTGAGGCTCCATCTGGTCCGTGTGCGCCTTGCCGCATGACGATGCTGTCAGGTAGACGGCTCATCATCTGCTCGTCGACTCCGTCAGGCAAAATGCCGGGTGGCCTTTCCCTATTTCGGGACTCCATGCGCGGCGGTTGGGCGTTAATTCAGTCTAAGATTTAGAAAAGATAAGTGTAGCCATGTGGATGCCAATGATTGTGCGAGGGTTTGCGACAACTTTTGCGACAACCCAAGGTCCGGCTTCCATAGCCGACAACTTGGTGCACAACTCAAAAATTCATGCAAACCGAGCGTTCATTCCTCTGGCATCCCGGCCTTGCGCAGACCGACGAAATAAGTGGCTTCGAACAAGGCACGGATTGTCGGCACCCCGAAATATCCGCGACTCAAGCGGGCGATGCTCGAATAGCGATCGTCGTTGACCGCCTCCGGGCTTCTGCGAGTTCCGTGGCGGCGCATTCGGTGTCGCCGTTGAGGCTATAGACGGAGGCGAGGGCCACGTGAGCGTACACTAGTTCCGGCATGGCGCTGCGCGCCTTTTCGAGCCAGATAATCGCCTCGCCTATGCGCGAGTGCAGCAGGTGTATCCGTCCTATCTGCCAATACCAAAGGCCGATTTGCGGATCGCGAGGGCTAAGGCGGATGGCTTGCTCCATCAGAGGGATCACCTCTTCCAGAGACCCAGTCATGAGTTTGCAAATGCCGAGACCGTTTAGCGCACCCGTCAAGTTGCGATCCAACGAAAGTGCCGTCTCGTATTCTGAAAGGGCCTCCTGGAATCGGTACTCCCCCATCTGCATCACCTGGGCTCTCACGAAATGCGCGAGAGGGCTGCGGGGGGATGCGGCCAAGGCATGCCCGGCCAGCCCTTTTGCGGGCGCGATATCGTCAGCGGGCGAGTCGCTCATCCCACTGGTGAAGCGTTGAATGAGCATGCTCGCCAACCCACACTGTGCGTCGACCGAATGCGGATCGAGCGCTAACGCGCGTTCCAATAGAGGGACGGCTTCGGCATATTTGGCGCGTGATAGAGTATTAAAACCTGCGGCACGTCCCCGCAGGATGTAGTCTAGCGCATCGGGATGCTCGGTCGGTCGGGCGGCTTCCGCGGCCACCAGTTCAAGGTTAAGTGCAACTGCGATCCGACTCGTGATCTCGTCTTGCAGGGCCAACAGATCGGCCGTGCTCCCATTAAACCGACCCGCCCACAAATGCGCGTCGGTCTCGGCGTCGATCAATTGCGCGTTCACGCGCACCCGATTATCCGATCGCCGCACGCTTCCTTCCAGTACATAGCGCACGCAAAGCTCGCGGCCGACCTGCTTCGTGCCTACTGGCTTTTTCCGGTAGTTGAATGCAGTATTGCGGGATATCACGATCGTATCCGGCAGGCGCGACAGATCGGTCGTCAGATCCTCAGTGATGCCGTCCGCGAAATATTGCTGCTCCGGGTCGTTGCTGAGGTTCGAGAAGGGCAGCACCACGATCGACAAGCGCGGCGCATCCACGAGCCGTGAACTTGAAGTGGCGGGTGGCACCTTCCCCGCTGGTAATTTGGCGACGGCTTCGAGGCGTAACCCATGGACCCGAACAGGCCGGGCAATGTTCTTGATAATCTGCTCGCCCATATCCTCGAACGGGTAGGGCAGCTTATCGCCGATCTGATCGCGCACCACCCCGGAAACGCAGATCCCCCCTGGTTCGGCGAGCGCTTCCAGACGCGCCGCGATATTCACACCGTCGCCGAAGATATCGTGCTCCTCAACGATCACGTCGCCGAGATTGATGCCGATGCGGAACCTGATGCGTTGCTCGTCGTGCACCTCCGGCTCGCGGTCGATCATTCCTCGCTGCACCTCGACGCCGCAGCGCACTGCATCAACGACACTTGCAAATTCCGCCAATAGGCCGTCCCCGGTATTCTTGACGATGCGGCCGCGGTGCTCCTTGATCTTCGGGTCGATCAGTTCCCGGAGATGCGCCTTGAGGCGCTCGTGCGTACCTTCCTCGTCTACGCCCATCAAACGTGAATAGCCCGCTACATCGGCGGCGAGGATCGCGGTCAGTCGACGGGTCGAGGCCATGGCTGCGGCAGCACACCCTGGTCGAGGAGATCGAATAGGGTTTAACTATAGCACGGCGCGAATGACGGGGCGAAATCGCCTCCAATCTACCGGCGCAGCACGATCAGTTTCATCGCCTCGGCGGGGTTGAGGTTTTTCGGACGCGCAGCGAAAAGTCGTCGCCCTAATCTGATCTTGGCCCTGTCAGGTCGCCGTCGTCGCTGATCGCGGCCTTGCCCGCCGCCGAGATTGCGGTTGTGCCTCTGGCAGTTTTTCAGGTGCGACCGGTTCCGGTTTTTCGCGGGATGCCCCACGCCCCCGTCCAAGGCCGATTTGTTTCGCCAGACCGGACCGCCGCTACGAATAGCTGGGCGCGGTGATCAGATGCTCTCGTCGCAGGTTCCAGTGACCACGATATTGCTCGACACTCAATCCATGGCCGGTCGCGAGATGCCGCTTGAGCATTTGGCCGCGCCACCCACATTCGAGGCAAACCACGTAATCCGGGTGAACGGATCGCCGGATCGGCACTGCCGGTGTTCTCTCGACACTGGCTTCTGGTGGCGGTTTACCGAGGCTTGCGAGTGCCTGATGGACGGTCGAGATGAGGGTAGCGAGTTGGTCGGCCCCGATTTGGTTGCAACGGACATAAGCGGCGACAATCGTCGACGTGAGTTCTCGATCAAGTAATGCGGACGGCGGTCCCTCGGGCATCTTGGCTCTCCATGTCGGACCAACAGAATACCATACCCGGCTAAATCGAGGCGGTAATTAAGGCTTCTCCATATGGCTTCGGCGCTGCGCTTACCTCCTTTTTGGTTCCCCGTCTAAAAGACCCCACCGGCCTTTCCTCTAAATTGGTTCCATGCCGGGAGGTAAAAGCCGAAGATCAATGCGGCGATTTACGTGCCGCCGTGCTTTTGCTGGTCACCGCCGCAGGGGCTCCCTCATGATCACCGGTATCGTCTCATATCAGGATCATGGGAGCCTCACGGTGGAGACCAGTGGGCTCGCCGGTCGGCGATTTCACAGCTTCTTGCCCAGTGTGCCCTCGATCAGGTCGAATTGGACCTTCGCGCTGGAGGTCGATCGCACGAATGCGATCAATTCTCGCCAAGGATCGAGGACACGATCGAGTCCGCTGATGAAGGCCACCACGATACCGATTTCGGTTTTCCCGTTGAGAACCATGATCCCGCCGACAAACAGCAGCGCGAAGACGCCGACCGATTGCAGCCCGCTGACGAGGACTTTCAGCCCAAACTTGAGCTTGAAAACGTGGAGACGGACCCCATAGATCACGCCGAATGCTTTTCCGATCTCGCTTCCAAGGGAACTGGCGGATGATCCGCCACCACCTTGCATGTTGTCGACGACCAGATCACCGGCCCGACGCACTGTGCGGACACGCTCTCTAACCAGTGTGTTTATTCGGCGCTGGATCATTGGAACGGCGAAGAACTGCGGAACGGCGATCAATAAAACGACCAGCCCGAGAAGAGGTTCGGTAGACAGCATGTAACCTAACACGCTAAGCAAAGTCCCTGCCTGCACTGTTGGGGTTGAAATACAATCTCCGACAAACTTCCCGACAGCTTCCGCCTCGGTGGCGATCATCGCAACAAATGTGCCCGCCTTATCTTTTGCCGTTTCCTTGAGCGCCTCACCCGACTTGAGAGGCGAACTGCTGCTGAAGATGTCTTGGCGCAAGGACAGGACCATCGACTCCCCGAGGCCCGCGCTTTTGACATTCAACAGATACTTGAGGCCACCGATGCTGAGTGCCGCGATCAGATAAGCCCCGCACAACAAAAGCAGTCTCTCGGCTTTCTCGTGCCCGGCGAGGGTATTTATTATGTGGCGTTGCAGTTCGAGCGGTGCCATCGCCATCAGGGAAGCAGTGACCGCCAATATGATCAGGACAATCTGTCGTGACGCCGATGAGCGCCAAACATAAGCGTAAAATTCACGCATGCTGGTCTTCCAGTCCCGATCGATCATTCAGTGTGAGCATAGCACGAATTGGCTCGGGACCGTTCCGATGCGGATGTCAGCCTAACCCTGGTTGGCGACCACTTCGCAGTAGAAGCCACTGCCGCTGTAGGGTCACTCACGATGAAGGACGAGCAAGGGCGCGTGAGTGACCGTTTAGAGCCGCGCATTCGCATCCTGCTCGGGTCGTCCATCGCGATCGGTCCTGGTAAGGCCGCACTCCTGGAAGCGATCGGAGAAACCGGATCGATTGCCGCCGCGGGGCGGCGCATGGGCATGAGCTACCATGAACGCTTGTTTCCGGGAGCCGCTGATTGAGGCCGCAAAGGGTGGCATCGGGGGCGGCGGTGCCCGGATTTCACCTAACCGTATCTCCGATGCCCCCCTTTGCTTGGCGGCTCGTACGAGGTGGAGGCAGCCGCTTCCCGGACGGGCTCCAACTCCCTGTAGCCCGGAGCAATTCGGCACCCTACTTTCTGAAGCCCCCGGCTTGACTGACCATCAAGCTTCTTTCGCATCGGAATCCGTATTCAGGATAGGTGGTAATACGCTGCCACCCATTCGACGCCAACCAAGACTCCAACGCCAACACCGACGACGAACGCGATAGCCATTATCTTGAGCCGTATCTGCGCTTCCCGTCTGGTGTTTTACTCAGCTATAGCATCAGCATGTCGTGCCGCGGCACATGCAGCGGCATACGCCCCATGTCCATGTTTTTCGTTAAATTCTTCGTCGGGTAAAGGATGAAAGATCATGTCGTCCTCACAGGACGCACCGCAGAGGAGGTAGGCGGCAGCCATATCTGCCGTTGCAAGGATTAATTAATCCTTGCGTTGACTGTGGTGCTGCGGGCGAAAATCGGTTCGACTGACTGCGCGCGTGCCGTGTTCTGGTGTAAGTGAGCCAGATTACGACGCGAAGCCCTTCCGCAGCCACCAGGACGCGTGTTGTCTCGGGGCCTCCACCGGGAGCCAGCGGAGGGACATCGTGCATCAGCGTCCGCCCACGCGGCTGCGAGGGGTGGTTTAGCGCCGCTCCCTGCTCGTGATGGTTGCGAGCGATCAAAAAAGCCATCCCCGCATTCACCGCACCTGTGGCGATGAAGCGCTTGCCTCGCACAGGTGGTAACTACAAGGTTCTCCCCCACGGCGAGTGCCGAGTTGGGAATGTCCCGGAAGAACACGGCGACGGGTTTTAGCCGCCTACTTGCCTGGGTAGCAGAGTAGCACCTTTAGTCCGGCTCAGTTGTCGTAGACCGCTACGCCGCTACATCCAAACTTCACAACGAATACCCGTCGAGAATCGCCCTTGATCTTCTTCTTGTCTGATCAATATTACCATCATGGAGCCGAACGGAGTCATGCATTAGAGGGGTGCAAGAATTGTCCAAAGATATTGAGAATGACATCCTACACGGGGTCAAAAAGATTGCTGATTACATGCGGCAATTGGGATTTGAGATGACTGAACGCCGCTGTTTCGATTGGGTCGCCGCTGGTCGTATCCCGCACACCAAGGTCGGTGTCGGGATCATCAGCAGCAAGTCGGCGATCCGCGAGCGCTTCCTGGCCTCAATCAAATAGGCACTTCATCGGATAGCCGTCCTTCGGGACGGCTTCCGTTTGAGAGCACGGGATTTTTTAGGGACTATCACTGGCATACTTTTTATGGAGCGCTTTGATGGCACGCCCTCGCGTGAGACAGGACAAGAAGACCCGCAAATGGATTGTTGAATATTACGATGAAGACAAAAAACAGCACCGGCTCAAGGGTTTTCCGACCAAGAAAGCCGCCAACGACAAGGCGGCTGAAATCGATAACGAAATCCGTGGCGGTACTCACACCCCCGCGAGCACGTCTGGCACCTTCGGGGAGGCTAGCGATGTATGGATAGAACGCGCGGAACTGCTGAACCTCGAACCGGAGACCATCCGGCCCTACAAGAACCACTGCAATATCCATCTAAAGCCGCTCACCTACACACCCTCTCCAGAGCGCCCCGACGAGAAGCCCGCCTGGGCAGGCAAGTTGGGGGATCTCAAACTCGCCAAATTGAAACCTCCTGTGGCGCAAGCGGTGCAGCGGGAATTACAGCGGCGGCTCAGCCCAGCGATGGCCAAAAAGGTGATGTCATCCTTCAAGGCCATTCTCGACGAAGCCGTAAATCGCAAGATGATCGCGTATAATCCGGCAAGCACGGTCAAGATCAAGCGGCGCGATCGGGGCGAGCGCAAAGTGTATGCCGGGGTGGATTTCCCGGACAAATCGGAGATGGCCATTATCATCGGCATGATGAACGGCCGGTGGCGTGCGGTCATCATCGTGCTCGGGTTCTGCGGTGTCCGGTCATCCGAAATGCGCAGCCTGGAATGGATCGATATTCTCGATCTCGATAGCGAGTTCTCGCAACTGCGGGTGCGTCAGCGGGCCGACAACAAGGGCAAGGTCGGCGACACCAAGACCGACTCGGCCCACCGGATGATCCCGCTGATGCCGCTCGCCGCCCATGAATTGCGCGAGTGGAAAAATATCTGCCCGGTCGATGCCGAGACGGGGAAATTGCGCTTTGTGTTCCCCAACGGCAACCGCATCATCGAGAACCACAGCAACATCAGCAATCGGGGCTGGAAAGAGTGGCAGATCAAGGCCGGTGTCTGCGTCCCGCGCCGCGACAATGACGGCAAGGTCATCCGGGACGAGGATGGCAACCCGGTCATGAAAGCCAAGTATGGGGTCCATGCGCTGCGCCATTTCTTCGCATCGCTGATGATCGACGAGGGGTTCAACCCGAAACGGGTGCAGAGCTTGCTGGGGCACTCCACGATCAAGATGACCCTCGATGTGTATGCCCATCTGTTCAAGCCCGATCACGCCGATGACCGGGTGCGATTCGCCAACGCCGAAGCCTCGGTCCTTGCGGCGAAGTAGGGCGGAGCCAGACGGTTTAAGAACTCAAAACCCCCGATTTGAGGACTCACCCCAGTGTTTCTGCGCCCTTTGAGCCGGTTTCACGGGAATCATAATCCCAAGGTCGGGGGTTCAAATCCCTCTCCCGCTACCACCTTTACCGAACTCCGATAAGGCTCTTTGCACGCCGTCTCGGCCCCGGGAGAGAGCGCGATCATGTTTGCTATTTCTCCCACGAGCTCAACCTCGAAGGCGCGACCTTTTCCAGTTGGACGCACGGATACCTTCTCAATGAGCCCGCGCAGTATTTCGATCGCCTCTTCGCGATCCTGCGGGTCAGCAAGGGCATCGTGCAGCTGTGCGACTTTCTGCCGATAGACGTCCGCGAGCCGAGGATGGAAGCGCGGTGCGGCAGGAGGGACGGTCTCCAATTCGCGCTGAAGCTCCAACTTACGCGACTCGAGTTGATTTAATCTGGTTTGCAAGCTCGGTGCCCGCAGGCCGTCGGCGATTGCATCGATCAACGCATCGAGGCGCCTCTGCACTTCGTCGAGTTCCTTCCGTTTTATCCCGGCCACGATTTCGGCATCGTGCCGTTGTCGATTGACTTCGGTGTGGAATGCATTGATGAACTCTTTGACGTACTCGGGGGAGAGCAGGTGTTGTTTTAGCGCATCCAGCACGAGATCTTCGAGAGCTTGTCGCGGAATCCCTCCTCGACTGCTGCAAGTACCTTGGCGGCGTGCGGCGCTGCACGCGAGATAATGTCGGCCCGCAGTCGCATATAAGCTGCCGCAGTCTCGACAGAATACCAGACCAGTGAGCAGGTGTTTGGGGCGGCGCCGCTTCCAAAATTCCGACGACCGAGCTCGTGCGACGGCAGCGGATGAGTAGATGTCATCGAGGCGTGAGTGCGCCTTCTCCCATAGCGCCTGCTCCACAATTCGAAGCTCGGGAATGTCCAGGACTATCCACTCGCGTTCAGGATTGTGTCGTGGTACTCGTCTGCCCGTTGTTGGGTCCTTAATAAATGACTGCCGGTTCCAGATAAGGCGGCCGATGTAAATTTGGTTGTGCAGAATTCCGCAGCCTCGTAGGCGGTGTCCTCTGATCATTGTGTCGCACCAGGGACGACCATCAGGCCCAGGGATAGCATGTGCGTTCAGCAATTTGGCGATCACTCGAGGCGATTTGCCGGCTGTAAAGTCGTGGAAAATCCGGCGCACAACCCGCGCTTCCTCCTCGTCGATTTGGCGTTCGCCTCGGATTAGCTCACCGCGAGTGTCGAAGCGTCTAACGACACGATAGCCAAATGCGAGACCACCGCCCGACTTCCCACTGAGGACTCGCCCTTCCAATCCTCTTTTCACTTTGAGTCTGAGATCCTTCAGAAAGAGTGCGTTCATCGTGCCTTTAACAGGATGCGGAAAAAGTTTGCCTATTGGTCCAGGTATTGGGTTATAAGTCATGTCGCGTGACGAGATGTGGGGGACGTCCGATGCGCGGTTGGGATGTCAAGAGCGACGCGCTGTTCAGCTACGTGA